>LNFM01008924.1_pt1 | contig 14879 bp, 11 predicted proteins | sample 596031 | NCBI WGS metagenome assembly LNFM01 (sample SAMN04254537, study PRJNA301005) | activated carbon metagenome | isolation source: dual media filters at the Ann Arbor, Michigan drinking water treatment plant | place: USA: Ann Arbor
ACCGCGGCCCGGGTGCGAATGCGCCCGGGCCGCTGCGTTTGCGCAAGCTGAACGAGTTTGCGAAGGGGGTTCGGGGCGCCAAGGGTCTGGCCTCTCGACCAGTGACTGCATAGACTCCCCCGGTCCTCGCCTCAAGGCTTAACCCCATGCGTCGCATCCACCTCTCCTTCGCACTGCTGCTCCTCTCCACCAGCGCCACGCTGTCGGCACAGACGTTTTCCAGCCTCGAAGAGCGCATGAGCCAACGCGACTTCGAAAGCGCGGGCCTGCAGAAGCTGAGCACCGAAGAGCTGGCCTTCCTGAACCGTTGGCTGGTCGAGCGTGGCTTGAGCGCCCCGGCAACCGCAGCATCCGGGACCGCGGACCGCATCGGCCTGCCACCGGCGGCGAGTGAAAGCGGCGACCGCGTGCAAAGCCGCCTGCTGGGCAGCTTCCGCGGCTGGTCCGGCAATACCGTGTTCCGGCTCGAGAACGGGCAGGTCTGGCAGCAGACCGGCGGCGGCGAACTGGCGGGCGTGAACCTCGAATCTCCGGGCGTCACCATCGAGAAGGGTGTGTTCGGCGCCTGGTACCTGCGCGTCGAGGGCTACAACAGCCGCGCCAAGGTCAAGCGCGTCGAGTAAGCGGCAGCGCGCTCAACCTGCCGCCCGCGCCTGCTCCAGCAGCCTGGCCAGGCGCTTGGCCGACACCGTGTCGCGGGTGCCCAGCTCCTGCGCGAACAGCGAGACGCGCAGCTCCTCGAGCGCCCAGCGCAAGGCCTGCCAAGGCGCTCGCGCATCGACACCACGGTGACGGGCCTCGTCCAGGGCCTCGCGGAACTGGATCAGCTCCAGCATCCGCGCCTGGTCCTTGATCGGGTCCTGGCGCAGGCGCTCGCCGCGCAAGCGCATGGCCTTCAGATACCTCGGCAGTTCGCTCAGGCGCTCGTAGGGCGTGTCACGCAGGAAGCCCGGATGCACCAGGGCTTTCAGCTGCGCACGCAGATCGTCGTAGCTGGCGGTGCCGTGGCCCATCAGCTTCTGTTCCAGCGCCGGGACCAGTTCGGCGTAAGAAGCGACGATGCGCTCGGTGAGATCGAGCCGGCGCATGGCCTCGGCGAACAGGCCGCGTGAGATCTCAGCGACCAACGCATCGAAGGCCTCGCGCGTACGCGTGCGCGCAGGCTGCTGGCCGGCAAGGGCATTCAGCGCGGCCTCGACCAGATCCTCGCGCAGACGCTCGCTGCTCTCGATGGCGGCATACATCAGGCCGGTCTTGGGCGACAGCGGCAGCTGCTTGCGCGCCTGCTTGAGCTTGTCGGCCAGCGCGCGTCGCAGCAGCGCCTGCACTCCACCGGGGTGTGCGGCCTGCGCCTGCTCGCGATCCGCGTAGACGCGGATCAGCACGCCCTCGCCTTCCGCACTCAGTGCCGGAAACGCCGGAACGCCGGCTGCACCGCGGATCTGCTCGGCCACGCCGGCCTCGGGGAAGTGCTCCACCAGCTGGCCGTCGAGCTTGCGACCGGCCTCCGCCGCGAAGGCCGCCTGCGCGCGCTCGCCGTAGCGCGCTTTCAGATCGGCCAGATCGCGCGACTCCTCAAGAATCCGCTTGCCCTCGGAGAGGCGCAGGTTGAAGCGCAGATGCGACGACACCGCCGACTCATCCCATTCGGAGACCGGCACGTCCACACCCGTGGTGCGCTTCAGGAACTCGCCCAGCGCCTCGCTGACCGGTCGGTCCTGCGCATGGCTGACGCCCGACTCGACGAACGCGCGGGCAAACTCGGGCACCGGCACGAAGTTGCGGCGCAGCGCCTTGGGCAGCGCGCGCAACAGATCAGCGACCTTGTCCTCCAGCAGGCCCGGCACGAGCCAAGAGAGACGCGCGGCATCCAGCGCGTTCAGCAGGTGCAGCGGCAGGTGCAGGGTCACGCCGTCGTCCGGCGCCTTCGGCTCGAAGCGGTAGGACAGGCGCAGGCTGACATCGCCGATCCGGAACGTGTTTGGAAAGCGTGCGGCGTCGGTTTCATCGGCAGGAATCAGGTCCGGCAGCGACCACTCCAGCGCCGCGCGCTGCTCGGGCGTGAGCCGCTTGTACCAGGCCTCCAGGCCCTGCGCGGTGTTGATGTCCTCGGGCAGTCGCTTGCCATACCAGGCCGCCTGCGCGTCGGCGTCGATAACGATGCCGACGCGGCGCAGCTTGGCCTCTTCCTCCAGCGCCTGCAGCAGCACCTTCTGGTTGCGCTCCAGCAGGGGGATGCGCAGGTTGACCTCGCCCGGCACCAGGCCTTCGGCGATGAAGATCTCGCGGGCGTGGCGGGCATCGATGCCGGCGTAGCTGATCGGCCGCTTCGGCGCCAGCACCAGACCGTGCAGGCTGATCTGCTCGGAGGCGATCACCCGGCCCTGGCTGCGCGACCAGTGCGGGTCGAAGTGCTTGCGGGTGAGCAGGTGATCGGCCACCTCGATCACCCACTCGGGCTCGATGCTGGCGTTGATCAGGCCGTAGACCTTCTGCGTTTCCATCACCACCGCCGACACCACCCAGGACGGCGGCTTGCGTGCGAGGTTCGAGCCCGGGAACAGGGCGAACTTGCGCTGCCGCGGCGCTTCGAACGGGCCCTTGTCGACCCGCTTGCCGATCTGCGCAGGGATGCCGGTGAGGATGGCCTTGTGCAGCTTGGCGTAGCCGCTGGCCACGGCACCCGGGGCGGGCTCGGCCTCATGCGCCAGCGCGGCGGTGCTGGTGTCGATACCGAGCTCGGCGCAGTTCAGCAGCAGCTGGCGGTGCAGCTCGCGCCACTCGCGCATGCGCAGGAAGTTCAGGAAATGCTTGCCGCACCAGTCGCGCAATTTGTTGGCGGTGAGGTCTTCGTGCGCGCCTTGGTAGGCCTCCCACAGCTTCAGCAGGCCGACGAACTCCGAGCGCGGATCGGCGAACAGCGCATGCGCGTTGTCGGCCGCCTCGCGCGCTTCGCCGGGACGCTCGCGCGGGTCCTGGATGCTCAGGAAGGCGGCGATCGTGACCAGCTCGCGTGCGCAGCCGAAATCGTTCGAAGCCAGCAGCATGCGCGCCAGCTTGGGATCGATCGGCAGCCGCGCCATCTGCCGGCCCAGCGCCGTGATCTGCCGGTTCGGTGCCACCGCGCCCAGCTCGATCAGCTGCTGCCAGCCATCGCGCACGGCGCGCTCGTCGGGTGCATCGATGAACGGGAAGTCGTCGATGCGCCCGAGGCCGAGAGCCAGCATGCGCAGGATCACGCCGGCCAGCGAGGAGCGCAGGATCTCGGGATCGGTGAACTCCGATCTTGCTGCGAAATCGCTGTCGGCGAACAGGCGATAGGCCACGCCCGGCGCGGTTCGCCCGCAGCGCCCGGCGCGCTGATTGGACGACGCCTGGCTGACCGGTTCGATCTGCAGGCGATCAAGCTTCTGCCGCGGGCTGTAGCGCTTGACCCGCGCCTGCCCGGGGTCGATCACATAGCGGATGCGCGGCACCGTCAGCGAAGTTTCGGCGACGTTCGTGGCCAGAACGATGCGGCGCTGCGGCCCCGGGTTGAACACGCGATCCTGATCGCGCGCCGACAGCCGCGCGTACAGCGGCAGCACGATCGTCTCACGGTAGCTGCGGCGGCTCAGCAGCAGATGCGTCTCGCGGATCTCGCGCTCGCCGGGCAGGAACACCAGCACATCGCCCCTGGGGTCTTCGCGATTGATTTCGTCCATCACCGCGGCGATGCCCTCGGGCACAGTGCCGCCGCCCTCGTCGCGGCCGAGCAGCTCCAGCGGCCGGTAGCGCAGCTCCACCGGATAGCTGCGGCCCTCAACGCTGATCACCGGCGCGTCATCGAAGTGTCTGGAGAACCGCGAAGTGTCGATGGTCGCCGAGGTGACGATCAGCTTGAGGTCGCGGCGCCGGCGCAGCAGGTCCTTCAGATAGCCCAGCAGAAAATCGATGTTGAGGCTGCGCTCGTGCGCCTCGTCGATGATCAGCGTGTCGTAGGCCGAGAGCATTCGATCCGACTGGATCTCGGCCAGCAGGATGCCGTCGGTCATGAACTTGATGAAGGTCTGCTCGCCGACCTGCTCGGTGAAGCGCACCTGGAAACCGACCGCGCTGCCGAGCTGGGTGCCGAGCTCTTCAGCCACACGCCGCGCCACCGAACGCGCGGCGATACGTCGCGGCTGGGTGCAGCCGATCATGCCGGCCGCACCGCGACCCGCCGCGAGGCAGAGCTTGGGCAGCTGGGTGGTCTTGCCCGAACCGGTCTCGCCGGCGATCACCACGACCTGATGCTTCTGGATCGCTGCGAGGATCGCCTCGGCTTCGCGTGCGATCGGCAGCTCGGCGTCGAACTCGGGCCTGGGCAATGCCTGCGCGCGCGCCTCGCGCGCAGCGCTCGACACCACCAGCGCCTTGTCAAAGGCTTCACGCCGGCTTGCATTTTCCGGTTCGCGCTCCCAGTTCGAGAGGAGCTGGCGCAGCCGTCGCTGGTCGCGCGACAGCGCACGCGACAGCGCGCTGCGTGCCTTGGACAGTGCGCGCTGGGTTGCGGCATCGCTCGGCGCAGCCTGATCCGGCGGGGTGGCGGGTGTGCTGCTCACGCTTGATTTGGCGCAAGGCCTCGGCGACATGGGGCGGCGATTCTACCGGCTCGCTCCCCCAACCCGTGCATGGCCGAGGTCCAGCGCAGCGGCGCTCACTGCGATCCGCATCGGACGCGTGGCCAGCCGTACCTCAGCTCTTTCCTTCATCCACAGCCTTGGATGTTTACATGAAGATCGACATCGGCATCAGCGACAAGCAGCGCAAGAAGGTGGCCGAAGGCCTCGCCCGCTTCCTCGCCGACAGCTATACGCTGTATCTCAAGACCCACAACTACCACTGGAACGTCACCGGGCCGATGTTCAACAGCCTGCACATGATGTTCCAGACCCAGTACACCGAGGCCTGGAATGCGCTGGACGAGATCGCCGAGCGCATTCGTGCGCTGGGCTTCTCGGCGCCGGGCTCCTACGCACAATTCGCAAAGCTCAGCAGCATCAAGGAGCAGGACAGCGAGGTCGTGCCCGAGTGGAAGACCATGGTCGAGCAGCTGGTGCTCGGCAACGAGGCCGTCTGCCGCACCGCCCGCAAAGTGCTGGAGGCCGCAGGCGAAGCGGGCGACGAGCCGACCGCCGACCTGCTCACCCAGCGCCTCAACATCCACGAGAAGAACGCCTGGATGCTGCGCTCGCTGCTTGCCTGAGGCGCAGACCGCGCCACCAGGACGCCACTGGCTGGGCGAGCGCCCAAGCTATGGTTTCCTGCATTCTTCGCTCTGGCCCCCGGATCAAGCGCCTCGGCTCTTGCGAAAGATGCGAGGCGTATGGGTAGCGCGAAGTCCGTAGGGTGGGCCTTGGCCCAGCATGGGCTGGACACTCGCCACACACTATTGGCCATCCCAGCCTTCAGCTCCGTTCCGGGCGCTCGCACAGACGAATGCACGCAAGCGAAGCGTAGTGTTTCAGCGCCGTCAGGTGAGTTGCGGTGAGGCCAGATTCGAGACCACGGTGGGCGAGGGCCCACCCTTTGCCTGTCGTGGTGGCGCGCCCCTGCGCGATTTCAAGGACTGAACTCGCCCTCGATCGCATAGCGATCACCGGGATGCAGCAGGCGCGCGCGGGTGATCATCGCGCTGCGGCTGAAGGTTTCCCGCGTGATCAGCAGGCAGGGCGACTCCGCGTCGATGCCCAGCCAGCGCGCTTCCTGCGCGCCCGGCTGCACCGCCTCGATGGCATAGCGCGCACGCCACAGGGCGGTGTCGCCGAACAGATAGTGGGTGGGGGTCACCTGGGTGAAGTCCTGCGCGAGATAGTCCGGCGCCTCATCGGGGTTGACCCAGCGGTCCTCCAGCTGCAGTGCGCGGCCGGCCTCCAGGTGCAGGATCACGCTGTGGAACAGCGCGCGCCCCGCTTCCACGCCGAACGCCTCGGCCAGCGCCGGCTTGGGCATCTCTTCGCGCAGCAGCTTCACTTCCGCCGTGTGGCTGTGGCCGCGAGCGGCGATTTCCTCGTGCAGGTCACGCAGGGTCAGCGTGCTGGAGACGCGATCCAGCGCCGCAGCGAAACTGCCCACGCCCTGCACGCGCTTGATCAGACCTTCGGCAGCCAGCTCGTTCAGGGCGCGGCCAACGGTCATGCGGCTGACCCCGAACTCGGCCACCAGGGCCGATTCGCTGGGCAGCTGCGCGCCCGGCGCGTAGTCGCCTCGCGCCAGCGCATCCTTAAGCGCGGCCTTGATCCGCGCATACGGCGGCAGCTTCGATTCCGCGCTCATGCTGCACCTCGACTTGCCGGACGTTGTCTAGACAGGTAGCGTAGTCGTTCCCGAGTCCCACTGCCAGCGCGATCGCAGCCGCGCGACACGGCACTCGACGCCACCCACACGGCCCCCGGCCGCAGGAGTCACGCATGAATTCCTCCACCGCGAAGGCCCAGCCGCGTCGCGTCAGCGCGCCCCGGGGCAGCACCCTGCACTGTCGCAGCTGGCTGACCGAAGCCGCCTGGCGGATGCTGCAGAACAACCTCGATCCCGAGGTCGCCGAGAACCCCGATGCGCTGGTGGTCTACGGCGGCATCGGCAAGGCGGCGCGCGACTGGGACAGCTTCGAGACGATCCTGAAGACGCTGCAGCGCCTGGAAGACAACCAGACCCTGCTGGTGCAGAGCGGCAAGCCGGTCGGTGTGTTCCCGACCCACCCGGATGCACCGCGCGTGCTGATCGCCAACTCGAACCTGGTGCCGAAGTGGGCGAGCTGGGAACACTTCGACGAGCTCGATCGCAAGGGCCTGATGATGTACGGGCAGATGACCGCCGGCAGCTGGATCTACATCGGCAGCCAGGGCATCGTCCAAGGCACCTACGAAACCTTCGTCGAAGCCGGCCGACAGCACTACGGTGGTGACCTCACGGGTCGCTGGGTGCTGACCGCGGGCCTGGGCGGCATGGGCGGCGCGCAGCCGCTGGCGGCGAGCTTCGCCGGGGCGTGTTCGCTCAACATCGAATGCCAGCAGTCGCGCATCGATTTCCGCCTGCGCTCGCGCTACCTCGACGAGCAGGCCGCCGACCTCGACGACGCGCTGGAGCGCATCCGCCGTTATACCGCCGAGGGCAAGGCAGTCTCGATCGGCCTGCTCGGCAATGCGGCTGAAGTGCTGCCCGAACTGGTGCGACGCGCCCAGGCCGGCGGCATGAAGCCGGATCTCGTGACCGACCAGACTTCGGCCCACGACCTGGTCAACGGCTACCTGCCGCCGGGCTGGAGCGTCGAGCAGTGGCAGGCTGCGCAGCGCGATCCGTCCAAGCATGCCGAGCTGCGCGCTGCGGCCGCGCGAGGCTGCGCCGACCACGTGCGTGCAATGCTGGATTTCCAGCAGCTTGGCGTGCCCACCTTCGACTACGGCAACAACATCCGTCAGGTCGCGAAGGACGAGGGCGTGGCCAATGCCTTCGACTTCCCCGGCTTCGTGCCGGCCTACATCCGACCCCTGTTCTGCCGCGGTGTGGGCCCCTTCCGCTGGGTCGCGCTGTCAGGCGACCCCGAGGACATCGCCAGGACCGACGCCAAGATCAAGGAGCTGTTCCCGGAGAACCGCCATCTGCACCGCTGGCTGGACATGGCCGGCGAGCGCATCGCTTTCCAGGGCCTGCCGGCGCGCATCTGCTGGATCGGCCTGGGCGAGCGCCATCGCGCAGGGCTGGCCTTCAACGAGATGGTGCGGAATGGAGAGCTCAAGGCGCCGATCGTGATCGGGCGTGACCATCTCGACTCCGGATCTGTCTCCAGCCCCAACCGCGAGACGGAAGCCATGCTCGACGGCTCCGACGCGGTGTCGGACTGGCCGCTGCTGAACGCGATGCTCAACGTCGCAGGCGGCGCGACCTGGGTCAGCCTGCACCACGGCGGCGGCGTCGGCATGGGCTACAGCCAGCACAGCGGCGTGGTGATCGTCTGCGACGGCAGCGAGGCAGCAGACCAGCGCATTGCGCGCGTGCTCTGGAATGACCCGGGTACTGGCGTGATGCGGCATGCGGATGCGGGCTATGCGATCGCGCAGCAGTGCGCGCGCGAGCAGGGGCTGGATTTGCCGATGTTGGGGTGAGGGTGTGGACTGGCTGAGGCCAGACCACACCGCCGGCGCAACAGTCTCGATGATCGTCTCCCCTCTCCCATCGGGAGAGGGGCTCAAGCTCGCCTCCGCTCCACGGTATCGCTCTGTAACCAACGCCTTACCTGTGAACGCCACAGCTTCGAACGCCCCCCTTCAGCGCGGACCCCACCATGACCCTCACCCTCACCCCCGGCCACCTGAGCCTCGAACAGCTGCAGTCCATCCATGCCGGCGGCGTGCGCGTCGAGCTGGAGCACCATGCCCGCGCCGGCATCCTTGCGAGTGCCGAACTGGTGCAGCGCCATGCGGCCGGCGATGCGCCGGTCTATGGCGTCAACACCGGTTTTGGCAAGCTGGCCTCCACCCGCATCAGCAAGGCGGATCTCGCCCAGCTGCAGCTGAACCTGATCCGCTCGCACTCGGTCGGCGTCGGCGCGCCGCTGTCGCCTGAAGTCGTCCGCCTGATGCTGGTGACCAAGGCGGCCAGCCTCGCGCGCGGGCATTCGGGCGTGCGCGAGGAGGTGATCGACGCCATCCTCGATGTCTACAACGAGGGCCTGGTGCCCTATGTGCCGGCGCAGGGTTCGGTGGGCGCCTCGGGCGATCTCGCACCGCTCTCGCACATGACCCTGGCCCTGCTCGGCGAAGGCGAGTTCCTGGTTCACGGCGAACGTCGCCCTGCTTCCGAGGTGCTCGCCAATCACGGACTGAAACCGCTGACGCTCGAAGCCAAGGAAGGTCTGGCCCTGATCAATGGCACCCAGACCTCGACTGCGCTGGCCCTGCATGCGCTGTTCGCTTTCGAGCCAGTGCTGGAATCGGCGCTCGTCATCGGTGCGCTCACGGTCGACGCCGCGCGCGGCAGCGATGGCCCCTTCGATCCGCGCATCCACGCCGTGCGCGGCCAGCCGGGACAGATCGACGTCGCCCAGTACTACCGCGCCCTGCTTGCCGGCAGTGCCATTCGCGCCTCGCATGCCGAGGGCGACGACCGCGTGCAGGATCCGTACTGCCTGCGCTGCCAGCCGCAGGTGGTCGGCGCCTGCCTCGACCAGCTGCGCTACGCCGCCCGTGTACTGCTGCGCGAAGCCAATGCCGTCACCGACAACCCGCTGGTGTTCGCCGACGAAGGCCTGATGGTTTCGGGTGGCAATTTCCACGCCGAACCCGTGGCGCTCGCCGCCGATGCCATGGCCACCGCGATTGCGGAAGTCGGCGCGATTGCCGAACGCCGCATCGCCATGCTGATCGACGCCGGCGTCTCGCGCCTGCCGCCCTTCCTGACTCGCGACGCAGGACTCAACAGCGGCTTCATGATCGCCCACGTCACCGCCGCCGCACTCGCCAGCGAGAACAAGTCGCTGGCGCATCCAGCTTCCGTCGACAGCCTGCCGACCAGCGCCAACCAGGAAGACCACGTCTCGATGGCGACCTTCGCCGCGCGCCGCCTGCAGGCCATGATCGACAACGTCACGCACATCCTCGGCGTGGAGTACCTGGCCGCCGCGCAGGGCATCGAGTTCCTGCGTCCGCTGACCAGCTCGACCACGCTGGAAGCCGCCCACGCACTGCTTCGCACGCACTGCCCCAGCGTCGACACCGACCGCTATCTCGCGCCCGATATCGAGCGCGCAGCTGCCGTCGTGCGTCGCGGAGATCTGATCCCTCTGCTGCGCGCTCTACCTGCATTGCCTGCGCTCTGGGTCGCGGCCTAGCCGAAGGGTCACCGGGTCGAGCACCTGCGATCCCTCTGAAATCTGAAGCGAAGCGGTGCGCCGCAGGCGCACCCTATGCGATGACGGCATCGGCTTCGATTCGATGCAACGCGTCACGCGTCGTCGTGGGGTGCGCGTGCCGCGCACCTGCCCTCGCGAAGGGCGCCGAGTGAGAGCCCAAGCTTCGCCCCCGACGCATGTAATTCCTCCCCCCACCGCCACGCGCTCCGAGAAGCGAAGCGGTGCGCCGAGCGCCCCAACAGGACCCAGTCGAGCAGGAACCCCGGTGGCCGCAGGCGTGCCCAGCGCACGCGACCCGACAGCGGCCCCAGCAAGGAGGTCGGGCGCGTGGCGAAGGTCGTCGAGAGCACGAGCCCCTTCAGGTTGGCGGGCGGCGCAGCACCAATCCGTAGAGCGATCGGCCCCGAGAAGGACTCCGCAAGCAGCACGAAAGCGCTGCACTCGGGCAACTCGGCGCGCACGCGGCGCTCCAACTCGACGTAATCGAGCGCTTCATGCGTCGGATATCCGATGGCCCTCGCCGAAACCCCGCACTGGGCAAGCGCCTTGACCAAAGGAGCAAACAGGCGTCCCGTGCCGTCGAGTCCGGGCAACAGGATCAGCTCAGGGCAAGACATCCCGGTATCCACCCGCGAGGATCACAGCAACTTCTGGGTGATCGCCTTCAGCACCGCATGCGTGCGGTCGCGGCAGTCGAGCTTCAGCAGGATCTCGGACATGTAGTTCTTCACCGTGCCTTCCGAGAGGTGCAGGACGCGGGCGATTTCCTTGTTGCTGTAGCCGCCGGCGACGAGCCGCAGAATGCTCTGCTCGCGCTCGGTGATGCGTTGACCGGGCGTGGCTTCGGGCGCACTCCAGCCGGCGCGCACTGGGCCCAGGCTGACCGGCTGCAGCAGGGTTTCGCCGGCAGCAACGCGCAGGATCGCGGCGCGCAGGTCTTCGGGCGAGGCGTCCTTCAGCAGGAAGCCCTGGGCGCCGGCCTCGACCGCGCGCAGCAGCAGCTCGCTGTCGTCGAAGGTGGTGAGCAGGATCACCGGCGTCGCGTCACCGCGCTCGCGCAGGGCACCGATCAGGCCGATGCCACCCATGCCGGGCATGCGGATGTCGCTGACGATCACGTCCACCGGTCGCTGCGGCAGCGCCGCCAGCAGGCTTTCGGCATCGGGCGCCTCCAGCGCGATCTCGATGCCGAGGTCGGCGAGCAATGCGGACAGCCCGCGCAGCACCAGGGCCTGGTCGTCACACAGGGCGATACGCGCGCTCATGCAGCCTGCTCCGGCAGAAAGGCGCGCAAACGTAGGCCGCGACCGGTTTCGCTGTCCAGCTCAATCCTGCCGCCCATCGCCTGCAGGCGCTCGCGCATGCCGGTGAGTCCGTTGCCGAACTCCACTCGGCGCGGCGTCTCGCCATCGTTGCTGACTTCCAGCATCAGCTCAGCGTCAACGTGCCCGCAGCGCAGGCGGATGTGGCTGGCGCGACCGTGGCGCAGGGCATTGGTGATGGCCTCCTGGGCGCAGCGCAGCAGGGTTTCGGCGGTAGCCACCGACTCCACGCGCAGGCCCTCCTGCACGTCCACCTCGATGTGGGTACCGGCGATCGGCCGGGCCAGCGCGCGCAGGGCGGCATCAAGCTCCAGCCCGTCGTGCTGGCGCAGCGCGCTGACCACACTGCGGATGTCGGCCAGAAGTTCATCGGCGAGCTGCGCACTCACCACAACTTCCTCGCGTGCGGCCAACGCGGGATCGCGCTGCAGGCGTGCCAGGTTGAGCTTCAGCGCAGTGAGCTTGTGGCCGGCGACGTCATGCAGCTCGCGCGAGAGCTTGAGGCGCTCGCCGCTGCGCGCGCTTTCCTCCAGCAGACGCTGGGTGGCGAGCAGCTCGGCATTGACCTGGGCCAGATGATCCCGCGCGCGTTCGCTCATGCCGGCGTAGTAGCCGGTCAAGGTGGCGAAGGCCTGGAAGCCCAGCAGGGGCACCAGATTGAACAGCGACTGCAGCGGCGACCAGCCGCTGCCCATCCAGCGCAGGGCCACCGCTGCGTTCAGGGCGAGCAGGCAGAACAGGGCCCAGCGCACCGGCATCAGCAGCACCAGCTGGGCCGACACGATCACCAGCAGTACGGTGACCTGACCGTCCATCAGCAGACGCTCGGCCAGCACCACCAGCGCCCCTTGGGCAATGCTGTTCCAGCGCGCGCCGCGGCAGTCGACGCCGCTCTCCCGCAGGCTGCGCCAGACGAACAGGCCGAGCATGCCGACGAGACAGGCCAGCCCACCCCATTCGCGGAGCAGGCCGGACTGAAGCTTGCTGAGATCGACGGCGGCAAAGGCGATCGCCGCCCAGGTGATGTAGGCCGCGAAGCTGAGCGGGGCGAGCCAGCCTGACCATTGGGCGGGCGCCTTTGCGCGTTCGGGCGAGGTGCGGGTGATGTCCATGTCCGCAGCATGGCAGCGGCCGCGCCGCGGTGAAACCGGCTTGGGCACCCTGGTGACTTTACTCACCCCCTGCGGATGACCGCGGGCACCTGCTGGCTGCGGGCGTGGATGCCGAGACTGTGTCCACACCCACCGCGACGGAGCCGCTCCATGGAAAGCCTGTATCCGATTCTCGTCACCCTGCACGGGCTCGCCGGTGCCGCGTCACTGCTGACCTTCTGGCTGGCGGCCTTCGCGCGCAAGGGCGGGCCCCTGCATCGCGGCAGCGGCAAGATCTATCTGCTCGCGATGCTGGGCATCTGCATCACCGCGGTGCCGATGGCGGCGAGCTTCTTCCTGCGCGGGCAGAGCGGCATCGGCACCTTCCTCGCCTATCTGGTGGTCATCACCGCGACCTCGATGTGGCTGGGCTGGCGGGCGATCCGCCGCAAGCGCGACCAGGCGTCGTTTCGCGATCGACGTTACGCCATCGTTGGCGCGCTCAACCTGGCGACAGCGCTGCTGGTGCTCGCGGTCGGCATCGCCAAGGGCAACCCCCTGCTGATCGGCTTCTCGGCCGTCGGCGCCCTGCTCGGTGCGGGCATGCTGCGCCGCCTGTGGCGCCCGATCGACGCAGGCAACTGGTGGCTGCAGGAGCACTACGGCGCCATGCTCGGCTGCGGCACCGCGACCCACATCGCCTTCTTCGCGATCGGTCTGAAGGGCGTGCTGGCTGCCTTCGGCCTGCAGATGAGCGGCTACCTGCAGCTGGCGCCCTGGGCCGTGCCGGTGCTGGTCTCGGTGATCGCTGGCGTGCTGCTGGACCGCCGCTACGCGCGCAAGCCGACCGGCAAGGCGGCAGCCAGCGCCGAAGGCAATCTGCTGCAGCCGCATTGAGCACAGCGGTGATGCATCCGCCCCTCAATCAAGCGGCGGCTTGCGGACTTCAATGCGCTCGCGATGCGTTGCCGCGTCGCTCGCGTAGTCATACAGACTTGGCGGACAGGCTTCGCGGATCCGCGCAAGGATCTCGTCGCGACGGTCGCGCAGCCAGTCCGGCTGCGCGGCCCACTCCAGCGCCGAGGGCAGATGGATCTCGCGTCGCGAGCGTCCGGGCAGCGGACGGTTCACGAAGCTGAGCCCTTGCCAGCGTCCTTCGAGCCATTCCTCGTAGTGCGCTTCGAAACCCCTGGTCCGGACGCGCCAGCCGCGCGCGGCGTCGACACGCCGACGCCGCCAGGCGCGCAGGCACAGCGCGAGCACCACGCTGGCGAGGAAAGCCACCAGCAGCGGGTGCTGGGCCAAGCCCGTCCACATCGGAATGAACTCCAGTTGGCAGCCCGTTGGCGCGGCTGCAGTGCAAGCTAGCAGGTGGGCCCTCCGTGGCCCCGCGCGCGGATCGCTCCGCACGCGAACAACACGCCTCCGGCGGATCAGTCCGCCGGCACTGCAGGTTCAACGTCGCGCGGCCAATGCCTCCGGGTCGAGCCCGGCGAAGTCGCCGGCCAGCGCCTTGTACAGCGCCGCCAGCGCGGTCGCGCGCTGCACTTCGGCATCAACCGCACGCAGCTCGAAATCGATGCGCGTGCGCTCGGCGTCGAGCAGACTCAGCGCGTCCTCGCTGCCGGCATCGAAGCGCAGGCGCACCAGACGCGCGGCCTCACCGGCGGACTCGGCCGCAGCGCCGAGGTCGAAGGCCGCGCGATTGGCGGCACGGTAGCCGGCCATTGCGTTCTCGGTTTCCTCAAGCGCGCGCAGCAGGGTCTCGCGGAACAGCGCCTCGGCGCTGTCGGCGCGGGCCTCGGCGGCCTGCACGCGCTGCCGGGTGCGGCCGAAATCGAGGATGCTCCAGCTGATCGACGGCCCCCAGCTCCAGCGCTCCGAGGCGTCCTCGCCGAGCTCACCGAAACTCTGCGCGGTCCAGCCGAAACCGCCGAGCAAGGTCAGCTTGGGGTAGTAGTTGGCCACCTGGGTGCCGATATCGGCATAGGCCGCTGCCAGGCGGCGCTCGGCCTCGCGCACGTCGGGCCGGCGCTTCAGCCAGTCCTCCGGCGTGCCGACCGCCACCAGCGGCGGCAGCTCGGGAATGCCCAGCTCGGCATCGACGAGGGCGCGCACGGCGTCCACCGGCTGCGCGGTCAGCACCGCCAGTCGCTGCTCGGCGCGTACCACCGAGGCCTCGGTCTGGGCGTACTGCGCCGCCAGCGCCGAGCGCTGGGCCTGCACCGCGGCGACGTCCTGGCCACTGCGGCGGCCGTTGCGTTCCAGCACGGTCATCAGGTCGACGCTGCGCTGCCAGCCCTCGAGGTTCTGCTCCAGCAGGCGCAGGCGGGCATGCGCACCGCGCAGCTCGAACAGGCCCTGCGCGACTTCGGCAACCACGCTGATGTGCACATGCTCCAGCGCCGCGGCGTCGGCCTGCACGCGTCGGTCGATGGCGCGTTTCGGATTGCGCAGGGTGCCGAACAGATCGATTTCCCAGCGGGCATCGAAACCCGCCCGGTAGGTATCGGTGCGGCCCTGCTCCGGCGGCAGGAAGGGGTCGCGACCGCTGGGGCGGCTGCGCTCCCCACTCAGGCCGGTATCGACGGTCGGGAA
>LNFM01008925.1_pt1 | contig 14878 bp, 13 predicted proteins | sample 596031 | NCBI WGS metagenome assembly LNFM01 (sample SAMN04254537, study PRJNA301005) | activated carbon metagenome | isolation source: dual media filters at the Ann Arbor, Michigan drinking water treatment plant | place: USA: Ann Arbor
AACTGCGTCGGTACTCAAGCGGTCAACGAGGAGAGACTGTAAATCTCTTGGCTTCTGCCTACGAAGGTTCGAATCCCTCCCGGCGCACAGTTCATCAAAAACAAGTCGTTTTTGCTTAGAAAGTCCTTGTATATCAAGGGCTTTTTCGGTGTCGAACCTTCCTAAAGCTGGTCCCAGTTTCTTATACACGTTATTAAAGCCAACCAGCTCATTTGGCACTACAATACGCAGTTTTCTATCAAAAAGTTCCAGTGTCGAACCTAGTGTCTCAAGCATGGTCCGCTTCTCTTCATTTGTAGATATATTGAAGCGTTTACATACACCGTCAGCGAACGTTAAATATTTATCAGCTCTCGTTACCCAATCAGTCATTCTCGAGTGTAGACGTTTTTGCTCTTTTTGAAGTTCAACCAATTCAGTCTCTGACTCTTTTGTCATCTTAATCAGCTGTTCACTAGAAATCTCACCATCTGCACGCATTACCACATATGTATCGAGTCGGTCCTTGAGCGCCTTCTCACGCTTCGCCAGACGCTCTGCCGTGTCATCTTGAGTCTCTATCTCTCCACCGTGTGCAAATTTAAGTGCTGATACAGCCCATCGATAAAAATCGTCAGAAATTTCTACTTTACTTAATTCAGCCTTGATTGACTTTTCCAGCTCATCCTGGTCCATGACGCCTTGAGAACACTTTATTGACTTATGCTTTTTGGTACAGTGATAGTACACATTTGTATATATCTTTGGATTAACCATCTCTGAAATATCAGTCTGACATTTAGGACACTCGGTCTGCACCTTACATGAAAACTTAAACTGACATTTAGTACAAATGCACCGAACCTTCTCTTCAGCTGTTACACCACAGCCACACTCTCCACATTTAATTGGTCCACGAAAAGCAAAGTCCAGTTTATTCACCCGTGTAGGTCTCCCTTTTTTACCCAACAGTTTTTGAACTTGATTGAACTCAGTCTCTGTCAAAATCGTCTCATGGCGCCCCCTGTATCGCCCCACAGCACCATCAGAACCCTTCCATGAGTAATAGCCAAAATAGAACTCACTTGTGAGCATATTAAAAATACTTTGTAGCGATTTAGGTTTTCCGCTTTTTGTTAAAATGCCATATTGAGTAGCGAGCCTATGAATATCAGACGCTGAATGGGACCCCGCGAGCATCGTACGAAAAAGCCTCTTCACGATTGCTAGCTCAGGTGTACTCACTATTTCCAAATCCCCCTTTTCATATCCTTTGAAATGTTTGTACCCTATCGGTAACATACGTTGTGGCATCCACCCTCGTTCTGCCTTTTGTCTCATTCCGCGCTTAACGTCCACACTCAAATCATTAACGAATTGATTTGCCATTCCCAGCTCGACTGCCATCATAATGACGTTATCACTTGGCTGATAGTCACGAGAAAATGTTTGAATGTGTTTGATTGAACCCTGTTGCAACATCCACGAAATTTGCCCACCATCGACTGGATTGCGTGCCAGACGATTAATTTTCCAACACAAAATTCCATCAGCTTCACCTGCATGAATTCGCGTCAGCATCTCATTAAAATGTGGACGTCCTGGCTTCTTCGCTGACTGCGATTCTTGTATAACGTCCACCACGTTTAAATCGAGCCGTGACGCTATCTGACGCATTTCAGCCTCTTGGTCCTCGAGGGAGGCCATCTGACGGTCCTCAGCGTCTTGTGAGCGCCTTAGGTAGAGAAAATATTTACTAGCTTTATATCTTTGCATACTTACCATAATAACCTATTAATTATCTGAATTTGAGCGTTAAGAACCTCAAGCTTCAATGGATGTAGCTTTAAATATCTTTTATACTTACGAGTCATTTTCCTATTGTAATATGTAAGATGTATTTCCTCGGACAATTTTTCAGCTTTACGCATATTAACGAAAGTGGTCCAAGGCCAACTGCGATATCGTTTGCTCTCTTTACATAAATCATACGTCAAGTCCGCACAAAACCGACAACCAAAGTAATTACCGACCTGATATAGAACTGCTACTCTTTTACCACAATACTCACCATTTTTAATCAAAGAGCAACGGAAATACCACCTTTTACCACCCAAATGGCACGGTACTGTATCGAGACTAATTTTCTGCTTAACTGCTCTCCACTCCTCATCACCTCTACTCTTGGCGTTATAGTGTAGTTCAATAAACGAATCGTCTGCAATCAGACTAATATTGAAGTTTATCTTCGCCGTCTCAGTGCCATTTTGGGACCAAGTAATGACGTTGTTGTAACACACACGCCCAGGAACAAGAGCCTTATACTTATTCAGAAAGAAAACGCTAAAACTTCGTGTGTTTTCTGTAGTATCTCGTGACATATTTTTACTTTTAATGACCTAAATCAATAGACTTTATAGCTCCAACTGGACCAGCGAATTAAAGAACGCTGGTGGATTATCTTTGTTATAACCATCAGATTTTTTGAACTCTTCCCATGCTTTTTCCAAAGGACCCATCCCGTACTGCTTATAAGTACCATAATAAAATCCAACTCCTTTATCACCCAATTTAGTTGCGAGATTGAGACAACGCTCTTCTTCAGTAGACTCTGGAATAAAACCAGTAACGCTAAAATCTCTTTTTTTAAAAGAAAGCGACTCTAGCGATTTTTCATCGTTATTTTTATCTTTTTCTTTATCGTTATCGAGACCTCTGATTAACTCTCGAATCTTTTCCCTACTTTCACTAGCTGTTATAACTGTATTTTCAACATCAAAGGTCTGACTGAAATCATTAAACTCTTTACCCACCTCTGGTATTACATAACTTTCCAATTGATTCTGACCTCTGACTACATCTTCTTCAAAAAATCTATCAAGTGTCTGAATACCTCCATCTTTCTTTGGCCAATCATCCAAACGTATAGGGAACGAACCTCTGCGACCAGAACGGTCTGAGTACCATATGTACCTCTTACTCTTTAGGGACAATAACAACTTATTTATGTAGTTTTTAGTCACTGAGTCATTAAACGTGTCTTGAGACAAACCATCCATGTTAACAGTAGCAGTTCCGTACGCATCTCCGCACGCTCGTAACCAATAAAGTAAATTCCGTTCAGGCTTAGTGATTTTACCTTCAAGATAATCGTTCTTAATGGAACGAGGGTTAATGGTGTAACTACTAATTTTTAACTTTTCCATATTCATTTCCATTTTTAGGCTCAAACGCTACCAACTCCACAAACCGACACAGCTGAAGCCCTTTTTCAAGCGCCACCGCACGCTCTAGTACCACACCATAATGTTTTTGGTATAGTTCTATGAACTCATCAATGTGTCGATCCGCTAGTTGCATATCTAGCCGTTATAGAGTCGGTCCTTAAGTTCGCGCATGCACTGTGCAAAAGCATAGGGTTCGACCTGAAGTACCCGCTCGCGATAACTAATTAATACTGCGTCAGTATCCTGTTCACGGACAAAACAAAACTGTGCCCGATATTGTGTTTTATCGATACACTCTAGCTTGTGACCAAAATACTTCAACATCGTCGCTTCATTTAAATCACTTGTTATATATTCATTGAAATTCATAGACTTGTTATTAACAAATCCATGATGCCAAAACTAAAAAAATCAAAAACTAGATATAACTAGTAGGGTTATATCTCACACATCCCTTCTTAACTTTTGCTCTCTAGCTAAAATCGAACGAATGTTGTCAGAATCAATACTGCCAAATTTTAAAACTAACAGTAACTTACTCAGCAAAATATCTTTACTTACTTTTCCCTGCAAGTCATCCTCTGATAAAAACCTGCGAGCAATTCTCTTAATATCGCCAATAGGAAGTTTACCCACCTCGTATATAAAATTATTTCTTGAAAAATCCTCAGATTTGTAACGTTTTGGAACCTGTCCATAAACTTCTTTCTGATGTGCTTTTATTTTATTACCTTGATTATCAATAAATTCCTTAATGTCAGACAGAGGAGTATCTGGACCAATTCGCATATATACACCCTCCACTATATTATTTGTTTTTTTCTTTTCGACGACAAATATCTCTATACCAGAACTGTCACAATTACTTAATGTAGAATCAGAGACATTTCCATAATATATATACTCTTCTAACGCTTTATCAAAGCCAACAGACAAAATTGGGATTATTTTTTTAATCTCGCTTATAGATTTAAAAAAGTGATAATAAACAGTGCTAGTAATCTTATTGAGTCGTTCATCTACTCCAATTTTTTTGTCACTTTGTATCAAGCGGAACTCTCTAGAGCAATCACGTTCCCATAATTTAAAATCTGCCTCAGTTTCAAATCCAAACTCAGGAATCCCTAAAGTTTTTCGCATTGACTGAATCTTTTCAGAAGGCAACAATTTAATGGATTTATTCCAAACTATGTAAGCTTTACCTTTTTTCATATACATTTAATAAACATATAATACCCCCTATTTAAGGTTTTGTATTTGCCACGCACGATAAATTAATGTAATAATGGCAAAACAATATAGTTACCTAACCCGGCACATTTCGTGACGATATGGTACGAATAACAAAGACTCAACGAGAATAAAGAACCCATCATTAGGGGTCTCTCGTTGAGCTATTTCTGGGAAACTGGCGATATGGGCTTCGGCTCTACCTAGTGGTGGGCTTTTTGTGTCTAAAATTTTAATTATGAAAATATATATACTACTCGCAGGTCTTATCTTCGCTCCATTTTTAACAAGTGCAACGGGTTATAACTACTTACCCAATGATGTTTACATAAAACAACAAGAAGAAAAAGCTGCTCTGGAATACAGAATCAGTAGTCTTGAAGCAAATTTACAGAACAGCCCAACATTATCTATTTTGAATATTGATAGTAGGATTACGCAACTCAAGCAAGAAAAACAAACTGAGATTAACTATGTGACTGGTCTTTATGCAAAAAATGGAATAATTGACCAGCTTCCCAGTGCTATAGACAAAATAAATGCAAAGTATGCTAGCCAAATTGATAATCTTGAACAGCAAAAAGATGAATACAATGAGGCTATTGCTGAGGACAAAAAACTTAAAAGTGAAATTGCCACACTTAGAGAACAAATCAGAAATATTGAATTAAATACAACGCAAAAAGCTAGCCAAGAGACTAGTGAGGAAGTAAAAATTCCAAGCGCTATTGATATGTTTAATTACATAGATACCCTTTCAAGCGGTGAAGCTGAAGAGATAATGGGTATTCTTGGTGTAGAAAATCTTAAATTGTATGAGGAAGTAATGTCAATAGTTAAACTTAAATACCCTTACGGCAAACCTGGGTCTGCCCGATACAAGTGGTTTTTAGACAATAACCTGATACCAACAAATGCACCTGAAAACAAACAGGAGCCTACAGTTACACCAATGCAAAAATCAATCCCTCAAACTGTTCAGGCAATAATCCCAGCTACGACTGTACCTAGTCTTAATAAAAAAGAAATAGTTATCTCAGATGCGACCACCTCTGAAATTATCATTCCTAAAGAAGAAAGTATGGCTCTGGAAGAAAAAATCCTTCCTCCGATTGATAATCCCACCACTACTGAAAAACCTTCTTTTATCAAAAGAATATTTAACTTTTTTATAAATCTTTTTTAAAAAGATATGGGACTAGTATATTCTGAAATTGGACGTGCGTTAGAATATCTTTTTGTTGCCTTTATTGCTTATGTTGTTTATGACACTGCTTTAAAGGCTTCTGATACAAACAGACAAGTATTACTTAAGGGCTTATTAATTTGCGCAGGAATTGCTTGTTTAGGTACCTTGGCTTTAGGTTCAGCTAGCTGTATTGAATACCAAGATGATGTGAGGGGTGGGATTTGTTACGAATATGCAGATGATGGCTATGAACCAACAAATGAAGAATTCTTTGCTAATTTCGCATTTCTATTAACTGTACTTTATGGGCCTGTAATTCTAGCAATAATGAAAAGGAGAAACATTTTTTAATTATTCACAGCCCCATCCATTATTATTCCTATCTAAATCAAACGGATCTGCACCATATACCTCTACAGGTCCAGTGTAGTTTGGGCCATTACCTGAACCTTTCGCACAATCGTAATCCCCTGCATTCATTTTTAAGCATCCCGAGTAATTTGGGTGACAACTAGATGTAGTAGGCTTCGCTTTTACCGGCTCTGAAGTTACAGCTTTTGGGACCGCAACAGGTTTATCTTCCACTACCACAGGCCTAGCCACTGGCACTTTATTTGCCGTTTCTCCAATCAAAACAGGCTTTTGTGTAGTTTCCACCACTTTCGGCGCAGGCACAGCAATAACCGCAGTTTCAGGCTCTACAGCCCCACCCGAAGCCAAAGCAGTAGCTATAACCGCCCCAACCCCCACAATTCCTAACGGTCCAAGCCAATTCATATTTAGAATTTACTCCCATCCAAAACATAACGCAAGTTTATTTAGAATTTTATAACATGAAGGACAGTTTAACTGTCAAACATTGCAATTTTTACGCATTGTTGTACAGTTTAATTAAGTATTAACCGCCCATTTTAAAAAGCATTACATGAAGACTATATTTAGAGGATTTGTTACCGTTATCGCTGCGATAGTGTTCGTTCAGCCTGCATTTGCCCTTGTTTCTAACGAATCAGCAACAATGAGCAAAAAGGTGACAATTAATGAGATTGCTACCTCAACTTCCATTAAACTAGTTGTTTCTGATTCAAAAAATGAAGCGTCCGCGATTAAGGCTTCTACAAAAGACTACGTGGAAGGTGAGATATTGGTAAAGTACAAGAGCTCTAAAATTAACCTTGACACAACATCTGGTAAGGCAAAAGCGGTCAATTTTGAAAACACAAAGTCTTTGGAGAACATCGACAAATTAGAAAAAAGCAATATCTCGATTTTGAGAATTTCAGATGGAATGAGTGTAGAGGAAAAGGTTACGGAACTTGAAAGTGACACAAATGTTGAATATGCGGAGCCAAACTATAGACGGTACCCAGCATTAATTTCATCTAATGATACTTATAGAAATTTAATATGGGGGCTCGACAATACAGGCCAAACAGTTAACTCAGTTACTGGACTAAATGATGCTGACATTGACGCACCAGAAGCTTGGTCAATAAATGAGGGCACTAATGCCACAAATTCAATTATCGTAGCTGTAATCGACAGTGGTGTTGCATACAACCACCCTGATTTGCTCAGTAATATGTGGAATGGAATAAATTGTAAAGATGAAAATGGTAATGCATTAGGAAATTGTAACTATGGTTACGATTTTGAAGACAACGACAAAACACCGCTGCCTACAAACTCATCTCACGGAACTCATGTAGCAGGAACCATTGCTTCAGTCAAAAATAATAACAAAGGAATCATAGGCGTCGCTCCAAACGCCAAAATAATGGCACTGAAGAGCTCTCTATCAATTTCTGAAGTAGTTAAAGCTACTGATTTTGCAACAAAAAACGGTGCTAAAATTATTAATGCTAGTTATGCTGGCAATACTTTTTCACAAGCAGAATTTGATGCCATTAACCGATTTAAAGCTGCTGGTGGAATACTGGTTGCAGCTGCTGGAAATGAATCCTTAAATAATAACATCTCTCAGAGTTATCCTTCTGACTACAATCTAGATAATATCATTTCAGTTGCAGCGACAACGCAAAATGACACCCTTGCTACATTCTCAAATTATGGATCTAGCAATGTAGACGTTGGGGCACCGGGAACAAATATTTATAGTACTGAGTCAGAGATAACTCTTCTTAATGAATCCTTCAGTAGTATATCTACACCTAATATACCCAGTGGATGGACTAAGGGCGGCACTTCAAATAATTGGGGCACATACACTCTAGATGACGGAAGTTTTTGGGGAAACGTATTATACGGAGACTTAGCGTTTCCCTATGCCAATAATGCCAACACAAACATTACGTCCACGGCTTATAACTTAAATGGTGCAGGTGGTGCCATCATCGATTTTTGGGCCAGATGTGACAATGAATATGGACCGACCCTAACTGATTACATGGTTATTCAAATTAGTGCGGACGGAGTAAATTTTACCGGCTTGAATCTTGGTGGAGTTTGGGGAACAACCAACGGTGAGTTTAATGAATGGTATTTAGATGATGATAGCGACGCAACTAATGCGGCCTTATATCATTTTGAAAGTATCACTATCCCGCAACAATTCTTAACCAGTAATTTCAAACTACGTTTACGATGGGTAACAAATTCTTCAAATAATAACTTCGACGGATGTCTGGTTGATGACGTAAAAATATCAAAGTTTAGTAACGGCTCAGATGAACTTTACGGCTACCAAAACGGAACTTCTATGGCCACCCCACACGTCGCCGGTCTTGCGGCTCTTCTGTATGGATACAATCCGACTCTTTCTCCTACTCAAGTTAAAAATGTAATTTTGACCTCAGGTGATAGTTTGCCAAGCTTGTCAGGTAGAACCGTTTCGGGTAAAAGAATAAATGCAGAAAAAGCCCTTCGAGCGGTTAACCCAGCAAAAGCTATTACTAGCTTTACAGTTACTTCTCAAGTTGGCACAACAACAATAAATGAAGCAGCGCGTACAATCAGCCTTACCGTACCAAGCGGGACCAACGTTACTGCACTTGTACCTACCATTGCTCAAAACGGGGCTTCCGTCAGTCCTCAATCAGGCACACCACAAAACTTTACTGCACCTGTACAATACACCGTAACTGCGGCTGATTCTTCAACTCAAGTATATGTCGTTACTGTCACCGTGACACCAGCGCCCGACACTACAGCACCGGTAATTAGCCTTAATGGGCAAAATCCAGTGAATATCAATGTTGGTAATGCATTTGTAGATCCAGGCGCTACTGCTGTCGATAACATCGATGGAGTAGTTACAGTAACCCCTTCAGGCGTTGTTGATACTACAACCATTGGGGCATATACAATTATCTACACAGCAACCGATTCAGCGTTTAATACTGCCTCAGTAACCAGAACGGTGAATGTAAATGCAAATATCCCTACTGACACGACAAAACCTATCCTCACACTCATTGGCTCAAGCACAATTCACCTCACCACTGGTGAAAACTACATCGATTCAGGAGCCGCTGCTTTTGACGAGACTGATGGAAATATTACAGCTGAGATAATTCTTGTAAATCCAGTAAACACTTCTATTGTGGGGGTGTACACAATCACCTATAACGTCGCCGACGCTGCTGGAAACTCTGCCACTGAAATAACCCGAACTGTAGAAATACATCCCGTTGTCGATACCACGCCACCTACTATCACATTATCTGGATCTAACCCTATAAACCTAACCGTTGGAGCAGTCTTTAATGAGCCAGGCTTTACTGCTTCCGATAACATTGATGGAAATATTTCTGGACTTGTAACTATTGGGGGTGACAGCGTAAACACAAACACCCCAGGAGCCTATACAATTACGTACAATGTGACCGACGCCGCTGGAAATACAGCACTTGAGGTTACTCGCACCATTAATGTGTCAGATGCTGACGCGCCAGTTTTTAGCGGTATTCCAGAAAACTATAATCTTGAAGCTACCTCAGTCAACGGTGCCGAATTATCATACGTACTTCCTACAGCAAACGATGACGTAGATGGCAGTGTTTCTGTCACTTGCACCCCACAATCAGGAGTCACTCTCCCTTTTGGAAACCACACGATTGAATGTTCTGCGACCGACTCAGCAGGAAATGAAGCTACCGCTTCATTTACAGTAACCGTTCTTGATACTACAGGTCCGGTTATATCAAATATTCCATCAAACCAAACGATAGATATAACTTCCGGTGCTAGCGCCGCCGCTTCATACATTATTCCAACCGGCGAAGATGCTATTGATGGAGTAACGAGTGTTGCTTGCAGCCCAGAATCGGGCTCAATGTTCCCTATTGGGGTGACAACTGTAGATTGTGTTTCTTCTGATACATCTGGAAACCAAACTAACAAAACGTTCAAAATAACCATTAACCTCGTTGATGAAACTTTACCCATCATCACTCTAAATGGAAGCACCTCAGTTTCCATTGAATTTGGTGAAACCTTTGTAGACCCAGGAGCAACAGCAGTAGACAATATTGACGGTGTTATTACTGATGAAATCACTGTCACTGGTTCAGTTAATAAAAACATGGCAGGTACATACACGCTTACATATACAGTTGTAGATAATGCAGGAAACGAAGCCTCAATTACACGAACTGTAATAGTAAATGAGTACATCGACACGGTAGCTCCAGTATTAACTCTCTTAGGTGGACCTTCGCTTAATATCACAACCGGAAGTCTGTTTACAGATCCGGGAGTAACTGCCCTCGATAACGTTGATGGGAACATTACTGGTAACATTGCCAGTACTGGATCCGTAGATACAGCCATCGTCGGTACGTATGTAATAGTCTATACAGTAACTGACACAGCTGGTAATACCAGTACTCAAAATAGAACAGTAATTGTTAGCAATCTCACTCTATCAACGGTACAACACTCTGCTGTCACAGCAAATAGCGTTACCGTAAGTTGGACTACATCACACCCTGCAACAAGCAGAATAGTGTGGGATACCATTTCACGGTCTTTAGCATCAACGACTGAAGCTGGACCGACAAACTACAGTTACACAAACTCAACAACCGAAGATGGGAACCTTGTATTAAATCACTCAGTTACTATAAGTGGTCTCTCCCCTTTAACCACATATTTCTTCAGACCAGTATCTCACGCTTCACCTGAAGTTCTTGGAGCAGAAATATCTGTTACTACAATTTCAGCTCCTTCTTCAGGAGGTAGTGGTGGAGGTGGAGGAGGAAGTTCAAGTGGAAGAAATACGACCCCTCTCTATTCAGTCCAAATCAATAACAATTCCCCACAGACAAATACTCTTGAGGTAAATCTAACAATTGCTCGTGTTACCAATGCTAACCAGATGCAAATTTCTAACTCTTCAGATTTCGCATCTGCAACTTGGTTAACTTTTGAGCCTACTTATAAATGGACTCTTTCAGCTAATCCTGGAATTAAGACAGTATTTATTCGATATGGTAAAAACGGAAAAGTCATTGGGAAAGCCCAGGATAGTATTACTCTTATTGAAAAAAATATCCCCGCACTACCATCAGTAAACCAACCAACACTTCAGGGTCAAGTACTTGGTATATCAACCCAAAAATTCACTTCCCAAATACTGCCAGGGTCAACCAGCGCAGACGTAACTGAACTACAGAAAGTTCTTATTGCTGAAGGATACTTAAAAATTCCTCTACCAACTGGTTTTTACGGACCAATGACCGAAGCAGCTGTACGCGCCTATCAGCGCGCCAATGGGGTTGAGCAAAGTGGTACTGTAGGACAAAGTACTCTTGCTATACTCAACAAAACAACACAGTCAGCACTTAGTAACGAACAGAGACAACTTCTGATCAAACAATTGCAGGCCAAGGTATTAGAACTGATGGAACAATTAAAAGCGTTGGCCAGATAATCATCCAACTTACCCCACACAAAGTTGTCGAACCAACTCCATCTCGGCGCACAAATCAGCCGACCCAAATGCGAAAGCATTTGGGTCGTTGCTGTTTGTAGCGCCGGGAGGGATTCGAAAGACCGTTTCGGGGCCCCTTTGGGCCGAAACTGTCGGGGTCGCACGAGTGAGATTATTTTATGAGCGGAGCGATTTAAAATATCCACGAGAGTGACCGAATCCCAAGCAGTGATATAACTCTCTTTTTGCTTGGGCGTTTTTTATTGCGTGCGCCGGAGTGAGTGACTCAATGTCACTCACGGGAGGGATTCGAAGCCCGATTGAGATATTTTGGAGCGAAGCGAACATAAATATCCAATTGGGGTACTGACCCTGTAAGGGTCGAATCCCGTCACTCCCACCTGGAGTTGACAGATGTAAACTATTGACGCAAATTAGATATCTAACAAGTTCTTGAGGAGATGACCATGGCCAGTATGCAACCTCTTTCTGCGTTCCAGAAGAAAGACTGTCTCTACTGCACCAACGAGGCGACACAGGAAGCATTTGGACAGAATGATTCGGGGAGCCGTATGGCTACTATTCGTTGCTGCGACAACACGGACTGTGTGAAAAAAGCTTGCGACCACGTTGAACGCAGTATCGGAAACACTGTGTCGCACTGACCCACACCCGCCGACCCAAAGAAAGCCCCTGGCTCTCTCTTGGGTCAGGCGGTTTTCTTTTTTCCTTCCCAGGCATAATCAAAAAAACTCTCCCAGTGGAGAGTTTAATTTCATTTACATCACACGACTACTGCACATACTCACGAATTTGAGTCGCGTTGGTTCGCTCAAAGATCATTTTTGTTGGCACTGTAGATTCAGTACGAGCGACGACCAGGACATTTCCTTGACGCACATGTGACTCATACAATTCTGCATCTTCACTACTGACACCTAAACCAGTCAGCGCCCCGATAATACCTCCGGCAGCTGCACCAGTCGCCGCTCCGGCGGCAGTTGTCGCCACCGCACCAGTAAGACCTAAGGCTGCCGCTAATGGACCAGCCACAAAAAATGTACCGAGGCCAGGCAAAATACCGTTGGCGACTATCAGACCAGCGATACCGCCGAGGACCGCCCCCGTGGCACCACCCCCGATTGCTCCTTCGGTGACCTTTTCACCGGTTTGACCATCAGTCATGTCACCTTCTTTGTCTTTATAAAGATAGGAAATGTCTGAATTGGTCACCCCATTGTCAACCAACTCCTTAATCGCTGACTCCGCATCAGTGTGCGTTTTATAAACTCCCATGGTGATGTTAGTCATACGTGTATAGCTTAAATGTACTTAATAAAACCGTCGTAACGGTAAATACATTTTACCAAGATACACCCTCTGCGTCAATTTTAGTTATTATTTTTTAATAACAAATATAGCATATTTATTACTATGGAGCATACAATGCCTAACTATATGAGTTACTTGACAAATACCGATGATTCATGTCATAATAAGCAAAGCTCAAATAAGCAGTTCCCTCCAACCCTGCTTGTAATACTCTTGTTAATCACCCGTCATAGTGAAGAATCGTACTGACGGTAGAGTGTTTCCTATTCCCATTTTGGGATTTATTTGTGTTTAGCTTACCAATCTATTATTTTAATTAACTTGTATGACCATTACTCCCAAAACAGTACTCAAAACATTTCTTCACCTGCTCGCGTTTTTAGCGTTAGGGAGTATTTTGATAATTGGACTATTGCTCTGGTCACACGACACAATTGCCGAAGGTGAGATGGTTTGGGGAGTAAACTACTCTGAAAGCCAGGCGGTGTACCTCGGACTTGATCCAGCCGAAACCTACACCGCTATCATCAAAGAACTAGGAGCTAAGCATATTAAAATTCACGTAAACTGGAATATTACCCAAAAGGAACAGCATATGTTTGATTTCCGATCACTCGACCGGATGGTGGAAGAAGCTGAAGACAATGATGTAAAGTTGGTGCTCGTGATTGGTATGAAAACCGGCCGCTGGCCTGAATGTCATACTCCAGAATGGTTTTTAAATATTGAACCGGAAGACCGTCAGGAAGAGGTGATTAAATACGTGAGCACCCTCGTTGGTCGCTACAAGGGGTCAGAAGCGGTAGAGTTCTGGCAAGTAGAAAACGAGCCCCTACTTCAATTCGGTACCTGCCCAGATTGGTACTATGATTTTGGAACCGAAATGCTCGAAGCCGAAGTGGCAGCAGTGCGCGCACTTGACCCGGACCGAAAAATTATCGTCTCCGACACCGGCGAACTATCTACCTGGGCAGAAGTAGCCCAAATCGGCGACATCGTAGGCGTAACCATGTACCGCAGTAGTTGGGATGCCAGTGAAAAAACGTTTGGTCTCAATCCATACACGTTCCTCGCTCCACAGTTTTATTCTGCTAAAGCAGCGTACATCGAAACTATGTACAAAAAGCCGGTCATCAGTATTGAACTCCAAGCTGAACCATGGGCATCACAAGGCCTCGCCGAAGCACCGCTCTCAGAACAAGCTCTCTCAATGAACCCTGAGCTATTCAAAGAAAACATTCTCTTTGCACGTGAAGCGGGCTTGGGTGGCTACTACTTCTGGGGTGCTGAATGGTGGTACTGGATGAAAACGAAACACAATCAACCGGAAATTTGGAACGAAGCCTCAACGGTTCTCAAACAATAATCTTAAGAAAAACTGGTCTCGGCCAGTTTTTCTTTTATCTCATTTGACCAAACTCGGACTTAGACGTAGCATAGCAAGAGACATCCATCTGTTCACAGGGAGAAATACATGCGAGCTTTACTCATTGCACTAGTGTGTGCTTTGTTTGCCCCAGCAATCAGCCGGGCCGAAACTTCACTTGACCAAGCAGTTGCCTGCTTTGACAAAATGTTGTCAGAAGCCAAGGGCGGCGCTTCGTTCTCCAGCATGGTAGAACGCTACGTTTCGTTTTCAGCAGTTGCAACCCGCGCAGTTCAGGTACAAAAAAGTCTCAAGTGGAAAAACCTCAGCGAAGCTGAACGCAAACTCTACATTGCCGCCATTCGTGCTTACTTTGCGGCTGAAGAAGAGAAAGTTAAGAATGGAATTGGTGCCAACGACTATGTGGTTGTCGATTCTGTCGTCCTACGGCCTCGTTACCATAAAAAAGTTGGGACCGGCTACCAGCTGGCAGGTGTCTACGTCACCCAAGGTGGCAGCGACGAAAACTTTGCCCTCTATATCGTCAAAGAAGAGCAGTGTCTCATTTACGATGCCAGATGGCGTGACGCCTGGCTCAGTAAATATGTAGACTTGCCATAAATACGAAATTGGCCCCGGCGCACGCGCCGGGGTTTTCTTTT
>LNFM01008927.1_pt1 | contig 14876 bp, 11 predicted proteins | sample 596031 | NCBI WGS metagenome assembly LNFM01 (sample SAMN04254537, study PRJNA301005) | activated carbon metagenome | isolation source: dual media filters at the Ann Arbor, Michigan drinking water treatment plant | place: USA: Ann Arbor
CCGGCGCTCCGGTGCCGGCACCGCGCAGCCCTTCCGCGTTCCGGCGCCTGTTCGGCTATGTGTCGCTGGCCGTCAAGCTGGCGCTGTTCGCGCTGGTGTTCGCCCTGGCCGTCAAGAACAGCGATCCGGTCACGCTGAAGTTCTTCCTCGGCCGCGAGGTCGAGACCTCGCTGGCCCTGGCGCTGGTGGCGGCGCTGTGCGCCGGTGCCCTGTTCGGCGTGCTGGCCATGACGGGTTACGTGATCGGATTGCGCCGCGAGGCTTCGCGTGCGCGCGACGAAGGCGCGGCGCTGCGGCGAGAGCGCGATGCGCTGCGCACCGAACGCGATGCGTTGCGCACCGAGCGCGATGCCCTGGACAGCGAACTGGCGGCGCGCGCGCCGGGCGCGAGGGCGCTGTCGGACGCTGCAGCCGCAGGCGTGGCGATGTCCGCCACGGACAGGCAGGTGCCGCATGGACTTTGAATACTGGTGGCTGCTCGCCTTCCCGACGTTCTTCGGGCTCGGCTGGCTTGCGGCGCGCATCGACATCAAGCAGCTGGTGACGGAATCGCGTGCACTCCCGGTGTCCTATTTCCGGGGCATCAATTTCCTGGTGAACGAGCAGCAGGACAAGGCGATCGAGGCCTTCATCGAGGTGGTGAAGGTCGATCCGCAGACGATCGAACTGCACTTCGCGCTGGGCAGCCTGTTCCGCCGGCGCGGCGAGGTGGAACGGGCGATCCGCATGCACCAGAACCTGGTCGACCGCGAGGACCTGCCGGCCGAACAGCGCCTGGATGCGATCTACGAGCTGGCGCAGGATTACCTGAAGGCGGGCCTGCTCGACCGCGCCGAGGAACTGTTCAAGAAGCTGGAAGGCACCGCGCGCGAGGACGTCGCATCGCTCGCGCTGCTCGAGATCTACGAGCAGGAACGCGAGTGGGAGCGTGCGATCGACACCGCGCGCCGCGCCGAGTCGCGCAACGGCCGCTCGTTCCAGATGGACATCGCCAACTATTACTGCGAGCTGGCTGCGAACGAGCTCGCGCATGCGCGCCCGGCGGAGGCGAGCCGGAACCTCGAACTTGCGCTGGCGAGCCACCGCAAGAGCGTGCGGGCCAGCATCCTGCTCGGCGACATCGAACTGGCCACCGGGCAGCTCGAACCGGCCATCGACGCATGGAAGCGCATCGAATCGCAGAACCCGGCATACCTGTCGATGGTGGCCGAACGGCTGCTCAACGCGTACCGCACCCTGGGCAAGCCCGAGGTCGGCCTGCGCCTGCTGCAGTACTACCTTGCCAACCATCCGTCGCTCGACCTGATGGCCGTGGTGTTCCATGCGACGCTCGAGCAGCAGGGGGCGGAGGATGCCTACCGGCTGGTGCGCGACGAGCTCAAGCGCAACCCGACGCTGATCGGCCTTGCCAAGCTCCTCGAGGCGCAACTGGTCACCACGCCGATCGAGCAGCGCGCGGACCTCGAACTGGTCAAGAACGTGGTCCAGCAGCAGACGCGCAGCCTTGCGATGTACCGGTGCGACCAGTGCGGCTTCAAGGCGCGCCAGTTCTACTGGCACTGTCCTGCCTGCCGCGGCTGGGAGACCTATTCCCCGAAACGCACCGAGGAACGCGAACTGAGCGTCTGACGCTGGCGCCGGAGGCATTCGTGCGGCGCGCCGCCGCACCGCGTTGTGCGACCATTCGATCAACCTTCCGTGGACCCCATGAGCCTGACCATGACCGACCAGTCTTCCCTGCCGATCGGCCCGCGCGTGATCGTCGCGCTGGACCTCTCAAGCGCCGATGCCGCGCTCGACATGGCACGCAGGCTCGACCCACGGCGCTGCCGGGTGAAGGTGGGCAAGGAACTGTTCGCCACCGGCGGCCCGCTGCTGGTCGCGCGGCTGCGGTCGATGGGCTTCGAGGTCTTCGTGGACCTGAAGTTCCACGACATCCCGCACACGGTGGCGGGGGCCTGCCGTGCCGCCGCGGCCGACGGTGCCTGGATGCTCGACGTGCATGCGAGCGGTGGCCGCCGGATGATGGAGGCCGCGCGCGAGGCCCTTGCCCCGTTCAGTCCGCGTCCCCTGCTGATCGCGGTGACGGTGCTGACCAGCATGGATGGCGCCGACCTCGCCGAGGTCGGCATTGCCGCCAGTCCCGAGGATCAGGTGCTGCGCCTCGCGCTGCTGGCGAAGGACAGCGGCATGGATGGCGTGGTCTGCTCGCCGCGCGAGGCGCGGCTGCTGCGCGAACACTGCGGGCCCGGTTTCGTGCTGGTCACCCCGGGGGTGCGTCCCTCGACCGCGGCGGCCGACGACCAGGCGCGCATCGCGACGCCCGCCGAGGCGATCGCCGCAGGATCGCACTACCTGGTGATCGGCCGGCCGATCACCCAGGCGGTGGATCCGGTGGCGGCGCTGGCTTCGATCATTGAACAGACGGGAAGGTAGAAGATGAAGATCACGGTGATCGGTACCGGCTACGTGGGGCTCGTCTCGGGCGCCTGCTTCGCGGACCTCGGAAACGACGTGCTCTGCCTCGACATCGACGAACGGAAGGTCGCGGTGCTCAAGGCCGGCGGCATCCCGATCCACGAGCCGGGCCTGGAAGCGGTCGTGAAGCGCAACATCGCGGCGGGACGCCTGAACTTCACGACCGACCCGAAGCTGGCGGCAGGGTTCGGGACGGTGCAGTTCCTGGCCGTGGGCACGCCCCCTGGCGAGGACGGCTCCGCCGACCTGCAGTACGTGGTCGCTGCTGCCCGTTCGATCGGGCGGCACCTCGACGGCTACCGGGTGATCGTCGACAAGTCGACCGTGCCGGTGGGAACCGCCGATGTCGTTCGCGCCGCGATCGCCGAAGAGGTCGCCGCGCGCGGCCTGTCGCATCCGTTCAGCGTCGTGTCCAACCCGGAGTTCCTGAAGGAGGGTGCCGCGGTCGAGGACTTCATGCGCCCCGACCGTGTCGTGCTGGGGGTCGACGACGAACGTGCGCTGCGCATCATGCGCGATCTCTACGCGCCCGTGCAGCGCAACCACGAGCGGCTGATCGTGATGGACGTGCGTTCCGCGGAACTCACCAAGTACGCCGCCAACGCGATGCTGGCCACCCGCATCTCGTTCATGAACGAACTGGCCAACCTGGCCGAGCGGCTGGGCGCGGACATCGAGCAGGTGCGCAAGGGCATCGGCTCCGATCCGCGCATCGGCTACCACTTCCTGTATCCCGGTGCCGGCTTCGGCGGCTCGTGCTTCCCGAAGGACGTGCAGGCGCTGCGCCGTACGGCGCAGCAGTTCGGCATGGAACTGGCGATCCTGGAGGCCGTGCACGACGTGAACGAGCGGCAGAAGAACGTGCCGGTCGACAAGGTCGTCGCGCGCTTCGGCCCGTCGCTGGCCGGCCGGCGCTTCGCGATCTGGGGCCTTGCCTTCAAGCCCAACACCGACGACATGCGCGAGGCACCCAGCCTGGTGATCATCGAGGCGCTGCTCGCCCGCGGCGCTACGGTGAATGCCTATGACCCGGTCTCGCTCGACGTGGCCCGCGAGTTGCTCAAGGGGCGGGAGGGCGTCACGCTTTGCGAAAGCGCGCACGCGACGCTGCAGGGCTGCGATGCCCTGCTGATCGTCACGGAATGGAAGGAATTCCGCAGCCCCGACTTCGACACCATCCGTGCCGAGCTGAAGCAGCCGGTGATCATCGACGGACGCAACCTGTACGATCCGGCGATGGTGGCCGACGCAGGCATCGAGTACTACCCGATCGGGCGCGCGCAGTCGAAGCCCTCCGCGGGCCGATGACGAAGGCAGCACGCAGCGCCGGGCTCGCCGCCGGCAACGCCGCCGCCCGCGACGGTGGCTATTCCCACGCGCGCGCCAGCGCGGGGCGCGTGCTGGTGGTCGGGGACGTGATGCTCGACCGCTACTGGTTCGGTGCGGTCGAGCGCATCTCGCCCGAGGCGCCGGTCCCGGTGGTGCGCATCGAGCGCAGCGAGGAGCGCCCCGGGGGCGCGGCGAACGTCGCGCGCAACGCGGCGGCGCTCGGTGCGCGCACCCGCCTGCTCTGCGTGGTCGGCGACGACGAGGCCGGGGTCGCGCTCGAGCGGCTGCTGAGCGCCGAGCGGGTGGTCGCCGACATGCATTGCGACCCCACGATCTCGACGACGGTGAAGCTGCGCGTGATCAGCCGCCAGCAGCAGCTGATGCGCATCGACTTCGAGACGCTGCCCAGCCACGAGGTGCTGGCCGCGAAGCTCGCCGCCTTCGAGGAAGCCCTTCCCGACTGCGACGTGGTGATCCTGTCCGACTACGCCAAGGGCGGGCTTGCGCACATCGGCAGGATGATCGCCGCGGCCCGGGCGGCCGGCAAGCCGGTCCTGGTCGACCCGAAGGGCGAGGATTACCGGCGCTACCAGGGTGCGACGCTGCTCACGCCGAACCGCAGCGAGTTCCGGCAGGTAGCCGGGCAATGGACCGACGACGCCATGCTTGCGCAGAAGGCGCAGCGGATGCGCACCGAACTCGGCCTGGACGCGTTGCTGGTGACGCGCAGCGAAGAAGGCATGACCCTGTTCGACGCCGACGGGATGCACCACCAGCCGACCCACGCGCGCGAGGTCTATGATGTCAGCGGTGCCGGCGATACCGTGATCGCGGCGATCGGCGTGATGCTGGCCTGTGGTGCGCCGCTGCCCGAGGCGATGCGCGTGGCCAACCGCGCGGCCGGCATCGTGGTGGGCAAGCTGGGCACGGCGGTCGTGCATCCGGAAGAACTCGCTGCGCCCTCGCAGGAAGGAACCTGAGCATGGCAGGCTATTACATCGTCACCGGCGCGGCCGGGTTCATCGGGGCGAACGTGGTCCGGGCGTTGAATGCGCGCGGCGAGCGCGACATCATCGCGGTCGACAACCTCACCCGGGGCGACAAGTTCCACAACCTGGTCGACTGCGAGATCGCGGACTACTTCGACAAGGAGGACTTCCTGGAAGCCCTCGCCGCCGGCGCGTTCGAAGGCGGCATCGAAGCCGTGCTGCACCAGGGCGCCTGCTCGGACACGGTAGAGTCCGACGGCCGCTACATGATGGACAACAACTACCGCTGGACGGTCGAACTGCTCGAGTTCTGCCAGTCCGAGGAGATCCCGCTGGTGTATGCATCCTCCGCGGCGGTGTATGGCGGTGGCGGGGTGTTCCGCGAGTCGCGCGAGTTCGAGCGGCCGCTGAACGTGTACGGATACTCGAAGTTCCTGTTCGACCAGGTGGTGCGCCGGCAGCTGGCGGAACGCACGGCGCCGATCGTCGGGTTGCGCTACTTCAACGTGTACGGTCCCGGCGAGCGGCACAAGGGCCGCATGGCCTCGGTCGCGATGCACTTCTTCGACCAGTACCGCGCGAACGGCAAGGTGCGCCTGTTCGCAGGCTCCGACGGCTATGGCGACGGCGAGCAGCGGCGCGATTTCGTGTCGGTGGACGACGTGGTCGCGGTGAACCTGCATTTCCTCGGCAAGGCGGACGCCAGCGGCATCTACAACTGCGGCACCGGGCGTGCGCAGACCTTCAACGACGTGGCCGTGGCCACGATCAACGCCTGCCGTGCGCGCCGGGGCGAGGCCGCGATGGCACCGGACGCGATGCGCGCGGCGGGGCTGCTCGAGTACTTCCCGATGCCGGCCGACCTTGCGCGCAAGTACCAGAGCTTCACCGAGGCCGACCTCACCCTGCTGCGCAGGTCCGGCTACGCGGCACCGTTCGCCGCGGTCGCCGACGGCGTCGCACGGTACGTCGAACACCTGGACGCGGTGGGCTGACGCCGGACCTGCCCGCGGCCCGGGTTCGATCCCGGCCCCGGGCCGCCGCTCAGAACCAGGCGATGCCGCTGCGGCCGCGGGGGTCGTTGGCGACGGCGACCTCGCCGCTGCCACGCTGGATGAACACCAGCTGCATGTTTCCCCAGGCGCGGCGGCCGGTTTCGACGGCATGGCCGCGGGCGCGCAGGGCGCCGGTCCAGGCGTCCGGAAAGGCGTCCGGCTCGACTTCGATCCGGTCCGGCCGGAACTGGTGGTGGAAGCGCGCCCGCGCCACGAGTTCGGACGGCGAGGGCGGCCGGGGCGCCGCGATGTCCAGCACGGCGAGCAGCAGCATGCTGATGATGCGTGAGCCGCCGGGCGTGCCCAGCACGTGCACGCCCTGGCCCGACTCGACGAACATCGGTGTCATGCTCGACAGCGGCCGCTTGCCGGGCTGGACCAGGTTCGCACCCCGGCCGATGAGCCCGTATGCATTCGGCTGTTCATCGGGCAGCGCGAAGTCGTCCATCTCGTTGTTGAGCAGCACCCCGGTGCCGCCGGCGATGAACCCCGAGCCGAACAGCGTATTGATGGTGAGGGTCGCGGCGACGCGGTTGCCCTCGCGGTCGACCACCGAGAAATGCGTGGTGTCGGTGCTTTCGACGCCCGCACGGCCGGCCCCGAGGCTGGTGCTGGGCGTGGCCTTTCGTGGATCGATGTCCGCGCCGCGTGCCTTCAGGTGCGTGGCGGACAGCAGTCGGTCGAGCGGGACCGGATCGAATGCCGGATCGCCGAGCCAGCGCGCGCGGTCGTCGAAGGCCCGGCGCAGCGTTTCGGCAACGAGGTGGGCGCCCTCCGGTGAACGATGGTCGAAGTCTCCGAACGGGGCCAGCATGCCCAGGCTCTGCGCGATCACCACGCCACCCGAGGATGGCAGGGCGGCCGCCGTGATCTTCACGTCGCGAAAGGCGATGCGCATCGGCGGCCTCTCCACCGCCGCGTAGCGCGCAAGGTCGTCCATCTGCCAGATGCCGCCATCGCCGCGCACGGCAGCGACGAGTTCCGCAGCCACCGGGCCCGAATAGAAGCCGGCATGGCCGTCGGTGGCCAGCCGTTCGAGGGTCGCCGCGAGCGCAGGCTGCCGCAGGCGGTCGCCCTCCACCGGTGGCCGGCCCTGCGGCATGAACACGGCCGCGGTACGCACATCGCGCTGCAGCCGTCCGGCGGCGAGCCGGGCGACGTTGGCGAAACGGGCATCGAGCGCGAAGCCGTCGCGCGCCAGCGCGATGGCCGGCGCCAGGGACACGGACAGGGGCAGCCGGCCGTAGTGGCGCGCGAGGTGCGCGAGCCCCGCGGGCAGTCCGGGGATCGCGGCGGCGCGGGCGCCGTCGAGCGACGCACGGGGGATCGCGCGGCCGGACGCGTCGACGTACAGACGGGCATCGGCTGCCGCGGGTGCCGTTTCGCGCGCATCGACCATCACGTCATGGGCGTCGCGTGACCGATGCAGCAGGAAGAATCCGCCGCCGCCGATGCCCGAGGAATACGGTTCGACGACGGCCAGCGCCGCGGCGACGGCGATTGCCGCGTCGAACGCGTTGCCGCCGGCTGCCAGCATGCGATGGCCGGCCTCGCTCGCCAGCGGATGGGCGGATGCGATCCCCTCGCGGACGACCTTCTCCGGGGGCGCGGATTGCGCCCGCGCCTGGGACTGCGCAGCGGCATGCGGCAGCAACGTCCAGCAGATCGACACCGCGGCCGCGGTGACGATCGAACGGGCGGCGCCGGCGAGTGGACCGGGCAACCGCATCGGCGATCCGGTCAGGCCGACTCGGGCGGCGCGGAGAGCAGCGCCGGCACCGGGAAGCGGCGCCGGCGGGCGACGGCCGGGGACTCGGCGCCGGTGCCACCCGACGTGGCCGTGCCCTGTGCCGCGGTCGCCGGCAGCGGCGGCGGCACGTAGGCGGTGGTGAACAGCGGATCGTCCGGGAGGCGCCGACGCATGCTGCCTGCCGTACGATCGAACCCGCGATCCGCACCGCCGCGATCGGACGGACGGCTGCGCTCGCGTATCGGCTCGCTGCTGCGCGGACGCTCCGCGCCGCGCTCGCGCGAGGCACCGGACCGGCTCGCACCGCGGTCGCCGTCGCGCGCCGGACGCTCGCGCTCAGGGCTCGCGCCCAGCCCGGGGCCGGGGCGCGCCGAAGGCGTCCAGCCCTCGACTTCGTTCACCGGCAGCTTGCGCTTGATCAGCTTCTCGATGCTGGCCAGCATCTCGTCCTCGCCCGGGCTCACCAGCGAGATGGCCTCGCCGAGCATCCCGGCGCGGCCGGTCCGGCCGATGCGGTGGACGTAGTCTTCGGCCGACTGCGGAAGCTCGTAGTTGATCACGTGCGGCAGGTGGTCGATGTCCAGCCCGCGGGCAGCGATGTCGGTCGCCACCAGCAGCGTGATGCGGTTGGCCTTGAAGTCGGCCAGCGCCTGCATCCGCTCGGCCTGCGTCTTGTCGCTGTGGATCTCGGCGGCCGACAGGCCTTCCTGCTGCAGCGACACGGTGAGTCGCCGCGCGGTCTGCTTGGTGCGCGTGAAGACCAGCACCTGCGTGAGCGCGCGGCTGCGCACGAGGTGCGACAGCAGCCTGCGCTTGTTGCCCTCGTCGCAGCGATGGATGATGTGCGTGATCGTCTCGGCGGTCGCATTGGGACGCGCCACCTCGATGCGGATCGGCGACTTGAGCAACTGCTCGGACAGGCGCTTCACCTCTTCGGGGAAGGTGGCCGAGAACAGCAGGCTCTGCCGGCGCTCGGGCAGCAGCGCGAGGATGCGCTTGATGTCCGGCATGAAGCCCATGTCGAGCATGCGGTCCGCCTCGTCGAGCACGAGGTACTCGACCTGGGACAGCGACACGGTCTTCTGCTGGATGTGGTCGAGCAGGCGCCCCGGCGTGGCGACGACGATCTCGACGCCGGCTCGCAGCTGCGCGATCTGCGGGTCGATCGACACGCCGCCGAACACGCAGGTGGCGCGCAGCATCGTGTACTTCGCGTAGGCGCGCACGCTCTCTTCGACCTGCGCGGCCAGCTCGCGCGTGGGCGCGAGGATCAGCGCACGCACCTGGTGGCGTGCCGGCGACACGCTGTTGTTGGCATGCACCCGCAGCCGCTGCAGCATCGGCAACGCGAATGCCGCGGTCTTCCCGGTGCCGGTCTGGGCGCCGCCGAGCAGGTCGATGCCGCGCAGCACGTGCGGGATCGCCTGCGTCTGGATCGGCGTCGGCGCCTTGTACCCCAGCTCGTCCAGTGCACGCAGGATCTCGGGCGCAAGGCCGAGGTCGCTGAACTGCACGACGGCTGCCGGGACGGCAGGCGCGTCCGCGACGGCCGCTCCGGTCGCAGACAGGACGGGTGCCGGTGACGTTTCGGGGGCGGACGCCGGATGTTCGCCTGTCGTTTCGCTGGTTCCGCCGGTTTCCAGCGGTTGATCTGAATAGTCTGAACTCGCCATAACTCCTGAGGATACCATGCCGGTCGTCCGGACTGTCGTCCCGGGCCGGTATCTGCCTCCGGGGGCGGGTTTCCGGGCGCGCGTCGTGGCGCTGCGCATGCGATCATCCGCGATTGCCTGAAGTGATGGTTTCGTGTCCTGAACGCCACCCTGGAACATGTCTTCTCCGCCGACGGGCCGCTGGCCCGCGCGGTGCCCGGATACCGGCCGCGCCCCGGCCAGGTGGAGCTCGCGGATGCGATCGCGCGCACGCTGCGCGACGACGGCGTGCTCGTGGCCGAGGCAGGCACCGGTACCGGCAAGACCTTCGCCTACCTCGTCCCGGCGCTGCTCGCCGGCGGCAAGGTGATCATCTCGACGGGCACCAAGACGCTGCAGGACCAGCTGTTCGACCGCGACCTGCCGCTGGTGCGCGCGGCACTGAACGTCCCGGTGTCGGTCGCGCTGCTCAAGGGCCGCTCGAACTACGTGTGCCACTACCACCTGGGCCGCAATGCGCGCGATGGCCTGTTCGGCAGCGCGCTCGATGCGCGCCATTTCCGCGAGATCGAACGGTTCGCGGCGACCAGCAAGTCCGGCGACCGCAGCGAGCTCGCATCGGTGCCCGACAATGCGCCAGCCTGGGCGATGGCGACTTCCACGCGCGAGAACTGCCTCGGCGCCGAATGTCCGCAGTTCCAGCAGTGCTTCGTGATGGAAGCTCGGCGTAATGCGCTGGCCGCAGACCTGGTGGTGGTGAACCACCACCTGTTCTTCGCCGACGTCGCGTTGCGCGACACCGGCTTCGCGGAACTGCTGCCCGCCTGCGATGCCGTGATCTTCGACGAGGCCCATGCACTGCCCGACACGGCGAGCATGTTCTTCGGCGAGTCCGTGTCGACGTCGCAGCTGCTCGACCTGGCGCGCGACACCCGCGCCGAGGCGCTGGCCGGTGCGCGCGACTATGCGCCGCTGCCGCCCGCGGCTGCCGCGGTCGAGAAGGCGGCCCGCGACCTGCGCCTGGCGGTGCGCGAGGACGCGGGGCGCCTCACGCTGCGGTTGCTGCGCGAGCGGGCGTCCTTCATGCCGGCGCTGGAACAGGTGCTGGCGACGCTGGAAAGGCTGTCCGAGCACCTGGCCGAACAGGGCGAACGCAGCGAGGGGCTGGGAAAATGCGCCGAGCGCTGCGAACAGCTGTTCCGCCAGCTGTCACGCTGGCATGCGCAGGCGCTGGCCGAAGCGGTGCCGGCCGTGCGCCGCGCCGTGGACGTCGCGGCGGCCGATGCCGGGCCCGGGCCAGGCGGCGGCACGGACGACGCGGATGCAGGCTGGGTGCTCTGGGGCGAGACCTTCGCGCAGTCGCTGCAGCTGCATGCCACGCCGCTGTCGATCGCGCGCATCTTCCGCCAGCAGCTCGGTGGCGGCGGCGGCCATCCCAAGGCCTGGGTCTTCACCTCGGCGACGCTGTCGATCGAGGGCGACTTCAGCCACTACGCCGGCGCGCTCGGCCTGGCCGGCGCCGAATGCGCGAGCTGGCCCAGCCCGTTCGACTTCCCGCGCCAGTCGATGCTCTACGTGCCCACCGGCATGCCCGAGCCGAACACGCCCGACTACGTGCGCGCGGTGGTGCAGGCTGCGCTGCCGGTGATCGAGGCGGCGGGCGGCCGGGCCTTCATCCTGTGCACCAGCCTGCGGGCGATGCGCGCGGCGCACCAGCTGCTCGACGAAGCGTTTCGCCGGCGCGGCCTGATGTTCCCGCTGATGGTGCAGGGGGAGGCGTCACGTACCGAACTGCTCGAGCAGTTCCGCGTGCGCGGCAATGCGGTGCTGGTCGCCAGCCATTCGTTCTGGGAAGGCGTCGACGTGCGCGGCGATGCGCTGTCGCTGGTGGTGATCGACAAGCTGCCATTCTCGCCGCCGGACGACCCGGTGCTCGCGGCGCGCATCGAACACATGAACCGCAACGGCGGCAATGCGTTCTCGCAGATCCAGCTTCCCGATGCAGCGATCACGCTGAAGCAGGGCGCAGGCCGGCTGATCCGCGACGAGACAGACCGCGGGGTGCTGATGATCTGCGACCCCCGGCTGATGTCGAAGGGCTATGGCCGGAAGATCCTCAAGAGCCTGCCACCGATGAAACTCACGCGCGAGCTGGCGCCCGTCCAGGCCTTCTTCCGCGGTTGAACCGGCGCGGGGGCGGGCTGCGGCGCCGGACGACATCCCGGGACCGGGTTCCCGCGCGCACTCAGCCGCCGACGCGGCTGCCGTGCAGGTCGTGCTCGTCGGCGCGGGTGACCTTCACGTCGATGAAGTCGCCCGGCTTCGCACCGCGTGCCCGGGACACATGGACCACGCCGTCGATCTCGGGCGCATCGGCCGCGGTGCGCCCGGTGGCACGCGTGCCTTCGGCCGCATCGACCAGCACCCGCACGGTCGATCCGACCTTGCGCGCGAGGCGTGCCGCGCTGATCCGAGCCTGCACTTCCATGAAGCGCGCCTGCCGCTCCTCGCGCACCGTGTCGGGCACCGCGTCGGGCAGGGCGTTGGCGGCGGCGCCTTCGACCGGCGAATAGGCAAAGCAGCCCACCCGGTCGAGCTGCGCTTCCTCGAGGAACTCGAGCAGCTGTTCGAACTCGGCTTCGGTCTCGCCGGGGAATCCGGCGATGAAGGTGCTGCGGATGGTCAGCTCGGGACAGGCCGCACGCCAGGCGCGGATGCGCGCCAGGTTGTTCTCGGCGCTGGCCGGGCGCTTCATCAGCTTGAGGATGCGCGGGCTGGCATGCTGGAACGGCACGTCGAGGTAGGGCAGCACCTTGCCTTCGGCCATCAGCGGGATGACCTCGTCGACATGCGGGTAGGGATAGACGTAGTGCAGCCGCACCCAGGCGCCGAGCGAGGACATCGCCTGCACCAGTTCGGTCATGCGCGTCTTCACCGGACGTCCGCCCCAGAACCCGGTGCGGTACTTCACGTCCACCCCATAGGCGGAGGTGTCCTGCGAGATCACGAGCAGTTCCTTCACCCCCGCGCGCACGAGATGCTCGGCTTCCTGCAGCACGTCTCCGACCGGCCGCGACACCAGGTCGCCGCGCATCGAGGGAATGATGCAGAAGGTGCAGCGGTGGTTGCAGCCCTCGGAGATCTTCACGTACGCATAGTGCCGCGGGGTCAGGCGGATGCCCTGCGGCGGCACCAGGTCGGTGAACGGGTCGTGCGGCCTGGGCATGTACGCGTGCACCGCCTGCATCACCTCGTCGGTGGCATGCGGGCCGGTGACCGCGAGCAGGTTCGGGAAATTGTCGCGAACCACCGTGCCCTTGGCGCCCAGGCAGCCGGTGACGATCACCTTGCCGTTCTCGGCCAGCGCTTCACCGATGGCCTCCAGCGATTCCTCGACGGCCGCGCCGATGAATCCGCAGGTGTTCACGATCACCATGTCGGACCCGGCGTAATCGGGCGAGATCGCGTAACCCTCTGCGCGCAGCTGGGTCAGGATGCGTTCCGAATCGACCAGCGCCTTCGGGCATCCGAGCGAGACGAACCCGACGCGCGGCACGGCGGGCGGACGGGGCTGCGGCGGAATGCCGGCGTCAGTGCGCGGGGTGCGCCCGGAACCTGCGCCGCCGGCACTGCCGGGGCGCTGCTTCGCGGCTGGCAACGCTACTTCTCTTCCGGCTTGTTGCCGGAACTGCTGCCGGATGCGCCGCCCGGGCCGGTGCCACCGAAGCCGGGGAACGGGAACCCGCTGAACATGTTCTGCGTCTGCTTCTGCATCTGCTGCTGCATCTCGACGAACATCTTCGCGCTCTGCTCGAGGTAGCCGCTCATCAGGCTCTGCACCGCCGGGCCCTGCATCTTCACGATCTGGTTCCAGGCCTCGGTGTTCACCATCGGGTTGCTGCCGTAGAGCGAGCGGGACTGGTCCTGCAACTGCTGCTGGATGCCCATGAACGTCTGTATGTTCTTCTCGAGGTAGCTGCCCATCATGCCCTGCATCGCGTTGCCGTAGAAGCGGATCATCTGCGACAGCATGTCGGACGAGAACATCGGCGCCTCGCTGTTCTCTTCATCGAGGATGATCTGCAACAGGATGTTGCGCGTGAGGTCATCGTTCGTCTTCGCGTCGATGACCTGGAAGGGCGTCTGTTCCAGGACCAGTTGCTTCACGTTCGCCAGCGTGATGTAGGTGCTGGTGGCGGTGTCGTAGAGACGGCGGTTCGGGTACTTCTTGATGATGCGCGGCGTGTCGCTCATGGTCCCTTTTTCCCTCGTCCGGCTGTTCAACGGTGGCGATCGGTGCTTCAGGATTGAAGTATGCACCTGTTCGCCGATATGCCACTCGCCTGCGGATCGGGCATGATCCGGACACGCGTTCCTGCGGCGACCGCGGGTGCATGCTCCGGCATGCGCCTTGCATGTCCCGCAGCGGGCGTGAACCCGGCCTGCCGGATCGTTCGCCGCCCCGTTCGCCGGCGCGCGATCCCTGCGGGGGCGCGGATTCTAATTGATTTCCCATGGTTCATGGAGGCTGGAGTCGATGAAACCCCTGAAGTCCCCTGAGGAACTGGCCCGGCTGCAGCAGGAAAACCTGTCGGCTGCGATCCGCTTCGCGCAGCTCACGGTGGAAGCTTCTCAGAGACTGCTGGGCGTCCAGCTCGACGCCGCGCGGCACGCGATCGAGGCGGGCACGCGCAACATCGATGCGCTCGCCAATGCGAAGACCGCGGAAGAGGCGATCGCGCTGCGCACCGAACTCGCCGGGCAGGCGGTCGAGCAGGCCCTGGATTATTCGGAAAGCGTCTACTCGGTGGCAGCAGAACTGCAGGACCAGTTCGGCCGGCTGGTCGGCCAGCGGATGGAGGCCTGCTCGTCCGACCTGCAGGGGACGATGGAGAAGCTCCTCGACGCCGCGCCGCCGGGTGCCGCCGCTGCCGCGGATGCCGTCCGGCACGCGATGGTCGCCGGGCAGACCGCTTTCGATGAAATGACGCGCACGACCCGGCAGATGTCCGAGATGGCGCGTTCCGGGGTCAAGGCTGCGACCGATGCCACGGCCGCTGCCGTGAAGGCGTCGCGCAAGCGCTGAGGACTCCAGCCCGCCCGCCGCACGACCCGACCGTCGCGCGGCACCTGCGTGGATCGAGGCGGTCGGACACCCTGCGGAGCGAAGCAGAGGCGGAGGCCCGCACCCGCGACAGCGGGTTCGGGCCGGGGGACATGAGCGGAGCAGGGTGTCCGATCGCCTCGATCGGTACCGGCCCGGCCCGGGCCCGATCACGACATGTGCTGCCCGCCGTTGATCGCGATGTTCGAACCGGTGACGAACGCCGCCTCTTCCGAACAGAGATAGGCCACCAGGCCCGCGACTTCCTCCGGCTTGCCCAGCCTGCCCATCGGGATCTGCGGCACGATCTTGGTATCGAGCACTTCCTTCGGGATCGCCATCACCATCTTGGTGCCGATGTAGCCCGGCGAAATGGTGTTGACGGTCACGCCCTTGCGCGCGACCTCGAGCGCGAGCGCCTTGGTGAAGCCGTGCATGCCGGCCTTGGCCGCCGAGTAGTTGGTCTGGCCGAACGCACCCTTCTGGCCGTTCACCGACGAGATGTTCACCACCCGTCCC
>LNFM01008928.1_pt1 | contig 14874 bp, 14 predicted proteins | sample 596031 | NCBI WGS metagenome assembly LNFM01 (sample SAMN04254537, study PRJNA301005) | activated carbon metagenome | isolation source: dual media filters at the Ann Arbor, Michigan drinking water treatment plant | place: USA: Ann Arbor
TTTCGCAGAGCGCTACGCCGCTCTCGGTCCGTCGCAGGGCCTCCGAGATGCGGGTTTCTGTCTGCTGGGCGGCCTCGGTCGACCGCATGGCCAGGTTCCGTACCTCGTCGGCCACCACGGCAAACCCGGCGCCAGACTCGCCGGCGCGGGCCGCTTCGACGGCCGCGTTCAGCGCCAGCAGATTGGTTTGAAACGCGATGGCGTCTACTTCTTTAATGATGCTGGCGATCTCCCGGCTTGACGCCCGGATGGCGTGCATTGCCTGCAGCATCTCGTCAATCTCCCGCTTTCCCTGCCGCCCGGCGTCGCCCGCGTCGGAGGCCAGTTGGTGCGCGTCGTCCGCAATCTGGATTTTTTTCCGGGAGCTTTCGATGGTCGTTTGCAAATGGTCGGAACTTTGGGCCGTTACCGCCGCCTGATGGGTGGCGCCTTGGGCCAGGCTCTGCCCGGCGCTCGCGATCTGGGCCGCCGCCGATGCCGCGTCCTGCGCCACCCGTTCCACATCCAGAATCACGCTGCGGAGCGGCCCGTTGATCCATCGATTGTTCAACCACCAAAAGCCAACGATCACCAGCAACGTCACCGGGATCATCCACGCTGAAATGCGCAGCATCCCCATCGTGGCGAGTTGGTCGACCCTTCCGAGGTCGCTCTTCAACAGAAACATTCCGTGCACCTCGCCGGCCCGCCACCCCTCCATGCGGAACCCCATGATGTCCTATCCGTCGCCCGTCGGGCTCGTACCGGGATCTCCGTGGCAGGTCATGCAGTCGGCGGTCATCCTCACCGGCCGCGCGTAGATCACTTGATTTTTCGCCTTGTCGACGGCGAAGTACTCGTTGATCTTTCCTTCGTCCATCTGCCGCAGAAGCTCCGTCTCGTCGGCTTGGGGAGCGTTCTTGGCGTTCCGGGGATTTTGCCGCACGACGCGGAACTGGAACCCCTGCTCCTGGGCGGCTTGTTCCACCGCGCGCCAGGCGGCAACGACGGGAACAGTCTGGTAAATCGTGGTTTGCCGGAAGTCGCTCGCGGCCTTGGCATCGGTGGTTAATCGATCGACGTTGAAGGCTCCGGCCCGGGTCAGCGAGGAGATGGACTCCCGCACGTTCTCGGCTTCCACCAGCGTGCTGCGCATCGTCTCCCGGAGCATTGTGATGCCCTGTTCCCGGATCACCACCTGCACCACCAAAAACGCTGTGCAAGTCGCTAGTACGATGCCGCCCGTCGCAGCTAGGATAATCTTCCGTCCGAGTACCATGAGCACCCTCCTTACCTAAGAAGGCATATCGCCTGACGGCGCGCCTGCATGAATTTTATAAAGGATTGATCGATTTCACTAACGGTTTCCGCCTGTTCATGATAGAGAACTATAGTATGAACTTTGCCTCCTTCCCCTCCGCCTCCCCCCAACTGGCCACTGGTCTGCCCGCCGGCATGCAGATGGGGGGATATCAGCCACCCCCGCAGGGCGGAGGCTATCCTCCTCCCCCGCAAGGCGGTTATCCCCCGCCCCAGCAGCCGTATCAGCCGAGCGGCATGCCCAATAACGTCGCCGCTTTGCTGTGCTATGCCTTCGGCATCATCACGGGGATCCTCTTCTTGTTCCTGGAACCGTACAACCGCGACCGGACCATTCGCTTCCACGCCTGGCAGTCGATCTTCACGTTTGGCGGGATGTTCGTCCTCCAGATCGCGCTCTCGATCATTGGCGTCATCGCGACCAAGATTTTCGGCTTGCTCGGCCTGCTCGTTAGCCTCGTCGGCCTCGGCCTCAGTTTGGTAACCCTCGGCCTGTGGATCTTCCTGATGGTGAAGGCCTACCAAGGCGAGAAGTTCTCCCTGCCGATTATCGGACCGCTGGCGGAACAAAAAGCGTAGCCGGATCCCTCGCGGATACGTCTTTTCAACGTGGTATTGCGCATTCCTGCTTTATTGACCCTTGCTTTGGGCTTGCTTCAGGCCCAGAGCGGTTCCCCTTCGCTCCCTTCGATTGGGATCATCGACTTTTTCGGCGTTCGCAAGGCGAGCCTCGAACGCCTGAAGAAGGCCCTCGGCGTGGCTGAAGGTAGCCCGCTGCCTCGATCTAAGGCCGAAGTCGAAGACAAGATGGAGCTCGTCAACGGCGTCGTCCGGGCGCGCCTCGAAGCCGTTTGCTGCGAAGGCGGCAAGGCGGTGCTCTATGTCGGTATCGAAGAGCGGGGCGCTGTGGCGTTCAACTACAGAGACAACCCCGAAGGCACCGCCAAGCTCCCGGAAGAGGTAGTGGACGCCTATCTCGACTTCTTTGACAAGCTGCAGACGGCGATCCGGCAGGGCGATATCGTCGAGGATCTGACGCGGGGCCACAGCATCATGGCCAACCGCGACGCGCAGGCGGCGCAGCTCAAGTTCCTGCCCCTGGCCGAAAAGCACGAAGCGATTCTGCGCGAGGTTCTTCGCAACAGCGAGGACGAGGTGGAGCGCGCCATGGCCGCCTATGTCATCGCCTATGTCCCGAAAAAGTCGACCGTCATCAATGACCTGCAGTACGCTCTGCAGGACCCCAACGACGGCGTCCGCAACAATGCCATGCGGTCCCTGCTCGGGCTGACCATCCTGAGCGAAAAGCAGCCGGAGCTCGGGCTGAAGGTGAGCCCCACGTGGTTTGTGGAGGAGTTAAACTCGCTCGTTTGGAGCGACCGCAACAAGGCCGCCACTGCCCTGCTGACCCTGACGGAGAAGCGAGAGGCGGGGCTGCTCGAAATGCTGCGGGAGCGCGCCCTCGACTCCCTGATCGACATGGCCCGCTGGCGCCATTTGAGCCACGCTCTGCCGGGCTATATCCTGCTCGGACGGATTGCCGGCATTGAAGAGACCCGTCTGCAAACTGCCTGGAGCGAAGGCAAGCACCAGCCGCTGACCGAAGAGGTCATCCGCGAACTCACGCGCAAGAAGAAGTAGCGGCTAGCGCAACTTCCGCTCTTTCAGAAAGGCAATTAGGGCCGCCGGGTCGTCCGTGATGATGGCGTCGACTTTGGCCTCCACCAGCTTCTCCCAGTCCGCCGGCGTGTTGGCGGTCCACGGGACCACCTGCAAACCCGCCCGGTGGGCGGCTGCGACCTTCTCCGGGGTCACCAACTGATGAATGGGGCTGACGATCCTCGCATCGCCCGCCTTCGCTACTGCGACGAAATCCATCCCGGCCTCTTCCCGCTTGGTGGGGAACAGCGCGCTAAGCCGGATGCCCGGCGCCAGACGCTTCATCGCGTGCAGCGTCCGGTAGTCGAAACTCTGCAGGATCACGCGCTTCTCGAGGCCATGTTTCTTGACGACCGCCAGTACCAACTGAACGAACTCTTCGGGCGACGGGGTCCACTCCGGATGCGCCGGCGCCATTTTCGTCTCGATGTTGAACTCCACCTTGGTCTTTTTGGCGAGCGCAAAGACGGCATCGAGCGTCGGCACCCGGGTCCCCGGAATCGCCTGCTGCTTCGGGAACTGGGGATTTGCTTTTGCGCCGCAATCCCATTTCTGCAACTCGGCGAAGGTCATCTCCCGGATCACCCGCGTCGCCCCCGCCGGGCCTTCGCAGTACGCTGGATTCATCGTCTCGTCGTGCGAGACCACGACGACGTTATCCTTCGTCACAGCCATATCGAGTTCGAGAACGTCGACGCCCTGTTCGAGCGCGTACTGGAAAGCCGGAATCGTGTTCTCCGGCCGGACAGCCCGCGCGCCACGGTGCCCGTGGACCTGAATCTGTGCCGTCATCATCGTCGTCATGACCAAGAGTAAAATAAGGGGTCGCACCCGACCAATCTAGCAAGCTCACGTTGCAATCGCGTAACGATAAAGGACGCCTATGAACCGCCGTCAAGCCCTCGCCCTTACCGCCCTCAGCTACTCCCGGATCCTGGGCGCCAACGATCGCCTCCGCATGGGATTCATTGGCCTCGGCAACCGCGGCGATCAGGTGCACGACGGCTTCCTCGAGTTTGGCGACTCGCAAACCGTCGCTATTTGTGACCTCCGCGACGACTATCTGGATTTCGCCGCCAAGAAGTCTCGCTCGACGCCGACTCGATATAAAGACTACCGGAAACTGCTCGAAGACAAGAATGTCGATGCAGTCGCCATTGCCACGCCCGACCATTGGCACGCCATTATGATGATCGACGCCTGCCGCGCCGGCAAGGATGTCTATGTCGAAAAGCCGCTCTCGCTGACGGTGGCCGAAGGACGGCGCATGGTGCAGGTGGCCGGGGAGACGAAGCGGATTGTGCAAGTCGGCATCCAACGCCGCAGCTCGAAGATGCTGCAGGAGGCGGTCGCCTATTTGAAGGGCGGGGAACTGGGCCACATCACGGTCGCCCGTGGATTCCACGTGCAAAACGAGGCGCCGAATGGCATTGGCATGGCGCCGGATTCGCCGCCTCCCAGCGCCGAGCTGTGGGAGCAGTGGCTGGGCCCCGCCCCGAAAGTGCCGTTCAACCGGAACCGGGCGTTCTACAACTTTCGCTGGTTCTACGACTACTCCGGCGGCCAGATTACCAACTTCGGCGTTCACTACATGGACATGCTGCGCTGGGCCTGCCAGAAGCGGTCGCCGCGCTCGGTGGTGGCCATGGGCGGACGCTTCGCGGTGAAAGACAATCGCGAGATTCCCGATACCTGCGAAGTGCTGTGGGACTTTGGCGACATGATGATGGTGTTCGTCCAGTACAACGCCAACGCCGCGCCGGCCTCGGCGGCCCGGGGGGCCGAAATGGAAATCCGCGGCACCAAGGGCACCATGTACATCTACGGCAATAAGTGGGAGGTGGTGCCCGAGCGCTACACCGACGTTTTGTTCGGTCAACGGACCCCGCTCGATCGCGAGTCCGAGCGCGGCTACAACCCGTCGAAGAAGGCCACCATTGAAGGGCGGACGATGGAGGGCGCCAGTTCGACGCCGCCGCACGTACGCAACTTTCTCGACGCCGTAAAGGCTCGCGTGGCGCCGAGTTGCCCGGTGGAGGAGGGCCACATTTCAACGGCCAATACGATCCTGGGCCACATCTCCTTGCGCACCCGGGCGCTGCTCGATTGGGATGCCACCGCCGAACGCTTCACGAACAACGAGGCGGCGAACAAGCTGTTGAGCTACAAGTACCGGGCCCCTTACAAGCTGGGTTAGGCTACCTGCGGTTGATTCCGTTCGAGCGGCACTTCGCACTGGCAACAATCACTGCAGCGCAGGCATTTGTGGCAGCGGTGCAGCCCGCAGGTATCCTTGGTGCACCAAACGCAGAGGTCGCGCGAGGGCTCCCCGCAAATTGCGCATTCAAAAGCGGGAGCGGTGGCGGTAGGGTTCAATCTTTCGCCCCTTTCGGCGGCGCCGGGGGCTTTCGGAACGGGGGCGGCTGCTTGCTCAAGATGCTGCGGCAGCGTTGGGCTTCCGTGTCCATCACCTGCAGTTCGGACTCGTGGGTGGTGGCGAGGTCTTTCATGTATTGTTCGAGAAAATCCCGGTTGGCGGCGTTCTCATTGGCGATGCCCATTAGGAGATCGGCAATCGCCGGGTTCTGATAGCGCCGGACGCCCGCCGCCAGCGAACCCAACATCTGCTCCATCGACTGCAGGCGGAAATATGTGTCCATCGCAAAGGTCACGCGATTAGGATCCTTGGCCAATCGCTCGGCGGAAATCTGCAGGTAGGAAAGCGCTTTGCGCGTGTTTTGCCATTGCTGCACATACGCATCCGGAGCGCCGTTTTCTTTCCACGCCTCGGGATTCAGTTGGCCCAGCACAGGGTCCAATCGATTGGCGGTGGCGACCAGCGCGGCAAGCTGTTTCCTGGTCTCCCACTCCGGCGGCAAGCCGGGGGCCGGAGCCTGCGGACGTGCCACGGACGCTAGGAGCGACCCGATCAACAAACAGCGGGTAGTAGAACTGATCCTCACCCCTTCAGTCTACCGCTTCAAGCTAGAGCGGAGGAGGCGGGGGCGGCGGGGGAGGTGGCGGTGGCGTGGCCTCAGTGTCGGCCGGACGTCCCCCGCCGGTAGGTACGCCCCCGGTAGGAGAACCGCCGCCACGCGGAATCCGCATCATGATGTTGTAGTAGGCGTCGGTCGCGGCCTGCATCGTGCGGCGGAGTGCGCCGCCTTTGTCGAAGTTCTTCTGTGCCAGCGGCTGATTCTTGTACACGCGCACGTACTCGCCCGCGTTGAGCAGTTTGGGCTCGCTCGGCGGGAGCAGCGAGTGACGCACTGCCACTTGGCCTTCGTCAACCGTGACGAGAGTCGTAGCGTCCTCGTCCTCAATTTGCACGTCGAACACTGTTCCCCGCACCGAGATCACCGCTGTTGGCGTCGTCACGCGGTTGGGGTTCGGCTGGCCGCCGAACTTCTGGATGTGCACCTTCACGCGGCCGAGGTAGAGATCGAGCAGATCCTTCCATCCGCCAGCGTTGTTGCGGAAAATAACGCGCGAGTTTGGGTAGACTTCGAACGTGCTGCCGTCGCTCACCTGAAAGACGGCAAAGCCATCAGCGCCGGTCACGATCACCTGCCGTAAGCTCACCCAGTCCCCGGGTTGCAGCGCCCAAGGCGCGTTGTCTTTAAGGACCGACACTTGGCCGTTGCTCTGCAGAACCTTGGCGGAGCGTTCCCGCTCCGGCGCGAAGAGATTCGGCGCTTGGGCAAATGACATCGCCATGCACAGGGCCGTGGCCACGGCGAGGCGGATTGTCATTTGCGAGAACGAAGTGATCATACGGACATCGCGTAATCCGTCTCCGGATCAGCGCACCTAAATTCTACCATCAAGCGGCCCAGTCAGCTGATGCTGCTTCAATTGCACTGCAACTCAATGACCCATGGTGTGCGTCCATCAAAATACTTTATAGATCAACAGCTTTGGCCGAGTCTAGCCGATAGATGTGGGTAAAATAGATCCAAGTCCTGGGTCAGCCGGCAACAGTTCCCTTCGATTCATGCGTTTCTCTCTTATCCTCGCTCTCGCGCTGCTGGCCACAGCCGGGCACTCCCTCGCGCAATGGCGCCGTTTGGGAAACGCCGCGGTGGACCTGCGCCTTTCTGGTCTCGCAACAGGCCCGATGGACCGGGTGCAATTCCAGAGCGCGGACGGACGGCTGTTTGCCCGGGCCAGCGCCGGCCAGTGGTACTCGACGAAGGATTTCGAGACCTGGACACTCGAAGGGGCCGAACCGGCGGTCAGTGCGCTCCCGCCGCCCATTCCGGACCGCGTACCCGAATCCGGCGCCATCCTGCGGGCCACTTCCGCCCGTGGCGTCCTTTATGCCGCCGGCCAATTCGTGTGGCGTTCCGATGATGGCGGCCGCTCCTGGACCAACCTCACACAGTGGCGGCAGAGCTCTCTGCTGGGCGCCTCCGCCGCGGACTTGGCCGTTTCGCCGAACGATCCGGCGTCCATCGCCGTAGCCACGGGCACGGGCATCTGGCGATCGGCCGATAGCGGCCTGACTTGGTCCAGTTGCAACGCGGCTCTGCCGCACCTGCCGGTTCGCCGCATTCTCTCCTTGCCCCGGGGCGCGCAAGGGGCCCGCATCAGTTTTCTCTCCTCCCAACCCGGCACTGCCGCGGCGTTTGAATGGCAGCCCGGCGAAAGGACGGCTTGGCGACCGGCGGTTGAGCCCGCCCCGAACGCTACTCTACTCGCCGCCTCCCGGCGCCTGGGGGCCGTCGTGACCGTCGTGCAAGCGCAAGGCGAATGGGTTTACGCCGGTTCCTCGGATGGCCGCTTGTGGACCTCGATGAACCGGGGGGCCGACTGGTCCGCGCCGGGGTTCAATCCTGGCGCCGCCATCGAATCCATTGCCGTGGACGACCGGGACCCGCGCCGGGCGCTCGTCGTTCTCAGCCGCCAAGCCACCGCGGACTCCTTGCGCACCCCCGCTGTCGTCCTGCGGACGCTGAACGGCGGACTCTACTGGGACGACATCACCACCAATCTGCCGGAGACGGCGGCTTTCGGTGTGACGGCTGACTTTGCTTCGAATGCGGTCTATGTCGCCGCTCTCGGCGGCCTCTACCAGGCCGACCTGACCGCGCCCTCCTGGAACCGTCTATCCGGGGGCGGCTTGCCTGCCTCCCCGGTATTGGACGTCCGGTTGGATGCCGCCGGGAACCAGTTGTTCGCGGCTGTTTACGGTTTTGGGTTGTATACCGCCATTGCCCCGCATCGCGGCCGGGAGTTGCGGGTGGTGCACGCCGCCGATTATGCGGCCCGTCCGGCTTCTCCGGGCGCGCTGCTCAGCATTCTCGGCGCCCGGGTGACCGACGTTACCGCTAGCGGCCGGCCTGCCGCCATTCTTCCATCGTCCGCCTCGGAGACCCATGTGCAACTGCCCTACGACCTGACGGGCTCCGGCGTCGCGCTCTCCTTCCTTGCCGCCAACCAGCGTGTTTCGCTGGGCCTACCCCTGCAGCCCTCCTCGCCGGCCATCTTCATTGACCCCGATGGTTCGCCGCTGGCGCTCGATGCCGAATCCGGGGTGCTGCTGGATGCGCAAAATCCCGCACGGGCGGGTTCGACCGTCCAGTTCCTGCTCAGCGGCCTCGGCCGGGTAACCCCGGATTGGCCCGCGGGTCAGCCCGCCCCGCTCGAGAATTTGCCGCAAGTCGCTGCCGAGGTGAAGGCTACTCTCGATGGCGCTCCGCTCGAAGTCCTCCGGGCCACCCTGGCGCCCGGCTATATTGGCTTTTATCTGGTGGAAGTCCGCCTGCCCACCTTTGTCAACCGCGGTCCGGCCGAATTTCAAGTCGAGGCCGGCAACGTTTTGAGCAACCGGGTGCGTCTACACCTTGAACCGTAAGGGAGCCGTAAGGAATCTCACATGCGCTATCTCGCCATTCTATTGCCGTTGATCTTACTCGCTCAGGCCCCGCCTGAGAAGAAGACCCCCAAGCTCGCGCCGTACTATCCGACCCCCGAAATCATCGTCGAAAAGATGCTGCAACTGGGCGCCGTGAAAAAGGGCGAAAAGGTGTTTGATCTCGGCAGCGGCGACGGCCGCATCGTGATTATCGCCGCCGAGAAGTTTGGCGCCAATGCCGTCGGCGTGGAGTTTGACAAAGATCTCTATCAGCAAAGCTCGGACCGGATTAAGCGCCTTGGTCTGTCGGAACGCGCCAAGATCATCCATGGCGACCTGCTCGAACAGGACTACACCAGCGCCGACGTCATTACCGTTTATCTCCTGCCGGTCTCGAACGAAAAGGTTCGTCCGCTGCTCGAAAAACAGTTGAAGAAGGGCGCCCGTATCGTCGCTCACGATTTCACCATCGCCGGTTGGACGCCCGAAAAAGAGGTGTCCATCGACGACGACGGCGAAGGCCGCAGTCACACGTTATACTTATACCGCCGACCCTAACGTGTCGTCCTGATTCCTCGTGGCATCTCCCCCTGTTGAAAAGCCCGCCGCGGCCGAACCGATATCGCTAGCCTTGAACTGGAGAACGGCCCTAGCCATCTTCCGGTCTATCCTGGCCGTCCTGTGCCTTGGCCTTTCGCTTTCCGGCGCCAATGCCAACACGCGCAATTTTGCCATTCTCTGGGCCGGGTTCACCATCTACTCGGTCGCTGTCCTCTTCTGGCGCCGCCTCGACCGCGACTTTCCGCTCTTTAGCCTGCTCGTCGATACGGTGTTCCTGCTGATCTGCGCCGCGCTGCCGTTTCAATACTCGGCCGGGATTACCTCGCTCTTTTACCTGTTCGTTCTGCTGGTGGCCGCGCTCCTGCACACGGCACGCGAGGTCATCATTGTCATTGCGCTGACCATCGCGTTCTTCTACGGCGCGCGGCCTACGGAGATTGTGGTCCTCTCGCCATCGCTTTTGTTGTCGGGAATGGCGGTAACGATCATGGCGCTGCAGAAGAAAGCGCTGCAGGATCGGCTCACCGCCGCGGCCAAACAAGCCGTGATGTTCCGCTCGGAGGCCGAACATGCCCGGGAGGCCGAACGCCAGCGCATGGCGGCAGATTTTCACGATGGGCCGCTGCAGAGCTTCGTCGGGCTGCAGATGCGTCTCGAGGTCGTGCGCAAATTGCTCGAGCGGGACGCGAAACTCGCCATGGACGAGATCACGCAACTCCAAGAGCTCTCAAAGATGCAGGCCGCCGAACTCCGCGCCTTCGTCCGCAGCATGCGGCCGGTGGAGGTGGACGGCGCGGGTCTGGTGCCTTCCCTGCGGAAGCTCGTCGAAGGATTTGGCAAAGAGAGCGGCATCTCGGCTACGTTTGTCGGCGGGAACACCCGGGTCAGCCCGGATTCCCAGAGTTCGCTCGAAATCCTGCAGGTGGTCCGGGAAGCGCTGCACAACGTCCAAAAGCACTCGAAGGCGTCTCGCGTCACGGTCGGCGTTGGCCGCGAAGGCAATACCTTCGAACTGTCGATTGAAGATGACGGCACCGGCTTTCCGTTCAGCGGCGCCTACACCCTCGAAGAGCTTGAGCTCCTGCGCCTGGGTCCGATCTCCATCCGCCGCCGCGTTCGCATCCTCGGCGGGGAGATGATGCTCGACTCTCAGCCCGGCAAAGGGGCGTCACTCAAGATTCGCGTCCCGGTATGAGGCGGTGCGCCCTCCTCGTCCTCGTCCTCGGCCTGCTCTCCGCCTGCGGGCGCTACGGCGATTTCACCCTGCCGCCGCCATCCGGTGCGGAGCGGCCGGTGCAATGGGTCTGGGAAGATGCCGGTTCGCCCGTGCTGGCGCGCGGCCCGGCCGGCGCATTCGATAGCGTCGACGCCCTCAACCCCTCCATCGTCGCCGTCGCCGGTAAACTGTGGAACTTCTATTCCGGATGGGATGGCCGCCAATGGCGCACCGGCCTCGCCACGAGTACCGACCAAGGCCTCTCCTGGACCCGTCACCCCTCGGCCCTCCTCGCGCCCGACCCCGCTGCCGGAGAGGGCAGCTACATCAGCGCCAACGGAGCCACCGTGCACCAGAACTGGCAGTTCCTCCATTGGTATCAGGCGGGCGCCCCACCCGAAATTGCCCTCGCCACCAGCCCCGACGGCCTGAACTGGACCCGGCACGGCATCGTGTTGCCGCGTGGTCCGCGGGGCGCCTGGGACGAACTCGGCGTCGCCGATCCCTACGTGATCGCCACCGGAGGCCAACTGTACCTCTTCCACCTGGGCCAGGATCGCGCCCGCCGCCAACGCCTCGGCGTCGCCGTCTCCGCCGATGCCGGCCGCACCTGGACCAAACTGCGCTCGAACCCCATCCTCGAAATCGGCGCACCGGGCCGCTTTGACTCGCTCGGCCTCGGGGAACCGGCCGTCTGGACCTCCCACGGCCGCTGGTGGATGCTCTATACCGGTCGCGACCGCGCCGAACGCCGCAAAATCGGCTTGGCCGTCTCAAAGGATGGCATCCACTGGGAACGGACGAGCGAGAGCCCGCTGATCGCGGGCCAATCGCCCTGGAATGCGCAGGTAGTCTGCGATCCCGAGATCCTCCCCTTGCCCGATGGCAGCCTCCGCGTGTGGTACGGCGGCGGCGATGCGCCGCAGCCGGCCGAGAACCTCAACGGCCAGATCGGCCTCGGCCGCCTGATCCCGCGTTAAGCCGCCAGCCGCCCCGGCAGGACGTCCAGTCGCTCTCCGGACGCATTCAGCTCAAACCGCACCACCGAATTCGGGGCCACCCGCCCTTCGGCCACCAGCGCCGCCAGCGGCTGCATCACAAACCGGTGCATCGTCCGCTTCAACTCCCTGGCGCCATACTCGACGCTCGTCCCGCGCCGCAGCAGGAATTGCCGGCTCTTCTTCGGCACGTCCACTTGAAAACTGCGTTCCCCCAATCTCCGGTCCAAGTGCTCCTGCAGGCCCCGTACCTGAAGCTCCAGAATCTGCTCCAGCGCCGCCGCGTCCAGCGACTGATACGTCAGCATGAGATCGATCCGGTTGACAAACTCAGGCGCGAACTTTCGTTTCACCGCCGCTACCGCCACAACCTCCAGCCGCTTGGCCGCACTCCGCCCTTCGTCGATCGACCGCACCGTGGCCGTCTCCAAGCCGAACTCCGGCCGCAACTCCCGGGCCATCTCCCGTGCTCCCAGGTTGCTCGTCAGAAAGATCAATGACCGTTCGAAGTTCACCATCGAGTTGTCGCCCAGCCGCAGCGACGCCTTATCCAGCACCCCCAGCAACAAGCGCTGCAGCGAACCGGCGGCCTTCTCAATCTCATCGAACAGCACGATGGACAGATTGTTCTGTTCGCTCATCACGGCATTGAGCTTCACCTGCGTCAGCAGCGGTTGGGTCTCCCGATGGCCCAGGTATCCCGGCGGCGCGCCGATCAACTTGGCCACCTCGTGCTCCATCTGGTACTCCCCGCAGTCGATCCGTAGGACATTCTTGGCGTTGCCGTGCAACACCTCGGCCAGCGCTTCGACGGTTCTTGTCTTCCCGGTGCCCGTCGGACCCAATAGAAGGAACACGCCCATCGGCCGCCCCTCGGGCGACAAGCCGGCCTGATACATCTGAATATAGGGAATGATCGCGTCAAGACTCTCCGGCTGACCGATAACACGTTCAGCGAGCTGGGCGGCCATCTTGGCGCCACGCGGGTTTAAAGCAGTTTTTTTGTTACGGGCAGGCAGTAAGGTCTTCACGCTTCGGACTATACACCCGCGGCGCCAAAAAAACGGATCGGCCGGACCGCGAAAACAGCCACTTGGCGAAACAAAGTGCCGGCTCTATCTGCTGAAGAATGAAGCAGTTGCGTCTGCGATCCGCTCGCTGGCCCGCCCGTCGCCATATGGGTTGTGAACGAGTGCCATCGCCTCTCGCATTTTGGGGTCGTCGAGTAGCCGGGTGGCCTCGGCGACGATCTTCTCCCGGTCGGTGCCGACGAGTTTTACCGTCCCGGCGGCAACCGCCTCCGGACGCTCCGTCTTCTCGCGCAGCACCAAAATCGGCTTGCCCAGGGAGGGCCCTTCCTCCTGCACCCCGCCGGAATCCGTGATCAGCAGGTAGGCGCGCCTCATGAGGTCGACGAAAGGGACATAGTCCAACGGAGCAATCCGATGGACGTTCGGCCGATGCGCCAGGAGCCGGTTCACCGGATCTTGCACATTAGGATTTGGATGCACCGGATAGACGATTTCGACGTCCGGCCGCTCGGCCAGGTCAGCAAGCGCCTGGCAGATCCGTTCGAATCCGCTGCCGAAACTCTCGCGGCGGTGTGCCGTTACCACGATCAGCTTCTTTGCCGGATCCAGCCGACTCCAATCCGTATCGGCGGCCATCGTTCCGGCTTCGAGGCCTTGCTTCACATGAAGAACCGCGTCGATGCCCGTGTTCCCGGTCACCCAGATCCGATCCTCCGCCACCCCTTCCCGCCGCAGATTCTCCGCCGCCCAGGAGGTGGCCGCGAAATGCAGATCCGCCATCCGCCCCGTCAGCACCCGGTTCATCTCCTCGGGGAATGGCTGCGCCAAATCGCCCGTCCGTAGACCGGCTTCAATATGGCCCACCGGAACCCGTGCGTAAAACGCCGCCAACGCTCCGCACAAAGTCGTGGTGGTGTCGCCCTGCACGAAAGCAATTTCCGGTTTCCACCCGTCCGCTCCCATCAGCACCGGTTCGAGAGCCGCCATCATTCGCGACGTGGATTGGAACAGCGTTTGGCCCGGCTGCATCAGGTTCAGGTCGTAGTCGGGCTGCACGGCGAAGGCGTTCAGGACTTGATCCAGCATGCCCCGGTGTTGCGCCGTGACGCACACCCGCACGTCAAACCGTGCTGGCTGACTCCGGAAGTGGAGAACGACCGGACAAAGCTTGATCGCTTCCGGACGGGTGCCAAACAGGAACAGGACGCGTGCTGGCATCGAAGAGTGCGCCTATTTGTGGCGGTAGGTGATGCGGCCTTTCGTCAAATCGTAGGGGGACATTTCGAGCGTCACCCGGTCGCCCGCCAGCACCCGGATTCGGTTGCGGCGCAGTTTACCTGCTAAATGGGCCAAAACGATCTTTTCCTGGTCCAACTGAACACTGAACAAACCACTGGGAAATTTCTCTACAACGGTTCCGGTTACTTCGATGCTGTCTTCTTTACTCATTCGCCTCTCAACTCTTCAGTATAGACTCAAAAATTTGCGCGGGTGAACGATAAGTCCCTCGACCGTCATGATTTCCATTAAAGATGCTGTTGATCAACTGGCCAGCCACGACCAAACCGCCCGGGAAGCGCTGGCGGCCTATCGGCAAGCCATCGAGCAAACCCAACATCACGTCTTCCCCTTGTTTCCGCGGGTAGCTCAGGATCAACTGCCCGCCGTCCGTCAAATTCTGCAGAATGTCACGTCCGCCCCGCAGGCGCTGCCAGGTTCCGCCGTCCGCTGGACGGAGGTGGTTGCGTCGTTCGCCGCTGGCGCCCAGGCGGCGCAGGCTCGCGACCTTGCGATGCTCCGGGAACTCCTGGGCCTGCTCGCCCAGGCCGCCGATGATTCCAGCGGGCTGTCGCAAACCTCCACGGTAGGTTTTGAGCATCTGGGCAGGAACCTGGAACAATTGTCCACCGCCCCCGATCTGGAGACCCTGCGCGAGGGGTTGACGCAGCATATGGGGCGGCTGCGGGAATTCGTCGCCCAGATCCTGGCCGATCAGGAACGGGCGACTTCGCGCTTAGTCACCGAGGTCGCGCAGTTTGAAGGCCGGGTGGCCGAACTCGAAACCCTTGCCTCGACGGACCCGCTCACTGGGATCGCCAATCGCCGCTCCTTTGAAGCGGCTCTGGCAAAGGCAATTTCCTCCGGCCAAAAGCTTTCCCTGCTGCTGTACGATCTCGACGAATTCAAGGGGATCAACGATCGCCTGGGACACGAGGCGGGCGATCAGGTGCTCTCGCACTTCGCCCACGTTCT
>LNFM01012671.1_pt1 | contig 14874 bp, 14 predicted proteins | sample 596031 | NCBI WGS metagenome assembly LNFM01 (sample SAMN04254537, study PRJNA301005) | activated carbon metagenome | isolation source: dual media filters at the Ann Arbor, Michigan drinking water treatment plant | place: USA: Ann Arbor
AACGCCAACGACACGTTTCAAGCCGGGGCTTTCCGATGACTTATGTGGTGATCGACAACTGCATCGCCTGCAAATACACCGACTGCGTCGAGGTCTGTCCGGTGGACTGCTTCTACGAAGGCGAGAACATGCTGGTCATCCACCCGGATGAATGCATCGACTGCGGCGTCTGCGAACCCGAATGCCCGGCCGACGCGATCCGTCCCGACACCGAACCGGACATGGACGAATGGGTCACCTTCAACCGCAAATACGCGGTTGCATGGCCGGTGATCGTGACCAAGAAAGACCCGATGCCCGATGCCGAAGCCCGCGACGGCGAGACCGGCAAGCGCGACAAGTACTTCTCCGAAGCGCCCGGAAAGGGCGGCTGAAAAAGGTTCCCAGCCGCATCACGATTCGCTGAGGGCGAATCAGCGGCTCGCTTGCTCCGACGATTATCAAGCGAATACCGACGCTTGCTGTCGCGTCCTATACTTTTGCGACAGTTGGAATCAGCGGTTTTTTGTGTTATAGTTTGTTCACAAACAAGCATGGAAGCCTGATGTACGGCTTGGATCTCCGGTTCTGAGCCCCATTTTTTTGTGACAACGCAATTCGCACCGCTGGGCTTCTGGTCCGGACGCGTCTTTGTTGTCCCGAACATCAGCCTTCCGATAGGGGAAAGTGCCGCATGACCAAGTCGAAGAAGCCTGACTTCCGCCCGAACGAGTTCGTTGTCTATCCCGCCCACGGGGTCGGCAAGATCATCTCGATCGAGGAGCAGCAGATCGCCGGGCTCACGCTCGAGCTGTTCGTGATTTCCTTCGAGAAGGACAAGATGACTTTGCGGGTTCCCACCCACAAGGCGACCGAAATCGGCATGCGCGCGTTGTCGGCCCCCGATGTGGTCACCAAGGCGCTCGACACGTTGAAGGGCAAGGCCAAGGTCAAGCGCGCGATGTGGTCGCGCCGCGCTCAGGAATACGAACAGAAGATCAACTCCGGTGACCTTCTTTCGATCGCCGAAGTGGTCCGCGACCTGCACCGCACCGACGACCAGCGCGAGCAAAGCTATTCCGAGCGTCAGCTTTACGAGGCCGCCCTTGAACGTCTGACCCGCGAAGTCGCGGCAGTCTCCGGCGTCGATGAAGCGGGGGCTGCAAAGCAGGTGGACAGCGTTCTCGTCGGCCGCGTCGCCGCCTGATCCAGCGCTTCACAAAACTCGAACGGCGGTCCGCAAGGGCCGCCGTTTTTCATTGCCCGAAATAGCGCTCCGCCGGCAGGTAACCGGCAAACCGCCCCACCGCGCACCAGTCGCGCTCAAGGCCGGTGTCGCCGACCAACATCACCTGGTCCGCCGGCACCCGCCCCAGCGCCGCGCGCAAGGCGTCACGCACCTCGCCAAACCCGGCCAGCGCATAGGGCGCGGGATGCGCGCCGTCCAGAACCGGATTGGCTGCCGCCAGCAACCCTGTCGTCACCGGTGCCACCGCCAGCGCCAACCGCCCGCACCCTGTCACCGCCGCCAGCTTCGCCGCCCGGTCGCCGGGCATCGCCGGGCGGATCAGCGTCACCCGCAACGCGTTGGAGGAAAACAGAAACGCCACCACATCATGGCCCGTCGCCGCCCTCACCCCGGCATAGGTCTTGTATTCCAGCCCCAACTCCCGCGCCCGCTTCACCCGCAGCCGCACAACCTCCACCGGCAAGACCGGCAGCAACCGTTCCCGCGCCGCCGTCCAGCAATGCCGCCGCCAGCTCACCCCGCCCTCCAGCGAAGGCCCACGGTTATGACCGATCTGCATGATCTCCGGCTTTCCCTTTGCCAAATATCCCACGGGTGGTCCGGAGGGTGTGAAACCCTCCGGGGGCTAGCCGCAGGCCGGGCCTCAGCCCCACTCGCGCAGCCGCGCCACATAGCGCGCCATCGTGTCGATCTCTAGGTTGACCCGGTCGCCCAGCGCCACCTCGCCCCAGGTCGTCGCGCCTTGTGTATGCGGGATGAAGTTGATCCCGAAGTCGCAGCCCTCCACCTCGTTCACCGTCAGCGAGGTGCCGTTCAACGCGACCGACCCCTTCGGCGCGATGAACTTCGCCAAGGCCTCCGGCGCGCGGAACGTCACGCGCAGGCTGTCGCCCTCGGGCCGCAGCGCCACCACTTCGGCCAGCCCGTCGACATGGCCCGACACGATATGCCCGCCCAATTCGTCGCCCACCTTCAGCGCGCGTTCGAGGTTGATCCGCTTGCCCGGTGCCCAGCCCGCAAGATTGGTCTTCGACACCGTCTCGGCCGAGATCTGCACGTCGAACCAGTTCTGCGGCTCCGACCCCAAGGCGATCACCGTCAAACACACCCCGTCGCAGGCGATCGAGGCGCCGATGTCGATCCGCTCCACATCGTAGCGGGTGCCGATCCGTGCGCGCAGGTCGCCCTTCTGCTCGGTTTCCAGCACCTTGCCGATATCCGTGATGATCCCTGTGAACATGGCTTCCCCCTATCCCGCCCGTCTGACCTAGCCCCCGCCCCGTCACCCTGCAAGGCCAACCATTCGCGGCCAGCCCGACAAATGCCGCACGATTGCGGCCGCGCCAGCATCCATCAACGTGGCGTTAACCAAAATCGCTTTATTCCGGGTTGCGTCTGGACGATAGATCGGCAGACCGGTCACACAAGGCGCGCCATGACCAACGGCGACAGAAAGTTCCTGTTCCTGCAAGGCCCGCACGGGCCCTGGTTCCATCGGCTGGGCCAGATGCTGCGTGCCGCCGGGGCGCAGTGCTGGCGCGTCGGGTTCAACCTCGGAGACCGGGCGTTCTGGCCCGGGCCGGGTTATATCCCCTTCACCGGCCACCCGCAGCACTGGGCCGCCACCTTTACCGGCCATCTCGACGACCTCGGCATCACTGATCTCGTCCTTTACGGCGACACCCGCCCGATCCACGCCGAAGCGGTCCGGATCGCGCGCGCCCGCGGCCTTGCCGTGCATGTGTTCGAAGAAGGCTACCTGCGCCCCTATTGGGTCACCTATGAACGCGGCGGGTCCAACGGCCATTCGGCCCTGATGCAGCTGTCACTGCCCGAGATGGAGCGCGCGCTGTCGCAGATCGACGTCGATCTGCCCGACGCGCCCGCCACCTGGGGCGACATGCGCCAGCACATGTTCTGGGGTGCGCTTTACCATGGCTGCGTCGCCTTGGGCTTTCGCGCCTATCAAAGCTTCCGGCCGCACCGCGACCTGACTGTCGGGCAGGAATTCCTGCTCTATCTCAAGGCCTTCGTTCTGATGCCGCTGCACCGCTTCCAGCGCCGGATCGCAACATGGCGGATCCGTTTTGGCGGCTTTCCCTATCATCTGGCGATGCTGCAACTGGAACATGACGCCAGCTTCCGCGACCACTCGCCCTTTGCCAGCATGGCCGAGTTCCTCAATGTCGTGATGGCCGGCTTCGCCAAGGGCGCACCACGGCACCACCACCTCGTGTTCAAGGCCCACCCGCTCGAAGATGGCCGCACGCCGCTTGGCGCAGACATCGCGCGGTTGGCGCGGCTGCACGGTCTGGCGGATCGGGTGCATTTCGTTCGTGGCGGCAAGCTGGCACAACTCCTTGCCCATGCCCGCACCGCTGTCACCGTCAATTCGACCGCCGGCCAGCAGGCGCTCTGGCGCGGCATTCCGCTGCGTACCTTCGGCACGGCGGTCTATGCCAAGCCCGAATTCGTGTCGTCGCAGCCCCTGGACCGGTTCTTTTCCGCCCCGGACCGCCCCGATACGCGGGCCTACCGCGCTTTCCGGCACTTCTTGCTGGAAACCAGTCAGGTGCCGGGCGGCTTCTATTCCTCGCGCGGGCGGCGGGCCTTGCTACGACAGGTGGTGGACATGATGCTGTCGCGTCAGGACCCGTATCAAAGCCTCACAGCCGGAACCGCGGCACCGCGGCCACAGTTGCGCGTCGTGACGTAGCCAAGCGAAGCGAAGCTGGCAAAAACTGTCGCGATTTTGTAGCCTTGCCGGCAACAACCCCGTCGATGAGGGATGCGAGGCAGTGCAGTTCATGATTTCAAACACGGCAAGGGCAGTCGCCCTGCTGGGTGCAGTTGCGCTGATCGCGTCCTGCGGCCTGCCACGCTCCGGCCCCAACAAGCGTGAGATCTTCGCCGGTTCGGTGCAAAAGGACGGCGATGCCTTCATCGTGACGGTGAATGACCGGGTGTCGCAAGTCACGGCGCGCCAGCCAAGCTTCGGCTTCAGTTCCGCCTTCCAGAACGCCGGGGTGATCGGCTCCGACACCATTTCGGCCGGCGATACGCTCAGTGTCATCGTCTACGAAAACGTCAATCAGGACCCGCTTCTGGGCAACGCCGGACAGCGCGTCAGCCCGCTCAGCGAAATGCAGGTCGACGGTCAGGGCTATATCTTCATTCCCTATGCCGGCCGGGTCCGCGCGGCGGGCCAGACACCCGAGGGGCTGCGTCAGTCGATTACGCGCCTCTTGGAAGACCAGACCCCCGATCCGCAGGTGCAGGTTCAGCGCCTTGCCGGTGACGGCGCCTCGATCTCGATCTCCGGGCAGGCGGCCGGTCCGGGCGTCTACCCGATCGAGGCTCCGACCCGCACCCTTGCGACCATGCTGGCAAAGTCGGGCGGCGTGTCGATCGATCCCGACGTCGCCATCGTGCGCCTTACCCGCGGCAGCCACACCGGCAAGGTCTGGTTGAAGGATCTTTACGACAACCCGGCGCTCGACATCGCGCTACGTCCCGGCGACCAGATCGTGATCGAGGAGGACAGCCGCACCTTCACCGCGCTTGGTGCGACCGGCGGCCAGAGCCTCGTGCCGTTCGAAAGCGAAACCCTGTCGGCACTAGAGGCCATCGCCACCGTTGGCGGCCTGTCGACCAATGCCGCCGATCCGACCGGGGTGTTCATCCTGCGCGACGAAACCGAAGAAATCGCCAATGCGGTTCTGGGGCGCGCTGACCTGATCGGTGATCAGCGCATGGTCTATGTCCTCGACCTCACCGAGCCGACCGGACTTTTCGAGGCGCGCGATTTCCAGATCCGCGACGGCGATACGCTCTACGTCACCGAAGCGCCCTTCGTGCAGTGGCAAAAGACGCTGGCAGCGATCACCGGCACCACCGGTGCCGCCACGAACCTAGCCAGCACCGGGAACTGATCCCCCTTGTCCGGCGCGTCGGGCAAAAGACCGTCGGTCCCGCAGCGGCTCTGGCATCAGAACCTCAGCTTCCTTGGCAACCGGCGCCTCGCCCGCATCCTTGCGCTGGCGGGGCACGACCTCCGCTTCGGGCTGCCACGCCCCGGCGATGGCGTCCTCGTCTGGGGTCGCAGCCCCACCGCCCCGCGCGGCGAGGCCGTCGCCAGCCGCCGCAACGCGCCCCTCATCCGCGTCGAGGATGCCTTCCTGCGCTCGGTCCACCCCGGCCGCACCGGGGCCGCCCCGCTCGGGCTGATCCTTGATCCCGTGGGCGTCCATTTCGACGCCAGCGCCCCGTCCCTCCTTGAACGCCTCCTCGCAACCGATCCTTTGGACGATTCGAACATCCTGATGCGGGCGCGGCAGGGAATCGAACGTCTCCAGTCGCTCCACTTGTCGAAATACAATACCCACGATCTGACCCTGCCGGTGCCACCGCCCGGCTACGTCCTCGTGATCGACCAGACCCAGGGCGACGCCTCGATCCGCCATGCCGGTGCCAGCGCCTCCACCTTCCGCGAGATGCTGGTCATCGCGCAGGAACAGAACCCCGGCGCGCGCATCGTCATCAAGGCGCATCCCGAAACCGCGATCGGCCTCCGCCCCGGCCATTTCGGGCCCGAGGACGCCACCGGCCGCGTCACCCTCATCACTGCCCAGGTCTCCCCCTGGGCGCTTCTCGAGGGCGCGATTGCGGTCTACACCGTCTCGTCGCAACTCGGTTTCGAGGCCATCCTCGCCGGCCACCGCCCCCACGTTCTCGGCCAGCCATTCTACGCCGGCTGGGGCCTGACGCAGGATGCAAACCACCCGCCCCGCCGCACCCGCCGCCTGACCAAGGCCCAGCTCTTCGCCGCTGCGATGATCCTTGCGCCGCTCTGGTACGACCCCTGCCGCGACCGGCTCTGCAGCTTTGAAGACGCCGTCGACCAGTTGGAGGCCGAGACCCGCGCCTACCGGCAGGACCGCTTCGGCCATGTCGCGAGCGGCGTGCGCCTGTGGAAGCGCAAGCGCCTGCAACAGATGTTCGGCGCAACCCGGCCGATTACCTTCCGCGACGATCCCACCGCTGCCAACGACCTTGCAAGCAAAACCGGCCGCAGCCACCTGATCTGGGCCGGCAAGGAACCGCAAGGTTTCGCCCCAACCGCGCCAACCCTGCGCATCGAAGACGGCTTCTTGCGGTCGCGCGGGCTTGGGGCGGCGCTGACCCCGCCGCTCAGCCTCGTCACCGACGACCTCGGCATCTACTACGATCCCTCCCGCCCGTCGCGCCTCGAACAGCTGATCCTGACGCCGCTTTCGCCCGCCGCGCACAGCCGCAGCGAACGCCTGCTGCACCGCATCACCACGGCGGGCCTGTCGAAATACAACCTCGCCGCAGCACCCCTGCCGCCCCTGCCCGACGGCTACCGCATCCTCGTTCCCGGTCAGGTCGAAGACGACGCCTCGATCCTGACAGGCGCGGGCGAGGTCCGCACCAACGCCGCCCTCCTTCAGGCCACCCGGCAGGCAAACCCCGGCGCGGTGATCCTTTTCAAACCGCACCCCGATGTCGAAGCGGGCTTGCGCCCCGGCGCGCTTGCCGACCCCACGCTCGCCGATGCGATCCTCACCGACACCGGCCCCGTCGCCGCCCTTGCCGCCGCCGACGAGGTTTGGACGATCACCTCGCTTCTGGGGTTCGAGGCGCTCATTCGTGGCAAGCCTGTCACCACCCTCGGCGCGCCGTTCTACGCCGGCTGGGGCCTGACCCGCGACCTTGGCCCGGTACCCGCCCGCCGCCTCCGCCGCGCCGACGGCAGCCTCCTGCCGCGCCCCGACCTTGTGCAACTGGCCCACGCCTGCCTGATCGCCTATCCGCGTTACTGGGATCCGGTCTCGCGCCGCCCCTGCCCGCCCGAAGTGATCATCGACCGCCTGATCGACGGCACCCTGCCGCAAGGCCCCGGCAACTGGCTTCTGTCACGCCTGCAAGGCCGCTTCGCCAGCCTGCACCGGTTTTGGCGCTAGCATCCAGAACCGCACCAACAGGCTGACCGAGGCGCAGACCAGCCCCACCACCAGTCCCAGCCACAGGCCCACCGCGCCATAGCCCAACGGAAACGCCAGCGCATAGCTGCAGGGAATGCCCACCAGCCAATAGCTGACCGCCGCCAGCACCATCGGCACCTTGGTATCGCGGATACCGCGCAACAGGCCCAGCGCCATCACCTGCATCGCATCGGCCAGATGAAACAGCGCCGCGACGATCAACAAGAGGGCGCCCAGTTCCACGATCCGCGCGCTCTCCGGCTTCGACATGTCCAGAAACAGCGCGATGATTGGCTCGGGGAAGATCAGGTACAGCGCAATCACCACCAGCGCCACTAGCAGCGAAAGCCCAAGCGCCACCCAAGCGCCATCCCGCAGCGCGCGTGCATCGCCGTTTCCGGCGAACCGCGCGGTGCGGATCGTCGCCGCACTCGACAGGCCGACATGCATCATGAAGGTCACCGCCGTGACCTCCATCGCAATGCCATGCGCGGCCAGTTCCACCGTGCCGACCCAGCCCATCATGATCGCCGAGGCCTGAAACAACCCCGCCTCCGCCACCCCGGTCAGCCCGATCGGCCAACCAAGCTGGAACACCTGACCCATCGCCTGCCAGTCAGGCCGCCAGAATCGCTGGAACAGCCGGAAACGCCGCAGGTCGCGCAGCAGGCCCGCATAAAGCCCCAGCACCAGCAGCGTCATCACCTGAGTTACTATGGTCGCAATGGCGGCCCCCTCGACCCCCAGTTCGGGAAAACCCCAGTTGCCAAAGATCAGCGCCCAGTTCACCGCGATGTTGACGAACACCGCCAGCACCGTCGCCCATAGCACCGCCTGCGTCCGCCCCAGCGCCGCGAGATAGCTCGACAGCACCATCACGCCCAGCGCCGGCACCATGCCTAGCCCCGCGATCCGCATGTAATCCTGTGCAAGCGCCGCCACGTCGGGCTGTTGCCCCAAGGCCAGCATGATCGCCTCGGATTCCCAGAACAGCGGGTAGGTCAACAGCCCGTATGCGATGGAAAGCCACAACCCCATCCGGGTGTCGCGCCGCACCTGCGCCTCGTCGCCCTGTCCCAATGCAGCCGCCACCATCGGCATCACCGCCTTGGCAAAGCCCGACCCCATGACAAAGACGATGAAAAACGATGACGCGCCCAGCACCACGGCGGCCAGTTCCACCACGCCATACCAGCCCAGCATCACGGTATCGGTCACATGCAGCGCCATCTGCGCCAGATGCGACCCGACGAGGGGAAGGCCCAGCACAAGGGTCGCCCGTGCATGGCGTGAGGTGGTCAGGATCTGCGTCATGGACCCGGATTAGCGCCGCATCAGGCCAAGGACAAGACGGGTTTCCCGCCGCACTGCGGCGTCACAGCCCCTGCTGCAAAAGGCCAAGCGCAACCAACAGGATCGTCGCCCCCACCGCCAGTTCCAGAACCGGCATCGCCCGCGCCACGCGCCCGCCCGACAGGTTGGCCAAGGCCCCCTCGCGCGCCCAGACCGCCATCAGCGCCACGGCCGCCGTCACCGCCGCCGTGCCAAGCCCCATTGCGAAAGCCCCCGCAATGCCCGCCGCCCCGATGCCGATCTGCCATGTCAGGATCAACAGGAACAAGGCCCCCGAACAGGGCCGCATCGCAATCCCCGCCACCAGCGCCGCCGCATCGCGCCAGCCAGTCAGGCGGTTCATGTCCTCCAGCGTCGGCCCATGCGCATGACCACACTCCGGCCCGTGGACATGCCCGTCGTCGTGATGATTGTGATGATGGTCGTCATGCTCGGCCCGCTCCGCCCGCAACCCGCGCAGCCCGCGCCAGACCAGCCACAGGCCCAGCCCCGCAATCAGCGCATGGCTTACCGGCGCCATGACATCCTCGGCCGTGCCGACAACCGCCTGCCGCGTCCAGCCAAGGACGGCCACCGCCGCATAGACCAGCGCCACCGCCACCGCCGCCTGCGCGAGGCTCGCAACCAGCGCAATCGCGGCCAAGGGCAGCACGGAGACCCGCCGCGCCACGCCGTAACCGCCGACCAGAAACTTGCCATGCCCCGGCCCGACCGCATGCAGCACACCGTAGCCGAACGCCACCGCTAGAAGTCCCGCCAGCGCCCCCGGCTCGCCGCCCCGCAACGCCCTGACAGCCCCCGCCAACCGGTCCTGCGCCGCACGCGTCATCGACTGCACCCAGGCCTGCAAGCTGTCGAACCCGCCTGCCAGCCACAGCGCGCCAAGCCCAAGCGCCAGCACCAGCCCAAGGCCCATCACGGCGCGGCGCATGTCACCCGCACTTCCTCGGCAAAATGCTTGCCCACCGCCGGGAATTCCATCTCCAGATCGACATCGGGCGTGTATTCCGACAGCGCCGCCTTCAACGCCGCATCGGCTGCGCTCAGATCCGGCTCGTAGGCATCCGTCTCGCAGCCGACACCGCCCGTCAGCACCGGATCGAAGGCAATCGAGTAGGCGGTGTAATAGCCCGGATCATAGGTCTGCACGACCAACGGCTCCTCCGACCCGACCTCAACCGGAGCATCAAACATCCGCACATGGACCGAGGTGATCTTGCCCGCCGCGTAACTCGCGCTCCAGTCCTGCGGCCCCGACAGCGCCAGCTCGCGCTCAGCCATCAGCGCATAGGTATCGCCCGCGAACCCCTCGTCCCAATTCATGTCAAAGCCGGAAAGCCGCGCCTCCTCCTCGGCGGTCAGCGCACCGTCCCAATCCGGGTCCAACCCCATGTCTCCAACGACATACAGCGAATAAAGCTCGTCATAGGTCCAGCTGATCCGCAAACCCGTCGCCCGGTTCCCGGCGTCAAGCATGACCTCGACCTTCGTGTCGATGAACACGTGCGGATGCGCGAGGGCAGGCCCTGCCAAACCCACCATCACCCCGGCAAAGATCATTCCCCGCGTCATGGCGCGCAAGCTAGTCATTCCGACCGCCCGCGCCAAGCCCGGCGCCAAGCGGACAGGCGAGGTTCAGCCGTGCCGCAGCGCCGGGTGGATCGCAGTGTCGTAGATGTCGGTTGATTCCGCCAGCACCTGCGCCGCCCGCCCCACGATCAACGGGTCCGGCACGCCCACCACCGCCGGGTCCTTGCCGGGATAATCCAGTGTCGACAGGAAATGCCGCATCGCGTTCAGCCGCGCCCGCTTCTTGTCGTTGGATTTCACGATCACCCAAGGCGCATCGGCCGTATCGGTATAAAAGAACATCGCCTCCTTCGCCTCGGTGTAGTCATCCCAGCGGTCAAGGCTCGCCTTGTCGATCGGCGACAGCTTCCACATCTTCAACGGGTCGGTCTCGCGCGCCTTGAACCGGGCGCGCTGTTCTTCCTGGGTGACCGAGAACCAGTATTTGTAAAGCCGGATGCCCGAGCGCACCAGCATCCGCTCGATCTCCGGCGCCTGACGCATGAATTCGAGGTATTCCGACGGGCTGCAAAAGCCCATCACCCGCTCCACCCCGGCGCGGTTGTACCAGGACCGGTCGAAGAACACGATCTCGCCCGCGGTCGGCAGATGCTGGATGTAACGCTGGAAGAACCACTCGCCCTTTTCCTTGTCGGAGGGCTTGGTCAAGGCCACAACCCGGGCATAACGCGGATTGAGATGCTCCATGAAGCGCTTGATCGTGCCGCCCTTGCCGGCAGCATCGCGGCCCTCCATCAGGATGACGAATTTCTGCCCGGTCTCCTGCGCCCAGATCTGCACCTTCAGAAGCTCGGCCTGCAACCGGGCCTTCTCGGCCTCATCTCTCGAAGGCTTCGCGGATCGCGTCGGCATCGACTGCCGGAAACTGACGCGGGCCGCGCAGGGTTTCGCCACCGGCGTCCGTGGCATCCGTGGCATCTTTGGCATCGCTGGCATCGCCCGCTGCGGCAACCGGCATTGCGGCGGCCATTTCGGCAACCGGATGGTCCTGATCCTTCATCGTTACTCCTCCCTCGGTCTGACACTTGGTACGCAGGCCTTAGCGCGGTTGCAGCGGGCTGTCCTTGACCCTGGTCAAACCTTGCGAACGAGGCTTCACCTTGCCGGGGCTTGTCCTTAGGCTGCGCCCATCCGCAGGGAGTTTCGCGACATGATCACCATCTACGGCGTCTTTCGCAGCCGGGCCTCGCGCCCGATCTGGCTGCTTTACGAACTGGGTCTGCCCTTCACGCATGTGCCGGTGATCCAGTCTTACCGCCTGCCGCAGGCTTCGGCCTCGGATGCGCCCCTCAACACCACGTCGGCCGCCTTTCTGAAGGTCAACCCGATCGGCCAGATTCCGGCATATGTCGAGGGCGACCTGACGCTGACCGAAAGCCTCGCCATCACCAATCATATCGCCCGCACCCGGGGCGGCGCGCTCGGCCCGCAGACGCCGGCGGAACATGCGTTGATCGAACAGTGGACGCTGCTTGCCGTGACCGCCGTGGAAGGCCCCGCGCTGGAAATCCTGAACGTTACCGGAGCGGGCGGCGACAAGACCCCCGAAGGCCAGGCTGCCATCGCGATCTGCGCCGAAAAGTTGCGCCGCCCGCTGGCGCGGCTCGAGGCGCACCTTGCCGAGCACAGCCATCTTGTTGGCGACCGCTTCACCGTGGCCGACCTGAACGTGGCCGAGTGCCTGCGCTACGCGCAAGGCCATCCGACCCTCATCAGCGAGTTCCCGGCGGTCAAGACATGGCTCGAAGGATGCCAGGCCCGTCCTGCGTTCAAGAAGATGTGGGCAGCACGGATGGGCGAGCCCGCCTGACGGCAGCTCTGGTGGACAAGGCCGGGGGTTTCACACCCCCGGACCCCCGTGGGATATTTGAAAAAAGGGAAAGTCGACAGGAAGCGGGCACCCCGCGCCAAGGCATGGCCGAGGCTGCGGCGTGCCTTTCCCTTTGCGGTCATCGGCGTCCCCGCCTGTACCGCCCGGTCACGGTCGCTCGGGTCGGTAAAGAAGCCATTAACGGTGAGGGCTTTCCCATTGATAAATATCCCACGGGGGGTGCGGGGGGTGTGAAACCCCCCGCCCTTGGCCGGATCAGGGCACGTACTTGCGCCAGTCGTGCGCTTCCTTGAAACCCAGCACATCGCGGATCTTGCGGTTGGAGAGCAGGCTTTCCTGCTCGCCCACCGGGCGCGACAGGGGAACGTTCGGAAAGAACCGGGGCAGGAGTTCCGAGTTCGGCTGCGGCACCGAATTGGTGTCGTTCACCGCGTTGAACACCTGGAACCCGAGGCCGTCCTTCTGCAGGCAGAGGTCGACGATCTGGCCCAGATCGCGGGCGTCAATGTAGCTGAAGGTGATCCGGCGGCGCAGGCCGGGATCGGTCGCGAGCGGCGGAAAGACCGTCGCGTATTCATGCGGCTCGATCACGTTGCCGATGCGCAGGGCATAGATGTCCGCCCCGAAGCGGCGCTGGAAACTGCGCGCGGTGACCTCGTTTACCTTTTTCGACATGCCGTAGCTGTCCATCGGGTCGATGTCGTAGTCTTCCTCCAGCGGCAGGACTTTCGGGTCGACCACGCCATCGCTGAAGCAGACGCCATAGGTGGTTTCGGATGACGCGATGATGACCTTCCGGATGCCCATCTTCAGTGCCGCCTCCAGCACGTTGTAGGTGCCTTGCACGTTGACGCGGTAGGTCTCGGTATCCGGCACCATCAGGTGGCGCGGCACGGCGGCGAAATGCACCACCGCGTCGAAAAGCTGCGCGCCGGTGGCACTGTCCATCTCGTCGTAGCCGGCGTGGGTGCGCATCGCGGAATAGACCTGCCCCGCATCGGTGATGTCGCCCAGAAGGTCATGCACATCCGGATGCCCCAGCGGCACCTTGTCGAAGTTCAGGACCCGGTGCCCCGCCGCCGCGAGATAGGCCACCACATGCCGCCCCGCCTTGCCCGATCCGCCCGTGAACAATACCCGCATCGCCCGATCCTCCCTCGTTTTCCTGACCCTAAGCCGCCTGCGAGCGCCCTTCCACCCCCCACATCTTGCGCCCCTCCCCCCAAGGGTGATCTAATAGCGCCACTTTCCCAGATGCGAGCCCCCCATGAACGATCTCCTCTCCGGCGCCGAAACCTATGACGCCTCCTCGATCGAGGTGCTCGAAGGGCTGGAGCCCGTTCGCAAACGCCCCGGCATGTATATCGGCGGCACCGACGAACGCGCGCTGCACCACATGGTGGCGGAAATCCTCGACAACGCGATGGACGAGGCCGTCGCGGGCCACGCCAACCGGATCGAGCTTGAACTGCACGACGACAACTCCGTCACCGTGCGCGACAACGGGCGCGGCATCCCGGTCGATCCGCACCCGAAGTTTCCCGGCAAGTCTGCGCTCGAAGTCATCCTCTGCACCCTCCACGCCGGCGGCAAGTTCTCCAACAAGGCCTATTCCACCTCGGGCGGCCTGAATGGCGTCGGCTCCTCGGTCGTGAACGCGCTTTCCGACCTGATGACCGTGCAGGTCGCGCTCAACAAGGAGCTTTACGAGCAATCCTTCTCGCGCGGCATCCCGCAGGGTCCGATCCAGAAGCTCGGCCCGATCCAGAACCGTCGCGGCACCACCGTCACCTTCCACCCCGACCCCGAGATCTTCGGCCACCAGACGCTGAAACCCGCCCGCCTGATGAAACTCGCGCGCTCCAAGGCCTATCTCTTCTCCGGCGTCGAGATCCGCTGGAAATCCGCCATCCCCGACGGTGACACCCCGCAAGAGGCGGTGTTCCATTTCCCCGGCGGCCTCGCGCAATACCTCACCGACACGCTGCAAAAGACCACCACCTACGCCGACCGCCCCTTCGCCGGCAAAGTCGGCTTTCCTGAAAAATACAACGTCCCCGGCTCCGTCGAATGGGCGATCAACTGGACGCCCGCGCGCGACGGCTTCATCCAGTCCTACTGCAACACCGTCCCCACGCCCGAGGGCGGCACGCATGAAACCGGCTTCTGGGCCGCGATCCTGAAGGGCATCCGCGCCTACGGCGAGCGCGTGAAGAACCGCAAGGCCGAGCTTATCACCCGCGACGATATGCTGGCCGGCGGCTGCGCGCTCATCTCGGTCTTCATCCGCGAGCCGTCCTTCGTCGGCCAGACCAAGGACCGGCTTTCAACCGAGGAAGCCGCCCGCTACGTCGAAAACGCCGTGCGCGACCATTTCGACACCTGGCTCGCCGCCGATCCGAAATCCGCCGGCTCCATCCTCGATTTCCTCGTCCTGCGCGCCGAGGAACGCCTGAAACGGCGCGAGGAGAAGGAGACGCAAAGGAAGACCGCGACCAAGAAACTCCGCCTGCCCGGCAAGCTGACCGACTGCTCGTCAAAAACCCGCGAAGGCACCGAACTTTTCATCGTCGAAGGCGATAGCGCCGGCGGTTCCGCCAAGGGCGCGCGCAGCCGCGAGACGCAGGCCCTCCTTCCCCTCAAGGGCAAGATCCTCAACGTCCTCGGTGCGGCCTCCGCCAAACTCAACGACAACTCCGAGATCCGCGACATCTGCGAAGCCCTCGGCGTCAGCATGGGCACCCGCTTCAACGTCGAGGATCTGCGCTATGAGAAGATCATCATCATGACCGACGCCGACGTTGACGGCGCGCATATCGCCTCGCTTCTGATGACCTTCTTCTTCACCCAGATGCGCCCGCTGATCG
>LNFM01008929.1_pt1 | contig 14873 bp, 11 predicted proteins | sample 596031 | NCBI WGS metagenome assembly LNFM01 (sample SAMN04254537, study PRJNA301005) | activated carbon metagenome | isolation source: dual media filters at the Ann Arbor, Michigan drinking water treatment plant | place: USA: Ann Arbor
CACTGTTATAATAGCGTACAATAAAGGCAAGGATAAAAGCAAGCAAAGGAGCTTCCAGTAAATTGATAAATAGATATTGCGTGTTGTTTAGTTTGGCAAGTACGTCACGAAGACCAAATAATTTTATTTGCCTTAGCCAGGTGGGTATCCGCAGTGTTGAGTGAGGCACCTCATGGGAGGTAACCACGGGAGTAACCTTGATTTTATTTCTGTATTGTTGATTCCATTGTTCAGGCGAAAACTTTCTTTCATCGGTAAAATTCCCAAACTCATTGATAACTTTTGTCTCGATAATATTGAAGATTTGTTCCGGATTAACATTTCCACAGGTTGAACATTCTCCTTCTTCACTATTAACCAGATTGATATTTCGCTTAAAATAGGAGATAGCATCTACCGGATTCCCATAATAGATTTGATAACCACCCGTATCCAGAATCACGAGCTTATCAAACATTTTAAAAATATCAGACGAGGGTTGATGGATGACTGCAAAAACGAGCTTTCCTTTTAAGGATAATTCCTTCAGTAAATCAATGATGTTTTCGGAATCGCGGGAGGATAAACCGGAGGTGGGTTCATCGACAAATAGAACCGCTGGTTCGCGAAGTAATTCAAGCCCGATATTAAGTCGCTTGCGTTGACCACCACTGATTGTTTTGCGCAAAGGCGAGCCTACTGTTAGATTTTTGGTTTCGGTTAATCCAAGGTCACTTAATGTTCTTACCACCAGTGCATCAATCTCCTTTTCATTGAGATGACTAAAGCAAAGTTTAGCTGCAAAATATAAATTCTGATAAACGGTTAGGTCTTCGATTAATAAATCATCCTGTGGCACAAAGCCGATGACGCCTTCAATTTTATTGGGCTCTTCATAAATATTAATTCCATTAATCAATACCTGGCCCTCCGAGGGTTTTTCCGTTCCATTAAGAACATGGAGAAGCGTAGACTTGCCGGCACCACTGGCACCCATGAGTGCGACCAGATTTCCGGACTCTTCAGCAATATCTACGTCACGCAGTCCTAATTTTCCATTTTTAAATTGATAGGAAATTTTTCTTGCTTCAAAACTGGTGCGGGCAGTTGTGTTGATTTTTTTAAAGTTGCTAAGTATTTCGCCATAATAAACCGGGTCGGTAGTCTCCCATCGTAACGCGCTGCCGGTGGCCAACACATTGATGCTACTGGATTTTTGAGGCACTCCGTTTAAAAACACATCCGTATGCCCCACATATTTAAAAAAGAAGATCTCTGTATTGCGTAGAAAAAGTATGGCAATAAATCCATCGAGCTCTTCACGGTAAAGATGTTTACAACCATCCGGAGCGTAGGGGATGGAGTCAATAATCAGAATGTCTTCATGCTTGCCATCGTCTCTGTGTTTACAGAGCACATACTTTTTTATGGTGTCCAGGTCCCCTAACGTAATATTTAAGGCATTACTAATTTGAATGGCCAAAGTTTGTTCGCGGTCAGAAATTGAGCCATCGGCAAGAATCACACTCATGAGCTCGAGCATGATTACTACTTTCTGTCGCTGATCCACTTCCTGGTTTATAGACCTGCATATTTGAACGATAGTGTCTTGTTCCTGTACGGCACTTAGTTTTCCGGAGGTTTCTACCGCATACTCATCAAAAAGCCGCATATGATTTTCTGTTGCCTTTTGACTGAGATGGTCTGATAAGAACACCTGTATATATTCGCGTTCTTGTTTCGTTATTTGATCTTCCTTTGCCAATAAAGCAAATAGCCGCATAATGGCGTTTAGTACAGGTTCGCTCATACTTCAGGGTTGCAGTTTCTTAAAGATAATAAGAATCAGGTTTTTAGAGGCATAAAAAAAGGATTAACCATGGGCTAATCCTTTTAAAATTATTTTAACGGATACTACTCTACGATAGATTTTCTCATTTTTTCAACTATCTGAGTTATCTCCACCAGATTTTTGTCAGTAAGAACAAGGTCAGAGCGATTATTTTTGATTTGATCTTCAATGTTTAACGAGCGATAACTTGCCTGTAGCGCAGCCAGGTCAGCGGCCAATCTACCAATAGGTTCGGCCTGATCAATGGTCGAAAGCATTTTAGATAATTCATCAACCGATTTTTCCTGTTGTAGAATCACACGCATTAAAGGTGTCAGCACCAGGTTGCGAGAGTCATCTGGCAACAGGTCTTTTGGATAGCTTTTAATGAGCCCGGTTGAGATATAAAGACCTTCTACGAAACTTCCTGTTAGCAGAAGTGCCGCTAACTTGTTTCGGCTCTCGTCCTTCAGGTATTTTTCGCTACTCTGAACGGCCGTGTTCAGGATATTCGCCAGGGAATCTTTATTCGCAATATTATTTTCAAAACGTTGCAGTACATCCATATCAAAAGACCCTATAACTCCCAGGTTATCTGCTAATTTCTTAGCCGAACTCAGATAGTCGATAGCCTCCTGTGTTTTTTCATACGAACTCAAATAACCTATGTCCGATGCATATACACCGAGGTTCAAAGCCGCTTTGTCTGTGCGGCTGCTGTATTGGTCAACTTTATTCCGGTCGTTTAATAGCCCTTGGTTGTATTCGGCACCTGTAGCCTGCAATAAATAAGGGATTTCAGAAGGTGACGGTATATTATAAATTACATCTTCAATTTGAGTCTTAAGAGATTCTTCAGCCTCAGAAAATTCGTCAGAATTGTTTTCTTTTTCAGAAGAACCACCCCCGCAAGACCACAGGCCTGCAACGGCTAAGGAGGCAAATAAATAGGTTTTGAGACGCATAGATTTCATGGCATTTGGTTTAGCCTTCAATTTTAGCACAATTTTCTAATCCGGTGAAACCGTTTGGCTTTTATTTTAGCCATAAATTGCAAAAGTCAGACATTGCCTAAACATTCTTCCCAAAATTTCAGTTTAAGTCCCAATGGTCAAGGAATACCCGGTTCAAACAGCCTTTTTAATTGACGATAGCGAGGTTGACTTGTTCGTACAAAAGAAGTTTTTGGAAATTCGGCAGTTTGCCAGTCACATAGTTACATTTAATTCTCCTGCCCAGGCGTTGGAGGCCCTTACTGGTACTATGCACAGTAACCCCCCGGGCCTCATTTTTCTTGATCTTAATATGCCTGTTACAAATGGCTTTGAATTTTTGGAACAAGTGCGGCAAACTTCCACGGGTGTTTTTGATGCAATGAAAGTTGTAATCCTTTCGAGTTCCAACAGCTTGGCCGACCGCGAACGGGCCCAATCCTTTAACAATGTAATTAGCTTTATTTCGAAGCCTTTAACGGTGAAAGGGTTAGATGACCTGCAGAAAAGGTTGGAAGAAATTGCTTAGTTTAATTGGATAGGACAGTTAGGCACTTCCCGCGGATAACTCCCAGATCGATAATGGGCAAGTTGATTTCCTTGGCAGCTTCATCCCACTTTCTTAATAAAATGCTCGATTCAAAAAGAGGATCCGATTCAAATGCCTTTGCCTCCTGCTCGCTCATCACTCCACCTTGAAATTTCAATGTCTGTTTGCTGGCTTCAGAAAGCTGGTTAAAGTATTCCGGATCTTTCCAGGTTAGGTAGCGTTTAGCATTCACATGATTTTCAACCAGCCTTGCAACCCCCTCTGGAAATCCTTTTTTCCTGAGAAAGTCAGCACCAATCTGTTCATGACTTTTAATGCCAAAGGATTCCATTTTCAAATGTGGATCATGTTGAACGCAGATATGTCCTATATCATGAAAGAACGCTGCCAGAACAACCTCATCATCTGCGTTTGCCTGCAACGCCAACACGGCCGCCTGCGACATGTGTTCTATTTGTGAAACGGGTTCTCCGATATAATCAGCTTTTCCATACCGATCGTACAGGTCAAGGATTTCCCGGGTTACTTCATGTGGGTTCATTTCTTAAGTTTAGAAGATTAAAGATATGTAAAGCATAGGCTCCCGTGCTGGATCGTTATTATCAAATGGTTAATAATTGTATTGGGAATTTTATCTTACCCTTCAACCCTTTAACATTACCTGATAATTTAAAATAGAATGAAAATTGAATTGGTAGTTTTCGACTTGGCAGGTACCACCGTAAAAGATAATCAGGATGTCCATCGCGTGCTTCAGATTGCAATGAGAAATGCAGGCGTTGAAATTTCAATTAACGATGCCAATGAGGTAATGGGTATCCCCAAACCAATAGCCATCCGTCAGCTCCTAGAAGGAAAAGGATATGCCCCGATCACAAATGATCTTGTAAACGCAATCCATACTGATTTTATCAGGGAGATGATACTTTTTTATGAAACAGATAAAGGTGTTGGTGAGAAGGAAGGGGTAAGTGAAACATTTGCCGCCTTAAAAAGGAATGGAATAAAAGTAGCTGTTGACACAGGCTTTGATCGAAAGATCACAAATGCAATTTTGGAGCGAATGAACTGGAAAAAAAATAATCTTATCGATGCCAGTGTTACGAGTGATGAGGTGGAAAATGGCCGGCCTTACCCGGATTTAATTTTTGAAGCAATGAAGCGCACCGGTGTTACTGATGTTACCAGAGTTGTTAAGGTGGGCGACACGGCTTCGGATATGCAGGAAGGAACAAGGGCGGGATGTACCTGTGTTGTGGGTATTACTTCTGGGGCATTTGCTAAGGCAGAACTTGAACGAGAACCCCACACACATTTAATCTCAATTATTGAAGAATTGCTGCCACTGGTAGGGGCAAAGTGATCTAAAAGTTTAAGGAAGAGGTTGTTATAGTGTTTCTTTAATATTACCTTCATGTTACCATAATGTTAACATGAAGAAGAACTCTCTTTTATTCTTACTGATGGTCGTCAATTTTTTAGCTCAAGGTCAGTCTGTTCAGGAGTGGCAACAAGGTGCAGTCGTGCTTTCGAATAATCTCGTATTAACGGGTGAACTTCTGGTGCATCTTGATTTCAATACCCTGGTAATAAATAATGCGAGTGATCGCCTTGTTTTGCCGGCCTCAACAATCAAATCATTCCGGTATTATGATAAGGTAAATAATATAAACAGACAGTATTTAACGCTGGATGATTTACAGTCTGGAACTTCAGCGTTCTATGAACTGATCGTGCAGGGCGAGTACAAAGTTGTCAGGAAACAAAAAAGAATTCATTCGGTAATCCCTGACGACAAAGAAGATTACATATACTTTACGTTCAATAACGGAAGTCTTGTACTAATCCGAAATTTTAAAAAGAATGTATTTCCCCAACTTCTGAAGTCAACACCCGACCTGAATAAATGGGTGAACGAGCAAAGGCTGGATTTAAATAGTTCAGAAACTGCACTGCTTGTAGTGATGGAATATAACCGGGTGAGGAATGCTAATCAGCTGGTTGCGTCTCGTTAATTTCCTGTTTCTTCCACTTCGCATGTTTGAAGTGAAAATATGTCATCGATCCCAGAATAAGTAACGTGCCGGCAACAGATAGGACGTACCCACCTGACAAAAAGAAATCAAGCCAACTCAAATTCGCCTGACCAAACTCTTTATAAAATAAAACTCCTACGCTGCCCAGATAACCAAACGAATCGGCCACATACATAATAAATCCTACTGTGCCTACATAGCGAAAGGCAGCAATCAGACGATCGAAAAATATACTATTAAAAGGTATATATCCCAGATACAATCCAATCCCTACTAAGGTCATCCACATAGAGGCACTAATAATTTCGGATTCAAATAAAAAATTTGATACACCAATTAATACCATGCCCAAGGCGATGATTATATGATTAACCATTAAGGCCATTTTATTATTCTTAATCAGCATCAAACTACCCATACAGATTAGAACAAAAATGGAAACAGGAATTTCTGTTCTGGTATAGATGGCAGGGTCGTTACCCATATCCAATGATTTCCAGATTTCTGCCGAAAAGTTATCGCGGAAGTCCCGAAAAGCGGTAAGTAGAACGTAACAGAGTACAAACAATATGATGCCTGGTAAAAAAGTGCCTGTAAAATTTCTGCGTTCCTGTGCATTCATGGGCAATCGTTTTGTGCGTAGTTGCTCATCAAGGGCCGAAGGCGGGGGGAGTTTATCCAGTAAGAATTGAAATACTAATAGCGGGATAATAAATATACAACTAACTACAAAGGGCATCCAATATTCACTTACACCCCAATCGCGCATAACAAAAGCACCCACCGACCTGCACAAACCTGCAGAAAAGATAAAGCTAACCGCCAGCGAAGCTCCCAAAACTTCTGTCATTCGTCTTCCTTCCAAATACCCAAACACCATACCCCATACCATACCCAGGGGTAGTCCGTTGGTAAACAAAAAGATAATATTATAGGGTGCCGGGGTTATTGCGAAAAGGAGCCAGGAACCTCCCGCAATTGCAACCATCAATAAAATACCAACGCCCCGCGAGGTGGCTTTAAGTTCAGAAATTATTTTGATCCCGATAAATTTTGAAAGCGCATAGCCCACCACTTGAAATGTAACTAACCAGACTTTGTAGTTTATGCCGGCATACATCAATCCTTCAAACGTAGCCACCGCAAAGGTTTTGCGAAATGCATACACGCAAGTGTATAGACAGAATGCACATAAAGAGGCATAAATGGTGAACCAAAATCCGTTGGTTTGTTCCAACCAACGGGTAATTTTTGATTTATGATCGCCCAAGGAGTAGTCCGTTTTCGCTAAAATTAACTTCTTTCCACTCGCCTTCGGTAAGAATACTCAATTTTTTAAATCCTATCTTATTCAGAAGGTGAGCGGTTTCTGGAAATTCCTGAGTAAGTTGATCCGGGTGATGCGCATCGGAACTTAATGTAATCGGGATTCCGGCTGTTTTTAGTAATACCAGCACCCACGGACTTGGGTAGGTGGTAACTGATTTTTTTTGATAGAGCCCGCGCGTATTTACCTCAACAATTATATCGGTGCCTTTCAGCGCATCAATCGTCTGTGTCATTTCATTGCGATACCAGATTTCCTGCTCATCAAAAAACTTATGATCTATATTCTGAATTTTCATTTTATCCAAATGACCAAGAACGGTAGGCGGAGAATTCCGGATCATGTCGCGTGTTAGTTCGAAATACCGGCTCCAGGCATCGCGGTACTTATTGTTAAAGATACTTTTCAAACCTTCCAGAAAGAGCGTATGCATTCCGTCTATCTCCCAATGGTTACCATTCGGTAGTTTGTCTACAAAGTGAATCGAGCCTACCGTATAATCAACTTGCTTGAAATGTTGCGGTCCAGTCAATGCTGGTATGTAGTCTACTTCCAGTCCGGCATATAGTTCTATGTTTTTTTCAATGGTAGCCAATTGTTTAATTTCCTGTAGATAGCTATCCAAATTCTCTAGTCTCATCGACCAGGGGCAATCAAAAGGAAGTGGTGCGTGCGAGGAAAAGCCCAGACTTTTTATGTTGGGTGATGTTAAAAAGTCTTTGAAGACTCCTTTGCCGTCACAATAATTGGTATGAGTATGAAAGTTTGACCACATGGAAGATTATGAAAGATAATTGAAATCTATTCAAAAATCCTCGCAATACTTTTTTGAGCATACCCTGCGGACGAAGTCATGCCTTTGCCACCGATAGCGGTACGAATGTGAATTTTATTTTCAATGTCAATCTCCACAATATCTTTTTCCGGATGCTGCGAATAATAACCGGCCCAACTACTCGCTACCAGAAAACTTTCCATATTGATAATTCTCGCGGCTTCCGCCAGCATAAGATTATTTATGTGTTGATTAATTTCAAAACCGAGTTTTTCAGGTTGATTAACGGCTGCGTATTCATGCGAGTCGCCCAGAATAACCGATCCATCTGCAGCCTTCTTAAAGAGAATGTGAATGCCCCACTTGCGAAGTTCCTGAAGTGCGGGGGGTGTTTGTAAGGTTGGGAACGAAGGACATTCTTCAAAGGATTCATACCGCCTGATGGTAAGCCCCGTGAGGATATTACCCTCCAACGCAAGTTTGGGCAGAGGAGCAGAGCGGAGCATGTGAAGTTTGCTTACAACAATGCCACTTTTACGAAACAAATCCGAAAAGAGAAGTTTAAACTCACTGCCATTGCAAATGATTACTTTATCAGCTGTGAATTTGTCGTGCGTGTCGGTAGAAATCTTTACTACGCCCTCAACAATATCACAGCTTAAAACCGCGGTGTCAGGCTGGTAACGTAAGGTGGAAAATTTGCGACCTATATATAAGAGCAACCGATGAATGGTTGACTCTGGTTCTGCGCTTACCTCTTGCGGAAAAAACAAACCCTCGCGGCAATATGCTGATTTTAAGGCAGGCCATTTTTCCAGGCATTGCGCTTTCGGGAGCAGATGTGCTTCATAGTTGCGTTCATCCATCCGCTGCTTTAATTCATGAATAAGTTTCTGTTCATCCGGATCGGAGGCGATGTATACACTTCCGTTTTCACGAATGGAAATATCAAACTCGGACTGGATGGTTTTATAAAGTCGGGTGCTATACACACCAAATTGAAACCAATCAGATGACATGCCTGAGGGCACGACTTGGCCAAAATTCCGAACAGTTGCATTTACGGGAAAGGGATCCTTTTCAAGGAGCAGAACTTTTTTTCCAAGGTCCGCGGCATGGTAGGCATGAAATGTACCCAGTATACCAGCACCTACAACAATAACATCAAAATGATTTGATTTCATAACAGGAAGAAAGATGCAATATTGAAGAATTATATTTCAAAGTCAGTCCTTCTGTTTTATTTTGCTGTTAAGAAGTATAAGACCAGCATAACCACCTTCTTTTTGAATCCATTGACGGGATAGTGAGGCTTAGCAGCATCAAAGTAAAGCGAGTCTCCTTCTTCTAATAAAATTTGCTCTCCATCAATAACATAATTGCATCTGCCCGAGATGATATGCTTAAATTCAAACCCATCCGTTGTTGTTGGTTGAGTAGCAGCTTTGGGAAGAACCGTAAGTAAAACTGCCTCCAGTGTATTGTTCATAAGGGATTGTCCCAGGATAAACTGGTATTCAAAGCCGGGTCGCTCTTCCTTTTGAATTACCTGATATTCATTTCGTTTTATGTGTAGATAGTTTTTTCCGTGCAGTAGGGCAATGTTTTCAAAAAAATCTTTTGCATTCATTTCTAATCCCTGTATCAATTTAAAGAAAACCGGGAGTGAAGGAATCGTTCTGGAGTTTTCAATTTTAGAAAGTAAGCCTTTCGTTACTGACGACCGTTCGCTTAGTACCTGTAAGGTAAGTCCTCTTTCTTTTCTTAACGTCTTGATTCTTTTGCCAATGCGACTGATGAGTTCATCTTCCATAGTATTTTTTGTTTCCTATTTGTAAACTTTTTTGATCATATGGAATAGCTGCACCCTTTGTTAATGCAATGTTAATACAAAGAACCCCGTGCAGTAGGGTTTCCAAGGGTTTACTAATACTCAATTTATGTCAGCATTATTAAATAATAGAAATCAGGCAATTCTATTAACGCATCAGTAACCTGCCACTAATCCTATCGTCAATTAGGTTGCCAACATTTGTGTGCTTAAAACCAACAGCCCAATAATGAAAACTAATAACCAAAATCAACTATGAAAAGAAATCTACTACAATGCAGTGGAGGTTTGAGTAGGCTGAGCCGAATGGCTCTCTTACTCTTCCTCGGAATTTTTTCCACAACCGGAGTCATGGCTCAGGTAACGGTTTCTGGAAAAGTTACTTCTGGTGAAGACCAGAGTTCAATTCCTGGAGTCAACATCTTAATTAAAGGAACTACTAATGGCACCATTACGGATGCTACGGGTTCTTTTACGATTTCGACCGGTTCATCCAGTGATGTTCTCGTGTTTTCTTTTGTTGGATTCACCACGCAAGAGGTACTTATTGGTGACAGAAATTTTCTGGATGTCGTATTAGCTTCGGATGCAAAAGAACTCTCTGAGATAGTTGTTACCGCCTTGGGTATTGAAAAGAATAAGAAAGCACTGGGCTATTCTGTTCAAAGTGTAACAAGTGAAAGTTTAACTACTGCACGCGAAACGAATGTGGTTAATCAGCTTGCAGGAAAGATAGCCGGTGTTACCGTAATTGGCAGCCCATCGGGTGTTGGTGGATCGTCAAGAGTCTCAATTCGTGGCGAACGGTCGGTAGATTTAAATAAGAATCAGCCACTCTACGTTATTGATGGTGTGCCAATTACAAACGGATTGACGGGTGCCTCAGGGAGAGGAAACCTGGAAGTAGACTTTGGTAACGGAGCAAGTTTTGTAAACTCCGATGACATTGAGTCCATGACCGTATTGAAAGGCGCTGCTGCTGCGGCACTTTATGGATCAAGGGCTGCAAATGGAGTAATCGTTATAAAAACAAAATCAGGTAAGGGAACAAAAGGTATAGGCGTTGAGATTAACTCGAATACTACTTTCGAATCTGCCCTGCGCCTTCCAGATTTTCAAAATGTTTATGGTCAGGGTAATGGAAATGGTGGTGACTTTGCGTTTGTTAATGGCGGTGGTGCAGGCTTAACAGATGGTGTTGATGAAAGTTGGGGTCCGGCATTTACAGGCCAATTATTTCCGCAATTTAATTCGCCCAGAACATTGAATGGTCAGCCAATCCCTTTTCGCGGAGGCGACTTGAATGCACCAGCAGGGAGTGTAATAACACCGACTCCTTGGGTAAATGATGCCGATGGTGTTGAAAATTTCTTCCAAACAGGGAGAACATTAACTAATAATGTAGCACTTGTGGGTAGCAATAAACAAGGTGACTTCAGACTTTCCTATACAGCTTTAGACCAAACAGGTATCGTACCAAATACCGACTTACGTAGAAACACTGTTTCCTTTGGTGGAGGATATAATCTTACGGAGAAATTCTCTGCACGTGCATTTGTAAGTTATATTAAAAGTGAAAGTGATAATCGTCCTTCTATAAGTTACGGCACTGAGAATATTATGTATCTCTTTAATTGCTGGCTTCCGCGCTCAGTCGATGTAAGTGATATGGAAAATTATTGGATGCCAGGCCTGGAAGGAAGACGTCAGTTTAACTTCAATTATAATTATCATGACAACCCTTATTTTACCATGTTCGAAAATACCAATGGACAATATCTGGATCGGGTAATTGGGAATATTTCATTGAAATATGATTTTACAAGCTGGTTAAGCTTACAACTCCGTACAGCACTTGATTATGGCAATGAACGCAGACAGTTTAAGCGTGCATTCTCAACACAACGGTTTCCATTTGGTCAATATCGTGAAAGCGGCATTGTTTCAGAAGAGAGAAATTCTGACTTTCTTTTAACATTTAATAAGGAACTTGTTCCATCCGTATTTACAGTGACGGCTTCCATTGGAGGAAATCAACTACGTCAGAAGTCCGAATTCCTGGAAGTGAATGCACCTCAATTGAATATTCCGGGCATCTACAACCTGACTAACTCGCGCGTTGCTCTGCAAGCAGCTCAATCGGATGTATCAAAACACATCAATAGCCTTTACACCTCTGTACAACTAGGCTATAAGAATATTTTGTTTTTAGACTTAACGGCCCGTAACGACTGGTCCAGCGCACTTACCTTACCTCAAGCGTTGAAAGATGCGGGGATTGGTTCAGAAGACAATTCTTATTTCTATAGCGGGGCTGCAGTAAGCGCAGTCATCTCCGATATGTTTGAAGCCCCGGAGTTTCTTTCTTTTGCAAAAATCAGAGGTAGTGTAGCACAAGTAGGAAATGACACGGATGCTTTTACATTCACACAGTCCTTTAATCCAAGTGATCCATTTGGTACATCACAGATTTATGGCGAAACAGACCGATTAGCTAATTTCAGTTTGAAGCCAGAGATCAGTACTTCATTCGAAGGCGGTGTCGATTTGAGATTTTTTGGTAATCGAGTTGGGCTTGATGTTACTTACTACCAAACGCGCACAACCAATCAGATTCTGAATATTCCACTTTCATTGACTAGTGGATATAATAGCCGGGCTATCAATGCTGGTGAAATAAGAAATTATGGAGTGGAGGTCATGTTAAATACGATTCCTGTAAAACTTGCCAATGGATTTCAATGGAATCTGGATGTAAATTTTTCTAGAAATAGAAGTGAGGTTGTTTCTTTATCAGATGGTCTTACAAATTTTGTGATGGCTAGTCGCAGAGTAAGTATTGAAGCGCGTGTGGGCGAAAGAATGGGCGATATGTATGGAATCGGGTTCGCCAGAGTACAAAATACAGATCCCACCAAACCCTACTACAGTGCGAGCGGACAATTTGTTGGCGAAATGGTATTTGATACCCAGGGCCGCCCGGTTCGGACTACCGAAAGAATTAAACTCGGCAACTATAATCCTGATTGGATGGCTGGAATCAGCAACACATTTACCTTCAAAGGATTTAAGGTTGGAGTGTTATTTGACATGCGATATGGTGGCGAAGTGTATTCGGAAACACAAACCGTTGGCCGCGAAGGAGGAATTATTATAGAAACTTTGGAGGGTCGTGAAAATGGATATTATCCTCAAGCATCTGTTGCTGCTGATCCACTATTATTGAATGCTCCTGCTGGGACTTTCGTTGTTGGTGAGGGTGTCGTGCAAAATGGCGATGGTTCCTTTAGCACAAATACACGGAGAGTACTTCCCCGTCAGTGGCATTCTGCCTGGACAGGTGGAAGAAATATTGCTGAAGGTGTGATTTACGATGCCTCTTTTGTAAAACTTCGTGAACTCCAGATTGGATATACATTCCCCGATAAACTTTTCACAAAGACACCTTTTAGAAGTGTTGCCATTGCTTTTGTTGGAAGAAATCTTGCCCTATGGACAGATGTGCCACATATTGATCCAGAAGTAATGTCGTATACAGGTGGCACGGCACTTCCGGGTATTGAATTCATGTCAATCCCTTCTTCCAGAAGCTATGGAGTTAACGTGGGGTTAAAATTTTAAGAGTTCATTCACATTATGATTTAAAAAAATGAAAAAGAATATAATACGAACAACATTGTTCTTGGCCGCTATGCTTTCGTCATTTGCATGCGATAATAATTTCGAAGAAATTAATGAAAATAAAAACGTACCAACAGCTGTTACTCCCGATCTTTTATTGGCCGGTGTAATCCGAAATACATTGAATAATCAGGTGGGTGAGGCGTGGGGTATTGGTAACATTGTTATTCAACATACCGCTAAAATTCAGTTTGTGAACGAAGATCGTTACCTATGGGGTGAACTAAACGGAATTTGGAATACGGTGTTTGGCAACATGCGTAATGTTCAGAATATCATAGATTTTGCTGAAGCAGCAGAGCCAGTTCAGAATAACTATCTGGGTGTTGCTTTAATTCTAAAATCATGGATGTATTCGCTGGCCACGGATGCCTATGGTGATATTCCTTACTCAGAAGCTACCAAAGGAAAGTCTTCTGGCGTGTATTTGGCAAAGTATGATACCCAAGAGTCTATATATGATGGTATCCTAGCAGACCTTAAGCGTGCAAATGAAATCCTTGGAACAAGTTCGGAGGCCATCAGTGGAGATTTGCTATATAACGGTGGCTCAGCTTCAATAATTAAGTGGAGAAAGCTCGCTAACTCGCTTCGTTTAAGATATTTGCTCCGCATTTCAAATAAGAGAAATGTAGCGGCTGATATGCAGGCAATCCTTGGTAACCCTGCACAAAATCCTATTTTTGAAAATAATGCCGATAATGCTGCCTTGGTGTATCTTTCGGCTGCACCCAATCAATGGCCCTTGTATACATCGAGGGTTGGTTCTTTTGATGAATTTAGGTTAAGTAAAACCTTGGATGATGTCTTGACTTCAAACAATGATCCCAGACTTGCTGTTTTTGGTAGACCAACTCAAGCATCCGTTACGGCAGGAACTCCCGTGATTGAAGGAGTTCCCAATGGATTAGAGGACACACAAGCATTAAGTTATAATGGTGGACCGCAAAATATTTCACGCGTTGGTTACACATTTGCATGTCTGGTTTGTAATGATGGTGGCCAGGCACCCCCAGTGGCTAATGCATCTCGAGGTTTATTGATGACGTATTCTGAATTACAATTCATTCTAGCTGAAGCACGAGAGAAGAATTTAATATCAACGGGCGTTGCGGAAACGTATTATACTAATGGAATTCAAGCTAACATTGATTACTACAGAAGCATTGTACCCAAAGACTACGGAATTAATCTCGATTTGCCAGCGAATTATTTTACGCAAGCAGGTGTAGTATATGCAGGTACAACAGCTGAGAAACTTACAAAGATCGCTACGCAGAAATGGATTGCTCTATTTTTTAATGGATTAGAAGCTTGGTATGACTGGCGCAGATCGGGTTTACCTGCACTAACACCGGGTACCAGTAACCTGAACAATAACTTGATTCCAGTACGATTTATCTATCCATTATCGGAGCAGTCTTTAAATGGACCAAATCGTTCGGCTGCAGTAGCTCGGCAGGGTGCAGATGATTTAAATACTAATGTATGGTGGGATAAACCCTAGGTAAAGTATAAAAATGGGCAGCAAGAAGATTCATCACCAACTACAAGCTGCTGCTTCGCTGTTAAATGTCTCCAAAAGTATAGGGTTTAATTGTTGATTTCCGGGGCCGCAAGGCCTCGGATTTTTTAACCCGGTTTATTCTCAACTAAATGATCTCATAAATGAAACATTGCACGCAAATTTTGCTGATCCTGTTTTTAACCTGCTCTATTTCTTATGGACAGCAGAAACAAAAAACTGAAAACATTATTCTTATTACGCTCGATGGACTTCGCTGGCAGGAAGTGTTTTCAGGGGCAGAGTCGCGCCTGTTAGTAGATAAAAAATTTGTTGGCGATACGGCAGGAACCTACAAAAGATATTG
>LNFM01011326.1_pt1 | contig 14873 bp, 11 predicted proteins | sample 596031 | NCBI WGS metagenome assembly LNFM01 (sample SAMN04254537, study PRJNA301005) | activated carbon metagenome | isolation source: dual media filters at the Ann Arbor, Michigan drinking water treatment plant | place: USA: Ann Arbor
GTGGTGCGCGGGGGGGGACTCGAACCCCCACACCATTGCTGGCGTCAGGACCTAAACCTGGTGCGTCTACCAATTTCGCCACCCGCGCGCCTGATGATTTGTCTGGAGCAGCGCAGATGGTGTCTGCGCTGCGCCTCTTCCTCTTCACGGCAACCCTCGATTGTAGCCGCTGACCAAAGCCCGTCCTGTCAGGCTCCCAGCCGGTCGCGCAAGAGGCGCACGGCACTGCCAGGTGTCGTGAGCACAGGCAGTCCTACCGCGCGGTGGACCGCCATTTGGGCCCGTGCCATGCTGAACTGCGCCAGTGCAATCACCTCGCAGCCCTGGCCGGCCAGCCACTGCGCGGCTTCGATCACCAGCGCGTCGTGCCGCTCGGTATCGCCTTGATTGAGGGCTTCCAGTGCGCCGTCGGCCAGCCGGGTTGCCAGTTCGGTGCCGCGCGGAAACTCCGGGGGCATCGATTCGAGCGTGGGGCCAAACGAAGCGATCAAACCGACACGACCCCGATGCGCCAGGGCATCCGCCACCATGGCTTCATTGGGTTTGAGCACCGGCATGTGGGGCCGGCGCGCTGCCGCTGCCTCGATGCAAGGGCCGAAGGCCGAACAAGTGAACAGAACGGCATTTGCGCCCGTACGCTCGGCATAGGCAGTCAAATCTTCGAAGCGCTGGTGCATGGTGGCGTCCAGCCCAGCGCCGTTGCGCGCAAGATCGGCAGAGAGGCTGTCGTCGAGCAGGTTCATGCGAACCGCTTCGGGCCAGTGCCGCTCCATCTCTTCGTTGATGGGCGCCACGGAGTGCGACAACGCATGAATCAGGGCAATTCGCATGGGAAGAACTCGGCGTGTTTGGGGGTGGTTGGCTGATTGTTGATCAAGTGGGCTTTGACGCCGGGTGATCCGGCCCTCGGCCCGCTCACGCCGACGTTTGCTCAGGCTCCCTCTTCACCCGGAACCACGCTGCATACATCGCAGGCAGCGCAAGCAGAGTCAGCACAGTGGCCACAACAAGGCCGCCCATGATCGCCACCGCCATCGGCCCCCAGAAAACACTGCGCGACAAGGGAATCATCGCCAACACGGCTGCGGCGGCGGTGAGAACGATGGGCCGCATTCGCCGCACGGCCGACTCCACCACCGCGTCCCAGGCCGGCACGCCGCGCCCGCGGTCCTGCTCGATCTGGTCGATCAGGATCACCGAGTTGCGCTGGATCATGCCCATGAGCGCGATCACCCCAAGCAAGGCCACGAAGCCGAACGGCCGGTTGAGCAGCAGCAGCGCAGCGGCCACACCGGCCAGGCCCAAAGGACCGGTGAGGAACACCAGCAAGGAGCGGCTGAAGCTCTGCAGCTGCAGCATGAGCAGGGTGAAGACAATGAACAGCATGAGTGGAATACCCACTGCGATCGACGACGAGCCTTTGCTGCTCTCGGCCACGGCGCCCGCCACCTCGATGCGGTAGTCGGACAGTCCCCGCGCGGCCCAGCCGTCGCTGATCTGTTTGAGCACCGGCTGCAACTCGGCCGTGACGGTGGCGCCTTGCAGACCTTCCACCACATCGCCCTGCACCGTGATGGCGTAGTCGCGGTTCTCGCGCCACAACACGCCCGCCTCCCAGTCCAGCACCGGCTGGGCAATCTGCAACAGCGGAATGCTCTGGCCACTGCTGGTGGGCAGGTAGGTGTTGGCCAGGTCGCTGATCGCGTCGCGCTCGTCCAGTGGCTGTCGCAAGACGATGTCGATCAGCTTGTCACCGTCGCGGTACTGGCCCACCGTGCTTCCGCTGAGCAAGGTGCGCGCGGCTTGCGCGATCGACTGGCTGGACACACCCAGCGCGCGGGCCTTGGCCTGGTCCACCTCCAGACGCAAACGCTTGACCGACTCGTTCCAGTTGTCGTTGACGCCGCGCATGTTGGGGTTGGCGCGCATGGCCACCTTCACCTCGTCGGCCAGCGTGCGCAGTTGCGTGGGGTCGGTGCCGACCACGCGGAACTGCACCGGATACGGCACCGGCGGGCCGTTGGGGAGCAGTTTCACGCGGCCGCGCAACTCGGGGAACTCGGTCGCCAGCAAGGCCGGCAGGGCCTTGCGCAGGCGCTCGCGGGTCTTCAGGTCTTGGGGCAACACGATGAGTTGCGACACGTTGGTCTGAGGAAAAATCTGGTCCAGCGGCAAATAAAAGCGCGGCACGCCCGAACCCACCCAGGTGCTCACGCTCTTGACGCCCTCTTCGGCCGTCATGCGCGCCTCCAGCCGCTTGGTCACCTCGTCCATGGCCTTGATGCTGCTGCCCTCGGGCAACCACACGTCCACCAGGATCTCGGGCCGGCTCGAGTCCGGGAAGAACTGCTGCTGCACCTGACCCATGCCGACGATCCCCAAAACGAAGGTGAGCACGGTGGCGCCGATGGTGATCCAGCGGTGATGGACACACCAGCCCACCACAGCGCGAAAACGAACATAGAACGGGCCGTCAAACACTTCATGAACCTCGCCCCCATGACCAACCGCGTGCGGCTTCACCTTGAGCAGACGCACGCCGAGATAGGGCACGAAGAACACCGCCACGATCCACGACAGCAGCAACGCAATCACGGTGACCGCGAAGATCGCAAACGTGTATTCGCCAGTGGAGGAGTTGGCCAGGCCAATGGGCAGGAAGCCGGCGGCCGTGATCAGCGTGCCGGTGAGCATGGGCATGGCCGTGGCCTCCCAGGTGAAGGTGGCCGCGCGCACCATGCTGTAGCCCTCTTCGATGATCGCGTCGTCCACCAGCAGGCCCAGCGCGATGATCAATGAGCCCAGCGAAATCTTGTGCAGGCCGATCTTGAAATAGTTCATGGCCAGGAACGTCATGGCCAGCACCAGCGGAATGGTGATGAACACCACCAGGCCGGGACGGATGTCCAGTGTGTAGCCTCGCAAGCCCTTGCTGCCGGGGCGCTTGTGCAGGCCCAGCGCCAGAAAGCTCACAGCCAGCACGATCACCACCGCCTCCACCAGCACCTTCACGAATTCGTTGACCGAGTTCGTCACGGCGCTGGGTTGGTCTTGCACTTGCGCCAGAACCATGCCCGCAGGCAGCGTGGCCTCGATGCGGGCCACCGTTGTCTTGAGCGCCTTGCCCAGCGCGATGATGTCGCCGCCCTTGGCCATGGAGATGCCCAGGCCGATGCTGTCCTTGCCGTTGTGGCGCACCAGCACCTGCGGCGGATCCACATAGCCCAGACGGATGTTGGCCAGGTCGCCCAGGCGGATCTGCGTGCCGTTGGCCGCCCGAATCGGCATGGCGCCGAGTTGGTCCACTGAAGTGAACGCACCGGCCACACGCACCTGCACCACATCCTGCGGCGACTGCACCGCCCCGGCCGAGACCACCGCATTCTGCTGGCCCAGCGCGTCCAGCACCTGCTGCAGGTTCAAGCCCAGAACCGCCAGGCGCTTTTGCGAGACTTCGACGAACAATTTTTCGTCCTGCACTCCGAAGAGTTCGACCTTGCTCACATCGGGGACTCGCAGCAACTGCTGGCGCACGTTGTCGGCCACCTGCTTCTTGTCGGCGTATGAAAAGCCGTCGCCCTGCAGCGCGTAGATCACGCCGAACACATCGCCGAACTCATCGTTGAAAAACGGCCCCAGCACGCCTTGTGGCAGCGTGGCCTGCATGTCGCCGATCTTCTTGCGCGCCGTGTACCAGATCTGCGGCACCTCCTTGGGCGGAGACGAGTCCTTGAGCTGGAAGATCACCAGCGTCTCGCCGGGCTTCGAATAGCTGCGGATCTTGTCCGCGTAGGGCACTTCCTGCAGCGTTTTCTCGATGCGGTCGGCCACCTGCTCGGCCACCTGCTCGGCGGTCGCGCCGGGCCAGTAGGCCCGCACCACCATGGCGCGAAAGGTGAACGGCGGGTCTTCGTCCTGACCGAGCTGGAAGTAGGCCGCCACGCCCAGCACCATGAGCACGATCATCAGGTAGCGCGTGAAGGCCTGGTGGTCCAGCGCCCACTGCGACAGGTTGAAGCGCGAGACCCAGGTGGCCGTCTGGTCGGCAGATGAATAGTCGGACGAGCTCATGCGATCCTCACTTCGTGGCCGCGCCAACGAAACGCGTCACCTTCTGACCGGGCGACAACACATGCACCCCCGCAGCCACCACCTCGTCGCCCGGCTTCAGGCCGGAGGCAATCACGAACTCGTTGCCATCCGCACCAGCCACCACCACCTCACGCGGTTGCACCGTGCCGCTGGCGGCGTCGAACACCCAGACCGCACTGCCTTTGCGGTCCCCCGTCTCCGAGCGCATCAAGGCAGACGTCGGCAGCTTGATTGCGGCTTGAGGTGTGCCGGCGGGCGCCGCCATCGTCACGTAGGCCGTGGCGCCCAGCGGTGCAGCCGCACCCTCGGGCAACGCCAGCTTCACCTGGTAAGTGCGGGTGACCGGATCTGCGCTGGCAGCGACTTCGCGCACCACCGCGTCCAGCGGCGCCGAGGCGCCCACCGGCCCGCCCGACCACAGGCGCACCTGAGCAACCTGGCCCGTGCGCAGCGCCGCCATGCGGTCTTCGGGCACGGCAAACACCACGTCACGCGGGCCGTCCAGCGCAACGCGGACCACCGGCGTGCCCGCGGCCACCACCTGCCCCACCTCGGCGTCCACCGCCAACACCACACCGGCGCCATCGGCCACCAAGCGCGCATAGCCCGCCTGGTTGCCCTGCACCGCACCCTGCGCGCGCGCCTGGCGAAGCGTGGCCTCGGCCGATTGCAGGGTCGCTTGCCGGCGTTCGATCTCGGCGCCGCTCACAAAACCCTGGGCCAGCAGGTCCTGGTAGCGCTTGAGGTCGGCCGCGGCCAGATCGCGCTGCGTCTGCGCCGCGCTCACCTGCGCCTGAGCGGCCTGGCTGGACAGCGCCAGGTCTTGCGCATCCAGCTGCGCCAGCAAGGCGCCGGCATTCACCCGTTGGCCCACCTGGGCCGGGCGTTGCACCACCTTGCCGCCCACCCGAAAGCCCAGCCGGGACTCGGTTCGTGCGCGCACCTCGCCGGCGTACTCGGTCTGGGCACCCAGCGCGCTGGCACCCACCGTCATCAACTTGACGGACCGGATGGGTTCTGTGGGTGCCGGTGCGGGCGAACATGCCGTCAATGCGAGCGTGGCGGTCATGATCAGGACAAAATGCGGCGTTTTCATGGCGGTCGGGACGTTGTGAAAAAGGTTGGGCGCAAAAGGCACGCGCCAGCAAGGCCCGTATATTACTGACTGACCGGTTAGTAATCAAAATAAGCAACAAAATTCACCTTCAAAGTCATGACGCAGCCCACGCCCACCGCCCGGCCCCCGGCAGACGACCGCCCCACCGGGCAGGCCGGGGCGGCGCCATTGGTGACCCAGGTTGCACTGGGTGCCTTGGGTCCTGGCGTCGGACACTACGAAAACTTTCCCGTGGCCTCCTGGTTGTGCCCGCCCAGGCTGCGCCCTGCGATCGCGGCCATCTATTGGTTTGCCCGAACGGCCGATGACATAGCCGACGAGGGCCAAGCCACGGCGGCCGAACGGCTGGCCGACCTCTCGGCTTTCCGCAACGAACTCTCACGTTGCATCGAGCGGGCCGCCGGCGGCGCCGCGATGCCCGCGGCCGAGCGCTGGCCAGCTGTGTTCGGGCCGCTGAGCCTGGCCATCGCCCGCCACGACCTGCCGGGCCAGTTGCTGCACGACCTCCTGAGCGCCTTCGAGCAGGACGTGCGCTACACCGAGCAGCAACACCGCTACGAAAGCACCGAAGAACTGCTGGGCTACTGCCGCCTTTCAGCCAACCCGGTGGGCCGCCTGTTGCTGCACTTGTACGGCGTGCACGATGCACGATCGCTGCAGCAAAGCGACCAGATCTGCAGCGCATTGCAGCTCATCAACTTCTGGCAAGACATCGGTCGCGACCTGCCCAACGGACGCTGCTATTTGCCAGCGGACACTTTGTTGCGCCACGGCCTGCGAGTGGCTGACTTTGAACATCCCGAGCTCGAAGCCACCCCAGACCGCCAGGCCGTGGTGGCAGAGCTGTGCGCCTATGCGCGTGGCCTCATGCAGTTGGGCGCACCGCTGGCGCGAAGGGTGCCGGGCCGTGCAGGCTGGGAACTGCGGCTGGTGGTGCAAGGTGGTTTGCGCATCCTGGACGCCATCGCCGAAATCGACCACCGCAGCTGGCAGACGCGAGTGACGTTGCAGCGCGCCGACCTCCCGCGCCTGGCCTGGCGTGCACTCTGGATGTGAAGACCTGTGCGCATCGAATCGCGCAGGTGACACGCAGCCTGCGCGATTCGCTGAAAAGCCACTGAAGGCCGCGCCCCCCGTACAAGCTCTGGGGTGGTGGACGCAGACGCTGTGCCATACTGGTTTTCCATGGCACAGGCATTCCCTTTCTCCGCGATAGTTGGTCAAGAAGAGATGAAAACGGCGATCCTGATCGCCGCCATCGATCCCACCATCGGAGGTGTTCTGGTCCTCGGGGACCGGGGCACTGGCAAGTCCACCGCAGTACGGGCGCTGGCCGCCCTGCTTCCGAAAATGCGGGCTGTGAACGGTTGCCGCTACAGCTGCGATCCGGCCGACCCGGCCAGTCGCTGCGCCGACTGCGCCACCTTGCGCGCACCCGACCAGCCGCCGCCCAAAACCCACCTCATCCCCGTGCCCGTGGTCGACCTGCCACTGGGCGCCACCGAAGACCGCGTCGTGGGCGCACTGGATCTGGAGCGCGCGCTGTCGCAAGGGGTGAAAGCCTTCGAGCCCGGTCTGCTGGCGCAAGCCAACCGGGGATTCCTCTACATCGACGAAGTCAACCTTCTCGAAGACCACCTGGTCGATCTGCTGATCGACGTGGCGGCCTCGGGCGAAAACGTGGTGGAGCGCGAAGGCCTGTCGGTGCGCCACCCGGCGCGCTTCGTCCTCGTGGGCAGCGGCAACCCCGAAGAGGGTGAACTGCGTCCGCAACTGCTGGACCGCTTCGGCCTGTCGGTGGAAGTCAAGACCCCCGAGCTGCTGCAGGAACGCGTGGAGGTGGTGCGCCGGCGCGATGCCTTCGAGCAGGACCGCGAGGCATTCATCGAGAGCTGGAAGAAGGAAGACGAACGCATCCGCCGCAAACTCGTGGCCGCGCGCAAGCGCCTGCACGAGGTGGAGATCACCGACGCCGCACGCCAGCGTGCCGCTGCGCTGTGCATGGCCCTGGGTACCGACGGCTTGCGCGGCGACCTGACGCTGATCCGCGCCGCGCGCGCCATGGCCGCCCTGCAAGGTGACCCGGCCGTGACCGACGCACATTTCAAACGCGTGGCAGGCCCCGCGCTGCGCCACCGGCTGCGCCGCAACCCGTTGGACAACGCCGGCTCGACAGCGCGGGTCGATCGTGCCGTCGCCGAACTCATGGGCGCCTGAGCGCGGGCTTCGGGCTCTCCACCGATGCTCGATTCCATCGCGCCACCCACCCCGAATGCCGACGCGGCCCTGATCGCCGCCCTGCTGGCCGTGGACCCGGCCGGCCTGGGCGGCGTTGCGTTGCGCTCACCCGCCGGCCCCTTGCGCGACGCCTGGTTGTCCCTGCTGCGCGACGGCCTGCCCGCCAACACTCCCATGCACCGCGTGCCCCTGCACGCCACCGATTCGGCCCTGCTGGGCGGACTGGACCTTGCCGCCACCCTGCACGCCGGGCGTCCGGTGGCGCAGCAAGGCTTGCTGGCACGCTGTGACGGCGGTGTGCTGCTGCTGGCCATGGCCGAGCGTGTGGGCGCCGGGGTGGCGTCGCAACTCTCTGCCGTGCTGGACACCCAGGTGGTGGCGCTGGAGCGCGATGGCCTCACGCAACGCCGCCCCGCCCGCGTGGCCCTGGTGGCGCTGGACGAAGGCGATGGTGACGAAGAGCAAATGCCCGCCACGCTGCTTGACCGCGTGGCCTTTCACCTGCCCTTGCAGGCTGCCGAATCCGAAGACGATGCGCCAGTGGACTGGACACGCGACGAGATCGCGCAGGCGCGCACGCGGCTGGCGCAAGTGGCCGTGCCCGAGAGCGTGGTGCAGGCGCTGTGTGCAGCCTCGCTGGTGTGGGGCGTGAACTCCATGCGCGCGCCGCTGCTGGCTGTGCGCGTGGCGCGCGCTGCTGCCGCGCTGTCCGGCATGGACGAGGCAGAAGAAGTGCACGCCTCGCTGGCCGCAAGGCTGGTGCTGGCTCCGCGCGCCACACGCATGCCTGCGCCACCACCCGAAGAACAACCCGAGCAAGACGAGACACCACAGCCTCAGCCCCCCAGCGATCCACAGCCACCCGACACCGACAACGCAGACGATCCCCCACCGCCAGACGAGCCACCGGACGACCCGAACGAAGAACCGCAAGACGAGCAGGCAGAAGACGAAGAAGTCACGCCCGGCACCATGGACGACCGCCTGGTCGAAGCGGTGCGTGCGGCCATTCCGCCGGGCATGCTGGCCGCGCTGCAGATGGGACAGGCCCGGCAGGCGCGCGCGGCCGCAGCGGGCCGATCGGGCGAACTCATGAAGAACCAGAACCGAGGGCGCCCGGTGGGCACGCGGCGCGCCGAGCCCCGATCGGGCGCGCGGCTGCACATCCTGGAAACGCTTCGCGCAGCGGCTCCGTGGCAGCGTTTGCGTCAGCAAAAAGTCGACGGCCCGCGCCGCATCCAGGTGCGGCGCGAAGACTTTCACGTGGTGCGCTTTCGCCAGAACCGGCCCACCACCACCGTGTTCGTGGTGGACGCCTCAGGCTCGGCGGCGCTGCACAGGCTGGCCGAGACCAAGGGCGCAGTGGAACTGCTGCTGGCCGAGTGTTATGTGCGGCGCGACAAGGTGGCGGTGCTGGCCTTTCGCGGTGCCGGCTGCGAACTGCTGCTGCCGCCCACGCGCTCTCTGGCGCGCGCCAAACGCAGCCTGGCCGCGCTCCCCGGTGGCGGTGGCACGCCGCTGGCCGCGGGCATCGAGGCAGCCCGCGAGCTCGCGGTGCAGATCGGTCGGCAGGGCGAAACACCCATCGTGGTGATGCTCACCGACGGTCGCGCCAACATCGCACGCGACGGCACACCCGGCCGCGCAAAAGCCACAGAAGACGCACTCAAGGCAGCCACTGATTTTCGTCTGGCCGGCCTGTCGGCCCTGCTGATCGACACCTCTCCCAAACCCGGTGATGCCTCCCGCCTGATGGCCGAGCGCATGGGCGCCACCTGTGTGCCACTGCCGCACGCGGGCGCGGCCGGCCTGTCGCAGGTGGTGCGGCTGGCCACAGCGTCCGGCGCGCGCTGAACCGCCACGACCATGGGACCAGGCCTCGACTGGAAACGCGACGGCCCCCAATGGCCGCACCATGAGCTGAGCAGCTTTGTGTGGGCATCCGGGCTGCATTGGCATGTGCAGCGCTTTGCTGGTCCCGAAGGCGCTCCGTGCCTCGTGCTGCTGCACGGCACAGGAGCCTCCACCCATTCCTGGCGCGACATGGCACCACAGCTCGCGCAGCGCTTCGAGGTGGTGACCATGGACCTGCCCGGCCACGCCTTCACCGGCATGCCGCCGGGCGGCGTGGGCTCACCGCAACTCTCGCTGCCCGGCATGGCGCGCGCGGTGCATGGCTTGTTGCAGACACTCGCCGTCAGCCCGACGATGCTGGTGGGCCACTCGGCCGGCGCGGCCGTGGCGGTTCGCATGTGTCTGGATGGCCTGGCAACGCCGCGCTCGGTGTTGGGGCTCAATGCCGCGCTGATGCCGCTCGGCGGCCTGGCGGGTCGGCTGTTTTCACCGGTGGCCAAGCTCATGGCGTCCGCCCCGTTTGTGCCGCGGCTGTTTGCATGGCACGCCAACGAACCTGCTGTGCTGCAGCGCCTGCTGCAGAGCACGGGCTCCACCCTGAACGCGCCCGGCACAGCCCTCTACCGCCAGCTCGTGAGCAGCCCCGCGCATGCAGCGGGCGCGCTGGGCATGATGGCCAACTGGGACCTGGAGTCGCTTTGGCGCGACCTCCCGAAACTGGCCGTTCCGCTCGATCTGGTGGTGGGTGAAAGGGACCGCACCGTGCCGCCCGAGCAGGCCACCCGAGTCATGGCCCGGCTACCGGCCAGGCTGAACGCGCAATACCTTCAGCTGGATGGCCTGGGGCACCTGGCGCACGAAGAACAGCCCGACATGGTGGCGCGGTTGATCCAGGAACGCTTCAACGCCCGCGCCTGACGGGATCTGGCTGCGTGGCCTCAGGGCACAACACTCTCAATGCGTATCTGCAGTTGTGCGCTGTTGCTGGCCACCGGCCCGCTGCTGCCTTGAAGGTCGCCGCTTTGCGGCATGGCCTGCCCTGTGCGGCTGATGCGCGCCTCCACCACCACCTGCTCGTGCATTGAAATGCGAAGCTCCGGCGCCATGGCCTGGCTGTCATCGAGCGCAAACTGCACAGGTCCGGCGGTTGCGGCCACGCGCATCACGGCCAGCGGCATGCGCGGACCTTGCACCGGTCGCGCGAACACGAACAAGGTGTCACCCGCTGCCAGCTTGGCCTGCAGCTCGGGCGCGATGGTGATCTGCCCGCGCACGCCGGGGTGGCTGGCGGCGGCCCGCGGCGCATCGGCAGGCGCAGCGGCCAGACGCGCAGCGCCGCCGGGTTGCGACGCGATGCCGGCACGCGCGGCCTCCAGGCTGCTCTCCAATCCTTGCGCAAACGGGCTGCCCGGTGCGGCACGCTCGCGGGCGCGTTGCCAGAACGCTTCGGCTGCCACGAAGTCTTTGCGGCCATACGCCGAACTGCCGGCCAGCGCGAGCGCCTTGGGGTGACCGGGGTCAATTTCCAGAGCCCGGTTGACCAGGCGCATCGGTTCGCCGTCGGAGCTCTGGCCTTGCAGCAGGGACAGCAGATCGGCCCGGTCGGCGAGCAGGTTGGCGTTGTCGGGGGTGAGTTCGAGCGCGCGCTGGTAGGCCTTGTCGGCGTCGGCAAACCGTTGCCGGCTGGCGTGTGCGCGGGCCAGCATTTCCCAGGCTGATGCGTCCGCCTTTTGGCCGGGCGGGCGGCTCTCCAGTTGCTGGGTCATCTGGCGGACCATGTTGTCGATGTCTGCATTGGACACGCTGGTGGCCTGAACGGCCTGTTCTGCCTCGAAGCGCACCGCGTCGGGCTCACCCAGCCACACGTAGAGGCCAATGGCCAGCGCGGGCACGGCCAGCAGCAAACCTGTGGCGGTGGCATGGCGGTGGGTGGTGCGCACACGCTGGTCCCTGGGCGCCGACTCGTCGATCACACGACGGGCCAGCTCGGCTTGCGCCTGCTCGTATTCCGCCTGCGTGAGCTTGCCCTCGGCGTGCTCCGCATCGAGCTGGGCGCGCTGCGCGCGCAGCAGCGACAGATTGGCCTGCTGCGGCATCTCAGGCACAGCGCTCGCGCGCGCTCGCCACAACACGGACAACAGAGGCCACAAAGCCAGCGCCAGCAGCGCGAGTGCAAGGGCATAGAACAGGGTCATGGCGCGCCTCCGGCATCGTCAAGCAGGCGCTGCGCGCGCTGCAGTTCCGCCGGGCTGAGCGGTGCGGCCCCGGTCAACGGATCGCGACGGCGGATGTTCATCAACAGCACGCCGGCGGCCACCAGCAACAACACGAACGGGCCAACCCACAGCAGCACGGTGCTGAACTTGAGCGGTGGACGGTAGAGCACAAAGTCGCCGTAGCGCTGCGACATGAATTCGAGAATCTGCGGCTGCGTGCGCCCCTGGTTGAGCTGCTCGCGGATCTGCTGGCGCAGGTCCTTGGCCAGGTCGGCATGCGAAGCGGCGATGGTTTCGTTCTGGCACACGAGACAGCGCAGCTCTTCGGCGATCTTGAGCACGCGCGCTTCCAGCGCCGGGTCGGCCGACAAGGGCGCGGCCCTTGAATCCACAGGCGCCTGCGCGGCCACGCCACCCGGTCCGAGGACGCAGCCCAACAGCAAGGTCAACAGAAAAACACGCATGGGCTCAGGCACCGAGTTGGTTCATCAGGGGCAGCAGCTTCTCGCGCACCGCCTCGGGCGTGACGGGCCCGGTGAATTTGAGCCGGATGACGCCTTGTTTGTCGATCACATACGTCTCGGGCACGCCATACACGCCGAAGTCCAGACCCACACGGCCATCCATGTCGAACAGCGTGGTTTTGTAGGGGTTGCCGTGTTTGCCGAGCCAGCTGAGCGCGAGATGACGCTGGTCTTTGTAGTTCAGGCCGATCAAGGGCACGGCGCTGGTTCTCGCAAGGTCCATGAGCACCGGGTGTTCCTGCTGGCAGGCCACGCACCACGAGGCCCACACGTTGAGCAGCCACACCTGCCCGCGCAGGTCGTCGGGCGCCACCACCGTGTCAGGTGCGGCGAGTGTGGGCAGGCGGAAAGACGGCACTGGCTTGTTGATCAGGGGCGACGGCACATCGCGCGGGTTGAGCTGCAGGCCCATGCCCAGAAAACCGAGCATCACCACAAAGATGGCGAGCGGCCACAAGTAACGCTTCATGGGCGCGCGCTCCGGGCCGTCATGACCGGGCGTGCTGCCCCCCCATTGCCCACCACCGGTGCGGCGGGTGCCACGGCAGCCGCCTTGCGCACGCGGTAGCGCCGGTCCATCACGGCGAGCAGCCCTCCGAGAGCCATCAGCAGACACCCGCCCCAGATCCAGTTGACCATGGGCTTGTGGTGCAGGCGCACGCTCCAGGCGGTCTCGCTCACCGGCTCGCCCAGCGCCACATACACATCGCGCATCACGCCACGGTCTATGGCCACTTCGGTCATCGCGGTGCGGCTCACGGTGTAGATGCGCCGCTCGGGGTGCAGCACCGCCACCAGTTCCCCGTCCTGGCTCACGGTGAGCGTGGCGCGGGCCGAGGTGTAGTTCGGCCCCTGCACCAGGTCCATGCTGTCGAGCCGGATGCTGTGGCCGCCCACCTCGGCGGTCTGGCCCACCTCCATGCGCACGTCGTTCTCGGTCTGGAAGCTGCTCACCACCGTCACACCGGCGATGAACACCGCCACGCCGAAATGGGCCAGCAGCATGCCGAAATAGCTGCCGGGTTGGGCACGAAACGCGACCCACGCCGACGAAGGATGGGCGCGCAGGCGTTGCACCAGATTCAGCACCGCTGTGCTTGCGACCCACACCGCGAGCAGCAGGCCCAGGCCGGTGAGCGGGGTCCAGCGCTGCAGCACCAGCGGCGCAATCACCGCACTGGCCACACTCACGCCGGCGGCCCAGCGCAACTGGTGCGCCAGATCACCCAGCGAGGCCTGGCGCCAGCGCGCCAGTGGCCCCACGCCCATGAGGAACAGGGCGGGCGCAATGAGCGGCACGAACACCGCATTGAAATACGGCGGGCCAACCGAGAGTTTGCCCATGCCGAGCGCGTCGATGAGCAAGGGGTACAGCGTGCCCAGGAGCACGGCAGCGGCAGCCACCACCAGCAACACGTTGTTGGCCAGCAGCAGGCTTTCGCGCGAGAGCATCTCGAACGCGCCGCCGCCACCCACCTTGGGTCCGCGCCAGGCAAACAGCGTGAGCGAGCCGCCCACCACGATGGTGAAGAACACCAGGATGAACAGACCCCGCTCCGGGTCGGTGGCGAACGCATGCACCGAGCTCAAAACACCCGAGCGCACGATGAAGGTTCCCAGGAGCGAGAGCGAAAACGCCAGGATCGCCAGCAGCGCCGTCCAGAGCTTGAAGCCGCCGCGCTTCTCGGTCACCGAGAGCGAATGGATCAGGGCCGTGCCCACCAGCCAGGGCATGAAAGACGCGTTTTCCACCGGGTCCCAGAACCACCAGCCGCCCCAGCCGAGTTCGTAGTAGGCCCAGAAGCTGCCCAGCGCGATACCCACGGTGAGGAAGCACCAGGCTGCGGTGGTCCACGGGCGCGACCAATGCGCCCAGGCTGCGTCCACCCGACCTGCCAGCAGCGCCGATACCGCGAACGCGAAGGCCACGACAAAGCCCACGTAACCCATGTAGAGCATGGGCGGGTGGATGGCCATGCCGATGTCCTGCAGCAGGGGGTTGAGGTCCTTGCCGTCCAGCGGGACGGGGTACAGCCGCTCGAACGGGTTGGAGGTGAGCAGCGTGAACAGCAGGAAGCCCACGCTGATCAAACCCATCACGCCCAGCACGCGGGCGCGCATGGGCTCGTCGAGCTGGTCGGAGAACACGGCCACCGCCAGCGTCCAGCCCGCCAGGATCAGGCTCCACAGCAAGATGGAGCCTTCGTGGTTGCCCCACACAGCGGTGATGCGGTAGATCAGTGGCGAGCTGGTGTGCGAGTTCTGTGCGGCCAGCAGCACCGAAAAGTCGCTGTTGACGAAAGCGTGCACGAGGCAGCCGAACGACACCAGCAGCAGCACGAACTGCGCAAAGGCCGCTGGCCGGGCGAGCGCCATCCACTGGCGGCGACCCTGGTGCGCGCCCACCAGCGGAAACACGCTCTGCACCAGCGCCATGACCAGCGCCAGCACGGCGGCGAAATGACCGAGTTCGGGAATCATGGTTGGGCTCCTGCCGGCATCACCAGCGTCGTCTGACCGGGCATGGCTTTCGCGTCGCGCGCCTTGTTCAGGGCTTCGGCCGCTTCGGGTGCCATGTAGTTCTCGTCGTGTTTGGCCAGCACCTGATCGGCGCGAAACACACCGTCCGTGCCCAGCTTGCCCTGCGCCACCACGCCCTTGCCTTCCTGGAACAGATCAGGCAGCAGGCCGGTGTAGGTGACGGGGATGCTCTTGGCGGTGTCGGTCACCATGAAGCGGATGGTCAGCCCCTGAGGTTCGCGTACCACGCTGCCCTGCTCCACCAGACCTCCCACGCGAAACGCGCGCTCGCGCGGCGCTTCGTTGGCCATC
>LNFM01011385.1_pt1 | contig 14868 bp, 13 predicted proteins | sample 596031 | NCBI WGS metagenome assembly LNFM01 (sample SAMN04254537, study PRJNA301005) | activated carbon metagenome | isolation source: dual media filters at the Ann Arbor, Michigan drinking water treatment plant | place: USA: Ann Arbor
TTTCCGGGGAAGTCGAAATGCACTGTCAAAACCACTCGAACCGATGAGCCCGCCATTCTGCCCCATCGACCAGCCCTTGCCCGGTACAGCTCTGGCCAGTTCCGAAAAAACGGCAAGAATCCTGATTCTGGTCCGCGCATGAAGATGATGCCGGCGCAGATCGCGACCACGGCGGCGCTGACAAGGTATTCCCCGATTCCGCCGCTGCTCATCCGGCCACCGAGTAGCGTCGTGCGCCGGTCCGACCACCACAATACCGGCACGCCGGTCACCGTCAGCGAGTCCTGCAGCCAGTGGCACAGCCCACCGAGCGCGAACGCAAAGCCCCAATTCCGGTAGTCCCACACCAGCCCGAAGAACAGCGCGGCGGTGAGCCAGGTTGTCAGTACATGGGGGACCGTGCGGTGTTTGATCTTGCGCCGAAGCACTGCACTGCTCACCCACTCCAGCCAGTCGGGCGCGGTGGCGCTGGTCTGCCCTCCCCTCCTCGGTGCCGACAAAGCGACGGCGGGGCAAAGTTCACGGGCAAGCCGTCGTTGCGGAAGACTGATAAATCGTAAGGATTGGGCTACACTCAAATGCCGTTTACAGCTCATATTGGTTGTAAATACGACAATTACAACGCCGTCATTTCACGAACGGCATAACGATGCGCGTTAGACATGAGGGGGAGCCCCAATGAAACAGAGACTTCTTGTGATGAACGGTTCGCGGATCGTTGAGAACGATCGGGACGGTCAGTGGTGCAGCGACAAGGTCGACAAGGCCGGCGCTTTGAAGCCGGGTATTTATAATTTGTATCTTGCCAGTCGGCCCGACAAGACCGCTACCTGTAGCGGCGTAATCCTTCATGCTGATAAGGAACGCGTGTACCAGCAAGTCGGCAAGCACTATGTCATGCACGCGCGCTCAGATTTCGATAAAGTACCGGAAATTGGGAGCGCAAAGAGCATCAGTTACGACGCGCAAGGCAAGGCCAGCGTGTCCGCCGAAACGGTCCAGCTCAGTCGAGGACGATCCCGATAGTTTTAGCGGCTAAAAGCGGGAGGTCGGCGTGAGTAGATTGGGAATGGGCGAGCGTGCCCCGTGGGGAAGCTTCCCCAAGGTCATCCGCAACGGAGACTTGGGCGCGTTAAAGGATGAGCGGGAATACCAAGCCGCCAAGTCCGGCGACCATGAAGCCGCGTTGAACCTCGTGGACCGGCTCTTGACCGAGAAATCAGTTAGCCAGATCACGGCAGTTATCGGAGACGACCGGCCGGTGCTACTGCCCGTCCTAGCCGTCGAGAATGCCGGCAACAACAAGATTCCCTTGGCGATGGCCGAAGTTCTCGCAGATCGCCTTGGCCTCGATGTCGAGCTAGGCATCGTTCAACGGGAGAAGGTCGGCCGCACCGGGGCCGGATCAGACCACCGCTTGGCGTTCAATCCGACCTTCGCGGGGGATGTGCAGTCGGGACAGAAGTATTTGCTCCTGGACGACACATTAACGATGGGCGGCACTGTGGCATCGCTGCGGGGCTACGTTGAGAATCGCGGCGGCAAGGTTGTCGCCGCCTCGGTGATGACCGCGCATCCTGGCGCGGTAGATCTGGCAGTGAAACCGCTGATGCTGGCCGCTATCGAAAAGAAGCACGGCCCAGCGATGGATACCTACTGGAAGGAGGCATTTGGCTATGGCATCGACAAGCTCACCCAAGGAGAGGCCGGACACCTCAAAGCTGCCGCGAGTGTTGACGCCATCCGAACTCGCATCGCTGCAGCAAGACATGAAGGCGGCGAGCGCCTGGATGCGCGAAGAACTCAAGCGGCGCCGCGAAATGCGGGAGCGGCGTCAGCCGTAAAGGCCGGCGCTGCCGGCGCCGAGGGCGCGGACAGCATGCTGGAGACGGTTGAGGGGCTGGAGCGCGAGCAGCGGTCCATGATCGAGGCTGCGCCCATCGAGCAGACCTACCAAGAGACCCTGGCGCTCCATGTGCAGGCGAAGCATGCCCAGGTGGAGCGCGTCGAGGACCGCCTTGAGCTGCTGATCGACCGGCAGCAAGTCCGATTGCAGCAGACGCAGGCCCAGCAGCCCGGCATCCTTTCGCTGCCTGTGACGAAACGGGCCTGGCAGAACCAGCAGGCGCAGCAACAGGCGCGATTGCAGACGCTGCATGTGCGCTTGGAGGCCGTCCGCGAGATCAAGGACGGCATGGGTATCCACGGGCCGAAGCTCGAGGAGCTGGCGACGCGCAAGATGCGCGCCGAGAGCCCCGAGCTGGCGAGCGATTGGGATGCCATGCGCGAAGCGGCTCGGCGGCACCACATGATGCAGAGGAAGCAAGAGCAGGAGCGGAAACAGACGCAGGAGCAGCGCCAAGGCGGTTCTCAGTCTCTACGCTTGAACCGGAACTGATTTGCCGGCTCGTGGCCGGGCGGGGTACTTCGCTGCGGCGCCGGGCGCGGGTGTCACTGACCGGCACAATAGAGCCACCGATGATCGGCATATAGGAGCCACCTGAAAGGGGCTCTGACGGACGTCTGCGGGGGTCAAGATTCGCTGTTTTTCGGGGTGCTTGCAAGCGGCGTTTTTGCCTTGTTTGGCCCCTGCCTGGGCGCGCGGAAAGAGGCGCCGTCGAGGGTGAGGCAGTAGGCGTTGTGGCGCAGCCGATCCACGGTGGCCGAGGCCAGTAGCCGATTGCTAGGGAAAGCCTGATCCCACTCAGTGAAGTCGAGGTTGCTGGTGACGATGGTGGCGGCCTGCTCGTAGCGCTCGGCGATGAGGTCGTGCAGGTCTTCATCGGCGGGTGCGCGCAGTGGTTTCAGGCCAATAGCTGCAGGAGCTTCCGCTCGTAGTTGCCGATGGCGCGGGCGGCGTTCAGGCTCGCGAGCAACTGGGCGCAGGAGGCAAAGACGACGTCGTGCCCCTGGCGCACCGCGCAGTGCCCGAGCGCCTGCGCCAGATGGCTCTTGCCCGTGCCGCACGGGCCCACGATCAGCACCGGGGCACGCTCGTCGATGTAGCGGCCGGTGGCCAGATCATGGACCAGCGCGCGGTTGGTCGATGGCAGCCGGTCGAATTCGAACCCTTCGAGCGTCTTGGTCGCGCGAAATGCGGCGCGCCGTAGCCGGGTGGCGAACTTCTTCTGGTCGCGTCGTGCGATCTCATCCTGGACCAGCAAGGCCAGGAACTCGGTGTAAGCGAGCTTGGCATCGATGGCCTGGCGATTGCGGGCCTCGAGCGAATCGAGGATGCCCGAGAGCCGCAGTTGCTTGAGCTGCGGCGCCAGTTCGGTGGCGGGGTTCATGGGGTGGGTCTCCTAGGGTTGAAGTGGGCGCCATAACGGCGCCCGGTCAGTGAATCGATTTGGAATCGTCGGCGAAGAGCGCTGCGGCACCCCGTGCGAAGCGGGCGTTGCCCGCGTAGGGCGAGGCGGTGGCGGGTGCGAGCGGGGTGAGGTCGTGGCCGCCGGCGAGAATGGTCTTGACCGTGCGGTAGTGCGGGCTGTCGTGGGCGAGTGCGCGTGCGCAGGCCGCTTCGAGGCGGACGGCGCCGTAGCGGGTCTTGAACTGGAGTACGCCTTGGGCCGCGCGCAGCCGCTCGCTGATCCGGTCGGAAAGCAGTCGGCCGACGAGTTGGGCACAGGCCTCACCGACCTCTCCGGCCTGCTGCAGACACCATTCGCGGTCATGAGCAAAGAAGCGCTGGGCAGCCACCGGCAGATGGTCGGCGACGGTGCGCCGCTCGCCGGGCCGGCGCGCACGGGCATGGATGGCGACCGGCGCGAAGTCCTGATAGAGCGTCACCACGGTGTCGGTGGCCCGTAGCCACAGGCGCTTACCCACCAGCGCGAACGGCACCGAATACAGGGCGCGCTCGAAGCTGACATGGCAGTCGCGATGCACCGTCACCTCGTGCCAGGTGCCCAGATCCGGCGGCACCGCGGGCAGCGCCAACAACACGCTGCGTTCGAGGGCGAAGCTCTCGAGCGGTTTGACGCGGGTGGTGCCGTGGATGCGCTGCCCGGCGCTCTTGAGTACCCAGTCGCGCACCTGCGCATTGAGGTCGGCCAGATCGCGGAAACTGCGCGTGGGCAGGAAGTTGCCCTTCACGTACTTCACCCCGGCCTCGACGATGCCCTTCTTCTGCGGGTCATAGGGCGGGCAGGCGTCGATGCGAAAGCCGTAACCCTCGGCGCACTCGGCGTAGGCGCGCTGTACTTGAGGGTCGTGGGCACACGCCTTCGTAATCGCGCACTTGGCGTTGTCGATGATCAACCGCGCCGGCACCGCGCCGAACCACTCGAACGCACGGCGGTGGCAGCCGAGCCAGGTGCGCACGCTCTGGTCCCAGATGAACTCCACGTACTGATGCCGCGAGAAGCACAGCGTCATCACGAACGCCCAGGTGCGGCGTATCTCGCCGGTGGCCGGATCCACCAGTTGCGGTCCCGCGCCGAAATCGACCTGCGCGGCCTCGCCGGGGGCGAACGTCAGCCGCACGGTGGCCTCGGGCGCACGGTCACGGCCAATCTGCGCGATCAACCGGCGCACGCTCGAGTAGTGCCCGGTAAAACCGTGCTCGCGTGCGAGCGTGGCGTGAATCACCACCCCCGACACGCCCTGCGCCAGCCACTGCTCAACCAGTGCGCGATAGGCTGCAATCGATGACTGTGCGGACACCGGCAGCCGGGGCTGCCCGAGCACGCCGGCAATCTCGGCGTCCGTCGGCACCGGGTGGGCGGGATCGAGCCAGCCTTGGGCTTGGGCCAACTCGCGAAAGCGGGCCGCTTTGCTGCGCCCCATCAGTTTCGAGCGCGCAATCTCGCGCTCGGAGTCGCCCTGACGCATGCGCATCAGGGCCTGGCGGTACTCGTACATCTCGATGCTCCTGCGGGCCATCGCCTGCCTCCTGCCGAACAAAAAGCCCGGTAGGGTAGCGATGGGCCGCTCAAAGTCGAGACGTCCGTCAGGGCATCACTGGCTCCATTACGCCGATCCGGCGCTGGCTCCTATGTGCCGATCCGCGACTGGCTTCATTGTGCCGATCACGGCATGGCCTCAATGTGCCGATCACAAGGTGGCTCCATTGTGCCGATCATCAAATGGCTCCTATGTGCCGGTCGGTGACACGCGGGTCGGGCGCTTTATGCCCCGTTGAAGCGGCGCGCGCCCTCGGGCAAGGCTGTCGCCCTGCCCGCCCACTCCCAGCGCCTTCGCTGCGCGCTGCGCTTGCCTCTTGGGGTCGGCTTCGCCCACCCCGCCGCGCTTCGCTTTGCATCCCCAACGCCAAGCCGGCAGCTCCGCTACCGGCCGGCCACCCCCACGCCATCAGTGCGGCTGAACGCTAAGCTGCTTTGCGGGGTCAGCTTGCGAGTGCAAGGCTGCGCCTGCGAGGCATGGCATGCTGGAGGGCCACTATCGACCCAGACTGTGTAAAAACGCGAAGATAGTCTATGCTAAATGCATGTGTGGCATTTAGGAGGGGCCAATGAAGCGTTTCGTACAAGGCGAGAGTCGAAGCCAATGCACACTGCTCCCAGAATGCCTCGACGACTACATCACCGAGAATAACCCCGTGCGCGTCGTTGATATCTTTGTCGATGAACTGGATCTGGGCAAGCTCGGCTTCGAGGGCGTAGCCCCGGCGGCGACAGGGCGGCCCGCCTATCACCCCGCAATACTTCTGAAGCTGTACATCTACGGCTACCTCAATCGCATTCAGTCGAGCCGGCGCCTTGAAAAAGAAAGTCAGCGCAACGTTGAGTTGATGTGGCTGACGGGCCGGCTGATGCCAGACTTCAAGACCATCGCCAATTTCCGCAAAGATAACGGTAAGTCCATCCGCAACGTCTGCCGACAGTTCGTCTTGATTTGCCGAGAGCTGAATTTGTTCGCCGAAGCCATGGTTGCAATTGATGGCAGCAAGTTCAAGGCCGTCAATAACCGTGACCGCAACTTTACGGCTGCCAAGATCGAGCGGCGCCGGCAACAGATCGAAGAAAGCATCGCCCGCTACCTGTCGGCATTGGATACAGCGGATCGAGCCGAACCTGAAATTGCCAAGGCCAAGACAGCTCGACTCAACGACAAGATCGCGTTGCTGAAAGCACAAATGGAACAGCTTCGAGATATCGAAGCGAAGTTGCAGGCCACGCCTGACAAGCAGATTTCTTTGACCGATCCGGATGCGCGCTCGATGGCAACGAGCGGACGCGGCAGCGGCATGGTGGGTTACAACGTGCAAACAGCTGTCGATACCAAGCATCACTTGATCGTGGCGCACGAAGTCACCAATGTCGGACATGACCGCAGCCAATTGTCGAACATGGCAACGCAGGCGCTCAATGCCATAGGAACAGAGCGTCTCACCGCCGTTGCGGATCGTGGCTACTTCCGGGGCGAAGAAATTCGCGCCTGCGATCAAGCCGGCATTACCACCTACCTGCCCAAACCCATGACCTCTGGGGCTAAGGCAAATGGGCGATTCGATCGAGCTGACTTCATCTATGACGCCCAGAAAGATGAATACCACTGTCCTGCCGATCAAGCATTGATCTGGCGATATTCAACGACAGAAAAGGCAATGCTGATGCATCGCTACTGGAGTTCGCACTGCCAGCAATGCGCGCTCAAAGAACAGTGCACTCCCAGCCAACAGCGCCGTATCACTCGCTGGGAACACGAGTCCGTGATTGAGGCCTTACAGCATCGCCTGGATCAGGCGCCGCAGATGATGCGAGTACGACGTCAAACGGTTGAGCATCCATTCGGCACCTTGAAAGCCTGGATGGGATACACCCACTTTCTGACGAAAACGCTGGATAGGGTAAGTACCGAAATGAGCTTGCATGTACTCGCCTACAACCTCAAACGCTTGATGGCGATTCTCGGAGTCGATGGCGTGATGGCGGCAGTCAGGGGCTGAGCCCCTGTAATCGGTTTACGCGCCAATATTCGGGCTTTTTGCGCCCTTGAGTGCGCAAACAAACGAGATTCAGAATCGCAATTCTTTGCGGCCCCAAAGCCCTCTATTGCCCTGAAGGCGAGTGAGCATTGCCTACTCTTGACGGGCTGCGCGAGAAATTTGCGTTCTTACACAGCCTGGACCCATTGCAGTCACAGGCACGCAAGGAAAGCCGACGTTCAACGTGCCAGCTCAGGGACGCGCCGCAAGCGGCGCGTCCCTTGGAGCGGGGGGTTGGGCGTCACTTCAGTAGATGGAGACGAGAGTCGCATTGCCAGCGCGTACCGTGTGCTCAAAGAAGGCTCGAAGTGCCTTGACGACACTCCACCGCTCTTCCACTTGCCGCTGCCGTTCAGTCGCTTCGGAGGAAGCTTGCCAATAGATTTCAGCCGCTTCAATTTTGCTAATGATGTAAGCGGCGTCCAGTGTCTGGAACGACTGAGTATCGAGAAAAGTGGCGACAGCCCGTGAAAGCTCAGGGACAAGGAGGCGGGTTGGCCCATAGCCCTGGTCTGGCCCGACCTCCTCTCCCCCGGACATGATAAACGCGGCAGGCCACTCGCCTTCTGCGTTGCTGCCCGAAAAGAGGAAATGCAGGATGTGCCAGGCTTGATTAAGTTCGAAGGTGTCGCTTTCGGCGATAGGCTCGAACTTCCGCCCTGAAGGAGGAGGCTCTTTCGGGGACTTTCCGAAGAGTTTTGACAGAAAGCTGACCCTCGGAGGAGTCGTAGTAAAGCCAAGTAACTCTCCGACAGCATCAGGGAAGTCTTTCAGCCTTGTGGCCTGTTCTGGCGTGATTCGATACAGGCCGCACAACATGCTCATGACGACGATCCTCCGTGGGGTAGTGGTGACGCCCTACGTTTGAGTTGGACGGCGAAGGGTTCCGAAAGTCATTGCCGTGGCGGAAGCTCTTTGATCAGGTTTTGAACAGACTGACGCATGCCGGAAATTACGGCGTCGTGCCGACCCAGAATTTCCTGTGCGCTCGGGAATAGTTCGGGCTGAAGGTAAAGCAGAGGAAGATCCTGGACGGACACGCGTCGATCTTTGCGTCCGAGAATTTCGGTGGCCTTGGTCAGAAGGCTCTCGATGTTCTTTCGGATTCGCGGGCTGCTTTGCGCGCCAAGGATAGAGGCAAGCGTTGCATCCAACTCCTTTTCTGTAGGGGCCTCTGGCAAGAAAGGCGCCGCGATTTGCGCCAAGGGCGCCATGTTTGGTGCAGGAGCCCGATAGGCAAGAAGTGTGTCGAACGCCATTAACTGCCGTGCGCCGCCGAAAGCAAGCCAGTCCTTTATACGTGACCAAGGAGTGCCCAACAGGGCCGCACCTTCGCCCCAATGAGAGCTGACCGGAGAGGCGACGTTCACCTCTAGCCAGTCGATTGCCTCGGGACAGCCAGTGTAGGCGACAAGAAAAGAATTGGACGAACGCAGACTAGGGGATTGAGAGGCAAGCACACCGGTAAGCCACGACAGCGCCGCGTTCGGGCCGTTTGTGGCAAGTTCCTTCGCAAACGGTTCGTGAAGGACTCGCGAATCAGCGACTTGGAAGTCCCTGGTCATAGAGCTTTCGCCGTCCAACGTGGAAGTGAGCGGACTGCGCAGCTTTTCGCGCAGGTCCGCTCGACTGCCGGGTTGGGCACCACGGCCGACGATGAAGAAGGAGTAGGCATCTTTAGGCCACCTGCCCTGCGGAAAGATAGGTGCGAACAGCGCCTTCAGAATTGAAAGGTGCCGGAGATTCGAAACTGAGAAATTCGTTTAGAACCTCGACCAACGGAGCGTGATGTTCAGGGCTGGCCGGTACGAGAGTGTAGGTACCGTTATCGACGGTGAAGAGACCACGTTTGTTGGGCACAGAGAATAGAGGTTCTAGGGGATTCCCCAAGTTGTCCCAGAAGAGCCAGATACCAGCCTCGACATCTAACCCTTCGCAATAAGCCACCGCATCCCGCTCAGTCGAGAAGGCGTAAAAGGAGCGCTCCTCAGTTTCGGCAACGAAGATCATGGTGCCCAACTTTGTTTTAGGGCGACTGCCCTGCTGTGTAACATCGGCACTGCTCCGTAACATCGAACACCGACCTGCGTCGTAAAGCGCTTGCTGCCTTGATGCACAGGGCATAGACTGTACAAAACAACAGTCATAACAAGCCATGAAAACCAGCACTTCACCGTTACCGCCGCTGCGTTCGGTCAAGGTTCTGGACCAACTGCGTGAGCGCATACGCTACTTGCATTACAGCATACGAACCGAACAGGCGTATGTCCACTGGGTTCGTGCCTTCATCCGTTTCCACGGTGTACGTCATCCGGCCACCTTGGGCGGCAACGAGGTCGAGGCATTTCTGTCCTGGCTGGCGAACGAGCGCAAGGTTTCGACCTCGACACATCGTCAGGCCCTGGCGGCCTTGCTGTTCTTCTACGGCAAGGTGCTGTGTGTGGATCTGCCCTGGCTTCAGGAGATCGGAAGACCTCGGCCGTCGCGCCGCTTGCCGGTCGTGCTGACCCCGGATGAGGTGGTTCGCATCCTCGGGTTTCTGAAGGGGGAGCATCGTTTGTTCGCCCAGCTTCTGTATGGAACGGGCATGCGGATCAGCGAGGGCCTGCAGCTGCGGGTCAAGGACCTGGATTTCGATCACGGCACGATCATCGTGCGGGAGGGCAAGGGCTCCAAGGATCGGGCACTGATGTTGCCCGAGAGCTTGGCGCCCGAACTGCGTGAACAGCTGGCGCGTGCACGGGCATGGTGGCTGAAGGACCAAGGCGAAGGCCGCAGCGGCGTGTCCCTTCCCGCCGCCCTTGAGCGGAAGTATCCGCGCGCCGGACATTCTTGGCCGTGGTTTTGGGTCTTTGCCCAGCACACGCATTCGACCGACCCACGTAGCGGCGTCGTGCGTCGCCATCACCTGTATGACCAGACCTTTCAGCGCGCCTTCAAGCGTGCCGTAGAACAAGCAGGTATCGCGAAGCCCGCCGCACCGCATACCCTGCGCCACTCGTTCGCAACGGCCTTGCTCCGTAGCGGTTACGACATTCGAACTGTGCAGGATCTGCTCGGCCATTCCGACGTCTCGACGACGATGATCTACACGCACGTGCTGAAAGTCGGCGGTGCCGGAGTCCGATCACCTCTCGATGCACTGCCGCCCCTCTAGCGAAAGGTAGAGCGACCCATGACAATCTTGGCGGATTCACTGCCCCTGCCCGGAACCCATCGGCGTCGCGTCGAATGGCCGGTTTCGGAAACTGCTCCCTGTGTCTGCTTCTGGCCGTTATGGATAGCTGTTCATAACGGCCATTATGCCCATCTCCCAGTTATGAACAGTTGCGGTGCGGGCCGCGTCATCGCACGAGCGCAGCGTTGGTGCGCGATGCCTGCGGCCTGCACATAACTACAAGGTCTTGAGGAACTCGACCAGCGAGTCTGGCGCCTTGTAGCGCCGGATCGCGGCGTCTGGTTCCTGAAGTCTCCCCAGTGCCTGCTCCTTCATCGCCAGGTCAGCCTCGACATATTGGTGAGTTGTCGTCGGGCTCTCGTGTCCCAGCCACAGCGCGATGACGCTGATGTCCACGCCGGCCTGCAAGAGGTGCATGGCCGTCGTGTGGCGGATGATGTGCGGGGAGATCCGGCGCGTGGCAAGCTGCGGCTGCGCTGGGGTCGCGGCCTTGACGGCGAGAGCGAGGCGCTGGGTGACGTTCCCACGCGTCATCGTCTGGCCATCGCGGTTGGGCAACAGTGGCGATGTGGGTTGCAACTGCGGATTGAGCCGCAGCCACGCCCTGATTTGCCGCACCGTCGATCGCCACAGGGGCACCGCGCGTTGCTTGCGCCCCTTGCCGTGCAGGTGCACACAGGCGGCACCATCGAGCACCACGTCGGCCAGCGTCACGCCGATGATCTCGGAGACCCGGGCGCCGGTGTTGTAGAGCATCCTGAGCAGCAGATGGTCGCGCTGGCTCGTCCAGGAGCCGTCCGGTTCGCTGATGATCGCCAGCATTTCCTCACGCGACAGGAAGCCCAGCATCGGCCGCTCGAAGCGCTTCATCGGCACGCCCAGCGACTTCTCGACGGCATGCAGGGCGCTCACGTCACGCCGACCGGCAAATTTCAGGAACGCCCGCAACGCTGCGAGTCGGGCGTTGCGGCTTCTCACCGTATTGCCCCGCTCGCGCTCGAGGTGATCAAGGAAGGCGAGGATCAGCGCCGGCGTGATCTCCTCGAGCCGGATCGCCGTGGGTTGCTTGCGTAGCCGCGCCTGCGCGAAGTCGAGGAACAGCACGAAGGCGTCGCGATACGCGGCAACGGTGCGCGGGCTCATCGCGCGCTGCTGCTGCAGGTGCTCGGCGAAGAACGCCTGCACCAGGGCCGCGAAGCTGGGCGCCTGGACTGATTCGGGCTTAACCATCGTCGTCCTCCTCGGCTTCGTATGGATCGACGAAGTGCTCGAAACGCTTGCCCACCACTTGCAGGAGTTCGGGCGTGCCCGTGAGGTACCAGTACGTGTTCGAGACCTTGGCGTGGCCCATGTAGGTCGACAGCGCAAGCATGTGCTCGTGCACGTTCTCGCCCTGCTCGTGCCAGCGCAACAGGCGACGCACCGCAAAGCTGTGGCGCAGATCGTGGATGCGGGCCGCACCGTGGCCGCCGCGAGCGACCCAGCCCAGTTCCCGGCGCAGCTGATCGAAGATGCGGTGAGCCTGCCGATCACTGAGCGCGCGGCCGAGCCGGCGGCCACGGGTGGCGATGAAGAACGGCCCCTCAGGATCGGCAGGCACGTACTTCGTGCGCTCAAGGCGGTAGGCGCGCAGGGCAGTCACGGCACTCGGGTGCAGCGGCACCAGGCGCGACTTGCCGAACTTGCTGCAGCGGACGGTCAGCACGCCGACCCTGAGGTCGACGTCCGCGTCGACCAGTGCAAGGGCTTCGGAGATGCGCAGGCCCGTACAGGCGATCAGTCCGAACAAGGTCCGCATGACCGCACTGCGCAGCGGCGGCCCGACCCGGCCGGCCGCTTCGAGCAACGCCTCGATCTCCTCGTCGCGGAAGATGTGCGGGGTGACCCGGCCCGGGACCGGCCCGAAGGTCGCCTCGTCGGGGACCCCGGTAGCCGGCTCGAACTGCTGCAGCCAGCGCGTAAACGGCCTGAACAGACGTAAGGCGCGAGCCGCCGTACCTCGATCACCTCGGCCACCCTTGACCTGCCGCGCCCAGGCAGCCATCACCTCGACGGTAAGCGGTCCGTGGTGACCGGCTGCCTCGACATAGCGTGCGAACCGGGCGAGCGCCTGACCCATGTGCTGAAGTTCGAACCCGAGGCGACGGCGCTCAGCCAGATACGTCTCGATCCACTCGGGAAGGGATATGTGGGCGCTCATGCTGGGCTCCCTGGCCAAGGCAAGGCGACTTCGGCCAAGCCAGCGCGATTGGTCTTCGCATAGATGAGCGAAGTGTTCAGTGAGCGGTGCCGCAGCACGTCGGCGACTTCCTTGATCGAGCCCCCGCTGTTGACCAGCCGACAGGCCAAGGTGTGGCGCAGGGCATGCGCCCGGCCGTGCGGGATACCGGCGCGGCTGAAGGCGTCGCGGATCACCCGACGGATGGCATGAACGCTGACCGGCGCATCGTGCGGAGCTAGGCAGCGCACGAACAGGGATCGGTTGCTGGTCAGCGGTCGCTCATGCCGCAGGTACGCCTCCAGCGCCTTGCCCGTGGGGACTGGCAGTGGCAGCACATCCTGGCGGCGAGACTTCGTCCGCCTCAGCGTGAGCGTGCCGTACTGCCAATCGATATCGTCCAGTTGTAGCCGGTTGATCTCGATACAGCGAAGGCCCAGATCGAGGGCCAAACGGACGACCGCATAACCGCGCTTGGGCGAGCGCAGCGCCGGGGTAAATGAATTCAGGACACGGCCGACCTCACGAGACTGCAGCGCGCGTGGCAGCGACGCATGCGTCCAGTTGGCGGGCGAAGCGATCACCCCCAGCAGCGCTTGTACCGAATCGCCGCACGTAGCCCGCCAGCGCAGATAGCCACGCAAGGCGGCGTTGATGGTCACCGCGTTGCTGATCGTGTTGCGCAGCTCCAACTGCTCGGCGACGAAGCGGCGGATGTCCTTCGGCTGCAGTTCGCCCAGATCCAAAGGATGGCCGGCGAACTTGTGCACCAGCAGCCGCTCAATGATCCGCAGTCGGACCGAACGGGTGCCGCTGGCCAGCCCACGGGTATCGAGCATGTATGCGTCGTAGCGGCTCAGCTCTTCGGCGATCGGCCCGGACTGTGTCGGCAAGTCCGCGATCACTCCGCGCTGGCGAAGGATGGCCAGCAGGGGCATCAAAGCCGCATGTGCCTCGCGTGGATGCCGCATCACCGGCCCTCTGCAACCGCAGTGCGGCAGGTGATCCTGAAGAAACTGATCGATGCGGCTCTCGTCGAGCCTGTCGACCGGCAACCGGCACAGCGACATCCAGTGAGCGAAGTGCGCGACGGCGTTCAGACATCGCCGACTCGTGCTGGATGCGTAGCGACCGCGCTCCAGCCGTTCGACGTAGGCCGGCACATACGCAACCAACGGACCGTCGATCAACCAGCCTTGCAGCACTGCATGTAGGGAAGGGATCTTGGGCATGGCAAACTCCTATCCGGAAGAGGAGTTGCCGTGCTGCGCCAACGCCGGAATTATGTCCAGCCCCGGGTTCGTCGACGCTACAGATCAGGCGCTACGCGGGGCCATCCCCAGCATCGACGTAAGCCGACTGTTCATAACTGGGCGCTATGCATAATGGCCGACACCCCCCTTCCAGCACCGCCTCCGCAAGCGACCATCAGTTCTCGATCTGCTCAATGATCTCCAAGGCCGTAAAGGCAGCCGGCGGATCCGATACGCGTCGTCTGTAAGCTTTAGCGACTCTGCTACGACAAAGCACTGGGCCGGACGGAGTTGGCTGTGGATCCCGCCGACCGTGGATCGCATTGCCCTTCGCCGCGGCCACGCACCCGAACTGGAGAGAGAACGCAATGAAACGCTATACGAAGAATGAAGCCGCCATCGCCGCGTTGACGCCGGAGCAATACCGCGTCACCCAGAAAAGTGGAACCGAACGCCCGGGGACAGGTGAATATCTTCACAACGACGCCCCTGGAATCTACGTGGACATCGTTTCGGGCGAACCGCTGTTCGCATCCGGCGACAAGTTCGAATCGGGCTGCGGCTGGCCCAGCTTCACGAAGCCCATCGTCCCTGCATTTGTGAGCGAATTGCACGATACGAGCTACGGCATGATTCGGATCGAAGTGCGCTCGACGCACGGCGACAGTCATCTGGGGCATGTCTTCCCGGATGGTCCCCGCGACCGCGGCGGGCTGCGTTACTGCATCAATTCGGCGTCGCTGCGCTTCATTCCGCTCGACCGAATGGAGTCCGAGGGCTATGGGGAATACATCGACCAGGTGGAGGTGAAATGATGGCCAATTCGCAACGCGCCGTACTTGCAGGTGGATGCTTCTGGGGCATGCAGGGGCTGATCAGACGCTTGCCCGGGGTCCTGGCCACCCGTGTCGGCTATACCGGCGGCGATGTTCCCCATGCGACCTATCGCAATCACGGCACTCATGCGGAGGGGATCGAAATCCTGTTCGATCCCGATCGGCTGAGCTACCGGCGACTGCTGGAGTATTTCTTCCAGATTCACGATCCAACCACGCGCGACCGCCAGGGCAACGATATCGGTGCGTCCTATCGTTCGGCGATCTACCTTGCCGATGAGCGGCAGCGGCAAGTCGCGCTCGACACGATCGCCGACGTCGAGGCGTCCGGGCTCTGGCCGGGCCGGGTCGTGACCGAGCTCAGCTCGGTCGGTGATTTCTGGGAAGCCGAGCCGGAGCACCAGGACTATCTCGAACGCTACCCTGGCGGCTAC
>LNFM01008931.1_pt1 | contig 14866 bp, 14 predicted proteins | sample 596031 | NCBI WGS metagenome assembly LNFM01 (sample SAMN04254537, study PRJNA301005) | activated carbon metagenome | isolation source: dual media filters at the Ann Arbor, Michigan drinking water treatment plant | place: USA: Ann Arbor
GTGATCTCGGCGCTCTCGCCGCGCGAGATCATGCCTATCTCCTCGACGCCCGCCACTTCGGCCACGAAGCGTACGCAGCGTGTGCACTGGATGCAGCGCGTCATGATCGTCTTGACCAGCGGGCCCATATACTTGTCTTCGACCGCGCGCTTGTTCTCGTCATAGCGGCTGTCGGAGCGGCCATACGCGACGGCCTGATCCTGCAGGTCGCACTCGCCGCCCTGGTCGCAAATCGGGCAATCCAGCGGGTGGTTGATTAGCAGGAATTCCATGACGCCGTTGCGCGCCTTCTCGACATAGGCGCCCTTGGTGCGGATCACCGGCGGCGAACCATCCCGGTTCGGACGAAGATCGCCCACGATCTGCGCGCAGGAGGCCAGTGGCTTCGGCGCGCCTTCCCACTCGACGAGACACATGCGGCAGTTGCCCGCCACCGACAGTCGCTCATGATAGCAGAAACGCGGAATCTCGGCGCCCACTTCCTCGCACGCCTGCATCAGCGTGTAAGCCTTCGGCACTTCGACTTCCTGTCCGTCGATGTTGAGCTTGAACGTGTCTGACATGGTCCTACTCCGCCGCGATCACGGCGCCCTGCACGAGGGCGCGCGGCTGCCGGTAGCGATTGATGCGTTCTTCGATCTCGTGGCGGAAGTGACGGATCAGGCCCTGGATCGGCCAGGCCGCCGCGTCGCCCAGCGCGCAGATCGTGTGGCCTTCGACCTGTTTGGTCACGTCCAGCAGCGTGTCGATCTCGTCATGCGTGGCCTCGCCGCGCACCATCCGTTCCATCACACGCCACATCCAGCCGGTGCCTTCGCGGCACGGCGTGCACTGGCCGCAGCTCTCGTGCTTGTAGAAATAGGCAAGCCGCGCGATCGCCTTGATCAGGTCGGTCTGCTTGTCCATCACGATGATCGCCGCCGTGCCGAGACCGGACTTAAGGTCGCGCAGCGTGTCGAAATCCATATAGGCGTCCATGATCTGCTCAGCCGGCACCATCGGCACCGAAGAGCCACCCGGGATCACGGCCTTCAGGTTGTCCCACCCGCCGCGAATACCGCCGCAATGCGTTTCAATCAGTTCACGGAACGTGATCGACATCTCTTCTTCCACGTTGCACGGCTTGTTCACATGCCCGGAGATGCAGAACAGTTTGGTGCCCGAATTGTTCGGCCGGCCGAAGCCCGCAAACCATTGAGCGCCTCGGCGCAGGATCGTCGGCACGACCGCGATCGACTCGACATTGTTCACCGTCGTCGGGCAGCCATAGAGACCGGCATTCGCCGGGAAAGGCGGCTTCAGGCGCGGCTGCCCCTTCTTGCCCTCGAGGCTTTCCAGCAGCGCGGTTTCTTCGCCGCAGATATACGCGCCGGCGCCGTGGTGGACGTAGAGGTCGAAGTCCCAGCCGTTGAGATTGTTCTGACCGATCAGGCGCGCTTCGTAGGCTTCTTTCACCGCCTTTTCGAGCGCATGGCGCTCCGCGATGTACTCGCCGCGAATGTAGACATAGCATTTGTGGGCGCGCATCGCGCGGCTCGCCACCATGCAGCCTTCGATCAGCAGGTGCGGATCATGCCGCATGATCTCGCGGTCCTTGCACGTGCCGGGCTCGGATTCGTCCGCGTTGACGACGAGATAGTGCGGACGGTCGCGCACTTCCTTCGGCATGAACGTCCACTTCAAGCCGGTCGGGAACCCTGCCCCGCCCCGCCCGCGCAAGCCCGAAGCCTTGATCTGGTCGCACAGCCAGTCCGGCCCGAGATCGAGCATTTCCTTCGTCAGATGCCACGCGCCGCGCTTCTTCGCAGCTTCGAGGTCCGGCGAATGGAGGCCGTAGAGGTTCGTGAAGATGCGGTCCTTATCCTGCAACATCAGTTTTTCCCCCGGCCATAGTCACGGTCGTGTTCATCGAATTTCCCGTCCGCCAGCAGCCGGGCCTGAGCAACCCATTTCTCACGGTCGATCCGGTCGTTGAAGCCGAGCAGTTTCTCGACCTCGTCTACCTTTTCCTGGCTCCAGGCGGCGATGTGCGCATACTGAGTAACGCCCATGTCGTTCAGCATCTGCTCGTACTTCGGACCCACGCCATTGATCCGCTTCAGGTCGTCAAACGTGCTCGCGCGCGCGTCATCGGCCTTCACCGGCTCGACCTTGTCATTGACCTTGGCCGGCTCCTCGCGGTGCACGTTCGTCGGCCCTTGGGCGTCGGGACGGCCGGTCGCTTCCGGCGTCGGTTCCGGCGGCTTGGGCAGGTTCGGCAAGGCCGAAACCTTAGTGCGGCTGCCATCGAACAGGGAGGCGTCGGTCAGGACGGTCGTGCCGCCTTCCGGCGCGCTGTTGACGCGGTCGATCTGCGGGCCGGGCGTCACATCCGCGCCGTGGCGGAGACGGCCCAGGATCGCCGACAGCGACTCCGGCGTAAGGTCCTCGAAGAAGTCATCATTGATCTGCACCATCGGCGCATTCACGCAGGCGCCGAGGCACTCAACCTCTTCCCAGGACAGCCGCTTGTCATCGGTGACGTACATCGCCTTGCCGATTTCCTTGGTGCAGACGTCCTTCAGGCTCTCGGCCCCGCGCAGCTGGCACGGCGTAGTGCCGCAAAGCTGGACATGGAATTTGCCCACCGGCTGAAGGCGGAACATCGTGTAGAACGTCGCGACTTCATAGACGCGGATATACGGCATCTCGAGCCGGTTCGCGACTTCGCGCATCGCGGGCTCGGACAGCCAGCCATTGTTGTCCTTCTGGGCAAGCCAGAGCAGCGGGATCACCGCCGAGCGCTGCTTGTCGGCAGGATACTTTCCGCGCCAGAACGCAATCTTCTCTTCTGTCTCGGACTTGAAGGCAAAGCTGTCGCCGCCCGCTTCAAGATCAAACCGACGCAAGGCCATCTATCGCTCCTTTGGCGCGGGCACGGTCACGCGCCCCGCCTCGTCAATTGGCCAGAACGGATTGTAGGCGACTTCCCAGGCATTGCCTTCCGGGTCCGCAAAGTAGCCGGAATATCCGCCCCAGTAAGTCTTGTGAGGCGCCTTCGGAATGCGCACGCCGGCCCTGCCCAGACGATCGAAAATCGCATCGACCTCCTCGACAGAGCGCGCATTGAACGCAATCGCAAAGCCCTTGAACTCGCCCTTCCGGTCGTCAGCCACACCGGCGTCTTTCGCCAGCTTGGTCTCGTCCCAGAGGCCGAGCGCCATGCCGCCTGCATTGAAGAAGGCCACCTCGCCCTTCACGCCCCGGTCTTCAAAGCCCAGAATGTCCGTATAGAAACGGACCATGCCGGCAAGGTCCTTGACCCCGACGGTGATGATCGAGACGCGTTGCTCCGGCAGGGCGGCCATCAGACAGCACCTGCCCGCGCAAAGTCCACACGGACGATCTTGCCGCCCTTGAGCGTGTAGATCGCCGCCACTTCAAACCTGTCACCGCCCGGAGCCCGCTCGACCTGCTCGTGGTCGATCACAGTCGTGCCGAGATCGATCCGGTTGGCCAGCTTGGCGTGGTTCTTCGGGAACTCGTAGAACAGGTCTTCATGCCGCTTGCGGATCGCCGCGAGCCCGCGATGCGTGATCTCGCCGTTCAGGCCCGCCAGAACGGCATCCTCGGCGTAGCAGGCGAGGAAGGCTTCAATGTTCTGGTTGTTGTAGGCGTCCAGCTGTTTCTGGACGAGTTCGGCTGAGGCGCTCACCGGTCCACCTCCCCGAACACGATGTCGAGCGAGCCGAGGATCGCAGACACGTCGGCCAGCATGTGGCCTTTCGAGAGGTGATCCATCGCCTGCAGGTGCGGATAGCCCGGCGCGCGGATTTTCGCGCGGTACGGACGGTTCGTGCCATCCGCCACAAGGTAGACGCCAAACTCACCTTTCGGCGCTTCGATGGCGGCGTAGCATTCGCCTGCCGGAACGTGGAAACCTTCCGTGTACAGCTTGAAGTGGTGGATCAGCGCTTCCATCGAATTCTTCATCTCGGCGCGGCGCGGCGGCGAGAGCTTGCTGCCTGCCAGCAGCACAGGACCCGGACCCTCCTTCACCATCAGCGCGATGCACTGCTGTATGATCTTGGTCGACTCCTTCATCTCTTCCATGCGGCAGACATAGCGGTCGTAATTGTCGCCGTGCACGCCGACCGGAACCTTGAAATCGAGTTCCGAATAGCACTCGTAAGGCTGCGAGCGGCGCAGGTCCCAGGCGAGGCCGGTGCCGCGCACCATGACGCCCGAGAAACCCCAGTCCATGATCGTACGCTGATCCACGACGCCGATATCGACGTTGCGCTGCTTGAAGATGCGGTTCTCGGTGATCAGGTCCTCGATGCGGTCCATCTTCGCTGGGAACTGCTCGCACCAGGCGGCAATATCGTCGATCAGCCGCTGCGGCAGGTCCTGGTGAACGCCGCCGGGACGGAAATAGGCCGCGTGCATCCGGCTTCCGGAGGCGCGCTCATAGAACACGCACAGCTTCTCGCGCTCTTCGAAGCCCCAGGTGATCGGTGTCAGCGCGCCGCAGTCCATCGCCTGCGTCGTCACGTTGAGGATGTGCGACATGATCCGGCCGATTTCGGAGAACATCACGCGGATCAGGCTTGCGCGGCGCGGAACTTCGACACCCAGCATCTTCTCGATCGCGAGGCACCAGGCATGTTCCTGATTCATCGGCGAGCAGTAATCGAGCCGGTCGAAGTAAGGCAGTCCCTGCAGGTAGGTCTTGTACTCCAGCAGCTTCTCGGTGCCGCGGTGTAGGAGGCCGATATGGCTGTCGATGCGGGTCACGACTTCGCCGTCGAGATCCATGATCATCCGCAGCACGCCGTGCGCCGCCGGGTGTTGGGGCCCGAAGTTCAGCGTGAACTTGCGGTCGTCTTCTTCACTAAGGTGGGCTGTGTCGGCCATGGTCTCACGCGCCTCCGCCGGCTTTTTCATCGCCGGGAATCTCGGACGTCATCCCTTCCCAGGGCGAGAGGAAATCAAAGTTCCGGTATTCCTGTACCAGCTTCACCGGTTCGTAGATCACGCGCTTCTCGAGGTCGTCATAGCGGACCTCGTAATGCCCGGTCAGCGGGAAGTCCTTGCGCAACGGAAAGCCTTCGAAGCCATAATCCGTCAGGATGCGGCGCAGGTCCGGATGGTCCGCGAACTGGATGCCATACATGTCGAACGCCTCGCGCTCGAACCAGTTGGCAGCCGGCCAGATCGCGACGCAGCTCGCCACAGCCGTTTCTTCATCGGCGCGGATACGCACGCGGACGCGGTGGTTCATACGCATCGACAGGAGGTGGTAGACGACCTCGAACCGCTCGTTGCGCTCGGGATAGTCCACGCCGCAGATGTCGATCAGCGTCTCGAAGTTGCATTGCTGGTCGTCGCGCAGGAAGCGGAGCAGCGGCAGGATATGGTCCCGCTCGGCCAGTACGGTGAGTTCGCCGACGACAATCTGCGTCGAGCGCACGGCGTCCGGCATCCGGGCTTCGATATGGGCCGCAAGGTCGATCAGGTTTTCGGTGTTCATGTTCGCCATCTCAGCGCTCGATCGAGCCTTCGCGGCGGATCTTCTTCTGCAGTTGCAGGAAGCCGTACACGAGCGCTTCAGCGGTGGGCGGGCAGCCGGGGATGTAGATGTCGACTGGCACGATCCGGTCGCAGCCGCGAACGACGCTGTAGCTGTAATGGTAATAGCCGCCGCCATTGGCGCACGAGCCCATGGAGATCACGTAGCGCGGCTCCGGCATCTGGTCGTAGACCTTGCGCAGCGCCGGGGCCATCTTGTTGGTCAGCGTGCCGGCGACGATCATCACATCCGACTGGCGTGGGCTTCCGCGCGGGGCCATGCCGAAGCGTTCCAGGTCGTAGCGCGGGTTGCCGGCATGCATCATCTCGACGGCGCAGCAGGCAAGCCCGAACGTCATCCACATCAGAGAGCCGGTGCGCGCCCAGGTGATCAGGTCGTCGGCAGCGGCCGTGAAGTAGCCCTTGTCGGCGAGTTCGTCCGAAAGACCCTTGTAGAAAGGATCGTCGCTGCCCGGCTTGTAGCCTTCAGCGCCGGCGCGGGCGCCGCTCAGGGCGTACGGTTTGTGCGAGGAATCGGACATCATTCCCACTCCAGCGCGCCGCTGCGCCACTCATAGATGAAACCGATCGTCAGGACGCCCAGGAAGCCGACCATCGACCAGAAACCGAGGACGCCGATTTCGCCAAGGCTGACCGCCCAGGGGAACAGGAACGCAACCTCAAGGTCGAAAATGATGAACAGGATGGCGACGAGGTAGAACCGCACGTCGAACTTCATGCGCGCGTCATCGAACGCGTTGAAACCGCATTCGTAGGCTGAGTTCTTCTCAGGATCGGGTTTGTGAGGGGCCAGCAGCACCGACCCCACGACGAACAGGCCGGAGATCACGGCGCCGATTACAAGGAAAAAGATGACCGGCAGATAATCAAGGGCCAGACGCTCGACTTCGGACATGCTTGGTACCTCCTGGTACAGAGCCAACGGTCGCCCGATTAGGACGGTTTTCGCATGTGCGCAACACGAACCGGCGCACAGACTCCGGACTTTCGCAGTATACCTGCCCGCGTTGCCAATTCACGGGCGATGCCCTGCGGCGGTGCGTCACGCATGGGCACGTATTCCGGACGCAATAGGATATTTCCGGCGCCGGAAAAACGTTCAAATCCAAGGCGATTTCGGGAGCCGCCATCCGGGATGAGAACCCGTCGCAGCGCAGACCCCGGGGGCTGGCCGTTTGCAGTCCCCGGTCAGCCCTGTCGCAGCTGCGCGAAATAGGCCGCTGCACCGATCATCGGCGCGGCAGGCGCGTGCAGCAAACGCACCGGGCACTCCGCCAGGAAGCCGCTCATCGGCCCGCGCGCCGCGAATCGCTCGCGCGCTTCCGGTGTCTTCAGGACACCCGCGATCCGCTCCGACACGCCCCCTGCCAGCACCACCCCGCCGAGCGCCCCATTCGCCAGCGCGAGGTCTCCCACCGCTCCCATCACCGCCATCGCGCGCAGGTGAATCAGGGCGAGATACATCTCATCCCCTTCATCCGCCTTGGCGCGTATGTCTTCGGGCGCCATCCCGGCATACGGCCGGCCGAATATCTCGCAAAAAGCGGCGTGCACTTCCTCCAGGCCGCTGCCGGAGGCCACCAGCTCGTTCGAGACATAACCATGATCGCGCGCCAGCAGGATCGCCAGCTCGCGCTCCAGGTCCGTCCGCGGCGCATAGGCCATGTGGCCGCCCTCGCCCGCCAGCACGGCCCAGCCGCCCGCAGAGGGAATGAGCGTCGAGACCCCGAACCCGGTCCCCGGCCCCGCCACGAGGATCGGCGCCTCGGGAACCGGCGTACCGCGCAAAACCACGCTGAACGCTTCCGGCTCCAGTTCGGGCACCGACCGCGCCATGGCGACGAAATCATTGACCACCAGCACGTTGGCAATCCCGAACCGTTCGGACACGTCCGCCTCGGAGATGCTCCAGTCCCGGTTGGTCAGCTGCGCCTTGCCCCCGCGCACCGGCCCCGCCACCGCGATGCAGGCCGCCGCCGGGCGCAGGCCGGTCATGTCCAGATAGGTTTTGAGCGCCGCATTGAAATCCGGAAACGCCTCGCCCGCAAAGCGCTCGAACTGCTCGATCCGGATCCAGTCGCCGCGCCGGTAGGCGGCGGCAAACCGGGCGTTGGTCCCGCCCACGTCACCGACGAGCACCGCCTCTTCCATGCTCAGCTCCGCAGGCCGAGAAAATTGAACGGGCTCGCGCCCGTTGCCGCGCTGCTGACATTCATCCGGAACAGGTCAAACAATTCGCGCCCCAGCCCCGCAGGCGCCCGGTTCGGACGAAACTCTGCCGCTGGCCGGGCATGAAACTCCGCCGGATCGACCAGGATATCCAGCCGCCCGGCTTCGGCATCGAGCCGGATCACGTCGCCGTCGCGCACCTTGGAAATCGGCCCGCCATGCGCCGCCTCCGGGCCGAGATGGATCGCCGAAGGGATTTTACCGCTCGCGCCGGACATCCGCCCATCGGTCACCAGCGCCACCTGATGCCCACGGTCCTGCAACACCCCGAGCACTGGGGTCAGCCCGTGCAGCTCGGGCATGCCGTTTGCCGCCGCGCCCTGGAATCGCACGACCGCGACGAAGTCCCGGTCGAGCTGCCCGGCGTCAAACGCTTCTTTGAGAGCATCTTGCGAGTCGAACACGATCGCGGGCGCCTCCACGAACCGGTGCGACGGCTTGACCGCCGACACCTTGCTGACGCCCTCGCCGAGCATTCCGGTCATCAGGCGCAGACCGCCTTCTTCCGAGAACGGATTGTCTGCGGGACGGAGCACTTCCATATCGCCGCTCCGAGCCGGTGCAGGCCGCCAGATGAGACCACCGTCAGACAGCACAGGTTCCTGCGCATAGTTGGAGATCGGTCCCGCCACACCGAGCGCATCGCCGTGCAGCAGCCCCGCCTTGAGCAGTTCGGCCATCAGGAAACTCATGCCGCCCGCCGCATGGAAATGGTTCACGTCGGCCGGCCCGTTCGGATAGATGCGCGCCAGCAGCGGTGTGACGCTCGACAGCTCTGCGAAATCCGCCAGCGTGACGGAGATGCCGGCCGCGGCCGCAATCGCCGGAATGTGCAAGGCGTGGTTGGTCGACCCGCCGGTCGCCATCAAACCGACAATGCCGTTCACGATGGAGCGCGCGTCCACCATTTCTCCCGCAGGCCGGTAGTCCTTTCCCTGCGCCGTGATCGCAGCGGCCCGGTGCGTGGCCGCCTTGGTCAACGCGGCCCGCAGCTCAGTGCCGGGATTGGGAAACGCCGCACCCGGCAGGTGCAGGCCCATGACTTCCATCAGCATCTGGTTGGAGTTCGCCGTACCATAGAAGGTGCAGGTCCCCTGACTGTGATAGCTCTCGGCTTCAGCCTTCAGCAGCGCCTCGCGCCCGACTTTTCCTTCCGCAAACAACTGCCGCACCCGGACCTTTTCGGGGTTCGATAGTCCCGACGGCATCGGCCCCGCCGGCACGAAGATGGACGGTAGCCACCCAAACCGCAGCGCCGCAATCACAAGACCCGGCACGATCTTGTCGCACACGCCGAGATGCAGCGCCGCATCGAACGTGTCGTGCGACAGGCCGACCGCCGAGGCCATCGCGATCACGTCCCGCGAGAACAGCGACAGCTCCATGCCTTCCTGGCCTTGCGTGACGCCGTCGCACATCGCCGGCACGCCGCCCGCCACCTGCGCGACCGCATGAACCTCGCGCGCCGCCTCGCGGATCAGCTGCGGATAGGTTTCGAACGGCGCATGCGCTGACAGCATGTCGTTGTAAGCCGTGATGATACCGATGACCGGCCAGCCGGCACCAAGGATCTGCGCCTTCTCGATCACGGCGCAGCCGGCGGACTGGTGCGCGAGGTTGCCCTCCGTCAGCCGCGACCGCGCATAGGTCGTGGGGCGCCGTGAACGGATCATTTCGAGATAGGCGGCGCGCGATTCCCGCGAGCGCTCTTCGATGCGCGCTGTGACCGCTTCTACGACCGGATTGAGTTTGCCATCCATCAGGGAGCCCAAAAAATTGAAAGTCGATCGCCCAAGCCATCTATCGCGAAACGGACCGGGCAATTCATCGGGTCTGCTTCGGCCATGTTCTCCAGTATGCAGCGCTTTTCCGCGCCAAATACAAGCAATAGCGCCCGGTTTGCATGGATCACGGCTAAGCCGGTCAACGTCATGCGCTGAGGTATGGCCGCCATCGGCGCATCAACCGCCGCTACGCATTCTGCGCCGTCCGGAGACAGGATGGCTGCGAGGTTGGCAGCCCGCGGAAACCAACTCGCTGTATGCCCGTCGGTTCCCATGCCGAGCAGCAGGAAGCTGATCGAGGCGCAATGCGGCGCATAGGCAGCGTTCCGGTCCGCAACCGCCTCTGATGGCGAGGCATGTCCAGTCTTCATGGGCAGGAACGCCGCGCGTTCAGCCGCATTCTTCAGCAGCAGCGTCCGAACGAGCCGCTCATTTGACTCCGGATGATCCGGCGCCACCCAGCGGTCATCTACGAGCCCGACTGTGACCTTATCCCAGTCCAGCGTTTCCGAAGACAGAACTTCGAACATCCGCGCCGGCGAAGATCCGCCCGACACCATCAGGCTCGCTCCGCCAGTACGTGAAATTTCCGCGCCCAGCGTGTCGGCCGCCAGGTGGGCCGCTGCCTCGGACGCCTCTTCCCGGCTGGGGAACGCGGTAAGGTGAAGCGCTGCGGCGCTCACGCCTCTTTCCACCAGTCGCGGCCATCGCGGTCCATCATCATGGCGGCCGACAACGGGCCATCGGTTCCCGCCGGATAGGGCTCCGGCAGGTAGCGGCTCGCCTCCCAGGACTCGATCAACCCGTCCACCCAGCGCCAGGCTGCCTCGACTTCATCCCGCCGCATGAACAGCGAGAGATTGCCGCGCACGATATCCATCAGCAGGCGTTCATAGGCGTCCGGATAGCGCAGCATGAAACTCTCGGCATAGGACAGGTTCAGCGGCAGGGACTTGACGCGCAACCCGCCCGGGCCCGGTTCCTTGATCTGCACGAACAGTCGTACCGCTTCATCCGGCTGCAGACGGATGACGAGGCGGTTCACGGTTTCGACGCCCTGCCCGAATATGTTGTGCGGCGCGGGCTTGAACTGGATCACGATATCGGAATGACGCGCCGACATCCGCTTGCCGGTGCGCAGGTAGAACGGAACGCCGGCCCAGCGCCAGTTCTTCACTTCCGATTTCACGGCCACGAAGGTTTCCGTCGTGCTGCCGGTCGCTGAAGACAACTCCTCCAGGTAGCCTTTAGCGGGCTTTCCGTCCTGCAGGCCGGACGTGTATTGTCCGCGCACGGTCTGTTTCTTGACCTGGTCGGCAGCGATGGGACCGAGCGCGTTCAGCACCTTGATCTTTTCGGTCCGGATGGCGTCGTCGCCCAGGTCGTTGGGCGGCTCCATCGCGGTCAGGCAAAGCAGCTGCAGCAGGTGGTTCTGCACCATGTCCCGCAGCGCGCCGGAACGGTCGTAATAGTCAGCGCGGCCTTCGAGGCCGAGATTTTCCGCCACGGTGATCTGGACATGGTCGATGTAGTTGTATGACCAGAGCGGCTCAAACAGCATGTTGGCAAAGCGCAGCACCATCAGGTTCTGCACGGTCTCCTTGCCGAGGTAGTGGTCGATCCGGAACACCTGCCGCTCGGAGAACACCTCGCCGACGCCGTCATTGATGGCCCGCGCCGATTCCAGATCTGTCCCGATCGGCTTCTCGAGCACCACGCGCGCCGGCTCGCCCGCCAGACCCGCCAGGCCGATCGACCGGCAGATGTCGACGTAGAGGTGCGGCGAAGTGGCGAGATAGAAGACGCGCGGCCGCTTGGCGTCAAGCGTAAGGAGCGCCTTGAGGCTTGGCCAGTCGGCGTCCGGCCGGGTCGCGTCGATCATGACGTAGTGGATGAGTTTCTCGAACTTCGCCCACTCCGCCGCGTCCCAGCTTATGCCAGACGCCGCCTCGCAAGCCTCGCGCGCCACCTTGCGGTAGGCTTCGGTTGCCATCTCGGAACGCGCGGTCCCGATGATCTTGCTGGTCGGCGGGATCTGCCCGTCGAGCCAGCGGTGATAAAGTGCCGGCAACAGCTTGCGGCGGGAGAGGTCTCCCGTGCCGCCAAAGATCACGATGTCAAACGGTTCGACCGGTACAAACTTGGCCATCTTAGAAGGCTCCCTGAGCCAGAGCGTAGCCCGGGGCGGCAACAATCGACACGCGCTGTCTAGGCGCCTGAGCTACTTGCATGTTTTCATGTTGTTTTCCGAGGCGCTGACGCATGGCCCCTGTCTGCGCAATTACGTTTTGCAAAAAATTACACCAGCTATAATGACCTCGCGCTCCCGGACCGGACAGCGAATGACAACGTTGTTATAAATATGCGGGAGTTTGCCGGAAATGTCTAGCCGAACGCGCCTTGAGGACCTCGCCTCCATCGCGGGCGTCTCGATCGCGACGGTGTCGCGCGCGCTCAACAATAGCCCCGCTGTCAACGATGAAACCAAGCGCCGCGTCTGGAAGATTGCGCGCGAGCAGAACTACCATTTCCGGCCGTCGATGCCGGCCCTTCTGTCGGGTGCGGCTGCGACGATTGCGGTCGTCATTCCCAATCCGCATGCCCGCCAGAGCGAGGCGCTGCATCCCTTTGTGCAGGATTTCATCGGCGGCATTACCGAGGCGGCGCGGGTATCGGGGTGCGACCTGCTGATCTCGCATCTCGCACCGGGGAATGTGGACGACCTCTCCGAACTGATGACCTCCAGTCACGCGGACGGTATCATCTTTCTCGGCCAGAGATTACTGCATGACCGGCTGAACGCCCTTGCGCAGGGGGAGAGCCGGTTCATCGTCTGGGGGGCGGACTTGCCGGGTCAGAAGTATTGCTCGGTCGGCTCCGACAACCTGCGCGGCGGCGCTCGGGCAACTTCGCACCTGATCAATCTCGGGCGGCGCCGGATTGCCTTTCTGGGCGACACTGCCGCACCGGAAGTGCAGCACCGGTATGAGGGGTATGTGGAGGCGCACCGGCGGGCCGACCTCGCGGTTGACCCTGCCCTGATCGTGCCGGCGCAGTTCGAGATCAGCTATGCCGAAGCGGCGGTCGATGGGCTGATGGCGCGCGGTGTCGCGTTTGACGGGATCTTTGCGGCCAGTGACCTGATCGCCCTCGGCGCCTTGCGCAGCCTGCAGAAGGCGGGCCGCTCGGTGCCGCAGGATGTCGCTATGGTCGGCTACGATAACATCCAGGTGGCCGCCTATTCGCAGCCGGCGCTGACGACCATTGACCAGGACATGAGCAAGGCCGGTCGCCTGATGGTGTCCAAACTGCTCGCGGCGACGGAGAAGGCGCCGCTGCGGTCCGAGCGTTTGCCAACGGACCTGATCGTGCGCGAATCCTGCGGGCTCGGCTAGAGCCGTCCGATCCAGACGCCGTGCTGCGGAAGGGTCATGGGGCCCGGTGCAGTCGAAATCAGCGGTTTGGCCCCGGCGGTCAATTCCGCGGGGACGGAGACATCGTCCGCACCAAGATTGAAGAGGCAGATCACCGTTTCGCCTCCGAGCGAGCGGCGGAGGGCGAAAAGAGGTTCCGGTACGTCCGGGAACTCTACTTCACCCAACCGCAAGGCGGCCGAATTCGCGCGCACGTTCAGCATCGAGCGGGTGAAGTTGAGCACCGAGTCCGGATCGCTTTCCTGTTCGCTCGCTGCGAGTTCGGCATGCCCCTGCCCGACCGGCAGCCAGGGCTTGGCTTCGGAGAAGCCGGCAAAGGTGTTGCCCTTGGACCAAGGCATCGGCGTGCGGGCGCCGTCGCGGCCGAGGGTGCGGGGCCAGTTGGCGATGGCTTCCGGATCCTGCAGGTCCACGAACGCGACCTCAGCTTGAGGCAGGCCGAGTTCCTCGCCCTGATAGAGGATCGGATTGCCGCGCAGGCACAGCAGCAGCGCGTTCGTCAGCTTCGCGAACTGGCGCATGTCCGCGCCGGGCGGGCACCAGCGGCTGACGCAGCGTGGGGCGTCATGGTTCGAGAAAGCCCATGACGGCCAGCCTTCGCTGAAGGGGCCGGCCCAGTTCATCTGCGAGGCTTTCACGCGGCGCGGTGACAGTCTGCTGGCATAGAGGAAATCGAAACTGTAGGCCGAGCTGAGGCGCTTCTCGCCGGCGGTGAAGGCGCTCATCTCGGGCAGCGGATCGGGTCCCGGCACTTCGGCGACCGTAAAGATCGCGCCGTAATTGTTCGCAAGCTCGCGGATGCGTTCCATGAACACCGGGATGTCCGGGTGGGACTGGTTGTGGATATGGTGCTGCAGGTCAAAGGGGCGCGTGATGGTGCGGCTGCCTGCAGGCCAGGGCGGATTGTCCCGGAAGTCCGGATCGAACATCGCGAAGTTGATCGCGTCGAGCCGGAACCCATCGACCCCCTTGTCGAGCCAGAACTTGGCGGCGGCCACCAGTGCGTCCTGCACCACGCGGTTGTGGACGTTCAGCTGCGGCTGGGTCGAGAGGAAATTGTGCATGTAGTATTGCTGGCGCCGGGCGTCCCACGTCCAGGCTGCGCCGCCGAAGACGGACTGCCAGTTGTTGGGCGGGGTGCCATCGGGCTTCGGGTCTTTCCAGACGTACCAGTCCGCATACGGATTGTCGCGGGACTCCCGGCTCTGCGCGAACCAGTCATGCGCATCGGAGGTATGGGCGTAGACCTGATCGATGATGACCTTCAGGCCGAGCCGGTGGGCCCCTGCCAGCAGAGCGTCAAAGTCCGCCAGCGTGCCGAAGATCGGGTCGACATCGCAATAGTCCGACACGTCATAGCCGAAATCGCTCATGGGCGACTTGAAGAAGGGCGATATCCAGATCGCTTCCACGCCAAGGGCGGCGATATAGGGAAGCTTCCGGGTGATCCCCGGCAGATCGCCGATCCCGTCCCCGTTGGTGTCCAGGTAAGAGCGCGGGTAGATCTGGTAAACGACGGCGCCGCGCCACCAGGGCAGGGCAGTTTCGGGAGGGGGCGGGTTTTCCAGCGGTCACGCTCCTGAACAGGCGGGTTCGCCGGATTTGTCTGGCCTGGCAGGGGCAGAGGGACTCGAACCCACGACCTGCGGTTTTGGAGACCGCCACTCTACCAACTGAGCTATACCCCTTCAGGCCTGAGCGGGGTTTGCCCCAACTCCCGTCTGGCTGCAAGACCGGGGGTGAAAAGACTTGGGTTTGGGCGGGGCCTGGACTTTGGATACTGGTACCCCCCCTCTCCGCAGGTACCTTCGGGGATTGCTTTGCGTGGCCAGCCCCTCACCTCCCAAC
>LNFM01008932.1_pt1 | contig 14864 bp, 14 predicted proteins | sample 596031 | NCBI WGS metagenome assembly LNFM01 (sample SAMN04254537, study PRJNA301005) | activated carbon metagenome | isolation source: dual media filters at the Ann Arbor, Michigan drinking water treatment plant | place: USA: Ann Arbor
GGGTCGACCATATTCCTGTGCGCGGCGGACCCCGACACAGGCTCTTCTGGGAAGGCCGGCAAAGACCGAAGCCATCACCGGTCCTGAAGAAGTTCCCCCTGGTCCGTTGGACGCGGCAAGCGCGCTACGAGGCCTCGACACATCGAATATCAGGGTTGAGCCTCCCCAAGCTCACAGGAGCGCTTCTCCATTTCAAATTCTTTTCGGACCTCGTCGAGAATTCTGCCCGCGAGGTCACGCGAAAGGAACACTGGGACGCCGCCGCGCAGTACGGCTGCTATCACGACGTCTTGCAAGACGTGCCAGATCTGACGGCCTACGGAGTGCACTCGAAAAGATACAGGAACAGTCTGCAATTGGTCGATCTGGGCCTCTTGCAGATGCCTGCCGGCTTCCCGTCCGGATAAACCCCATCATGGGGCTGTTCTGGTGGCCCGATTCTTTTTAGCCGTGGGGGGATTGGGGAAACGCGAGTGCTACGCAGACCAAGATGTCAACTTGCGGCCGGCGCAACCCTCGGGAGCTCGTGTGGCGACAACGTCAATATGCTTACGAGGCGCGCCTTCGGCGGCTCAGAAGCGACTTCACCTCGAAGCAGAGAAACAGCCGGCCTAAAATTCTCCTGCTTAAGCTCGATGCGCGTTACATTCCGCCCGTCTCGTGGATTAAAATATCTAAGTCCTAGCCGCTCATAATATGAGCGGTCATCGATGCAATCGAAATATATCGGCTCTTCATCATCCACGGACATCGACACGCGTCCACCCCAGGGGCCATAAACAAACGTAATTCCATTCGTCAAGACTGGCTTGGGAAAGTCTATTCTTATACTTTCGCCTGCTGCCAGTTCAATGTAAGGAAAGGTCGCATCCAATCGACGAAACAGTTGCGAAGCAGCCCCTGTCAAATCGGCAAAGGAAACAGAACTCCTGTTCACTATCGAATTTCTCGATACCTTTCCTGGACTCGTATCAGTTAGCCAACCCGCAAGGGCGTTCAAAATTAACTCTGCTTGTATTCGACTACCTTCCTTCGTGGTATGCGTAACATCCCTTAAAAGACTCAAGGCATAATCAATTCCCCTATCCTTGATGAATCCCTCCGCCAGATCGACGATGGGATAACCCTCGCGCACCGCAAGGTCCCGCAGAATATCGTTCCATGGTACCAGCGCAGGCTGCTTTTCGTGCCTATACAGCAAAAGAATTGCCGTGCGGGCACCGCTAATACTTGCTTTATAGGCAATGTCGACGGCAAGGTCTGCAGCTAGATCAAAGCTATCCCTCGTGTTCCAAGCATATATGGAAGTGGACACCTCAAGGATCACGTGAGTAAAGGGGCCATGCGTTTGATTCAACTTCTCGATTGCTGAAGGAATAACGTGCGGATTAAGCCCCCCAAGCCCGCAGCGAAAAATTTGGATGCCGATAAACCTCTCGGTAAGCATTTCCGACAGAGCTGCGGCATAACCATCGCTCAGCTCAGTGCAGGAAAACCCTATGATCAGAACCTTCCGCATATAGCCCTCATTCCAGTCTATCTCTTGTTCCTCTGCATTCTTCGGAAGCGTTCCGATGTCGCTGAATTGATTACCCCAGAAGATTCATGCCGACGTCTGTTTGGATTATCGAAAATCCAATTGTCTTTGCTTTGATGCAGCTGCTGAATATTTATTTTGTTGTCATGAATAAACGAATTCACAACTGCCACCCGGTTGCCTCCATTCCTGCCCTGCATAAGCAATCCCCACCCCTCGTTGTCAGCTACCTCGGCATCGATAATAGATACCTGGGACGCATTGGAAATCATCACACCCGCCTCAACATTCCGACTATAATTACCCATAATGACAACACCCTCTAACTGGTTATCGTAAGAGCCGATTATCGCCAACCCCCTTTTGCAGCCGACGACATCTCCGCGCACCACCGCCGTATGGACGGAGCCGTAGTTAGAATCTATCATTATGCCGTTCCCGGTCGCCCTGGTAACGGTGGCCTGACAATATATACCGACACCGCCATCGAAATGAATGCCTGAATGCATAATGTCAGTCCCTGCCTCATCGACTATCGCCTCAACCCAAATATCCGAAGTTCCACTGGTTGAAACTCCGCTCCAGCCCAGCTTTCTTGCCAAGAATCTTTCAACACTAACAGTCTCGCATCCATTAAAATGCGCCGCTGTCTGCCTGATATCATTAAACGAGAGGTCCGCCATACTAATGCGGGTCGAATTAAAAAAATAAAACGCGCACGCAAAAGTCAATCTCTTGTGACCTTCTGGACGGGACTGGAACCCGCCATTACCTTCCACATGGAACCCACTTACTGAAATGTCGCTTGAACCTTTGTTCCAATCATCATTCGTGAAGATGTGGCAGTTGCTTTCCTTCTCCAGAACAATCACCGTTTCACTTGTTCCAGATCCCAGCAAGGTCGTTCCGGAGGGCAAACGCACAGTTCTCGACACAACAAAAACTCCAGGCGAAAGTCGAACCTCTACACCCCCTGGAAATTCCATACATAGTTCATACAGTCGGTCGACTGACTGCGGCGAGATATCGATCTTGATCCTATCGTAGTCAACTTCCGCTTTCATGATAGATGCTCTTCTTTTATTGATAACGATGCGTTACGCCAGCTTCCGCGCAACAAAAGTCGCGTTGTGGAAGTCTGGTATTCTTGGAGACGACCTTCGCACTATTGAAAGTCTTAGCTTAGCCATCGCATGAGCATCAATGATATCTTGGCCCCACTCAGTCACAACTAGGCTTTCCGAACCATCACCCGCGATATGAAACGTGGCGGGAGCATGATGAACGACTTGCCCTTCAAACACCGACGCACGATTTACCGATCGATCAGGAATCGGATACCTCACTGGAATCGAGAATATGTGAAGCCCCCCTGGCCTTAGAACTCGATAGATTTCAGCGAGCGCTTTTTCCGGCTCGAAAACATGCTCAAAAACCTCTTGAGACACTATCAAATCGAACACTGCATCAGAAAACGTGAGATTCCTAAGGTCTTCACATCTTATCCCGTTATGCAATTGTCCTGGTTCAATCTCATCCCAAAAATAGGACTGTACATAATTTGGTAGATCCTTCAGTCGGGAAGTCAACGGGCCACGGATACCAACATCATACACCGAAAGGTTGTTCATAAGTCCCGACCTTACAAGTGCTGTAATATCCAAGTATTTTCCTGCCCCGAACTCATCCAAGATTATTTGGGCAACATCGCGCTGTCGCACCATGCTCTTGCATTTTTGACATCTATAGTTGTCTCGCGATGCCGCCCCCGCTTCGTGGCCGAACGGACCCCGGAATCCGCAAATCGAACACAGACACTGTGTTTCCATGTTACTGTTCACTAGATCACCCTCCGCGATCCTTTGATACCAACCCTGTCACGATACGGGGTCGTATTATGAGCAATCTGCACCAGTAAACACCTCGGATTTATGCCTGCGCTATCGATTTCTCATCTTCTCTATGTCATCCCTTATCTTTGGTAGCCTTCCACCCCGAAGCGGATCGTACATCCGGTTGAGATATTGCCCGCAAAACGATCTTCTTTTCCCCTCCGTGAATGTGACGATGGTGGCCAAGTCGCCTGCGCTCGGAGGCAACAACGTGAAAGGAATATTATTCTCAACAGCAAACGTCTCGGGGTCGCACGTTGCTTTGCGCGCGCGCTCGTAAAGCCACCGCATAGACTCTTCATCCTCTTGCGTGGACCGAGACAATGAGGAATTCAACATTGCTAAACCTGTCAAATAATACACATGATAAAGCAAGCTGCGCGATTTGCGCCGCAGCTCCGAAGGCAATGTTCCATCCTTGGCGATCTGCGCAACGCCAGCTTTCCAGACCGCCCCGGCAAAAGCTTCCAGCCGGTCGTCGCGAGAAACCAGATTGCCGATCGCTGCGGTTGCACCCGCCCAGACGTAGAGATTGTCGATGATATTGCGCTTCTGGAAGTCTGCCGCAGCGGCCACATTCAACTCGGTCAGCCACTCTTTCACCACCTGCGCGAGGGGCCGGTCATCCGCCTTGAGGCGGAGCGCCGCCAAGGTGATGGCCATCGCAAAGCGCATTCGCTCCCGCATTGCCGCGAAGTTCGCGGGCTTCTGCAGCAAGGCGCGCTGCTCGGCCCATTTTTGGAGGTTGGCCTCCGCGCAGCCGAACTCCCCTTTGTCCAGGGACTTGTTGAGGTCCGTCGCGTATTCTCGCAGCGGCCGTATTTGATCCAGGCTCACCTGGAAGGCCTCTTCATCGACCTCACTGCCGGCGGCGTCCGAATACCACTTCGTCGCTGTCACAACGAGTACCGGCTCGTGAAAAGTGCAACTCTGCCCGGTTTTGGATTTCTGCGCATAGGCAGGGCCGGCGAAAAATGCGGCCATAACCCAGCCCAACGACAATGTGACCACCACCGTGCGGTGGATCTTTGCAAGCATTATAGCCCCCGTAGTCAACCCGGACTTGATCAGCGTCTTCCAGTCCCCTCCGCGATCGGAGAAGAATATTTCCGACAACGGATCAGTCCAATTCCCCCGCCTTCTCCTCGTCTGCGATCCGCAGGAGGTACTTACCGTAGTCCGATGCCGACAACTGACTGCCGAGATCGCGCAGCGCCCCATTGCTGATGAAGCCCATCCGATAGGCGACCTCCTCGGGACAGGCGATACGGAAGCCTTGTCGCTTCTCGAGGGCGCGGACGAAATCCGAAGCCTCGATCAAGCTGTCGGGCGTGCCCGTATCAAGCCAGGCATAGCCGCGGCCCATTTTCTCGACGTGAAGCTCGCCGCGACTGAGATAGGCGGCATTGACGTCCGTGATCTCCAGCTCACCACGCGCAGACGGCTTCAACGAGGCCGCGATCTCCACGACGCGGTCGTCGTAGAAGTAAAGTCCGGTAACCGCCCAGTTCGATTTCGGCGCCTTTGGCTTTTCAACAAGTGATTGCGCCCGTCCAGATCGGTCGAGTTCGACGACGCCATAACGCTCGGGATCGAGCACGTGATAGGCGAAGACACTGGCTCCTGTCGAGCGCGCGACGGCTTTGGCCATCAGCTCCGGCAGTCCGTGACCGTAAAAGATGTTGTCGCCGAGGATCAGCGCCGAACTCTGGCCGGCGACGAAATCCGCGCCGATGATGTAAGCCTGCGCCAGACCGGCGGGCTCGGGCTGCTCGGCATAGGCGATATCGAGCCCCCACTGCCGGCCGTCACCGAGCAACCGGCGGAAATTTGGAAGGTCATCGGGCGTTGAGATGAGCAGGATTTCGCGAATGCCAGCCAGCATGAGCGTGGTCAGCGGATAATAGATCATCGGCTTGTCGTAGACGGGAAGCAGTTGCTTCGAAGCGACCAGCGTCATGGGATAAAGGCGGGTGCCCCGCCCGCCCGCAAGAATGATGCCTCTCATGGTCCGCTCCGATCTAGAGGTTCAGGCTGACTCACCGTGAGAAGCTGTCTGACGCAATCCTCGACACCCGCCCGCCATGCCGGCAATTCGACACCGAACGCGTTTCCGAGGCGCGTGCACTCGAGCCGCGAGTTTGCTGGCCGCTTCGCGGGCGTGGGGTACTCTGCCGTCGTGATAGCGCGGACACCCGCTTTGGGGCCGCCGAGGCTCTCCGATACGGCGAACACCTCGCGCGCCAGCCCGCACCAAGTTACCTCGCCCGAGCCGGCGGCATGGTAGATCCCCCACGGCACATCCTCCCGACGCGCGGCAGCCTTCGCCACCTCCACGATGGCTGCGGCGAGATGCGGAGCAAAGGTCGGATTGCCGATCTGATCGTCGACGACCGAGATCTCTGGCCGGCTGCCGGCTAATCTCAGCATCGTCTTGACGAAGTTCTGGCCATAAGGACTGAAAACCCAGGCCGTCCGCAAGATGATGTGCTTCACACAAACCGCAGCAACACGCTGCTCGCCCTCCAGTTTCGAGCGCCCGTAGGCGCCGAGCGGAGCAACCGGATCGGCTTCGCTGTAGGGTGACGACTTGCTCCCATCGAACACATAGTCCGTCGACACGTGAATGAACGGGATCGCGCGCAATGCGCAAGCTCGGGCGAGGGCTTCCGTACCGATGGCATTGACGGCAAGCGCCATCTCCGGCTCGGATTCCGCTTTGTCGACAGCGGTGTAGGCCGCCGCATTGACGACGACGTCGGGTTGCACGGCATCGAGCGCAGTCGTAATGCTCGCCGGCTGGAGAAGATCAAGTTCCGGCCGCCCCATGGCAATGATCGCCGAGCCGGAGGGGGCCACCATCCCCGTAAGCGATCGCGCCAGTTGACCGCTGCTGCCGATCACGAGAAGTCTCACGGCGCGCCCCCGGTCGTCAGAACGGGAGTCGAAAGAAGCCCCAGACGCTCGCCTTTATAGACGGCGCCCTGCAGCGGCTCCCACCACGCCTGATTGCCAAGATACCACCGCACGGTCTTCTCGATGCCGCTGGCGAACGTCTCTTGCGCCTTCCAACCGAGCTCCCGCTCGAGGCGTGACGCATCGATGGCATAGCGTCGGTCGTGCCCAGGTCGATCAACTACGTAGGTGATCAATCGCCGATGCGGCGAGGTCTTCGGCATCTGCTCGTCCATCAGATCGCAGATGCGTTCGACCACGGCCAGATTGGTCTGTTCGTTGCGCCCGCCCACATTGTATTTCTCGCCGAGTCGGCCACGCATCAGTATCAACCACAAGGCGCGCGCGTGGTCGTCGACATAGAGCCAGTCGCGAATGTTCTGGCCGTCTCCGTAGACTGGCAGCGGCTTGCCGTGACGTGCGTTGAGAATCATCAGCGGAATAAGCTTTTCCGGAAACTGGTAGGGACCGTAGTTGTTCGAGCAATTGGAAACGATGACAGGCAAGCCATACGTGCGATGCCAAGCCACGGCGAGGTGATCGGAGGCGGCCTTGCTGGCGGAGTAGGGCGAGCTGGGATCGTAGGGCGTGTCCTCTCGAAACAGGCCCTCCGCCCCGAGCGATCCATAAACTTCGTCGGTGGAGACGTGCAGAAACCGAAACCTCTCGGCGTTCGTGCGCTCGCGGGTCTGTAGATATCCCCGAACCGCTTCGAGCAGCGTGTAGGTGCCCACGATGTTGGTTTGCACGAACTCGCCGGCCCCGGTGATCGAACGGTCGACGTGGCTCTCGGCCGCGAGATGAATGACCGCATCCGGCTGGAAATCACTGAGCAACGCATCCATCGCAGCCCGATCACAGATGTCGGCCTTGGCGAAAGAATAGTTGGGGCGAGCTGCGATCGGGTCGAGCGAAGTCAGGCTTGCGGCATAGGTGAGTTTGTCGACGTTGAGCACCGAGACGCCCAGATCCCCGGCCAGATAACGACAGACCGCAGACCCTATGAACCCCGCTCCACCCGTAACGAAGACTCGCATATCCGCCCCACCGCTCGCCACCCTACTCAACGCAACCCCACCGACTGAACTTTCCCCGCTCAGCCATCGTAAGCAAAAGCAGCAGGCGCATCCGCAAGCCTCGGCTGCTTGCGATCCTTATCGGAAAGCACGGCCTCATCGAACGCAACCGGCCAGGAAATCCCCAGCGCCGGATCGTTCCAGAGGATGCCTCGATCACACTCCGGCGCGTAATAGTCGGTCACCTTGTATTGAACCTCCGTGTCGGCCTCAAGCGTGCAGAAGCCGTGGGCAAAACCGATCGGCACCCACAGCTGTTGCCAGTTCGTAGCCGAGAGCACGGCCGTGACATGCTGTCCGTATGTCGGCGATCCAACTCGGATGTCCACAGCGACGTCGAGAATGGCGCCGCGCGTCACGCGGATCAGCTTTCCCTGACCTCGGGGCGCGACTTGGAAGTGCAGTCCGCGTACGACGCCTCTCTGCCTCGAAAGTGAGTGGTTGTCTTGCACGAACTCGGAGGCAATCCCCGCCTCGATCAACGCCTTGCGATTGTAGGTCTCTGAGAAGAAGCCACGATCGTCGCGAAAGATGCTTGGCGTGATCAATTTGACATCGGCAATCGCCAGTTGCGCAATTTGCATGAACTTACCTACCCCGAACCCCACGCCCCAATCCCTCAATTCTGGTGACACAGCAGCCTCATGATTGCAATTGGCGCAATGCGGCCAACTCGGACTCGAATGCGGTAGCGTGTCGCATCGATGTGCTTGATGGTTCGATTGGCCTGCATGCTAGGCAGGTGCCACCGCTCCAGGGTCACGACGGCCAGTTTGCGAAAGTTGCACGCGGCTTCCGCCCGCGTTGCCGCTCGGGCGGCATTGCAGATGTCTATGATGGAATTCCAGCACGGATCGCCAGAAGAGGGCACATGCGAATCGTAGTGATCGGCTCAGGGTACGTCGGCCTCGTCTCGGGCGCATGCTTCGCTGACTTCGGGCACGATGTCGTCTGCGTCGACAAGGACCAGACCAAGATCACCAGTCTCGAGGCAGGCCGGATACCGATTTTCGAGCCCGGCCTCGAGGGTTTGGTCGAGAGCAATCGCAGCGCTGGTCGATTGGCGTTTTCAACGGATCTGGCCGCATCCGTCAGGGGAGCAGAGGTCGCGTTTCTAGCGGTGGGCACACCGTCACGTCGCGGCGATGGCCATGCCGACCTCTCCTACGTCTATCAGGCCGCCCGCGAAGTGGCCGAAGCCGCCGATGGACCGCTTATCGTGGCAACGAAATCGACCGTCCCTGTCGGCACGGGCGACGAAATCGAGCGCATTGTGAAGAAGGCGCGTCCCGATCTCGAAATCAACGTCGCCTCGAATCCGGAATTTCTGCGCGAGGGTTCGGCGATCGAGGACTTCAAACGCCCCGATCGCATCGTCATCGGCTGCGAAGATCCGCGCGCACGCGAGGTCATGTCCGAGGTCTACCGCCCGCTTTATCTCAATCAGCCGCCGCTTCTGTTCACCGACCGACGCACGTCCGAACTGATCAAGTACGCGGCCAACGCTTTCCTGGCGACCAAGATCACATTCATCAACGAGATGGCCGATCTGTGCGAGCAGGTCGGTGCCAACGTCCAGGAGGTCGCTCGCGGCATCGGCCTCGACAATCGCATCGGATCGAAGTTTTTGCATGCCGGCCCCGGCTACGGCGGCTCGTGCTTCCCGAAAGACACGCTCGCCCTCGTGAAAACCGCCCAGGATTATGCGACGCCGCTCCGGCTGGTGGAGACCGTTGCCGCCGTCAACGATCAGCGCAAGCGCGCCATGGCCCGCAAGGTTATTCAGGCTTGCGGTGGCTCGGTACGCGACAAGACCATCGCCGTGCTCGGATTGACGTTCAAGCCCAACACCGACGACATGCGCGAGGCGCCGTCGATCGCATTGGTGACGGCACTGGCCGATGCTGGAGCCATCGTCCGCGGCTACGACCCCGAAGGCATGGATCAGGCGCGGCAGTCGATGCCGGGATTGGAATTGGCACAGAGCGCCTATGCTTGCATCGAAGGCGCCGATGCCATGGTAATCGTCACCGAATGGAACGAGTTTCGCGCGCTCGATTTCAAGCGCGTCAAGTCACTGCTTGCGGCGCCCGTCGTGGTGGATCTGCGAAACATCTATCGGCCCGAGGACATGGCACGGATGGGCTTCACCTATCTCAGCGTCGGCCGGCCAGGGGCGCGAACGAACGCTTGACCTTACAAAGTCCGCTGCGGGCGGCGCTATTTTCTGACTCAATAATTCATTTACCTTCGCACGACCCGAAAGCGCTCGTATTGAACAGCTAACGTCCCGACAGGGCACGATTAAGGAGCTTCTGCCGATCAGAGAGACAGGGGCTTGTCGGAGCTATAAATGAGGAGCCATCCAGATGGGGTTCCGACACCATCAGTTTTCCGATTGGCGAGCTCATGGCGACGGCAGGGTTGCACCCACAAACCGTCGTTCTGGTCGAGGGCGACGCGACAGAGATGGAAGCAGGCGGCAACAGATGCGAGCTGGCACTGGTCACGGGTGCCAATCGAGGCCTTGGCCTCGAGATCGCGCGTCAGCTGGCGCAGCTCGGTCATCGGGTTGCCATTGGCGCTCGCGATCTCGCTAAAGGGCGCGCAGCAGCGGCGGCATTGCAGCGCGACGGCCTCGAGGTCAACGCCGTCCAGCTCGACGTCGATTGTCCCGCCTCCGTGCGATCGGGCATCGAGACCCTAGCCAGGGATCACGGCACGATCGGAATTCTCGTCAACAACGCGGGCGTACTCCTCGATGGTCCCGACGCACAGACCGCGAGCGTGCTCGACATGCCTGCGGAACGACTGCTCGCCGCTTTGCGCACCAACGCGTTGGGCGCTCTGCTGACGATGCAGGCGGTGCTGCCGGCGATGCGCGAGCGGGGTTACGGCCGTATCGTCAATATCTCGTCCCGCGCCGGCCAGCTCGATGAGTTGCGCCCCGGCGTACCTTCCTACCGCATCTCGAAGACGGCGCTGAACTCGCTGACCCGGGTCACGGCAGCCGAGTTCGCAGGCATGGACATCAGGATCAACGCCATGTGCCCGGGCTGGCTGCGCACCGACATGGGCGGCCAGAACGCGCCGCTCTCTGTCGAGGTCGGCGCCGCCACGGCGATCTGGCTTGCAAAGCTTCCGGCCGGCGGCCCCACCGGCGGTTTCTTCCGGGATCGGAAGGCATTGCCATGGTAAAGCACTGGACACTTGGTGAGCGCGAACGAAGCATCGTCCCGCATCAGGCCCGCAGATACATGAAACTCGCGTTTTCCATCACCGCGCATAAATCGCCCGAACAGGTGATCGCCCTCGCGCGCGCCATCTGCCGCAACGGTAATTACTGTGTCATCCACTGCAATGCGCTCTCCGGACCCGAGTACCGCGAGGCCATACGTCGCGGCATCGAAACGGAAGGTATCGAGAACGTCCGGTTTCTGGAAAGCGAGCCGACGGCCTGGGGCAGCGGAAGCATTCTTCGTGTCGAATTGCGCGCGATCGAAGCGCTGCTGTCGTGGGCCGACGACTGGACTCATCACATCAACCTGAGCGGTCAATGCCTCCCGACGAGACCGATCGAGGAAATCCAGCAGATCCTCTTGGCGGAACCGGAAAAGAGTTTCGTCGAGATGATCTGCCTCGAGACACAAAGACCTGACCTCGCCTACCGCTATGCCACTTACTACGTCGAATTCGCCGGCAAACCCCGCAAGACCTGGATTCCCCGCCCGGCCCCGCGCGGCTTCAAGCTGAGCTTTGGCGCCTTCTGGTGCATCCTGAGCCGTGCCGCATGCCTGCATGTCGCTCGGTCCGACGAGTCCCGCCGCATTCTGCGCTACCTGCGCTATACGATGTTCCCCGACGAGCTGGCCTTCCAGACGATCCTGTTCAACAGTCCCGAGCAGCCCAATGTGGTGCCGAGGTCGCGTCGGCTGATGCTTTGGAACGATCCCTCACCAACGCCGCTGATTCTCACCAGTGAACATTGGTCGAGCATCGACGACCCCGACATCCTCTTTGCCCGCAAGTTCGATCCCGCGGTCGATTCCGCGGTCATCGACCGGCTCTCCGGCAAGATCGGGTGTGACCTCTCCATGAAGAGCAACATGCATGCTTGAGAAGACGCCCGCGACCGCGCCGAGCGAAACCCATTCACACGCGCCGAACCAGACGTGCCGGCTGTGCCGGAGCCCGGTGTCGCACACCTTCGTCGATCTCGGCATGTCACCGCTCTGCGAGAGCTTCCTCGCGGCGGACGAGCTTGACCGCATGGAGCCTTACTACCCGCTCCGCGTGATGGTCTGCCCGGAATGCTTCCTGGTGCAGCTGAAGGAGTACGTGGCGCCGGAGCACATCTTCTCCACCTACGCCTACTTCTCGTCGTTCTCGACGAGTTGGGTCGCCCACGCCAAGTCCTATTGCGACATGATCGAGCGGCGTCTCGGACTCGGCGCTGAAAGTCTCGTCGTCGAGTTGGCCTCCAACGACGGCTATCTGCTCCAGCACTTCCTGCCGAAAGGCATTCCCGTGCTCGGCATCGAGCCGGCGGGCAACGTCGCCGCGGTCGCCATTGAGAAAGGCGTGCCGACGACTGTTGATTTCTTCGGCGCTCGGCTCGCCCGGACAATGGCCGCGGAGGGAAAGCTCGCCGATCTGATCGCGGGCAACAACGTACTGGCGCAGGTCCCGGATCTTAACGACTTCGTTGCGGGGATGCCCATCATCCTGAAACCGGAGGGCATCATTACCTTGGAGTTTCCGCATCTGGCGCGCCTGATCGACGAGCGCCAGTTCGACACCATCTACCACGAGCATTTCTCGTATTTCTCGCTGATCTCGGTCGATCGCCTGGCAGAACGCCACGGCCTGCGCCTCGTCGATGTCGAGGAGCTTCCGACGCACGGGGGCTCGCTCCGCGTCTATCTCGCCCACGCGACCAGCAGGCACGCCGTCACCCCGGCGGTCGGGCGTATCCTGGCGGACGAGGAGCGACGCGGCTTTCGCCGCATCGACACGTACACGGGTTTCGACAGCGAAGTGCGCGCCCTCAAGCGTGACCTGCTCGACCTGCTCATCCGCCTTAAGCGGGACGGCAAGTCGATCGCCGGCTACGGCGCGCCGGGCAAGGGCAACACACTGCTCAACTATTGCGGGATCGGCCCCGACTTTCTCGACTTCACTGTGGATCGCAATCCCTACAAGCACGGTCGCTTCACCCCCGGCATGCATGTCCCGATCCTGACGCCGGAAGCGATCGACGAAGCTCGCCCCGACTACGTGCTGATCCTGCCCTGGAACCTCAAGCACGAGATCATGCGCCAGATGCGCCACATCGGAGACTGGGGCGGGAAGTTCATCGTGCCGATCCCGAGTCCCGCGATCGTCTCGCCATCGGAAGCGACCCCTTCATGAAAACCGTACTGTTCTGCGGCGGCCAAGGCATGCGCATCCGCGAATACTCCGAGGCCGTTCCAAAGCCCATGATCCCGATCGGCCACCAGCCGATCCTGTGGCACCTCATGAGCTATTATGCCGCCCACGGGCACAAGGACTTCGTCTTGTGCCTCGGGCACAAGGCCTCGGTGATCAAGGAGTTCTTCCTCTCCGGTCGACCGCAGACGTTCGCCGACTGCGTCGTGTCGGGCTTTGGCCGCAACGTCGAGATCATCGGCGACGCCCGTGAGGACTGGCGCGTCGCTCTGATCGACACGGGCATCTCGCCCAACGTCGGCGAGCGCCTCTCCGCCGTGCGCAGCCACGTGCAGAATGAGGAGATGTTCTTCGCCAACTACTCGGACGGCCTCGCTGACGTCGACCTGGAAGCCATGGTCGAGACCTTCCGCCGGAGCAACAAGGTTGCCTGCTTCCTGGCGGTCCGCCCGACCATGAGCATGCACCTCATCACCATCTCCGCCGACGGCCGCCCGCAGAGTTTTCGCAGCGCGCGCGAGGCCGATCTTTGGATCAACGGCGGCTTCTTCATCATGCGGCCGGAAATCTTCGATTACCTGCACGAGGGAGAAGATCTCGTCGCCGACCCCTTTGCCCGGCTCATTGCCGAGGACAAGCTGCTGGCTTACAAGCACGAGGGCTTTTGGTGTCCGATGGACACACTCAAGGATCGCCAGTTCCTCGAAGAACTCGTCGATCGCGGTGAGACGCCGTGGCTGAAAACGGGGTCTGCCTCGCGCTCTCCTCGGGCTGCCGTCCGATGAGAACGATGCCGTTGGCAGCACCGGGAGAGCGCCTTCGCGTGCTGTGTCTCGGCGCCCATTCCGACGATATCGAGATCGGCGCCGGGGCGACCGTCCTCGGCTGGATTGCAGCCGGCATCGCCGTCGAGGCCCATTGGGTCGTGCTCAGCGCTTCGGGTCCGCGAGCCGACGAAGCGCGAGAGTCGGCCGCACGCTTTCTGCAGGGCGCCTCCCGCACCGAGATCGAGATGTGCGCATTCGGTGACGGTTATTTCCCCGCGCGCCGCTCCGAGATCAAGGACTGGTTCGAGGGTCTGAAAGTCCGTACCGCACCCGATGTCATCCTCACGCACCATCGCGACGATGCCCACCAGGATCACCGCCTCGTTTCCGAACTTACGCAGAATACCTTCCGTGATCACCTCACTTTGGAGTACGAGATTCCGAAGTGGGACGGCGATCTCGGTCGGCCGAACGTCTACGTGCCCGCGACCGAGGTGATCATGGCCCGCAAGGTCGAGTTGCTGATGGCTCACTTCGCGACGCAGCGCTCGAAGGACTGGTTCGACGCCGATACGTTCCGCGCGCTGGCACGGCTGCGGGGAATGGAGTGCCGGGCCGCCGAGCGCTACGCCGAGGCCTTCCACGTCAGAAAGCTGGTGATCGGCGCCGGCTGAGGCTCTGATCCCGAATGTCTACGAGTAGCTGGGTTTGACCGGCTGAAGCACAGGAGCGAGGTTGCGATGCGTGTCCTAGTAACGGGTCATAGGGGATACATCGGCACGGTTATGGTGCCGCTCCTGTTGGCGCGGGGCCACGAGGTCTCCGGCTACGACATCGATATCTACTCGCGCTGCAATTTCGCCGCTGGAGGTGGCATCGTCGACGTGCCCGCCATCAGAAAGGACGTGCGCGACGCCGTCCCGGCAGACTTCAAGGGCGTCGATGCTGTGATCCATCTCGCCGCACTGTCCAACGATCCGCTGGGCAACCTCGATCCGGACACGACCTACGCGATCAATCACCGTGCGAGCGTCCGAGTCGCAGAGGCCGCTAAGGCGGCTGGCGTCCGCCGTTTCCTGCTGGCCTCATCGTGCGCCAACTATGGCCTCGCCGACAGCGAACTGCTCGACGAGACGGGCGCCTTGAACCCCGTCACGCCCTACGGCCAGTCGAAGGTCTGGGCCGAGCGCGACATCGCCCCTCTCGC
>LNFM01008933.1_pt1 | contig 14862 bp, 16 predicted proteins | sample 596031 | NCBI WGS metagenome assembly LNFM01 (sample SAMN04254537, study PRJNA301005) | activated carbon metagenome | isolation source: dual media filters at the Ann Arbor, Michigan drinking water treatment plant | place: USA: Ann Arbor
TCACCTGCATGGCGGCCAATATGTACTCGGCGACTGGTTGGAAGACCGCATGCATTCGCACCCGCAGACCGGACTCTTTGGGCTTCGGGTGTCCACCAATCCATCGCACGAAATCGGTGAATCGGGTTGCCTCGAACAGGAGGTGATACGTCTTGTCGGCCACCGTCTTGGTGAACTGGGCCGGGTCCGCGCTCATCAGGCTTCGGCCGAAGTCTTGCTGGAGATAGCTGATTTCGGCGGCGAGCATGGCCCGGCTGTGATCGCGCCCCTCCTCCGGCCACCAGATGGCCATGCCAACCCACTCGGTGAGAATCGAGAACACCAGGGACAGCAGCAGCCATTTGATCCCTTGGGCGAGCGTCGTCAGAAAATTGGAAATGAACCCCTGTTGCACTTCCCGACGCCGGGGATCTGGCGGCGCCTCAGCCATTTTCGGCAGTGCTCGCTCGTGGTATGTCGACGTCGGCGCCGGCATGCCACCAGGTATCGGTCGCGCGGTACCAGTGCTCGTTGGTGATGTAGGTTCGCTCCATCTCGTTGGCGATGGCGGTAAGACTCGGAGGCATGGCCGGATCGCCCCGGTCATCCGGTAAAGGCATGCGAATCTTCCACAGCCTCCCACCCTCGAGCAGCGCGAAGGCCTGGCCCTTCGGCAGGCGGACGAGGTCCGCCGGGGTCAGCATCGGCACCTCGGAGGCGCTGATGCGGTCCTCGTTGCGGGACTTGAAGTCGATGCCCGAGGTCGGGTCCGACGAGTCGTCGACGCCGGACACGCTCATCAGCGTGAACACTTCCACGCGCGGCAACTGATCGGTCAGCATCTCGGCGGTGGCGAGCTCTTTCACGCGCAGCATGATCATCGTGTTGAAGTTGCCGGCCACCTGGCCGGCCTTGGCGCGGCTGCCGATTTTGGCCTCCACGTCTGACCAGGTCTGCGTATAGGCGGTCACCTGAAAGCCGGCCCCGCCGGCTTTGTTCAACAGCGGTACGAACTCGTCGCCGATGAGTTCATTGAATTCATCGGCGTGCATCGAGATGGTCGGCAGGCGCGACGGCGCTGGTGGGACCTCGTCACTGTGAGGGTCCTGCACACCGTGCTTGTAGATGTGGCCCGCTACCGAGACCAGGTCGGCGAACATCGAGTTGCCGACGGCGCTCGCGACGGTCGTATCGGTCAAGGCATCGAGCCCGACGTAGACGATGCCCTTGCGGCGGATCACCTCCAGCCATTCGAAGATCGGACGGCTGTCGTCTTCGTTAAGGTAGTTCGGCGAAATCAACTCGGCCAGCTTGCCGGTGGTGAGCTTTTCCATCAGCGGACCCACCGAGCTCACGATCTTGTCGAAATAGGTCTTGTCGTACTTGAACGCGGAGACCAGCCCATCGAGCACCGGATCATAGAGGTCCTGCGTCTGGAGGTAGCGCATCATCGCGATTGCATCGCGGTCCCGGCCCTTGAGCGCCGAGGAGAGATTGCGTTCGCTGATATTCGAGGCAATCTCCTCCACCTCCGTTGCCCAGTGCTCGAGGCCGTTGCGACGCAGATGCTCGCGCGCGTACTCGACGAACAGCGGCTCGATGTCGTTGATGTAGCGACGAATCTGCTGGTAGTCCGGCCGACGGCCGAGCGCCACCAGCGCGCGGGCGATTATGTTCACGAAACGCCACGCGAATTCCTTGAACGCGGCCGAGTTACCTTCGCTCGGCAGCTGGTTCGCGATCCGGGTGGCGACCTCGGTGATGCGCGAGAAACTGCCAATCGCGTTGTAGCGCGCCGACACCGCCGGAAAGCCGAGGTGGAACAGGGTGAAGTCCTGGGCGCGGCCGGCACGTTTGGCTTCTGCGTACACGCGCCGGAGCAGATCGGCATCGCCCTTGGGGTCGAAGACGATGACGACGTCACCGCGGCGAATGTCCTGGGTGATCAGGAGCTCTGCCAGCCGCGTCTTGCCGACCCGCGTGGTCCCGAGCACCAGGGTATGGCCGACACGCTCACCGAGATCCATCCAGACATCTTCCTCACGAGGTTCCACCGCATGCAGTGCCGGTAGGCCACCGACCGCGGGCAGCGGCCTGAATGGATTCCACCAGGCGGACTGCCGCAGTGCCCAGGCGGCGACGCCGAGCACTGGCGCGGACTCCCACGCGACCTCCTTCTGCCGCGCCCATCGGTAGAACGGCCCCGGTTGCACGTAGTGCTGCACCTCCGGGCGAATGGTGTCTCGCAGGCGCTGGGTATGTGCCTGCGTCCAGCGGAATCCGCGACCGAGGAAGAGCTTGTGCCGGCTGAGCGGAATGCGGGCCGCGCGCACACGGTAGGTCGGCAGGCGCCGCATGTTGTGTTGATAGCGCAGCACCCGCCAGGCCTGGCGCGTGCGCACGAAAGCCAGCGCGAACAGCGCGGTGGCCGCCGAATAGGCGATCCCGGGCGGCATCATCAAAGCCCAGGGTGCCATGAGCGCCATCACGGCGGTCGCCACCGCGACGAGTGCTGACCAGAGCTCTACCGGCGGGCGCAGCAGCGCCTCGACGGGATGCGCCGTCACTGCTCGATGCCGTGCCGGGAGACGAGCGCCGGGATGTGCGCCAGACCCAAGGCCCGCGCGATGTCGGTGGCCGAGGCGGGCAGGATCTGAATGCCGTCCGCGATCTGCGCGATCGCAGCGACGTCGGCCTCGGTCTCGGCCTGGACCAGCATGCCGACCGCTCCTATCGCCTGCAGGCGATCGCGGTGCCTGACGAACCACTCGCGCGACCGGGCGTCCGAGCCGATGAGAAAGAAGGGGCGCGACAGTGTGCCGTTGTTCGGCAGCGTCAGCGGGCGCTTCGTCACGGGCCCGGGCGTCAAACCCGGGGTGTGGATCGGCAGCAGGTTCGACAACGCGGCGGCGCCGAGCTTCTCGTTCGAATCTTCGATCCGAGCGGGTGGCGCGGTGCGCGCCGATTCACCCAACACCTCGAGGTACGGCGCCAGCGGCCGCGTGGCGCCGCTGTCGTGCATCACCGTCAGCGCTGCGCTGGCGATGTCCGCCCACAGCGAGAACGCGATGAGCACACCGACAACAATGTGTGGGCGAGGCATGCCGGCGCTATCCCGTCGCCGTGAGGCTGAGCCAGAGGTCGCGCACACGCTGCCGGTACCGCGTCGCGCGCTCCGGATTGTTCGGCGCGTGGTAGCAGCCGACCGCCGCCCACCACTCCTGCCGGGATTGGTAGCAGGCCGTCAGGATGGTCGCGGCCACGTTCAGATTGCGGTAGGGATCGAGCGCGTCCTCGATGCGGCCCAGGGCAGCACGGTGGTAACGCCAGTTCACCTGCATTAAGCCTACGTCTACCGAGTTGCGCCCGCTGGCGAGCGCTTCCTGCAGCGCGGCCATTGCCGTACGCCGGGACGGATAGTAGCGACCGTCGCCATGGACGTTGAGTGTCCAGGGCCACGGCCGGAGCATCTGCAGACCATCGATTCGCCTTCCGCTCTCGGCAAGCGCGACGGCATAGAAAAGCGTGCCCGGGATCCCGTGGTCGTGAGCGACTTGCCGATAGGTTTCCGGCACGTCGCCTGCTGCGCACACGGCAGGCGCCATCAGCACCCAGGCCATGATTCGCAGCATCGTCGCGGACGCTTGAGTCACAGCGCCGACTGCGGCAGTGGCGTGACCGATTCGCCACGGCGCCGCATCAGGAACGGCAGTTCGCTTTGCCCGGGCACGAGTCGCTCGAGCGCGCCGCCATCGAAGTTGAGCGTGACCCTGCGTGTTCTCACCCATTCCGGCTTAATCCCGCGCGCCGTAGCCCACTCTCGGATTGCGGCCTCGTCGCCGGCGGCGACGCCTGCGAGATAGACGTCCACACCCGCCGCGCGGTCGAGCCTTGCCAACAGTCGCGAGAGGATCGCATCGCAGGCCGCACAGTCTGGAAGCGCGAACAAGAGCACACGGTCCGTCGCGAGCAGCGCCTGCCCGCCGTCATCCCGGTCGGCAAGCCTCGCAACGTCGATCATTGCTTCGCCGGGATACAGCAATCGGCCCGCCTGGTCGTAGGCACGCTGGAAGGCCAGAATGCGTTCGGCATCCTCGCGCATCATCACCGCCCATTGCTCCGCATAGCGCTGGCGTTCGGCGTCATCCCGGGCGTGAATGCCCAGCACCTCGATTGGAGAGATCGTGCCTGGACTGATGCTGCCGCGAATGCCAGCCATCAACGATCGGTAGCGATCCCATTCGCTTGTCGACAAGCCCCACCTCTCGGCTCGGGCCCGCTCGTTGACCGTGAAGCCGCTCCACTTCAGCGCGGACTGCTTTGCCTTGCTCGATGTCGATTGTCCGTCGCGCGCCTCCGCGGCCACGGCGGGACACGCGGCCACCATCAGCAGTGTCATGGCGATTACACCCGATGTCCGCTTATTCATCGCAGGCCCTGGCATCCGTGAGCGCTGGCGGCATCCGACTGGTGTACGGCACGGTGAGATCGCGCTGGCGCGGGTCTTGGGCGTCACAAACCTGTCTGACTGCCGCGTCTTCAGCGAGCGTCGCCGGTGTAACGGACTCGCTGCCGGCGCGTGGAGGGCCCTTATCCAGTGCTTGGCCGCCGACAATCAGCGCGCCTAGGAGGAGGAGAATGATCATGATCGGTTCCATCGCGGCTATCGCCCTCCCGGCGGCGATACCCGTCGCTCGAACGAGACCAATCGGTGTACGGGGTCTTCCACCAGCACGAACGCCGGACCGGCCAGCGTGGCGAGGGCCACGCGCAAGGGCATGAGATCCAGATCCCGATGCGCTTCGGGCAGCGGCAGGGAAAGCAGCGCCTCGCGGTCGGGGCCCGCCGCTTCCGGACCGGCCAGCCTATAGCCTGACGGCGCCAGCAAGGCGGCAATGGCGTCACCGACTCGGACCACCGATCGCGGCAGTACCGTGCGGACCTGGGCCGCGAGCGGGTCCTGCTGGGCGATCGTCGGTGCGGCGCGAACTGTCGAGTAACGAGCGACCGCGTGTTCATCGGCATGCACCGAAGCCGTTGCGGCAAGCCACGCGGCCATCGATACCCGCAGGTGCAACGATGCTTTGTGATTGAGAGCTGAAACGGATCGGGTCATGTCGGGTCGGTCAGTGGCTCGCTACAGAACCCGATAGTCGGCAACTGCAATGCATGGCGGAACCGAAAACTCCGGCGACCTGCGAAGCCCTTTGCTTACCGGCCGAGATAGACCGTCGTGATCTGCTCACGCTCGTGCCCGAGCTCCCGACTGATCGTGAGCCGCGCCTCGCGATCGAGGGCGCGCTCGGCGGTTGACAGACTCTTCGAGGATCGTCCTCCGGCGGCCGGCGACTTCCACCCCGTGAGCTCCTCAAAACGTGCCTGCGCGTAGGCGTGCCGGAGCCCGTGCAGTTTGGATAAGCCGGCATTCGCGGTGTGCCGCTCGTATACCCGCAACTGCTGCCGGTAGTTGCGCTCACCCGGGATCAGCGAGCCGCGTCCCGCCAGCCGGTGCGCCCGGTCGAGCACTGCCCGCTGCGCCGGGGTGCGCACCGGGATCTCGCGTGCCTTGCCGCCTTTGGTCCAGCTGTCCTTCAGTACCAGCCGGTCGCCGCGGTCGGCGTAGCTCGGCTGGAACTTGATGGCTTCTTCACGTCGCAGCCCAAACGCCTGCTGCAGCTCGAGACTCATCCGCACATGAATGTCGCTGACGCGATCGAGTGCCTGCCCGTCCACGCTGACAGCCTTCGACTCGCGACTTACGAAGCGCCGCTCCGGGATCCCGTAATGGTCGTTCTGCCGCGCGATCACGTTCTGGCGATCGACCTTCTGGGCCCACCAGCGCAACACGGTCATCCGGTTCTTGATCGTGCCGATCGACAGCGATTCGGTTTGCCAGCGGCCCACCAGGCCCTCGACGTGTTTTGGCTTCAACGACTGGGCGCTCATATTGCGGAACCCCAGCGCGTGGAGCTGATCTGCGATCAGCGACAACAGCCGCTCGCGGTTGCACTGGGTGGCATATCCACCATCCCGGTTCCGGCGGCACAGCTGTTTCAGTTGGTAGTTCAGGTCTCTCACAGTGTTCGCTGCTCTGGTAAGTGTTTCTGACCACCTGGAAGGCCTTGGCCAACCAGGTCCGGGATCCGGCTGGGGTCACGGGACACCACTCCCGTTCAACCTGAAAACGCCTGATTGCAGGCAACACCGGTTATCCCCTGTGGGGGAGTCGCCCGGCGCAGACCAACTGGCCCATTGCGGGCCGTTCTTCAAAAACGCTTCTCCTCCTTATGTGAAGCTTCGAGTGGAATGAACGGTCTTGCTGTTACACATCACCTCCGTTGAGTTGGGCGAAAGAGACTTTCGCGACGTTGAAAAGAGCACTCGCCGATCTGCCTGGCGGCAGCAACATCGAGTGGACTGTGGAATGGCGAGCGAGGTGCTCACCGGATGAGTCGACGAGTCAGTCGACGCCGTGTGGACGATGGACCGACGACCGTAAGGTCGGCGCGTCAGGGTCGGTCCTGGACGCGCATGCCCGGTTTGACTTTGAGGTCGAGGGTGGGCGCCCTCTTTGCCACTGAGCCGCAGTGGCCACGGATCAATCGGTCGTGGGCGGCAGTGTGGGAACGCGTCATTCGCGCGTCATCGGTGAATCAGCGCCCACACCGCGCCGATTACGGCAACGCCGCCCGCGTCACTACCCCGCTAGCGCTCGCTAGTGACACGGGCGGCTTCGCATCGGCGCAGGCCCGACGCCAGGCATTCGCCTGTCACCGGCCCTGCATCCATGACCACTGGCACACCTTCGGCGCGGGCTCACCTGACCACAGGGGCCCACAGGCACCGCGCACGGCGCGGTCCCGCCCTTGGCGACGCGAGCGTCGGGCCTCGCTTTGCCGTGGCCGGCAGGGCCTGTGGACTCTGTGGACAGCTGAGCGGGAACAAGGGACGGCTTCGAGCGGCCGGCGGGCGGTTATTACAGTGCAATAATCTCTCGGCCGCCTTTCCTAGGCTCAGTCCGAATGTCCCCCGCCTTGACCTTGCCCTTGTAGCCGATGCGCTCCAGCTCATCGCCAAGCTTGATGCCGTTGCAGTCCTCCCGGAGTGAGTGCAGGAAATTCAACCGCCCTTTGCCGGTCCTGTCCCGCGGAATCTGGCGTCGAGTTTGGGGGAATGGAAGGCTTTTTAAGGACCGGTCGTTAGTGGGCGATGGCTGTTTCGCTCGGAATTGCGCGAGCCCGTACACACGTACCCCGAAGGGGAGTATTTGACCTCGAGATATCGACCGTTTAAACCAGCAGGCGCGCGCGAACCCTTGCCGGGGGCCAGGCCAGCCTCGCGTCCAAGCGTGAGAACGGGACAGTGCCGTCAGCCTGATTCCTCCAGGCCTGACAATTGTTGATGTGGCGGCGCTCGGGCGAAGGGTCTGAAGACTGGTGTTGCGGCCTCGGCTCGCCGCGCGAGATGATCGAGGATCTGTTTGATCACCGCTGGATCTTCGATGCTCGCGATCACCTTCACCGCGCCGCCACAGTGTTCGCAGCTCTCGATAGCGATCTGGAAAACCCGCTTCAACCGTTGCGCCCACGTCATCGAGACGTGGCTCGCGGGCACGGGCCCATCAGTGGTCTCCGCCCTGCGTCGGCCACGTCGGGCCGGGGTGATCTGCTCACGCAGTCGATGATTCGGCGCAAAGACGCCGTGGTAGCGCGTGAGGTTGACGCGTGGTGTCGGCACCAATGCGGCCAGCCGGGCCATGACAAATCGGCAGGATTGCCGAATTGGACGACCGCAGGTCGCCCGCAGGGTGGCGCACACGGATGTGCCCCATCAACTCCAGTGGCTCGAATACCACGTCCGTCTTGCCATCACGGTAGGGTGTTTTGAGACGGTACCGAATATTCCCCTGCGCCGTTAGCGACAACCGCTCAGTCGAGACTGCCGGGCGCGTGATGTAGCGACGCACAGGCGTTCGAGCTTCTCGCGTTCGTGCGCCTCGCACGCCACCCCAGCGTGCAACGAGAACCCAGCGGCTTCCGCGACCGAACTGTTGTCGTCTCCTGCAGCGACTGCCGGCACTGTCTGCTCGGTAAACGCTTTGCGGCCCTGGTGGGGGCCGAGCGCAATGCGGTAGGTAATCGAATGCCCCAATAGATCATCGAAGCCCGAACTATCAGGCGAGTCCACTATCAAAAAGCTGCTCTCCAAGTCCCGCACCAGGAGTCCTTGGCGTTCGAGTGCCCGGCCAACGCGCTGCCTGATAACGTGAACCAACTTCTCAAGTTCAGCCACGGTTGGCGATGGTAGCCGGCGAAAGGTCAACCGCTCGCCGCTCGTCACGTATACGCCGTCGAGGAAGAGGATGTGAAAATGAATATTGAGATTGAGCGCACTCCCGAAGCGTTGAATCAACGTCACCGCGCCAGTGTGTGCTGTGGTGTGGTGATGGCCGGCAGCTTTAATCAGATAACTCGCGATGGCACGAGTGACGATGCCCAGCACCTGACCAATCACCGTCGGATCAGTGGCGAATAGAAGACGCAACGTGAACGGCACGCTTAGCACCCATTGCGGCATCGGTTCGTGGGGCAGCACTTCGTCCACCAGCAAGGCCGCCCCTTCCGCCATCCGGCACGCGCCGCAGCTTGGACAAAAGCCGCACCGTCTGCAGGTGAAGGCGACTAATCGCTCGGCGTGACAGTCCGCGCAGCGAACTCGCAGGAAGCCGTGCTCCAAGCGACCGCACTTCAGATAATCTTCGAACTCGCGCTGCACATGCGCCAGCAATGTCCGCTCACGCGCCGCCAGGTTTCATGAACGCCGGTTAGTGGGCTTCAACCAGTTGATACAGGAGCGTCTGTTCGGGACGGTGGAGGGCATGCTCGCCTACGCGCAGCCTCAGCAACGGCGTCCTTGCCGGCCGATAACGGCGTCATGCATGGCGTCCTTGCGACATCTTACGAGCCGATAGTTTAGCTTGTCCGCCGAGTTTGGCGACTCATCTGAAGTTTGGTCGTCTGTGCAGGCGCAAGCCGTTGGGCCCAACCAGCCTTGGGCAGCCTCGCGGGTGGTCCGGAACGTCCGCAAACGGGAAAACAGGGAGCTAAGGTCATGAGGCAGCTGTGGGTAGATTGCAGAAATTCGCTGGCTTCTTGAGAATGTCGTGAAATTTAAAAAGTGTCGATGGTCGAACAATGACCGCAGCGCGCCGGATGTGGCGCCGAGCGAGAAACAATGACCAAACGCCAAGCTGGAATCGATCAAACGAGGAGAGACAGGGAGCGCGTCGCCGGGAACGATTAACGATCAGTAATTGCTGTTTCATGATGGGGCTTTCGGCGACCACAGTCTTGGCCCCGTCGGGCCCTAAGAGCTTGGCGCTCGTGGATAGCAGGTGCGCAAGAAGCAGCAGCAGTTCCTTCACAATAAAACAAGGGCAGTGAAGGACGCCTTTCGGAACAAGACTGTTGAGATTGCCGTTTTCAAGCGACAATTAGAAATTCGCGACACACAGGTAAAAATGGCAGCACCCTAGTGAGGGCGTATCAGTGTGCTATGGCTGATTATTTGCTGAATCCGGCCTCTGAAACAGGTGACTCTGTGCTGTTCACCGATCAATCTGTTGCTTTCTATATGCAGACTTTTCAAGATCAGGATTATGCCTTTCATCGGGCCTTTCAACTGCGCTTTCTATATCCCGGCGCACGTATTGTTGTGCGATCTGATGGAGGAGGTCGATCTTTCCATCGATGGGAGGACATTGGGATTGAGTTTTACAATGAAGAGCGGCTGTTCACGATATCGAATGGTGGCGCGGTAGTTCAAAGAATGCTTGAGTTATATGACTATAAGCCACGGCCATATCTAATTAAAATTGACCCAGACACTTTGCTTGCCCGCCGACTCAGGTACCTGCCAAGGAAAGAGGGTCTATTTGGCACACTTCAAGGTCCGATTTCTAGTCGATCCATACAAGGAGGATTCATAGGCATTAGCCGGACTGCAGCGCTATCAATTTTGGAATCCGGACTGTTGCTAGATAGCAACCTAAAGAATCCCGATAGCTCAGGTGGTCCATATATGGCTCATTTAAGGCGGCGAGCTGATCGGACAGGCTTAACGAGTTTCGATACCTTATTGGGGTGGGCTGCCAGTTGCCTCGGTTTGGAATTATTTGCGTTTCCCGAAGTCTGCTGTGATTGGAAGCAGGCTCCTGATAATCAAGGACTAAGGTGGGCAATGACCCATCCAGATCCACAACGTGATCACTGGACAACCACACGCCATAATTGAACGGCCTTGCCATCGGAAATGATGCGGATCCTAATCGTCTATTTTAATTATCCCCAGCTTTCGGCGACATATGTTGAGGCCGAGATCCGCTACTTTCAGCGTCAGGGGATAGACATCGAGGTCTGGTCGGAATGCGAACCCGGCGCGGCATACGTTCCGTCCTGCAAGGTTCATCGAGGTACGCTGTCAGAAGCTGAAGCTGCCTTTCAACCAGACATTATTCACTTCTACTGGGTGAAGATGGCTGTGAAGCACTTTGAAAGCACGTCGTGTGCGATCGTTACCGTTAGGGACCACTCGTTTGGGTTAGACGAAAGGGAGATATCGTACCTCCTTTCGCAGTCGAGGGTGCGCGCAATTTTCCTATTTCCTCATGAGATGGTGCAAGCTGGGTCTGAGAAGCTTGTAGCTGTCCCAGTCGCATATGACAGCAATAGGTATCCGATTGCGAATCACGTTATCAAGCAGAATGATATGGTTGTTTGCTGCACAGCTGGACTGCCAAAAAAGAGTCTGGAGACATTTTTTCAGACCGCAGCATTATGCCCGAGCCACCGCTTCGTCCTTGCGGTTGCTACGTGCACTGGGCACTCGGAGACAATCCATGCTTGCATGGATTTGAATCGCAGACTCGGCAGTCCCGCAGAGATACGCGTGGATGTTCCCCATGCGGATATTGTTCCGTTGGTGTTGAGCGCTGGTTCTTATCTGTGCACACAGAGTTTCCAGAAGCGCGGAATGCCAATTGCTGTTGCTGAGGCACTTGCTAGCGGGTGCTATATTTTGGCTCCGAGACTGCCTTGGCTAAACGATATGATTGCTGATCAAGGTGCCACATATGGCGACCCGAGTGAGGCGGCAGAAGCAATTATCGAGACTTGTAGGTGGTCTCCTCAGAAGTGGGCATCGGTTTCCGCCAGCGCAGCCAAATATGGATTCCACAGATTCTCTGATCAGGTGGTCCTTCCAAAGGTCATCCAAGCATGGTGCGCAATCATAGGCAGTCCTCAATAGAAAGTAATAATCCGTGCAACTACGATCGCGATCGCGGAAAACACGAGAGATGCATTTTGACTTTTGAATATTTTTTCTACGCTTTTTCTTGCTTTGCAATTGCGCACAATATCTGGGCGATTGCAAACATAAGGTGGGCCACATCTTGGATTGCAAGTGAAAGGTTAAAGCCATACTTCAATGAACCGGAAACGTTTGTTCTGATAGTGATTCCGATGTTGCACGAACAGGAGATTGCTGAAGAAACGATCCGCCATTTCCTTCAGCTTGAATACGATATATCGCTATACAAAGTGTTGATCATAACTAGCGCTCGAGAGCGTCCTCGGCAGCAAGAGACAACCTATGACGTTGTTCAGCGCGTCCTATCTACTGACGAGTCAGGGCGAATTCTCCACTTTCATACGGACGGCAACGACACAACAAAGTCGGATCAAATGAACCAAGCTCTTAAGTGGCTTGATGAGGTGGTGCAGCCCTGGTGGACAGAAAATGCTATCGTGGGGGTTTACGACGCTGATTCGCGACCAGAGTTGCATACGCTGAGAGGGCTTGATCGCGCCGCTAGGGACAATCCCTATGATTGTGCATTTCAACAGCCTGCGATGTACGTGTCTGGTTTTGACCATTTGCCATCGGGACTACGAGGGGCATACCTTAGATCAAGGCCTATTTACAACTTACGTTTTTGCATGTTCCGTGAGATACCCGGATTTTACAGGAGCATGATCGCCACGAGATCGACATCCGCCGGTGTTCGTACAGTGCTTTCCAGTCCCAACCACTTTTTGGGTCACGGGGAATTTATCCGCAGCAACACACTATCAACTGTGGGCGGATTTCCGCGCCCGAGCGCCGATACATCACTTGGTACGATGCTATCATTTATGGGGCACGCGGTCGTACCTCTTTCCTCATTCGACATCGGCCAAACCCCTGCTTCCGCCGGCATGCTGATCAAACAGGGCGCCACCTGGTACGCTGGGTGCGCATTGTACTTTGAAGATTTGGCAGCTGCGCTCTCCAAGGGCAGTCGCCTCTCCTTGGTTCATCTCGTGATGCTATTCAAGAGATGGCTGGAGAACATGATTTGGGCCACTGGGCCGATGCTTTTATTGCCGTGCTTCGTTTGGGCCCATTACTCCCAAAACATGGCCCTTTTTTTGGCCAGCGCGTTTGTCGGTATTCTTCATCTCTTGTCGGTTCTGCAAATTATACGTTTTTATCTAAATATATCCCCAGAGATAAGTATTGGCAGAGTTTTACCAACCATAAACAAGTCGAAGGCTGCCTTGATGGTGCTGACCTACCCATTTATGTTGTTGGGTACATGCTTGGGTCCTTTGTTACATTATTTCTATCGATTTAGGACGATGCTCACGGGGCGAACTACGCCACGTTCAAAGACGGATCGAATTCCTATCCTAGACACGAGAAGGGTAACCGTCCGGCGAACACATCTACCGGGATGCGATTCGACGCCCGAGGATAGTGTCCACTAAGAAAACCGGTGAACACTATGCAAGACACTCTTTGTCGCCTTCGGCGACGCCGCTCGACCGCCTTCAAAGCGGAAGTCCTCGCGGCCTGTGCCCAGCCCGGCGCCTCGGTCGCGAGCGTCGCCTTGGCGCACGGCATCAACGCGAATCTGGTGCATCGCTGGCGGCGCGAGGCTGCCGAACCCAGCCGCACTCGGCTCCGTAAGACCGGGCTCGCCGAGTTCGTGCCGATGGCAATCGCCCCTGCACCGGTCTTGGCAGCGCCTGAGGACATCCGGATCGAAATTCGTCGTGGCGCCTGTGCGGTCAGCATTGCATGGCCGACCTCGGCGGCGACTGCGTGCGCAGGCTGGTTGCGTGAGCTGTCGCGGTGATTCGAATAGACACCGCGTGGCTGGCCGTCGAGCCGCTTGATATGCGCGCCGGGCCGGACACGGCCCTGGCGCGCGTGGTACGCGTGTTCGGCGAGGCCCGACCACATCATGCCGACCTCTTCGCGAACCGCCGCGCCACACGCCTGAATGTGTTGGTGCACGACGTCTTCGGTCTGTGGCTCTGCGCGCGTCGTCTCCATCAGGGCAAGTTCAGCTGGGCGACGATTGGGACATCGGTGTCGCTCACGCAGGAGCAGCTTCAGGCGCTCGTGCTCGGCTTGCCCTGGCATCAACTCGGCGAGGTCGCCTCAATCCGCGTGGCCTGATCGACGACGTTGAACCGGTGTGTCACGATCCTATCCATGATGAATGCCGAGCCACTTGCGCAGATGAACGCGGACGAGCTCCGTGCATTCACCGCGCAGTTGATGACCGAGATTAACGACGTCTGTCGCGACAATGCCTGGAAGCAGATGAAGATCGTTCAGCTGACGCACGAGATGGCGCTGATGAAGCGCCGGAAGTTCGGTGCCGGTAGCGAGCAACTGAAGGCCGAGCAGCGGCATCTGTTCGAGGAGGAAGTCGAAGCCGACCTCGAGGCGATGACGCTGGAGTTGAAGGCGCTGCAGCGGACGGACGCGCAGACTGCGCCGAAGGAGACACCGAAACGCGCCCCGCCGCCTTTGAGCGTGCCGCGCACGGAAGTTCATCACGAGCCGCCCTCAACCCTGTGCGCCTGCGGCTGCGCGCTGACCCGAATCGGCGAAGACATCAGCGAGAAGCTCGACTACACGCCTGGCGTGTTCACCGTCGAGCGGCACGTGCGTGGCAAGTGGGTCTGCCGCAAGTGCGAGACGCTCGTGCAGGCGCCGGTACCGCCGCACGTCACCGACAAGGGCCTGCCAACCACCGGCCTCCTGGCCCACGTGCTGGTCGCGAAGTACCTCGACCATCTACCGCTGTATCGCCAGGAAGGCATCTTCGGCCGCGCAGGCTTGGAGATCCCGCGCTCGACGCTGGCGGAGTGGGTGGGACGATGTGGGGTCGCGGTGCAGCCATTGGTCGATGCACTGCGCGACGCGATGTTCGAGCGCCGCGTGCTGCACGCGGACGAGACACCGGTGTCCATGTTGGCGCCGGGCACGGGCAAGACGCACAATGCTTACGTGTGGGCTTACGGCACTACTCCCTACGACCCGCTGCAGGCGGTTGTTTACTACTTCGCCGAGAGCCGCGCGGGTCAACACGCGCGCCGCTTCCTCGAGGGCTGGCAGGGCAAGCTCGTGTGCGACGACTTCGCTGGCTACAAGGCGTTGTTCGCCACCGGCGTCACCGAGGGTGGCTGCATGGCGCACGCGCGGCGCAAGTTCCATGACTTGTGGGTCAGCCACAAGAGCCCATTGGCCGAGGAAGCGCTGAGCTTCTTCCGGACGTTATACGAGATCGAACGCACGGCGCAGAGCCTTGGCGCAGAAGTCCGGCAACGACTTCGAGTGCTTCAAACGAGACCGGTGCTGGACACGTTCCATCGATGGCTGCTGCTGAAGCGGCAGCAAGCGACGGACGGAACTGCCGCGGCGAGGGCGATCGATTACAGCCTGAAGCGCTGGGAGGCGCTCACCCGGTTCGTCGACGACGGCGACTTGCCGATCGACAATAACCATCTGGAGAACCGGATCAGGCCGATTGCGCTAGGGCGGGCG
>LNFM01008935.1_pt1 | contig 14861 bp, 9 predicted proteins | sample 596031 | NCBI WGS metagenome assembly LNFM01 (sample SAMN04254537, study PRJNA301005) | activated carbon metagenome | isolation source: dual media filters at the Ann Arbor, Michigan drinking water treatment plant | place: USA: Ann Arbor
CGGCGGGCGCCACGCCCTGTTCATGCCCGATGGCACCTTGGCGCCCGCACCGGTGCTGGCGCCGGCCGGTTTGCAGAGCGGGCCAGAACTCACCCGGCGCCTGCTGGCGAATTTCTGGATGCATCTGGGTGCCACCCTGCTGCGGCGCGAATTGGCCCTGCGCCTCGGCGGCTTTGCCGAGGGGCTGTTCTATGGCGAGGACGTGTTGTTCCTCACTAGGCTCTCCCGCCTCGCGCCACTGCATCTGCTGGACCAGGAGGTCTATGCCTGGCGCCGGGCCGGCGGGGGGCTGACGGGCTCCTCGGCGCGGCTTGGCGTTGCATCCCTGCGCTATTTGTCGGTGGCGGCGCGCGACCCGCTGCTGCGCCCGTTCCGGCGCGAGGTTCGATGGGCGCTCTACAGCGCGCGCAAGGGGCTCGCCGCCAACAATCTGCGCGCGGGGCGGCGCCTGGCCGGTTTGCGCTTTGCCGCCGCGGCCTGGCGTTCCGACCCGCGCGAAGTGCGGGACTTCCTGCGTTTCCTTCAGCTTCTCCCCCAGGGCCCGGCGGCGCGGCGTGCCGCCTATAGCCAGGCCGAATCCTTCTCCCCCGAGGTGACATCATGAGCGGCCTGGCTGAAACACGAGCGGGGCGCTTCGCGCTGCGCGGCGCCTGCGCGGGTTTGCGCGTCGTCTTCCAGGGCGGCAGCTTTCCGCGACTCCAGCTCTGGCTGTGGGACCGCGTGGTGCGGCCGCACATCCTCTGGCGCTCCTTCCGGATCGAGGCGCGGACGCGTTTCGGCGCGCGGCTGGAGGGCGGCTTCCCCGATGTCGTCCACAGCTTCGTGTATTTCTTCGGCATTTGGGAGCCGGCGGTGACGCGCCTGTTCCAGCGCGCGCTGTGCCCGGGCGACATCATGGTGGATGTCGGCGCCAATGTCGGGCTGCACAGCCTGCTCGCTTCGCGCCTGGTCGGCCCCACCGGTCGCGTGCATGCGGTGGAGGCCTCGCCCTGGATCTATGCGCGGCTGATGCGCAACATCGCCGCCAATGGGGCGGACAACATCCAGGCCCGCAACTTCGCCGCCACCGCCGAGCCTGGGCCCGTTTCCGTCTGGCTGCATGATGACAGCAACCTCGGCGGCACGACGATCATCGCGAGCGAGGCCGCGCGCTCCGGCGCCGCGCTGGAAGCGACGGTGGAGGGGCGCCCGCTCGGCGAGATCGTCCCGATCGAAGACCTGCTGGCCGCGCGCCTGATCAAGATCGACGTGGAGGGCGCCGAATGGATGGTCATCCAGGGCATCGCCAGCCTGCTGCCGCGCCTGCGCGAGGATGTGGAGATCCTGATCGAGGTGAAGCGTGATGCGCTGCAGGCCATGGGTGCGTCGGTGGAGGCGCTCCTCGCGCTGTTCACCGCCGCCGGCTTCGCGGCCTACGAGGTGGAGAATGACTACGGCGCCGCCTCCTACATCGCGGGGCAACCGCGCGGACCGGTGCCGCTGCGCCGCACGGATTTCGAAATGGCGGATCTGGTTTTCCGCCGCGGCGGGCAGCCCGTCTGATGGAGATCAGCGTCATCATCCCGACCTGGAACCGCGCCGCCCTGCTGCCGGAGACGCTGGACGCCGTCTTCGCGCAGACGCATCCGCCGCTGGAGGTCATCGTGGTGGATGACGGCTCCACCGATCAGACGGCGGAGATGGTGACGGAGCGCTACGGCGCGCGGGTGCGCCTGCTGCAGATCGCCAATGGCGGGGATCTGGCGGCGCGCAATGCCGGGCTGGCGGTGGCGAGTGGCCGGTTGGTTGCCTTCTGCGACAGCGATGACCTCTGGCGCCCGGATTTCCTGGCGGCCATGGCGGCACTTTGGTTCGCCGAGCCCCGGCTGCGCGCGGCCTTCGCCGATTTCGTGCTGCTGCGGGATGGCGTCTGCGGCACCAGCACGAAATTCGCCGACGCGCCCGAGGGTTTCTGGCAGGGGCTGCGCGTGCTGGCACCTGAGGGGCTCGCCGCCTTCGACAAGCCCATCGTGGAGCGCGTCATCGGCTTCCAGCCCTTCTTCCCCTCGGCCATGGTGGCCGACCGGCAGTTCCTGCTGGCGCTGGGTGGCTGGGATGCCTCGGTCGGCCGCACGGTCGGCACGGATTTCGCGACCATCTTACTGCTCTGCGAGCATCCGCCCATCGGCATCGTCCATCGCCCGTTGGTGATGATCCGCAAGCATCCCGGCGGGTATTCCGCCGATGTGCAGGCGATGAACCTGGGCGATGCGGCCATCCTGGAACATGTGCTGGCGCGGCGGCCTTCGCTGCGCCCGCTGGACCAACTGATCGCCGAGAGCGTGGCGCGGCGCCGCGTGCAGGCGCTGGAGATCGCCTTCGCGCGGCAGGATCACGCGGCGGTGCGCGGCATCTGGCGCCTGCTGCCGGAGCCCAGCAAGGCCTGGCCCTTGCGGATGAAGGCCGGCGTCGCCGCCTGGCGCTCGCCGTGGCGGGACTGGGCGGTGCGCGGCCTTCTGGCCATCGGCACGCTTCGTGCGCGGGTCAGTTCCGGCAGGGCGGCGCGGCGCGCGGCACGATGTGAAAGATCGGGTCGCGCCGGAAATCCTGCGGCCGGGTGAAGGGGGCACCGGCCGCCGCCAGCCAGGCATGGGCGCTGCGGGCGGCGGGCAGGTCCAGCACGTCAATGATCGCCGCCAGCGATTGCAGGGCCAATTGCGCGTAGTCGCCTTCCGTCTTGCTCCATCCGGTGCCGTTGGAAAGCCCGGCCGCGCGCGTCGCGGCACCGATCTCGGCCCAGCTGCGCCCGGTGGCGATGAGATAGGCGCAGCCATCCCGCGGCGGGAAGCCGCGCGCCTCGGCCTTGAAGCGCCCCACCAGGAAATTCGTCATCCAGCCCAGCACGGCGCGGGCCTGCGGGTCGCCGCGTTGGGCGGCGATGGCGGCGGTCGAGGCGAAGTAATCCTGCTGCCAGGGGGGCATGACGCCGGGCGTGCCGTATTCGCCGGGGATGCGGCCATGCGCCTCGCCTTGCTCCGCCGTCCAGGCGGGGATGCGGCTGGTGATCCAGGCCCAGTTCGCATCGGCCGAGGCGCGCAGCCAGGGGCGGTGCCGGTCCGCATCCGGGCTGGCCCAGGCGGCATTCTCCAGCTGCCGCAGTGACCAGGCGGCCCCGCGCACCTGGTTGCCGCGCACCACATTCACCCCTTCGCCGGCGCCGCGCGCGGCCGCCGCGGGCCATTGCGAAAGCACGGCCCAGGCGGCCTGGGCCTGGAGGTTGTCGAGCAGCGCACGCCGCCCGGTGAGCAGGTAGGGGATGAAGGAGAGATCGGGCTGATGCGCGCTATCCGTCACCCAGCCGGTCTCCGCCGAAATCGGCTGGGCGAGGCCCCCCGGGGCGGGCCCGCCGCGCCCATCCGTCCAGAGCCCGGGCCAGCGGATCGTGTCCATCCAGGCGCCGCGCGCGGAGTCGAAGAAATGCCAGGGGATGCTGCCGGCTGCCTCCGCCTGGCCGAGGGCAAAGCCGGCGGCGCGGCGGTCGCCGCTGATCAGCCAGGCGGCCTGGGGCATGGTGGCGGGGCCGATATCGGCGCGCCCGCCGGTCTGCCGCATATCCTGCGTGATGCCGCGCGGGCCGAGCGGCGCGGACCAGCCGGGCGCCGCCATCGCGCCTGCCATGCGGGCCAGCAGCGCCGGCTCGATCCCCGCCGTGAGGCCGTAGCGCGCCACGGCGCCGGCATCGGCGAGGTAGCCGGCATCGTGGCGGATCAGGGGGGGCTGCGGCGCGGGCCCGGACTGCGTGCTGCCCAGCAGGCGGCCCCAGCCGGTGTATTGGTGCTGGCGGCGGATCTCGGCCTCCAAGGCCACGCGCCCATCCAGCCGGAGCCGGACGGCATAGGCCACCTCCCCGCCATTGGGGCGCATGGCGACGTCATTGCGCAGCCAGGCCTCCACCCAGAGCGTGCCATCCGCGCGCAGCGCCACATCCGCGACCAGCCGCAGCGAGGCGATGCCGCCCAGCGGCACCGGCCGTGCCACGCGCCCCTGGATGGCCAGCGGGCCGGATTGCCAGAGATCGGCGCCGGGAAAACCTTGCAGCAGATCGGCCCGCCAGACCTGGCCGCCGGACTGGATTTCGATGTGCGCGGAGCGGCCCGCCCGGGGCAGCTCCAGCGCTGCGCCCGCCTCCCGCGCTTCGGCGCGCATCTGGCAGGCGGCCAGCGCACCATCCGCCAGTGCCGGGCAGGCGATGGCGATCTGCGCGAGGCGGACCGAGCCATCCGGGTGGCGGCTGCGCACATCCATCTGCGTCGGCAGCGCGGCACCGCTCGCCAGGCGGATGGCCGGCTGGCTGCCGCGCGGCATGTCACCGGGACGGAAGGCCTGGCCCAAGACCGCGATGCTGCCGGCGGGCGCGCCCGTCCCCTCCAGGGTGAGCCGCGCGAAATCCGGCGCGCAGGCGGCCTGCGCGGAGAAGGGCAGCAGGCCCAGCCCCAGGGCGTGGCGGCGCGTCAGCATGGCCGGCCCATCACCCGGCGAAAGACGGTCAATTGCCCGGCCGTGGTGTCGTCCCAGCCGAAGCCCTCGGCGTAGCGGCGGGTCGCCGCGCGGTCCGGCAGGGCGGCGAAAAGGGCGCGCACGCCCTGCACGATGGCTTCCACCGAGAAATCGGCCAGCAGGCGGCCGGCCTCGGGCGCGCGCACCGCCTCGCGGCAGCCCCAGGCGGGGCTGGCCAGCACCGGCGTGCCGCACGCCATGGCCTCCAGCAGCACATTGGCCCAACCCTCGCGCGTGGAGGCCAGCACCAGCGCATCCGCCGCGGCGTATTGCGCGGGCAGCGCGGCATGCGGCACGGCGCCGGGCATCTCCACCCGGTCGGCCACGCCCAGCGCCTGGGCCTGGGCCTCCAGACGCCCGCGCTCCGGCCCTTCGCCCAGGATGCGCAGGCGGAAGCCCGGCAGCTCCGGCAGGGCCGCGATGATGCGGTCATGCCCCTTGCGCGGAATGAGCAGGCCGACGGAGAGGAGCGTCGGCGGATGCGGCGCGCGGGTTTCGGCCGGGTGGAAGAGGTCGAGGTCCACGCCGTTGCGCAGCACCGTGATCTTCCCGGCCGGCGCGCCCAGCTCCACCATGCCGGCCTTCAAGCCGGCGCTGACGGCGATCAGCGCATCCGCCCCGCGCATCGCCCGCTGGATGGCGCGGCGCGGCCCCGCATAGCGCGGCAGCAGGCTGACATCCGAGCCGCGCGCCGTCAGCACCACAGGCTTGCCGAAATGCTGGCCGAGGCGCAGTGCGGCGATGCCCTCGGGGTGCAGGTAATGCGCGTCCAGCACGTCGAAATCGAAGCCTTCCCGCATCATGCGCGTCAGCCGGCGCCGCGCGCTGAGGAAGAGCCCGATGGGGCTGGTCATGAGGCCAAGACCCGGAAGCGTCGCGAAGCGGGGGTGCAGCACGCGCAGCCCCTGCCGCCTCTCCTCGGCGGGCACGGAGGTGTAGAAGGGAACCGGCGCCAGCACTGTGCTGCACGCCTCACCGCTGGCGACGAGATGCCGCAGGCGGTTTTCCACGAAGACGCCATGGTTGGGGGCGGCCGGGTTCGGGTAGAGGGTGGTGAAGCTCAGCAGGCGGATCATCGCGCGCTGGCTCCCGCATCGCGAAGGGCGACCAGCCCGCCCCGCCCACCGACCACCAGGAAAGCCAGGCGATGCCGCCCAGCATGGCGAGGTAATAGAGGCCATCCATGGTGCATCTCCATCATCGGGCGGCCAGGGCGGCGCTGCGCCAGCCACGCGCCGCCGGCACGGGGTCCCGGGCCCGCAGGACCAGCGCCTGCGCCCCGGCGAGGACCACGAGCAGCGTCCAGTAGTAATCCCAGTAGGAAAGCGAGAGGAAACTGCCGCTCACCAGATAGGCGGTGATGGCGACCAGCCCCATGCGCCCCAGATCGCCCGCCCAGGCCAGCTCCGGATGCCCGCGTGCGCGGCGCATCAGCCCCCAGGCCTGCACCAGGCCCACCACGCTCAGCCCGGCCCAGATCACGAAGGTGGGGAAGCCGTGCTCGCCCAGCAATTCGAACCAGATGCTGTGCACGGCCCGCGCCGGCCCGCCGGGCGCCACGCGGTCCACCACGTCGCGTGCATAGGGCCCGGTGAAGCCCGAGCCGACCAGCGGGCGGTCCAGCGCGAGCTGCCAGGAGATGCCCCAGAGGACCAGCCGTTCGGAGGCGGAAGCATCCTCCTGGTAGCTCGAAATCCCGCTCATCCGCTCGCTCCAGCTTTCGGGCATGAAGGCGACGACGCCGGTGAGGCAGAGGGCCAGGCCTGCGCCCAGCAAGAGCTTGCGCCCGCTCATCATCCACAGCACGAAAAGCACGGCGCAGAGGCCCAACAGCGCCCCGCGCGAATAGCTTGCGACCACGGCCAGCAAGGTCAGCCCCATGGCGATGGCCAGGCCGACCCGCACCCAGCGATGCGCCGATTGCAGCCGCAGGTAGTTCATCAGCGGCAGCGAGATCAGCAACGCGGCGGCGAGGTGGTTGTTGTCCGTGATCATCGTCTGCGGCGGGCCCCAGACGCGATAGCTGCCCCCCGTGACCAGCGCGAAGATGCCGCCGCGCACGCCGTAATAGCCGAGCGAGATGACCATGACCCAGACCAGCGCGTGCAACCGCTGCCGCGTGGTGAGCATGGAGGCGGTGAGCAGCAGGCCGAGCAGGATCTTGACGCTGCGGTCCCACTTCTCCCACACCGCCGCCGGATCGCCGAGGGCCACCAGCGAGGTCGCGGTGAAGCAAAGCATGAGGGCGAAGAGCAGCAGCGTCGTCGCGTTCAGCGGCGGCAGGCGGAGTTCGCCCGCCATGAGGCAGCCCACCAGCGTCGCGACGACGACCAGCATGGCCCAGGGCAGCTCGCTGGCCATCCCATAGGCGAGCCGGTGCGGATTCATGAACGATATCCAGTTCCACAGCAGCACGCCGATGAAGGGCTGCGCCAGCACGGCGGCCAGCAGCAATCCGAGCGTCCCCATCAGGGCCAGGTCGCGCATGCCCTCACTCCGGCCGGCGCAATTCGGCCAGCAGCTGCAGCGCGGCCGGGCGTTCGGGGAAGCTGGACGCGGGCCGCGCCTCCATGGCCGGGGCCAGCACGGCCAGCGCCTCCGCCCGCGCGCCACTCGCTTTCAGCGCATAGGCCAGCCGGTAGGCGGCGCCCGGTTCGGTCGTCGCCTGCGGGCGCAGGCGTGCCGAATGGCGCAGCAGCAGGACCGCCTGGGCCGGCTGCCCGTCCCGCGCCAGGATCCAGCCCAGCGTGTCCGCGACATCGGCCCCGGGGGAGAGATAGTAGCCCCGCTCGGCCAGGCCGCGCGCGCGCAGCGCGGCGGCAGGATCCTCCTTCAGGCGCAGCAGCCAGGCGAGGTTGTTCAGGGCCAGCGCGTCATCCGGCCGGCGTTCCAGCAGCGCCTCCAACCGCTGCTCCGCCGCCGAGAGCCGGCCTGCCTCAATGTCGAGCTGCGAAATCATCATCGCCGCGTCATTGTCCTCCGGCGCGCGCTCCAGCCAGGCGCGCAGCGCGGCGGCTGAGGCCTCGGCCTGCCCGGCCGCGCGCAAGGCGCCGGCATGGCGCAGGGCGAGATAGGCGGAGGGCCGTTCCGCCTGGGCGGCGGCATAGGCGCGGGCGGCTTCCGCAGGCTGGTTGACCGCCATCAGGATATCGCCGCGCAGTGCGGCGCCGGCCGGCTGGGCCGTGGGCTCGCGCGCCATGCGGGTGGCGAATTCCAGCGCGGCGTCCAGGCCGCGCGCCTGGCGCACCAGCGCGGCCAAGCCCTGCAGCAGGGCCGGGTCGGCGGGATCCTCGCGCAGGCCTTGCAGCAAGGTGGCTTCGGCGCCGGCCGCATCACCGCCGCGGAATTGCAGCGCGGCCAGTTGCCGGCGCGCCCGCAGCGCGCGCGGTTCCATCGCGAGCGCGGCGCGGCTGGCGGCCTCGGCTGCCGGGAAATCGCCCAGCGCCGCCAGGGCCTCGGCCCGCTCCATCTGTGCCTCGGCATCATCGAGCGCGCCCAGGGGGCCGCGGGTCAGCAGCGCCACGGCCTCACCGGCCTCGCCGGCCTGGACCAGCGCCTGCGCCAGGCGGATGCCGAGGGCAGGATTGCCCGGGTTCGCCGCGTGGCTGGCTCGCAGGACGCCGAGCGCCTGCGCCCGGCGCGGCCCGTCCGGGCGGATCGCCTCGAGCAATTGGCCGGCGGCCTCGATATTCGCGGGATCCAGCCGCAAGACCTCGCCGAGCAGCGCCTCCATCTCCTCGTCACGGCCTTCCAGCCGCGCGATGCGCACCAGCGCGATGCGCGCCGCGACCGAGCCGGGGCTGGCCGCCAACACCTCATTCAGCAGCGCACGGGCCGGCCGCAGGTCGATCTGCATGATGAGGGCCGACGCCTCCAGCACCCGCGCCGCCTCGCCGCGACGCTCTTCGACCGTCAGGCGTGCCAGCTCCTGCCGCACCCCTGCGAGGTCACCGCGATACAGCGCCGCGAAGGCCAGCAATTCCCGCATGCCGGAAATGGTCGGGTTGAGCGTGAGCGCCCCCTGGGCCGCTCGCACCATGCCGGCGAGATCGCCCACGCCGAGCTGGGCCGCGGCCAGCCGCGCCAGGAGCCCGGCATCCTGGGGCGCCAATTGGCTGGCCCCGGTGAAGGCCGCGACCGCTTCGCGCCGCCGGCCTGCCGCCGCGTGCAGCCGGCCCAGCAGGTCGAGCGCCTCGGCATCCGCGCCGCCGCGGGCGGCAAGCTGCGTCAGCACCAGCGCGGCGTCAGCGGGCCGGTTGGCCTGGAGCTCGAAGGCGGCCACCAGCTTGGCGCCGCGTGGGTCGGCCGGGTTGCGGGCCAGATGGCGCCGCGCCGCATCCTCGGCCTGGGCCATCTGGCCGGTGCCGCGCTTGGCGGTGGCCAGCAGCAGGAAGCCGTCGGGGAAGCTGCCCAGCAGGGGGCCCACGCGCTGCAAGGCGCGGTCCATCGCCGCCCAGTCGCGCGCGCCGCCCGCCACCACGGCCCGCAGGTAATGCCCGGCCGCGCTGTTCGGCACGACAAGGAGGGCGGCATCCAGGTCCTGCGTGGCGCCCGGCACCTGGCCCAGCGCCAGCCGGGCCTCGGCGCGGCGCAGCAGGGCCGAGACATGGCCGGGCGTCACGGCCAGCGCGGCGTCGAAGCGCTGCACCGCCTCGGCCGGTTCGCCGCGGGCGAAGAGCAGCGCGCCCTTGCGGATCAGCGCCTCGACCAGGCGCGGCTCGCGCGCGAGCAGCCGGTCGATCAGCAGCTCCGCACCCGTGCGGTCGCCCTCCGCCTGGGCGAGGGCGGCGGCGGCGAGGTTGGGCGCGGCGCCCTCCGGCGCACTGCGCAGCCCGGCCTCGATGGCGGCGCGCGCCGGCTCGACCTGGCCCAGCGCCAGCAGCGCCATGGCGCGCCCGGCGGCGACCTGCCCGCCCGGATCGGGCGTGGCCTCGGGGAAGTCGCGCAGCAGTGCATCATGCCGGCCGGTGATGAGATAGGCGCGCAGCAGCAGCCCCATCGCCGTGGAGGGATCGGCCCCCTGTTGCAGGGCCGCCCGCGCCTCGCGCTCCGCCGTCTCGCCATCACCGATCTCGAGGCTGGCCTCCGCAAGGGCGAGGCGCGCGGTGTTGGAGCCGGGATTCTGTCGCGCCGCGTTGCGCCATTCGATCTGCGCTGCGCGCAGGTCGCCCCTGGCCGCTGCGGCGGCTGCGCGCTGCTCGGCCGGCTGCGCCTGTGCGGGCAGGGCCGCCAGGCTGAGAAGCAGCGGCGCCAGCAGCCGGGCGCGGCGCAGCGGGGAGTGGGGGAGGGTCATGACGGTCTCATCTCAGGAGAGGTCGGAGGGGGGCGTGGCAGTGTCGGCTTGGCGGCGGCCGGCGCTGATGCCGTGGGTGTCCAGCAGCGCGTAGATGGTCGGCCGGCTGATCCCGAGCAGCCGCGCCGCCGCTGCCAGGCTGCCTTGCGCGCGCGCCAGCGCCTGCTCCAGCGCGGCGCGTTCGGCGCGCAGCCGCAGCGTGCGGAGGTTGAGATCGGTCATCTCGGCCTCCTCGGGCGCTTCCAGCTCGAGATCGGCGGGGGAGAGCAGGGGGCCGTCGCTCATCACCGCGCCGCGGCGGATCCGGTTGCCCAGCTCACGCACATTGCCGGGCCAGCGATGGGCGGTGATGGCGGCGATGGCCGCCGGGTCCAGCCCGCGCAGCTTGCGGTTGAACTCGACGGCGTAGCGCGCGACGAACCACCGGGCGAGCAGAAGGCTATCCCCGCCCCGGTCGCGCAGCGGCGGGATGCGGATGATGAGGGAGTTGAGGCGATAGAGCAGGTCGGCGCGGAAGGCGCCGGTTTCCGCCAGCGCCTCCAGCGGCTGGTTGGTGGCCGAGACCAGGCGCGCATCCACCCGGATGGGCGTGCGGCCGCCGACGCGCTCGATCACCTGGTCCTGCAGGAAGCGCAGCAGCTTGGCCTGCAATCCCGCCGGCAGGTCACCCACCTCGTCCAGGAAGAGCGTGCCGCCATGCGCGGCCTCGATGCGGCCGGCCACCTGGCGCACGGCGCCGGTGAAGGCGCCGCGCTCATGGCCGAACAACTCGCTCTCCAGCAGCGGCTCCGGGATGGCCGCGCAATTGATGGCGACGAAGCTGCCCTTGGCGCGTGGCCCCATCTCGTGCAGCGCGCGGGCCAGCGCCTCCTTGCCCGTGCCGCTCTCGCCCAGCAGCAGGACGGGGACGGAGACGAGGGCCAGCCGCTCCACGGTGCGGCAGATGCGCAGCATGCTCTCATCCGCCGTGATGATGTCCTGAATGGGGCTGGCCTGCGGGATGAGGGCGAGGCGGCGATTCTCGTCCTCCAGCTCGCGCAGGCGGAGCGCGCGGTCGAGGATGGTGCGCAGCGCGGCCAGGTCCACCGGCTTTTCGCAGAAATCATAGGCGCCCTGCGCCACGGCGCGCAGCATGTTCTCGCGCTGGCCCTGGCCGCTGACGACGATCACCAGCGTGCCGCGGCTGACGCTGCGCAGGCCATCCAGCGTGGCGAAGCCTTCGCTCACGCCCTCGGGGTCGGGTGCCAGGCCGAGGTCGAGCAGTGCGGCTTCCGGCAACTCGCGCTCGGCCAGATGCAGCGCCTGGCGGCGGTCATTCGCCAGCAGCACGCGGCAATCGGGGAAGGCCCAGCGATATTGCGCGGCTAGCGCGGCGTCATCCTCGATGACCAGGAGCTTGGGCTTGCTCATCGGGCCTGCCCCGCGGCATGCGGCAGGCGCAGGCGCATGGTCGTGCCATGGCCCGGCCGGCTTTCCACATCGAGATCCCCGCCGCAGCCCCGCAGCAATTCGCGCGCCTGCCAGGCGCCGATCCCGCTGCCATCCGGGCGTGACGTAACCAGCGGGCGGAACAGCGCGTCGCGCACGAATTCCGGCGACATGCCAGGCCCCTGGTCGGTGATCTCGACGATGCTGCACGCCGCCTCGCGCCGCAGGCGAAGCCGCAGCGGCCGGTCCTCGGGCGCTGCCTGCACGGCGTTGTCGAGCAGGTGGCGCACCGCGGAATCGAATTGCTCGGGGGGCATGGCGACGCGCGAATCCGCGCTGCCGTCATGCAGCAGCTCGACCGGGCGGCCGAGACCCTGGGCCAGGGCCTGGAGGCGGGGCAGGGGGTCGGTCTCCTGCCGCTCGGGCGGCGTTTCGCCTTGGTCCAGCCGGGCGATGAGGGTGCGGATGCGCTCGGCCGAGGCGCGGATGGTCAGCAGCATGTCCTGCTGGAATTCCGGATTGCCGATATGCACATCCGCATTGCCCAGCAGCATGGTCAGCTGCGCGCCGACATTCTTCACGTCATGCGCGACGAAGGTGAAGCGCCGGGCGTAGTCCTGCAGCTGTTCCTGCTCGGCCAGGTGCTCGACCGCGCGGCGCTCGGCCATGAACATCGCGACCTCGCGGCCCAGCATCTGCAACAGGGCGAGGGCGTCGCGGCCGAGCGCGAAGGGCGCGCGCGGCGGCGCCAGCAGGACGGCGCCGATCAGCCCGTCGCGGTGATGCAGCAGCGGGATGACGAGGTGAATGGCGCCATAGGCCCGTCGCATCGCCGGCAGCTCGCCCGGCGGCGTATTGGCGTGGCACTCGCCCTCCCGCAGGGCGGCATCCAGCTCCGCGCGGAGGGCGGCATCCGGCTCGGCCGCGATGGCGTTCCAGCCGCCGCCCCAGCGCCAGGCCCGGGTGACGGGATCGCGCAGCAGCAGCACGCCGGAGGGCGAATCCGCGGGGTCGGCCAGGGCGCGGATGGCGCGGATCTCGGCCGAGGCCTCCGCCTCGGGCTGGGAGAGGGTGGCGAGGCAGCGCAGCCATTCATGCCGGTAGTCATGCCGCGCGCGGAAGAAGTGGCGGGCCAGCAGGCGGCGCAGCCGGCCGCGCAGCGAAGCGGCGCTGAGGGCCACGGCCAGCGCCATCAGCGCCGCCGCCACCAGGGCCGCCGCCGCCCAGGCCACGCCCCATTGGCGCAGCGCCTCGCTCAGCGCCCCGATGGCGAGCAGGAAGGTGCCGGCGACCATCAGCGTCGCGCCATGGAACACGAATTGGCGCGAGACGGACGGCTCGCGCCGCGCGCGGCGGTCCCGCAGGGCGGCCATGACGAGGAGTGGCGCCGCCACGGCGGTCAGCGCGGCCCGGGCATCCAGCAGGGCGGGTGAATAGGCGCGCGAGAGGGCGGCATCGGCATGGATCAGCATGTCGAACGCCGCGAGCCCGCCGAGCGCGATGCAGGGCAGCACCACGTGCCAGCGCGCGGCCTCAGAGGCGTTGCGGTACAAATTCTCCGCCGTCAGCACGACCAGCAGCGCCAGGGCGAGGCGGGGCAGGAAGGCCAGCGAGCCCAGGAGCGGCAAGCTGCGCGCCAGCGCCGGCCAGAGCGCCGCGAGCGCCAGCAGCGCGCCAATTGTCCCCAGCCCCGCGACCCAGCTCCGCGCGCCCAGCCAATGGCACAGCACCAGCAAAAGGATGAGCCAGCTGACGCTGCGCAGCACCTCGAAGACGCCACCCGCACCCCCCAGCGGCTCGGCCGGGCCCAGGGCGACCGCCGCCGCCCAGGCCGCCATGGCCAGCAGGCAGGCGGTGAAGAGCAGCGCGTGGCGACCACGCCCCAGCACCAGTGTCAGCGCCGCCCAGGCCAGGCACAGCACCGCCGCGCCGGCGTGGAACCAACCCGTGCTTTCAGGACTCATCGCGCGCCTTCCTGGAAGAGCACGACGCGCACGGTGGCCACCAGGATCAGCAGGTCGAGGAAGAGGCTGCGCCGCCCGACATAGTAAAGGTCATAGGCCAGCTTCATCCGCGCATCCTCCACGGAAGCACCGTAGGGATAATTGACTTGCGCCCAACCGGTGATGCCGGGCTTTACACTCGCCCGGTCATGATAATGCGGGATGATGTCGCCCAGCTGTTTGACGAAGCCCGGGCGCTCGGGCCGCGGGCCCACGATGGACATGTCGCCGCGCAAGACGTTGAGCAGCTGCGGCAATTCGTCGATGCGGGTCAGGCGCAGCCAGCGGCCGATCCGCGTCACCCGCGGGTCGCCGGCCGTGGCCCAGCGCGGCGCGCCGCCGGCCTCGGCATCCACCACCATGCTGCGGAACTTGTAGAGGTAGAAGCTGCGGCGATGCAGGCCTGAGCGTTCCTGCCGGTAGAAGACCGGGCCATTGCGTTCGGCCGCGATGAGCGCCGCGGTCACCAGCATCACCGGCAGGGTGAAGAGCAGCAGGAGAAGCGCCACCAGGATGTCGAAACCGCGGCGCAGCGCGGCTTCGGCGAGGCTGGGGCGGGCGCAGCGGGCGGTGGCCAGCCAATCCTGCGGCAGGCTCTCGCAGGCGACGCGGTTGAGGCGGCATTCGAGGAACTCATCCTCGGTCAGCAGACGCAGCCCGACCTCGCGGCAATGCCGGCGCAGGGCTTCGTCATCGGTGCCGGCCGGCGCCACGATGGCCCAGAGGGGATGGGCGCGCAGCCAGGCGGGGCTCAGCAGCGCGATGAGCTCCGCGCTGGTGGGGGATGCGAGGCTCACCTCCATGGTCATCAGCGGCGGGCCATCCGTTACGACCTGGCCGCCAAGACGGCCGGTATCCGGATCACGGATCAGAAGAAGCCGCCGGGCCAGAAAGCCCCGGCGCGAGGCTAGGGCATGGGCCAGTCGCGCCACCACGATGCCGCCCACGGCCCCCAGGATCAGCGCCAGCAGCAGCGCATCGGAGGAAAGGCCGAGATTCCAGGGGCCGAAGAGCTTCACCGCCAAGACCACGCCGAGGCCGAGCAGGCCGATGGCGACGACACCGCCCAGTGCGGCGCGGCGGGCGCGTGCCATGACGCTGGGCTGATAAAGCCCGGCTGCCCCCGCCGCGAAGCCGGCGGCCAGGGCAAGGCCGGCCGCCATGAGGGCGATGTCGGCGCGGTGGTTGGCTGCCGCATGGCCGGCGCCCCAGGCCATCAAGGCATAGGCCAACAGGAACACGGCCAGCCCCTCTGCGACGTAGAGGGCCAGCAGATCGGAGCGAATATTGTGGCCGAAGAGGTTGGTTATGACACGCGCCTTATTGTTTGGTGGAAAAACTATCCCAATCTATTCCCCCTGGATGAGCGCTATGTCAAACAAAATACTAGTATTTTTTGTTTACATTCGGAAAATGCGGCGATTTATACTTATATCTTTCATCAAAAGACGAGTGTAAATCAAAAATAAAAGAAAAAATCGCATGAAAATTTTGTTTTTTATTTCTAACTCACGAGGAAAAACGGTAAATATTTGTTGAAAATGAGCGGCTGTCAGCGTAGTCAAAATTGTCACCGAAACACTCCGCCTGACCTCAAGGCT
>LNFM01016777.1_pt1 | contig 14860 bp, 15 predicted proteins | sample 596031 | NCBI WGS metagenome assembly LNFM01 (sample SAMN04254537, study PRJNA301005) | activated carbon metagenome | isolation source: dual media filters at the Ann Arbor, Michigan drinking water treatment plant | place: USA: Ann Arbor
CGCCACCGGCGAAGGGAACGGACTCGCCGCTGGCCGCCTGGGGCGGCGGCATCTGGGCCGCCGGAAGCGTGAGGTCGAGTGGCTCGCTCGAATCAGGCTTGCCGGTCCGGTACTGCAGGTAGCCCCGGGTGGGACCCGCGTCCTTCGAGGCGCAGACCGATACCAGCTTGGTGGGGCTGGTGCGGCAGGAGAAGACGACCGTCTCCGTGGGCGTGCAGAACGAGGTCTGCCCGGCTTTGGCGGCGGCCGGAGGAGGAGCGGAAGGCGCAGCGGGTGCGGCCGCGGCGAGGGGGGCGGGCTTGGCGGAGACAATCAGGACGACGGTATCGCTCTTTTTGCAGTCGGGGTTGCCCTGGCAGGACGCTGCCATCACGCGCGCCGTCTTGTAGGTGAGCGCCAGGCGCTTGCCCTTCAGGGCCTTCTCCTGGACACAGAGGTCGAAATCCGCGGACTCGTAGAAGATGGCGCCGCGGTCGTCCTTCAGGGTGACGCCGCAGGACACGTCGCCGTTCTGGAATTCGATCGGCGTGCCGAAGGCCCGCTTCTTTTCGCCGCCGACCGTGACTGTGTCCTGGGCGGCGGCTGGCAGGGCTGACAACAGGAGAAAGATCACTGACGCCGAGCGAATGAGGGAAGTAGACAAGCAAGACTCCGGGGCTGAAACGGATGCCGGAGTCATAGACGATGCGGCCGAGTATGTCGCGCGAGCGACGCGAAAGACCCGCTCCAGCGACGCCGGGCGGGTCTTACGAACTCGCCGGTACATCCGCGGCTCAGTCCGTGTGGACCAGTCAACGCCGGATGCCGGGAATAGTTGCCCGACGCGGCCTGGTCACAAGACGGACGCAACTAATGGAGCGCCTGCCTCGTTGATCGCCCATGACCGAAAAAAGCACGCTCGAGGAGATCAGCCCATATCTTGTCCTGGGCCAGGCCGACGAGGGCGGGCGGCCGATCGTGGAGACGGCACGTGCGCTGCATGACCTGATCGTCACCTTTCCGCCGCAGGGTCACTATTCGGTGCGAACGGTCGACGACGAATGCGGACCGGCGATCCATTGCGCCTTCGAGCGCAAGGGTGACGCCGACCGGCTGGCTGCAGCCGTCGGCGCGATCGAGGTCGCGCGCTACGAGAATTACCGCAGCGAGCGCGCTTTCTTGCTGGACGAAAAGTCGACGCGCACCATCCGCCGCACGCTGGAGCGGCGGCGGTCGATGGCGTCGAACTAGAGGATTCCGAACAGGCGCGCCACGCGCTGGACCGCACCCCAGGCCGGATCGAGCGTGGCGAAGGTGCGCGCCATTTCGTTCGCATCGTTGAGCAGAGCCTTCAGCTTCACATCGCTCGGCTCGTCCTTCTCGGCTTCCAGCCGCGCCTCCTCGAAGAGGGCCCGCAGCTCGCGCATCTCCTCGGTGTAATCGGCGTCGATCGCCTTCACCGAATCGGCGAGGGCGCTGGCGAGGGTCGGATCGTTCGCTTTGTCGGTCATACTCTTACGCTGCTTTCCTGGATCGATGGGCATCGATGGCCGCCCACAGGGACGATGCGGTGACGGGCATGTCGATATGCTTCAGCCCGGTATGCGGATGGATCGCGTCGACGATGGCATTGATGACCGCCGGCGGCGCGCCGATCGCGCCGGCCTCGCCCGCGCCCTTCACGCCCAGCGGATTGGTCGTGCACAGGCTGTTGTGCATGTCGAACTTCACGTGGGGCACCACGTCCGCACGCGGCAGGGCGTAATCCATGAGCGAGCCGCTCATGAGCTGGCCCGAATCGGGATCGTAGATGGTCTTTTCGGTGAGCGCCTGTCCGATGCCCTGGCCGACGCCGCCATGGACCTGGCCCTGCAGCAGCAACGGATTAAGCGCCGTGCCGAAATCGTCCATGATCGAATAGTTAAGGATCTCCAGCGTGCCGGTGTCGGGGTCGATCTCGAGTTCGCAGACATGGCAGCCGTTCGGGAAGGTCGCGGCCTGCGGCGTGCGCGTGAAGGCGTCGTCGAGGCCGGGCTTGCTGCCCTCCGGCACATGCTTGGGATCGCGGGCGGCGCGCGCCACGTCGAACAGGCTCATCGTGCGGTCGGTGCCGACGATGCGGAAGGTGGCGTCGGCATACTCGATGTCACCCACCGCCGCTTCCATCGCCGAGGCGGCGACCAGCTTGCCCTTCTCGATGATGTTGTCGCTGACGCCCAGCACGGCCGCGCCGGCCACCGGGATCGAACGGCTGCCGCCGGTCATGCCCTCGGGCGTGAAGTCCGAATCGCCCTGCACGATGCGGATGCGGTCGGCATCGACACCGAGTCGTGCAGACATGATCTGGGTGAAGGCCGTCTCGTGGCCCTGGCCATTGGTCTGGACGCCGACGAACACGGTGATCGTGTCGTCCTCGTTGAACTTTGCGATGGCGCTCTCCGGCGCGCCGCCCGAGCACTTCTCGACATAGGTCGCCATGCCCATGCCGCGCCACTTGCCCTTGGCCAGCGAGGCGGCGCGGCGGGCGGGGAAGCCCTTCCAGTCGGCCTTCTCCATGCCCTTCAGCATGACGTTGTCGAAATCGCCCGAATCGAAAGTGTCGCCCAGTGCCGTGTTCCACGGGATCTGGTCGGGCTTCACGAGGTTGCGCTTGCGGATCTCCGCCGGGCCGAGGCCGGTCTCGCGGCCGATATGGTCGACGAAGCGCTCCAGCAGATAGGCGGCCTCGGGCCGGCCGGCGCCGCGATAGGCATCGGTCGGCACCGTGTTGGTCATCACGCCCTTCACGTTCACGTAGATCGCGGGCGTCTGATAGAGGCCGGCGAGCATGCCGCTGCCCGCCATGGTCGGGATGAACGCCCCGAAGTGGCTGAGATAGGCGCCCAGCGCGGCATGCGTCGTGACCCGGAGACCCAGGAACTTGCAGTCCTTGTCGAGTGCCATCTCCGCCAGCGAGACATGGTCGCGACCCTGCACGTCGGAGAGGAAGGCTTCCTGACGATCGGGAATCCACTTCACCGTGCGCTTCAGTTCGCGGCTCGCCCACACGACCAGCGGATATTCGGGATGCACGAAGATCTTCATGCCGAAGCCGCCGCCCACGTCGCCGGTGCGCACGCGCAGCTTGGGCTGGCCGATCTTCAGGATCATGTCGGCGACCACGGGGCGGATGACGCTGACGCCCTGCGACGAGACCCAGAGGGTCGAACGGTCGTCCGCCGGGTCGTATTCGCAGATGGCGCCGCGCGGCTCCATCGAGTTCACGACCAGCCGGTTGTTCACGATCTCGAGCTTCACGACGCGATCGGCCTTGGCGAACGCCGCCTCGGTGCGGGCCCGGTCACCCATCTCCCAGTCGAAGACGAGGTTGCCCTTGATATGGTCGTGGACCAGCGGCGCGCCGGGCTGCGCGGACTCGAAGGTGCCGACGGTGTGCGGCCGCGCTTCGTAGTCGACCTCGATCAGTTCGGCAGCGTCCTTGGCCTGCTCCAGCGTCTCGGCGACGACCAGCGCCACCGGATCGCCGACATGGCGCACGCGGCCCTGGGCCAGCATCGGCCGGGGCGTCTCGCCCCGAGGGGTGCCGTCGCGGTTGGTGACGGGCACCAGGCAGGGGAGATCGCCGTACCCGGCCGCCTTCACGTCGTCCCCGGTCAGGACCAGCAGCACGCCGGCGGCCTTCTTTGCGGCCGCCGTATCGATGCTCCTGATATCGGCATGGGCATGGGGCGAGCGCAGAACGTACGCCCGCGCGGCCGGCCCTGAGAGCTTGGTGTCGTCCGTGTAGCGACCGCCGCCGGTGAGAAGCCTCGGGTCCTCGACCCGGCGGACCGACTGACCAATGCCGAACTTCGCCATCAAATTCCTCCGTGTTGTCGGGAGGTTAGCCCGGCGGATGGACGCTCGCTACAGGATCGTCCAGACGAAGCCGGCCACGACGATCAGGATGCCGGCCCCCAGGCCGAGCCAGATTCCGGCCGTCGGGACGCGGATTTCGGCTTGGCGAAGCGTGTGTTCGGCTGATTCGTCGAGGATCTTGAAGCCCTGCGCCACGGAAAACCTCGCTGACTGCAATTTCATCATGCAACCACCCGAGGAACGCCCGGCAGGTCCGGACGTTGCTTTGCGGGGCAGGAGTGAAATGCATATCCAGGACGACGATACCGGGCAGAAGCATGCCCGACCTGCGACCGCGCCGGAACCGGTCGTCGACTATGTCGCGCTCGCGCCGGGACGTGTCGTCGGCCGTTACCAAGTGCTGGAGGTGCTGGGGCAGGGTGGGTTCGGCATTACCTATCGCGTGCGAGATACGCAGCTCGACCGCGAAGTTGCTCTGAAGGAATACCTGCCGCCGGCTTTGGCGATCCGCCAGGACGGTGCCTCCGTGCTGCCGCGCTCCACCGAGATGGCCGAGGATTTTTCGTGGGGACGCGAGCGCTTCGTGGCGGAGGGCCGCACGCTCGCCGGTCTCCACGACGCGCCGGCCATCGTGAAGGTCTTCGATTTCATCGAGGCCAACGGCACGTCCTACATGGTGATGGAACTGGTCCGCGGCGGAACCCTGGAGGACAGGGTCAAGAACCGGGGGCCGCTTCAGCCGCACGAGGTCGATACGTTCCTGCCCCTGCTGCTCGAAGGGCTGCAGCAGGTTCATGCGACGGGCTTCCTGCATCGCGATATCAAGCCGGGCAACATCCTGTTGAGCGATGCGGGCGTGCCGACGCTGATCGATTTCGGCGCGGCGCGTCTGGCGATCGCCGGCCGCTCGTCGACCATGACGGCCATCTTCACGCCGGGCTTCGCCGCGCCCGAGCAGTTCACCACCGGCAAGCAGGGACCTTGGACGGATATCTACGGCCTGGCCGCGACCCTGCATCACGTCATCACCGGCAAGGCGCCACCCAGCGCCTTCGACCGGTTGCTGGAGGATACCTACCAGCCGCTGGCCGGCCTGCAGCTCATCGGCTACGCGCCGCAGTTGCTGGCCGGCATCGATGCGGGTCTCGCGATCCGCTTCGAGGAGCGGCCGCAGTCGATCGCCGCCTGGCGGGCGCTTCTCGGCGGGCCGATGGTGGATGCCAATACGACGGTGCTCATGCCGCCGCCGGTCGTCCCGTCCACGCCGCCGACACCTCCGACACCGCCGACACCTCCGACGCCTCCCAGCCCGCCCACGGCGCTGGCCGTCTCGCCGCGCCCCAGCCGCCGGCCGGCGGCAATCGCTGCACTGCTGATCGCGCTGCTGGGGCTGGCCGGCGGGTATTACTTCCTTGTCGGCGCGCGGCAGCCGTCGCCGCCTGTCGAAGCGGTGGCTACCGCACCCGCGACCATGCCCGCCACGGCACCGGAAATCGATTCGACCGTCATGGCGCGCGAAGGCGAGGAGGCGCTTCAACTCATCCCGGCCGATCGCCAGCGCATCCAGGCGGTGCTGACTTCGCTGGGCTACGACACGCGGGGGGCTGATGGCACCTTCGGTCAGCGCTCGCGGGAAATGATCGCGGCCTGGCAGAAGGCGAAGGGTCAGCCGGCAACCGGCTATCTCACGGCCGTCCAGATGCCTGCCCTGTTTCGCGAAGCGCCCATCCAGGCCGCGCCGGGCACGCGGGCAGGGGGGACGTCGCCGCCGCCGCAATCCGCGTCCGCCGCGCCGAGAGGCGCCGGCTCGCACGATGGCGTCTATGGCGGCGGCTTGTCGACCAGTGGCATGGCCGATCTGCCGGGTGTGGTGACGGCGGAGCTGAGCATTTCCGGGGACCGGCTGATCGGCAGGGTCATCCATCCTGGCTGCGGCGCCTCGTCGATCAGGCTTTCGGTGGCGGCGTCCGGCGAGATCAGCGGCAGCGGCCGGGTGTTCGAGAGCCAGGATTGCTCGATGGCGCCGTTCACGGCCACGGGCAGGGCCGCCGGCAACAGCGTCACGCTGGAAATGCGCACCACCGCCGGCGCGATACGGGGAAGCCTCAACCGACGCGGCGGCTAACGGCGCGTTGTCATTGTGGCGCCGCCATGGCAGAGGCTTGCCATGACCATGAGCCGTTTCCTGAATGGCGCCGAGGCTTCGCGCCAGTACGGGGTACTGGCCGGCCACTATGCCGCTTCCCTGATGTGGATTGACCCGCTGGCCGACGCCGCCGCGGACGCGTTGCGGCCCTTGGGGGAGTCGTGGTGGCCGATGGTCCTCAAGGCACTCGATGCAGGCGCCGGGACGATGCCGGACATGCCGCCGGCGCTGGCGGCGCTCCTTGCCGCGTTGCCGCCGGAGCCGACAGAAGATCTGTGGGCGGCGATGGAAATGGGCCGTGCCGCGATCGCACGCACCGGCAATTCGGCCGCGCTGATCGTGCAATGCACGTCTCTGGTGATCGACGGCTGGTCGCCTCCGATGGGGACGTCCTCGCAGCAGGCGATCCGCCGGCTGGCCGAGACCGGCGACTGGTGGATCAAGCTTCACGCGCCGGATGGGCTGCGCCGCGGGGCCGAAGGGTACAAGGCCACTTTCCGGCGCCGCGCCGTACGCGATACGGGTACGTGGGATCGGCGTGCCTGGGGCGAGCCGCTGAACCAGGATGATCTTTTCGCTCAGGTATCGGCCTTCACCGCGGTGATGCTCGAGGGTCTGCACCGCATGGGCTATCGGCTGACGCAGGCGGAGAAGGACGGCTACTACGTCTTCTGGCGCCATGCCGCCGCCGTGCTGGGCCTGCACAAGACATGGCTCGGGATGATCGACGCCGAGCAGTGCGGCCAGTTCTGGAAAATGTGGCTGCTGGTCAATCCGTCGCCCAACACCCAGGCCCAGGCGCAGGCGAACCGGACGCTCGACGCATTCGCCCGGACAGGCGGCGGTGCCGCGTTCCTCGATCGCGCCCTCCTGTCGGGCATGACGCACTGGCTGTTGGGACGCGACGTCGCTCAGGGGCTGGGTATGCCGAACGGCCCGATGACGTATCTGCTGCCGGCGATCTATCCGCCGACCTCGTACCTGGCGCAACGACTCGGCGGAAGCCGCGAGCGACGCCTGACGCGGACGGTCGCGGCGCTGGCCCGTTCGTAGCCAGCGCCGTCCCCGTCGTCTCCAGTCGTTACTTCTTCGGCGTGATCGAGACGACCAGCACCGACGTGTCGATGGCCGTGAGATTGTCGCCGGTCTTGACGCGCGGCAGCTGCGCGCGGCCTTCTGCCGTCGCCGCCGTATAGGTCTGGACCTCGCCGCCGTTGGGATTGACGACCGAGATGGTGCCGGCCGACGGATTGACGCCTGTGACCCACCAATTGGCGACGGTCTGCTCGGCCTTTGCGCCGGCGGCGCGGTTGCCCGACGAGGCGGCCGCGGTGACGCTAACGTCGCGGTCGCGCGGCGTCCGGGCGTTGGGGCCGGAGAGCACGAAGGTGAGCTTGTCCTCGAAGCTGGCCGACACCCGGTCGCCGACCTTGCTGGTGTCCATCTTCACGCCGGGGCTGACGGTCGAGGTCAGCGAGCGGCCGGCGGGACCGGTGAAGGTCACGGTGCGCTTGGCGGGATCGATCGCGGTGATGGTGGCGTCGATGGAATAGGTGGTGACCGTCGAGATGCCGACGATCGGCTGGCTCTGCGCGAACGCGGCACCGGCGCCCGCCGTGACGAGCGTGCCGGCGACGGCTGCGGCAACCAGGAAGCGTTTGGTAAGCATTGACTCTCTCCTCCGTTGTCTGATGACGCTAGCATGAGGTTTGGCGGATTTTCCATCGCCGGCCTGTTACGTTGAGATTGAATATGTTCAATCTTCGAGCTGCCGCGTGATCACCGCCTATCTTGCCGTCGAGGGCCTGGAAAGCCAGTTGCACGAGGAACTCGCGCATCAGGGCGTCGAGGTCCGCGCCACGCACGGCCGTCTCCTTCTGTCGGATGCCGCGCCCGTCGCCGCGGCCTGGGCCGCCAACGTCTGGCACGACTGCCTCGAGCTGCCGGTCGCGTCGATCGGCACCGCGGCGAAGGCGTTGCGCGACATCCAGCGCAACTGGGCGATGTACGCGCCGCTGCATCACCGGCGCGCCGCGCTCATTCAGGAGAAGCTGCCGCACGTCTCGTCGAAGCCCGTGGTGTTTCCCGCCGCGGCCCCGACGTCGCCGCTGGGATCGTGGACCCTTCTCGCGCCCTACCGCATGCTCGCGGCGGCCTCGTGCCGTTCGCCCTTTGCCAACGGCGAGGTCGAACTGGTCGAGGACAAGGTCGGCCCGCCCAGCCGCGCCTACCTGAAACTCTGGGAAGCGCTGGTGCGGCTGCGCCGCTGGCCGCAGCCGGGCGAGCGCTGCCTCGATCTCGGCGCCTCGCCGGGCGGCTGGACCTGGGTACTCGCACGGCTGGGAGCCCACGTCGTCGCCGTGGACAAGGCGCCGCTCGATCCCAAAGTGGCGGCCATGCCCGGCGTCGAGTGGCGTGGCGAGAGCGCGTTCGCCCTCGAGCCCGGCAGCGTCGGTCCCGTCGACTGGATGTTCTCCGACGTGATCTGCTATCCGGCGCGGCTGCTGCGGCTGGTCGAGCGCTGGCGCGCGTCGGGGATGGTCCGGAACTTTGTCTGCACGATCAAGTTCCAGGGCGAGACCGATCACGAGACGGCGAGGGCCTTTGCCGCGATCCCGGGCGCGACGGTCCTGCACCTCCACTACAACAAGCACGAACTCACGTTCCTGCTGCCGTTGCAGTCGCCGGATACGCTACCGCGATAGTCCACGGCTGCGCAGGTCGCGGACCGTGTGGTCGACGAAGGCGCGGATCTTCGGGGCGAGAAGACGGTTGGTCGGATAGACGGCATAGACGCCGCCCGACGGGGTCTCATGGCTGGCGAGGACGCGGGCCAGCAGACCCGCCGCCAGTGCATCCGCGATCAGCCATTCCGGAATGGCGGCAAGTCCGAGGCCCGCAAGCGCTGCTGCGCGCAACGCCTCGGAACTGTTGATGAGAAGACGGGGCTGGACCGCGATGGGCTCCGTTCCGATTCGCCAGGTGTCGCGCCAGGGGAGCGGCGCGAAGCCGATCAGCCGGTGGCCGAGAATGTCGCGCGGCATCCGGGGCGTGCCATGCTGGGCGAGATAGCCGGGGGCGGCGACGATGACGATGCGCGATGTCGCGATGCGGCGCACGACGAGGCTCGGCTCGGGTCTCTCGACGATCCGGATCGCGAGGTCGATGCCTTCCTCGACCAGCCGCAGCGCGGCGCTCCCGGCGATCAGCTCGACTTCGATCGTCGGATAGGCGGCGAGGAAAGCGGGCAGGCCGGGCACGATGTAGCGCTCGGCGAACCCGTCGGGGGCGGCAATGCGAAGCCTTCCGGCAGGCTCCTTCTGGGCGGCCTGGGCCTCGCTTCGCGCCAGCGCAAGATCGTCGAGCAACTTCCGGCAGTGTCGGTAGAAGGCGCTTCCGGCCTCGGTCGGACGCACGCGGCGCGTGGTGCGGTCGAGCAGGCGCACACCCATGCGTTCCTCGAGGGCGCGCACCGTCTCGCTCACCGACGACTTGGCGCTTTGCAACGCCTGGGCTGCTGCCGTGAAACTGCCAGTCTCCACGACGCGGGCGAAGGCTTCGATGCCGCTGAATGCTTCCATGCGTCATTGTTCGCCCAGTCGAACAATCTGTCCAGAACCACCCTCTGCCGTCGCGGCCGGGGCGCGCTTATCCATGGGGTGTCCCGACACCGGAGGAAACGATGAGCGAGAGACTTGATGTCCTGGGCGCCCCGATGATCGTCAAGGCCGACGGCGGCACCGTGGCGGCCTTCGTCGCCGACCACCCGATCCCGCCGGGCTATTTCGTGCCACCGCACCGGCACGATAGCGACGACGAGATGCTGCTCGTCGTGGAGGGCGAGCTGACGCTGATCGGCGAAGCGGCTGAGAGCAAGGTCCAGGTGGGCGCGAGCGCGACCTTCATGCGCGGCGAGCTGCATGGGTTTCGCAACGATACGAACGGCACGGTGCGGCTGCTCGTCGTCGCCACGCCCGGCCTGCAGGCGGCAGAGATGTTCCGTCACTTCGACCGGGCGATGCGGGAAGCGGGCCAGCCGCTCGCGCCGCCGCAGATCGCGGCCATTGCCGGCGAGTATGGCGTCCAGTTCGGCTAGCGCCGGAGCAGGGGGCGCAGGAACGCTGTGATGTGGGCGCGGAAGCTGTCGATGAATTCACGCGCCACCGGGGGCGGCGTGCCTTGCGCGGCATAGAGGGCGGCGAACTCGAAATGGATGCGCGGCTCGAAGGGCCGCACGACGATGCCCCGGGTCGCGTATTCGGTCGCGGTGAAGGGATCGCACAGCGTCACGCCCGCGCCAGAGCCGGCGAGGGAGCAGGCGATCTCCGAGAGCGGTGTCTCGATGCGCATGACGCGGCGCACGCCATGATCAGCGAAGACGCGGTCGATGCGGAAGCGCGAGACCGAGGAGTGGCCCAGCGAGATGAAGCTCTCGCCCTCGAAGTCGGCCGGCCGCAGCCGCTTCTTGCGCGCCAGCGGATGATCCTGCGGCAACACCGCCATGTAGGGGGCGGGTGGCATTCGTTCGAGCCGCACGGCCGCGTGCTCGATCGAGCCTTCGGCGAAGCCGAGATCGCTCTGGCCCTGGGCGACGGCCGTGACGACGGCGTGCGACACCAGCCCTGACAGGACGAGGTCGAGCTTGGGGCGCGCCACCAGATAGCGTCCGGCGAACCGCGGCAGGAAACCGTTGGCCAGCGCCGGCAAGGCGGCGATGCGCAGGAACCCGGCCCGTCGCGTGCGCAGCTCGTCGGCCATTTGCGCAATGCGTTCCAGGCCCACGAAGGCCCGCTCGACCTCGGCGTAGAGAGAGAGCGCTTCGCTGGTCGGCACCAGTCCCGTGCCCCGGCGCTCGAACAGGGTGAGGCCAAGCTGCTGCTGCAGGTCGCGGATCATCCGGCTGACCGCGGGCTGGGTGACGTTGATCAGCTTCGCGGCCATGCCGACGCCGCCGGTCAGTACCACGGCGCGGAAGGCTTCGATTTGGCGTGGATTGAGGCTGCGCACGGCCTTTCATAACATTTGGCTATGAAGCTTGGCAGAAAATTGGATTTGACGCCGTGGGCTGCGGCATAAAACACTGATTGCAGGGGAACTCACGAACGGAGGGGGCAATGACCCGTTTGGCACGCTTCGGCGCAATCGCCGGTCTGGCTTTGTTGGCGGGCTCGCTGCCCGCGCTCGCGCAGCAGAAAACGCTCACCGTCGCGGCCTATGGCGGCGTCTGGGACAGCCATCTGCGCAAGGAGGTCTTTCCCGAGTTCGAGAAAAAGCACGGCGTGAAGGTCGAGTACGTCGCCGGCAACTCCACGGACACGCTGGCCAAGCTGCAGGCCCAGAAGGGCAACCAGGTGATCGACGTCGCCATCATGGACGACGGAGTCATGTACCAGGCGATCAAGCTCGGCTTCTGCAGCACCATCCAGGGCATGGACAAGAGCGAGCTCTATCCCGCCGCGCTGTTCAAGGACGACAAGGCGGTCGCGGTCGGCCAGACCGGCACCGGCTTCATGGTCAACACCAAGGTCTTCAAGGAGAAGGGCTGGCCGATCCCGACCTCGTGGAACGACCTCAAGGATCCGAAGTTCAAGAAGCAGCTCGTGATCCCGCCGATCAACAACACCTACGGGCTCTACACGCTGATGATGTACGCCCGCATGAACGGCGGCGGCGAGAAGAACATCGAACCGGGCTTCAAGGTCATGAAGGCCGACATCAATCCCAACGTGCTGGTCTATGAACCCTCGCCGGGCAAGATGACGGAGCTCTTCCAGTCCGGTCAGGCCAACATCGCCGTCTGGGGCACCGGCCGCGTGCAGGCTTTCGCCAACACCGGCTTTCCGGTCGACTTCATCTATCCGAAGGAAGGCGCACCGATCCTGCTCGCCTCGGCCTGCCCGGTCGCCAAGGCCTCGGTCAATCCGCTGGCCCACGAGATGATCAAGCTGCTGGTGTCGGCGCCGGTGCAGACGGGCATGGCGAAGGAGATGGGCAACGGTCCGGTCAACACCAAGGTCGACGTCAACATGCCGGAGCTGAAGATGGCGCCGGTGGGCGAGCGTGCGAAGCTGATCATCGCGCCCGACTGGGACGCGATCAACGCGCAGCGCGACGACTGGACCAAGCGCTGGAACCGCGAGGTCGAGCGCTGATCTGCCCGAGAAGATTGGCGAGAGGCCGGTCGTGCATCATCCCGTCTATGTGTTTCGCCACGGCGAGACCGTCTGGAACGCCGAGAAGCGCGCACAAGGCGTTCTGGACTCACCACTGACCGAAGCGGGCCGTGAACAGGCCCGCGCCATGGGGCGGGCCCTGGCGCGAGAGCTGCGGGCCGCGGGTCATGCGCCCGCCGACGTCATCGTGCGGTCGAGCCCACTCGGCCGCGTGCGTGAAACGCTGGCGCTGGCTGCCGAAGAGGCGGGCCTGACGCATCACGAAGAATCGTTCGACGATCGTCTGCGAGAGATGAGCTGGGGCGATTGGGACGGGCTGACCGGGCCTGAGATCGAGGCGCGCTGGCCCGGCGCGATGGCAGCGCGGCGGCTTGATCGCTGGACCTACGAGCCGCCCGGCGGCGAGAACTACATCATGGCCGTCGCGCGCGCGCAGGCGGCGCTGGACGATATCGCGGCGCTGGCGATGGAGAGACCGGTCGCCGTGTTCGCGCACGGCGCCATCGGTCGGGTGCTGCGCGGGCTGTTCCTGCGCGCGGCCGAAGCCGAGATCCTGGACATGGACCAGCCGCAGGACGCCTTCTACAGGCTGCATCGCGAGACGATGGCGCGCATCGCCGCGCACGACACGGCACAAGGAGCGGTCTAGGTGGCGTTCCTCGAACTCGAAAAGCTCACCAAGTCGTTCGGCAGTCACAATGCCGTCGATGGGCTGACGCTCGGTGTCGAGAAGGGCGAGTTCGTGGCCCTGCTGGGTCCCTCGGGCTGCGGCAAGACCACGACGCTGCAGATGATCGCCGGTTTCGTCGAGCCGACCTCCGGGGCGATCCGGCTCGGCGGCAAGGACCTGCTGGCAATGAAGCCGGCGAAGCGCGGTCTCGGTATCGTCTTCCAGAGCTATGCGCTCTTCCCGCACATGACGGTGGCGGAGAATGTCGGCTTCGGGCTCGAGATGCAGGGCGTCGCCGCCGCCGAGCGCAAGACGCGGGTGGGCGAGACGCTCGAGCTGGTGGGGCTCGGCGCCTTCACGACGCGCTTCCCCCGCCAGATGTCGGGCGGCCAGCAGCAGCGCGTCGCGCTGGCCCGGGCGCTGGTGATCCGCCCGCAGGTGCTGCTGCTCGACGAGCCGCTCTCCAACCTCGACGCCAAGCTGCGCGAGGGCATGCAGATCGAACTGCGCCAGATCCAGCGCACGGTCGGCACGACCACCATCCTGGTGACGCACGACCAGGCCGAGGCGATGGCACTGTCGGACCGGATCGTGGTGATGAACCAGGGCAAGGCCGAGCAGATCGGACCGCCGCACGAGGCCTATGAGCGGCCGGCGACGCCCTTCGTCGCCAACTTCCTCGGCAAGACCAACCTCGTAAACGGCGCGACCGTTCGCCCCGAGCGCATCTCCTTCGCTCCCGCCGGCCTCGCCGGCACGGTGCGCACGCGCATCTTCCAGGGCAATCACTGGCTCTACCAGATCGAAACCGCGTCGGGTCTCGTCACGGTCATTCGCCAGAATACGGGCGAGGCGATGCCGGGCGGGGGCGATGCCGTGCATCTCGCCTGGGAAGGGCGCGCGTGAAGGCCGCGCCGTATCTGCTTTGCCTTCCCGCGCTGGTTCTGTTCGCCGGCGTGGTGATCGTGCCGCTCGGCATGACCGTGCTTCTCTCGTTCCACGACTGGGGCCAGTACAAGGGCATCGAGCCGGTCTTCATCCTGAAGAACTGGCAGGAGGTGCTGGGCGATTCGTACTTCCACGAGATGTTCGCCCGCACCTTCCGCATCGCCTTCTTCGTGACGCTGCTGGCGGCGGTGTTCGGCGCGCCCGAGGCCTACATCCTGAACCGCATGCGCAGCCCGTGGCGAGGCATCTTCCTGCTGGTGATCCTGGGCCCGCTGCTGATCTCCGTGGTCGCGCGCACGCTGGGCTGGGCGCTGCTGTTCGGCGGCAACTCGGGCCTGGTGAACAAGGCGCTGATGGGCATGGGTCTCATCTCCGCGCCGCTGCCCTTCATGTTCACCGAGACCGGCATCGTGATCGCGCTGGCGCATGTGCTGATGCCCTACATGGTGCTGGCCGTCTGGGCCTCGCTGCAGCGCCTCGACCCGCAGATCGAGAACGCGGCGGTGGCGCTGGGGGCGGGGCCGTTCACCGTACTGCGGCGCATCGTGCTGCCGCAGGTCATGCCGGGCATCCTGTCCGGCGCCGTCATCGTCTTCGCACTGGCCGCCAGTGCGTTCGCGACGCCCGCGATCATCGGCGGTCGTCGTCTCAAGGTCGCTTCGACCCTGGCCTACGACGAGTTCCTGAACACGCTCAACTGGCCGCTGGGCGCGGCCGTCGCGGTGTTGTTGCTGGCGGCGCTGGTCGCGATCATCTGGGGCACCAACCGGCTCGTCGAGCGGCGTTACGCGCAGGTGTTTGCATGAGCCGCAACGGCCCTCTCGCACTCGCCTACCACACGCTGTTCGTCGCCTTCATGCTGGCGCCGATCCTGGTCGTCTGTTTCGTGGCCTTCACGCCCGAGGGATATCTCTCGTTCCCGACCGACCGCTGGTCGCTGCGCTGGTTCTACGCCATCGCGCGCTACCCCGAGTTCGTTTCCGCCTTCTGGCGCAGCCTGTGGCTCGGCGCGATCTCCTCGGCGATCGCGGTGGCGATCTCGGTGCCGGCGGCGCTGGCCATAGCGCGCTACCGCTTTCCCGGCCG
>LNFM01008936.1_pt1 | contig 14855 bp, 15 predicted proteins | sample 596031 | NCBI WGS metagenome assembly LNFM01 (sample SAMN04254537, study PRJNA301005) | activated carbon metagenome | isolation source: dual media filters at the Ann Arbor, Michigan drinking water treatment plant | place: USA: Ann Arbor
GATCGTAGCGTCCCATGATCCAAGCTCCGCTGTTTTCGAGCTTGAATCACTGTTCGAGTCCCATGCCAACTGATTATTGAGTACAAGGCCTAGTGTTCCGAAAATCATATCGAACGCATGATTTGCGAAGCTCCCGCGCTCATCTAACGCGCGCACTAGAGAACCATAATCTCGCTGCATTCGTGCGTCGAGGCAACGCGAGTGTTGAGCCCGCGCACTTGGTCGACAGATCATTCTCGAGATGCGGCACGCGCTCGGTGGTCGGATTGATTCCAAACCGACCGGGCAAGGACCAGGGGACGGATTAAGCTGCCACTGTCGACGGTGCCGACGCAATTCCCCGGAAGTGACCGTCCTTACCGATGGCAAACGACCCTACAGGCATCGCGCCCCGTCGGCTTCCCCCCCTGCATAAGTCACCAATTCCGAGTTGAACCGGGGACTGTCCCAGGTTTCGCCCCGCGCGCTAGATCACCCGCGCCAGGAAGGCGGCTGCCACCACCACGGCCACCGCGATCGCTGCGAGCGCCATCTGCTTTTGTCCTGGTCGCCATGGCAGGTTCTCGATCACGAGGACGCGAATTCCGCCGAGCAGGTGCACCGCCAGCAAGGCGACGAGGATCGTCTCGGCGAGCTTGAAGATCGGGCGATCGGTCCAGCGCAGAAACCCATCCAAGCGGGCTTCCCCGTCGAGCGCCAGCGCCAGCGCGAGAAAGTGCAGCGGCAGGAACAGCGCGAGCGCCAGGCCCGAGACGCGGTGGATCATGGCGGCGCGCCAGAGCGGCTCGCGGCGGTAGCCGGTGTTGCGAACCTTGTCCATCAGATCACCACCGCATAGACGGCCCTCAGGCCGAGGCCGGCGAGCACGATGCCGAACGCCCACATCATGAGATCGAGCGCACGCCCCCAGAGCCCGCCCCATTCCATGGCGATGCCGCGCACCCCGATGGCGCCGTGCACCGATGCCGCGAGCACGAAGGCCACATAATAGAGCGCCCAGCCCAAGCTGCCGCGCGTCCGCCCCAGGATATCGGCGGCGGTGAGGCCTTGTCGCGTGGCATAGAAAATGATGGCGAGGTGCCCGACGATCAGCGGAACCATCACCAGCGCGGTCGCGCGCTGCAGCAGATAGAGGCGGACGTTCACTCGAGGTCCCCGCGGATATAGGCCTGCATGGTGCGCCGCTTGAGCCCAGCGATCGAAGCCGTGGGGTTGAGGCCAACCGGGCAGTGCTGCTCGCACGACTGATGCGTGTGGCAGGCGTGGCATCCGCCGCCCTGCGCCACCGCGAAGATGCGTCCGGCATTGCCGCCGTCGCGGACATCGTTGACCAGCGTCCAGGCCCGGTTGAGCGCGGCCGGCCCCATGTAGTCCTCGTTCCAGCGCACGGTATCGCAGGCCGAGAAGCAGACCCCGCAGTTGATGCACTCGATGGCGGCATCGATCAACCGGCGCTCCGCCGTCTGCGGGCTGATCTCCGGCAAAGCGTCGTCGCGCGACTTGGTCGGCTTGAAGGTGCCTTTGGCCTCCTGCCACTTCTCGAAGAAGGGCGTCATGTCGGCGGCGAGGTCCTTGATCACCGGCAGGTTGGCGAGCGGCCCGATCTCGAGCTTGCCGTTCTCGACAACTTTGGAGACGTGGGTCCGGCAGGTCCAGCGCGGACGGCCGTTGACCGTCATTGCGCAGGATCCACAAACGCCCACCCGGCACGCGAAGCGATAGGAGAGCGTCGGGTCGAGGTGGCGCTGTACGTGCGTGACGATGTCGAGCACCGTCTGGCTCTCACGCATCGGCACGCGAAACGTCTCGTAGCGGCCCTCGTCGCCCTGGCCGCGCCAGATCGAGACGTCGATGATCTTCTCGACGGCCTTGCCCGGCCTTGTTTCGGCGACAGCCTCGCTCATCGAACGAATACCTCGATCCGGTGCAAGCCGTTGTTGCCGAAGCCGCCGCGGTCGTAAGCGGCCTCCAGCGGCTGAGTGTTGCCGGCCGCATCCGTCGCGCGGCAAGCCATCGCATAGCTTCCGGGCGTCGCCTCCCAGTCGAACCGCCAGCCGCGCCAAGCGTAGGGGCCTGCTGGCGCCTCGAGCGCGGCGCGATGCCATACGCCGTCGATGCAAATCTCGACGTGATCGATCGGCGTCGCTGCGCCCGACCAGGCCCGCCCGTGGATCGTGACCGGGCCCGCCTCGACCAGTCGTGCCCCCGAATACCAGTCCGGGACGCCGGGCGGCACCATGAGCGACTTGACGCGCATGGTGGTGATCGGCGTGCCCCGCTCGTTGGCCTGCGTGCGGAAGTGATAGGTGCCGACCTGCTGGTAGCCTTGGTAGGGCGAGGCCAGCGCCTCGATCCGGTTGAGCCACTTCACACTCGCCATGCCGTACCAGCCGGGGACGATCATTCGCAGCGGATAGCCGTGCTGGGGCAGAAGCGGCTGGCCGTTCATGGCCCAAACCAGCATCACGTCCTCGTGGCGCGCCATCTCCGGTCGCAAGCTGCGGCCGTACTCGTGCTCGTTGCCTCTGTCGAAGCCACGGTCGATACCGTGACAGGACAGCTCGACCGCGTCGGGCTTGATCCCGGCCAGGTCCAGGACATTCCTGAGCGGAGTGCCGGTCCATTCGGCCGTGCCGACGGCGCCCAGGAGCCAGGGCATCGATGGCATCCGCGGCTTGAAACGGCCCCGCCCATTGCCGGCACACTCGAGCGTGACGCGGAGCGTCTTGGACGGCAAGGCCTTGATGTCTTCGAGCGAGAGCGAAACCGGCCGCTCGACGAGACCGCCCACCTCGAGGCGCCAGCTGGCTGCATCCGCCTCCGTCACGTATGGCACGTCGAAATGGATGAGCAGGTAGTGCATGCCAATCGGCGTCACGTCGTGCCGCAGCATCTCGAGCGCGATGCCGTGGTTGCGGTTGGCGAGGTTCACCTCCTGCGCGAAGAAGTCGCCCTCAATCGGCTCGCGCTGCTCGGGCTCGGTGAACGGGTTGCGGCTTGGCATGATGGACTCCGGTGAGGGCGGTAGAAAACTTCAATTCAGCGGGGATTGCAAAGGGGGAGCGGGCGGCTAGGGTATTGCCCGACAGCTTTGCCTGTGCATCGGGCCGTAAGCCGCAGCCCGTGTGCATGATTGGAGACCCGAAGTGATCGAGCGCCATGCAACCGATATCCTGATCCTGGGCTCGGGCGGAGCGGGGCTCTTCGCCGCGCTCCATGCCCATCAGGCCAATCCGCATCTGAGCATCACGGTCGCCTCGAAGGGCCTGCTCGGGAAGTCTGGCTGCACCCGCATGGTGCAGGGTGGATACAACGTGGCTCTTATCGAAGGCGATTCGGTTGAGCGCCACTTCATGGACACCATCGAGGGCGGCAAATGGCTGCCGAACCAGGAACTCGCCTGGACGCTGGTCGTCAAGGCGATCGAGCGTGTCCGCGAGCTCGAGAACGAGGTCGGCTGCTTCTTCGACCGCAATCCCGACGGCTCGCTACACGGCAAGGCGTTCGCCGGCCAGACCTTCGACCGCACCGTTCACAAGGGCGATCTCACGGGCATCGAGATCATCAACCGGTTGATGGAGCAGGTCTGGGCACGACCGTCGATCGGCCGTCTCGAGGAGCACCGCGCGATTGCCCTGATTCCCGAGAAGGGTCACGCGCCGGTTGCTGGTGGGCAACCGAAGGCGCCACCCCTGGCCGGCGTGCTGTTCATCGATATCCGCACCGGCACGTTCAAGCTGGTCGAGGCCAAGGCCGTGCTGCTCGCCACAGGTGGCGGGCCGACCATGTACAAGTATCATACGCCGTCGGGCGACAAGGCCATGGACGGCCTCGCCATGGCGCTCGACTACGGGCTGCCCCTGCGAGACATGGAGATGGTCCAGTTCCATCCGACGGGCGTCCTCGCCGGCCATGATACGCGCATGACCGGCACAATCATCGAGGAGGGGCTGCGCGGTGCCGGCGGCTACCTCCTGGACGGCGCAAAGCAGCGCTTCATGTTCAACTACGACCCGCGCGGAGAAAGAGCGACGCGCGATCTCGTCTCGCAATCGATGTATCGCGAGATGATGGCCGGTCGCACCACCCCGAATGGCGGCCTTTACATCTCGATGGGGCATCTGGGGCGCGACAAGGTCGCGAAGATGTTCAAGGGGATGGTCGAGCGCTGCGCCGACTGCGGCTTCGATCTGGCTGGCGGCCTCGTCGAGGTGGTGCCGACGGCGCATTATCTGATGGGCGGCGTTGTGGTGAAGGTCGACACGTCCACCGACGCTGTGGGCCTTTATTGCGCCGGTGAGGATGCCGGCGGGGTCCATGGCGCCAACCGGCTCGGCGGGAATGGCGTTGCAAACTCGACCGTCTACGGTGGTATTGCCGGCGAGACGATGGCCGCCGACATCAAGCGCGGCCTCGGCCGCCGCGAGCCGGACATGGCGGCGGCCCAGGCCGCGATGGCGATGGCGCTCGAGCCGTTCCGCGCCAAGTCCGGAGACGTCAATGTGATCCGCGATGGCCTGCTGGATATGATGTGGTCCGACGTCGGCATCATCCGCGAGAAGTCCGGTATGGAGCGCGCATGCGTTCGCCTCGACGAACTCGGGGCCGAGTTGGCGGCAGCCGGCGTGCCGGATACCAACCGCGCCTTCAATCTCTCGTGGCACGACTGGCTCAACCTGCGGAGCCAGATCGCCATGTCGAAGGTCGTGGCCGGCGCGGCGCTGGGGCGTGAGAACTCGCGCGGATCGCATTTCCGCGAGGATTTCAAGGAGCCGGGCGATCTTGCGACCTCGCGCTTCACTGTCGTCCGGAAGACGGATGGCCGCCTTGCCGTCACCGACGAGCCAGTCGAGTTCACGCATGTGAACCCCGGCGAGACCCTCATCCGAGAGACGCCGCAAGCCGCCGAATAGAGAGGGCCGCTGCGATCGTCCGATGCCTCCGGCGCCGCTCAGACGATGCCGCGTGATCGCAGGCGTGCGATCTCATCGGCGCCGAGGCCGAGCCTGCCCAGCACGTCCTCGGTGTCGCCGCCGAGCGACGGCGCGGCCCGCGTCGGGATGTCCTCGCCGGGAATGCGGATCGGGCTCGCGACCATGCGCACGTCGCCGCCGTGGCTTGAGCCTGTGAAGTCGCGGACACCGCCGCGCTCGGCGACGAACGGGTTGTCGAGCGCTTGCGCGATGTCGAGCACAGGCGCGGCTGGCACGCGCCCGCCGAAGACCTGCATCCACTCGTTCGTGGTGCGGGCGGACAGTGCCTCGTCAAGCAGCAGATTGAGTGCGCTCCTATTGTCGAGCCGTGCCTTGAAGGTGGCAAAGCGCGGATCGGCGGTCCACTCGGGCCGCCCGATCCCCTCACACAACGGCGCCCAGAAATTCTCCTTGTTGATCATGATGAAGATCCAACCGTCGCGTGTCCGGTAGAGCTGACTCGGTACCAGCGACGGATGGCCGGAGCGGGCCTCGCGGCCCTGCACATGCTGGTTGTTCAGGTACCAGACGGCGAGGTAGGACAAGTTGTGCAGCGCCGTGTCGAACAGCGAGACGTCGACGTCTTGCCCACGCCCGGACGTCCGCGCGCCGATGATCGACGATGTCATGGCGAACACCGTCATCAGCCCGGTCATGAAGTCGACGATGGAGAGCCCCATCCGTGCCGGTGGCCCGTCGGGCTCGCCGGTGACCGAGAGATAGCCCGCCTCGGCCTGCATCAGGTAGTCGAAGCCCGGCCAGCTTTTGCGCGGTCCGTCACGGCCGTAGGCCGACAAGTGCGCGCACACGATCTGCGGATTGATGTCGCTGAGGTGGGCGTAGGTGAGACCGAGCTTCTCCGGCTGGTCGCCGCGCAGATTGTCGAGCACGGCGTCGGCACCAGCCGCGAGGCGGCGGAAAATCTCGGCACCCTCCGGCGCCTTGAGGTCGAGCGTGATCGAGCGCTTGTTGCGATTGAAGGCTTGATAGAAATGGCTGTTCTTCTCGGAGAAGTAATAGGGGCCGACGCGCCGGCCAAGCTCACCCTCGCCGCCCGGCGGCTCGATCTTGATGACGTCAGCGCCGAGGTCGGCGCACAGCATCGAGCCGAACGGGCCAGCGCCATACTGCTCGACGGCCAGGATTGTAACGCCTGTGAGGGGAAGCATGAGAGAAGGCACCTGATAAGGGGATGGACCGGGCTGGGGCTCGACCGCATGATGCGCCATGCGAGGGTGGATTGGCCAGCATGGGTAGGTCGTACGACATGAGGCTGCAACAGTGACGGATATCGTGTTTCCGACCGGTGCCGTTGTCGCGCTGGCGTTGCTGGCCGTCCTCGTCGTCAATCGGATGCGGCCAGCGCTGAAGCTTTGGCCGACCCCGGGAACCGGGACATGGCAGAGCTACGTCTTCTGGCCGCTCTTTCGCGGGCTCAATGTGCTCTGCGTCGTCGCGGCCATCGTCGATCGTGTGCCATTCCTGGGATTGCCCTTCTGGTGGCGCGCGACCGCGGCCGTCGTGCTGTTGGCCGCGCTGACGCTCTTCGCCTACTCGTTCCGCGTGCTCGGCCGGGACAACAGCTATTGCGCGACCGATGGCCTGGTCACGGGCGGCATCTATCAATGGACGCGCAATCCACAGAACGCGATGCTGATCGTGGTCTATGGCGCGCTTGCCATCTTCGCCGACAGCCTGTCGGCCGTCGTGCTCTGTGCGGCGATGATGGCGGTTTATCACCTGATGGTGCTCGCCGAGGAACCGTGGCTCGAGGGCATCTATGGCGAGCCGTACCGCGCCTACCGCCGTGAGGTGCCGCGCTATTTCAACTGGCGGCGGGCTTGGATCGAACTCTCGGGTCGCGACAGGCACGAGAGCGGCCCGATTGGATCGTAAGCGGCCGGGCTGTCATCGACCGCTCTGCCAGCGGGTCAGTATCTCGCTCGGAGCGATCAGCTGCACGATGTTGAGGGCGAGGTTGTCGCGGATCGCATACCCGAGAAGAATTTCGACGACGAGCGCCAGTGTCACGGTCAGCTTGACAGGGAAACGCCAGGCCATGACGTAACCGACAGCGGCGGCGAGCGTGTCTACGACCGAATTCACGATGCTATCGCCGACGTAACCTTGGGCCAGTCCGCCCTGGCGGTAGCGCTCGATGATGAGCGGCGTGTTCTCGAGCACCTCCCAGCCGACTTCGAGCGCGATGGCTGCGACCAGTCGTGCGCCGACCGACCAGCGCGGCACGAGCAGCCATAGCCCCAGGTAGAAGACCAGGCCGTGGGTGACGTGAGTGAAACTGTACCAATCGGTGAGTTGCTGCGATGTCTCGGGCCCGGCTGGGTTGCCGTACCAGAGCGTGACGTAGCCACACTGGCAGATCGCCGGCTTGCCCAATGCTGCGAGAGCGCCGATCTGCGCGGCAATCAGCGCCGCGACGATCCAGGCGTGAGCGGGGGTGACCTGATGTGTCCGTTCGCCACCTGATTGCATGTCGCCCCCGGTGCTTGCCTCGTGCCGCGTGGGCCGAGTGCTTTGCCCTCGGCCGGAACCGCTGGCTTCAGATCCGGTTCTTCTCGATCAGTCGCCGGGAGATCACGAGCCGCTGGATCTCGTTGGTGCCCTCGCCGATGCACAGGAGCGGCGCATCGCGATAGAGGCGCTCGACGATGAACTCCTTGGAGTAGCCGTAGCCGCCGTGGATGCGCATCGCCTCGGTCGCGTTCTCGAGCGCGGCCTCGGTGGCGAAGAGCTTGGCCATGCCTGCCTCGAAATCGGCGCGCTCGCCTCTGTCGATGGCTTTCGCCGCGTTCTCGACCAGGAGCCGGGCGGCTGTCACGCGGGTCACCATATCGGCGAGCTTCAGGGCGATCGCCTGATGCTCGTGAATGAACTTGCCCATGGTCTTGCGCTGCTGGGAATACTTCACGGCCTCGTCGAGTGCCGCCTGGGCGACACCGACGCCACGCGCCGCCACATTGAGGCGGCCGAGCTCGAGGCCCGAGATGGCGCACTCCATGCCGCGGCCCTCGATGCCGCCGATCAGGTTGTCGGCGGAAATCTGGAAATCCTCGAACACCAGCTCGGCTGAGTCTATGCCCTTGTAGCCGAGCTTCTCCAGCTTTTTGGACGCGCGAAATCCGGGTCCCTTTTCGGCCAGGAACATCGAGATGCCGGCCTTGCGCGGGTTGGCCTCCGGATCGGTCTTCACCAGCAGCGCGAAGCAGTGGCCATGGATGCCGTTCGAGATCCAGGTCTTGGTGCCGTTGATGACGTAGGCGCTGTTGCCGTCTTTTCTCGCGTGAGTTCGAATGGCTTGCAGGTCGGTGCCGGTGTCGGGCTCTGTCAGTGCGAGGCCGCCGCGCACCTCACCCGAGGCGAACTTCGGCAGGAAACGCCGCTTCTGCTCGGGCGTGCCCATCTTGTCGACGATGCGTGCCATGATCAGGTGCGAGTTGATGATGCCTGAGACCGACATCCACACGGTCGCGATGCGCTCGATCACCTTGGCATAGGTCGAGGGCGCGAGACCGAGGCCGCCGTACTCCTCCGGGATGATGCAACCAAAGAGACCCAGCTCCTTCATGCGCTCGACGATCTCGGCGGGCCAGGTGTCGTCGTGCTCGAGCTTCTGGGCGTAGGGCGCGACGTCACGCGCGAGGAACTTGTCGACGGCGTCGAGGATCATCCTCTCCTGCTCGTCGTGGCGGGCCTGATCGGTGGCTGTCGTCATGGATATCCTCTGAGGCTGGTCGGACCCAGCTACTTCGCGCCGTCGACCAGGAACAGGCGGCCTTTGCTCGCAGCCTGGCGCAACGGGATGATGTCCTGATAGGCCTTGCCGTAATAGAACGCACGGGCCTTTTCGAGGTCCTCGAACTCGATGACGACGATGCGACCCTTCGGCGGCTCGCCTTCCAGCGTCTCGACATGGCCGGCACGCGCCAGATACTTGCCGCCGGCGGGCTGCGTCACGCCCGGCGCCTTGCCGGCATAGAGCTTATAGGCCTCAGGGTCGGTCACATCGACCTCGGCGATCACGTATGCGGTCATGGGTTCGGCTCCGGGCTGCGGTTGCGCTCTGGCGATGGTCGCAATGGCGAACGCGCGGCGCAAGGCCGGATGATCAGGCCGGATGATCGGTCCGGGGTTTGCCGCAAGCAGGGAGGAGAGGGTGGAGCTCGCTCTCAATCCCCCGGCCCGTGCCCGCGCTTCGGTACGAGGCTGATGCGCTCGAATGACAAGAAGGGCGTTCCGTCCGCCTTGTAGCCCTCGGTATAGGTGGTGACGATGCCTTCGTTCGGCCGCGACTTCGATTCGCGTTTTGCGAGAACCTTGCTGCGGGCATAGATCGTGTCGCCGTTGAAGACCGGGGCCGTCAGCTTGATTTCCTTCCAGCCGAGATTGGCCGTCGCCTTGAAGCTTACGTCGTCGACGGTCATGCCGGTGACCATGGCGAGGGTGAGCGCACTGTTGACGATGGGTTGGCCGAACTCGGTCTTGGCCGCGTAGTCGCGGTTCGAGTGCAGCGGGTGCCGGTTCATCGTGATCAAGCTGAACTGGATGTTGTCAGCCTCGGTGATCGTGCGACCGGGCCGATGCTCATAGACGTCGCCGATCTCGAAATCCTCGTAGTAGCGGCCGTAGCTCGCCACGATCGTTCGCTTGCCGTCCATACGGGCTGGTGTCCTGGTGTCGTTCTCGATGCCCGGATAATCCAACTCCCATGGCGACGGCACAAGGCGCTTCGTCGGCGCTGGCGGTTTAGACGTGCGACGAGCGGGAGAAAGTGCCACGCCTGCGATCGCCATTATCGCGGCCGCTCTCCCGCCCGTCGTCCATCAGACCTGCTTCAGCCAGCTGTCGACCTCGTCGCGGGCCTTGTCCTTGGCGTAACCGTAGCGCTGCTGGAGCCGGCCTTCGAGCTGCTCGCGCTTGCCTTCGATCTTGTCCAGGTCGTCGTTCGTGAGGTCGCCCCACTTCTCCTGAACTTTGCCGCGGAACTCTTTCCAGCCGCCGGAAATGCGATCCCAATCCATGATCAACTCCTGTTTTTACAAACCCACCATTTCGGCGGGGCATCGGAAGAACGCGGCGCCGTGTGGAGGGGTTCCGTGGGGACGGATCGAGATCCCAGCAGCCATGATCAGTGGCATGAGAAACGAATTATTGTGGCGATGGCCCGGCTCCGCGTCGCCAATCTGCCGGCGCGCGGGCGGCGTCAACGGCTGCAAGACGTGGGTGCTCGACACGCGGACCGACCCAATCGAAAAGCATCGGCGCGACATGCGGCGCTGGCATGGCCGAACCGGATGGAATTTGATAAAGGATGTTTCGTGGCGTGATCAGGGCGCCGATTGGGCAGACGTTGGTGGGCTTGAACGGGCGAAGAGCTGGGGTCGGCGGTTCATTCGCGGGGCTTTTCAGGGGAGGGGCGTTTCATGAGTGCCAGTTGGAGATCGGGTGCGGGCATAGCGGCGGTTGCGAGAGCTGCGGCGTGCGTTGTGATATTCAGTGACATTTCGGCAACGTCTGCGATGGCCGAAGGGCCATTCGCCGGGCTCACGGGCACATGGCGCGGCGCCGCCGAGATCCGCCTGCAAAGCGGAACAACCGAGACTTTGAAATGCTTCGCCTACTACACGCCCAAAGGCGCCGGCGAAGAGCTCGGTCTCGCGATCCGGTGCGCCTCGGCGAGCAACAAGATCGAGCTGCGCGCCCAGCTGGCCTCGACAGGCGGCAAGGTGAGCGGCCGGTGGGAGGAGCGGACCTACAACGCGGCGGGCGACGTATCCGGCTCCGCTCAGGAGGGACGCCTGACGCTGACCATCGACGGTGGCGCCTTCAAGGGCTCGATGGCCGTGAGAACCAGCGGCACTAACCAGACGGTATCGATCAAGACGGAAGGCATTGCGCTGTTGGGTGTGAATATCAATCTGTCGCGGGGATAGCGCCGGGGGGCGTGCCGCGATTTTGAAGGGGGACGAGTGGATGAGAAGTGCGATGCGGCACAGGCCGCCAAGTGCGGGCCTGACGATCTCGTTGACGATCACCGCTATGATGATGGCGGCGCAGTCAGCGGAAGCACAAGGCGCGCGGGCCCCGTCCGACTACGGATATGCCCCTCAGTACGTCGTGGCCGAGAGCGAATGGGGTAACGGCGCGATCCGCGGGGCAGTGCGCCCGGGTCGGCATGGCCTCCAGGTCCGGTTGCCGCGAGGCACATGGATCGATTGCGTGCGCAGTTGCTCGGATACCTTGCGCCGTCAGACCGTCGACTTCTGGGAGTCGAACGGTCCCAATGCGCCGGGCTCCGGTCGCGGCTACTTCAAGTGGGACTTCTGGTTCTGAGGCGACTTGGCTGCGCGCGGGCACCAGTCGGTCCAGCTTGTGCAGGTCGTGTGGCCGAACAAGCCACGCGCCACTCAGGCGCCCCAGGTGCGGGCGAGGACCCGCATCCAATTCTCGAAGCAGATCTTCTCGATGAGGGCGTCGCCGAACTGGCGCTTGCGCATGGCCGCGACGAGATTGGGGAGACCGGCTGCCGATCCGATTCCGTCGGGGATGGTCGCGCCGTCGAAATCCGAGCCGAGGCCGACGCCGTCCTCACCAAGTTTGTCGACGAGGTAGGCGATGTGATCGACCACGGTGTCGAGAGGTGTGGCCGCGACGCGCTTGCCGTCCTCCCGCAGGAAGCTCACCGCATAGTTGACGCCGACGAGGCCGCCCGATTCGCGGATGGCGGCCAGCTGCTTGTCGGTGAGATTGCGGGACGAGGCGGCGAGCGCATGTGCATTCGAGTGCGAGGCGACGAGGGGCGCATCCGAGAGGCCCGCGACATCCCAGAAGCCCTTCTCGTTGAGATGCGACAGGTCGACGAGTACGCGCAACTCGTTGCAGCGCCGGATCAGCGCTTTGCCGGGGTCGGTCAGACCGTCGCCGGTATCGGGTGACGAGGGAAAACGGAACGGCACGCCGTGCCCGAAGATGTTGGAGCGGCTCCAGACCGGGCCGAGTGACCGCAACCCTGCCGCGTAGAGCACGTCGAGCATTCTGAGATCGGCATCGAGTGCCTCACAGCCTTCGATGTGAAGCACAGGGGCGTGCGCGCCTGCTGCCTTGGCGTCACGGATGTCGGCGACCGAGCGCGCCAGACGAACGCGGCCCTTCGATTGCTCGGCAATCCGAAACAACAGCGAGGCCATCTCGAGCGTGGCGCGTTGCGCGTGTGTCAGCTCGGGGGGAGGCGGCAGCGGAACGTCGTAGGGTACGAGGTCCATCGGCTCTGCGGCTGCGGCCTTCCTTTCGGACGGTACAAAGATGGCATAGAGCCCGCCGACCATGCCGCCCTTGATGGCGCGCGGCAGGTCGAGCTGCCCCTTGGCCTCGCCGTCGAGAAAGGCGGCTGCGGCATCGCCACCCTGGCGCCAAAGCCGCAGAAGCACGTCGTTGTGGCCGTCGAACGAATGCATCCGCGTATCCCTGATCTCTGCCCCGGCACGCCGCCGCACGCGGCCGTAGTCTCGGTCGTCGGCAGCTAGCCGGCGAGCCTTCCCTCGATTGCTTTCAGCGCATCGCCGGCCTTGGCCCCGTCTGGACCGCCAGCCTGGGCCATGTCGGACCGCCCGCCGCCGCCCTTGCCGCCGAGCGCCTCGGCTCCGACCTTGACGAGATCGACTGCGCTCCAGGTCTTGACCAGATCCTCGGTCACGCCAACGGCGAGGCCAGCCTTGCCGTCCTCGGTGACGCCGACGATGGCGACGATGCCAGAGCCGACCTGCTTCTTGCCGTCGTCGACGAGGCCGCGCAGATCCTTGGGATTGAGGCCCTGGACCGACCGGGCGAGAAGTTTGACGGTGCCTATGGTCTTGATGGATTGGCCCGCTACTGCACCGTCGCCGGCTGCGGCTCCACCTCCGAGCGCGAGCGCGCGCTTGGCCTCCGCCAGCTGACGTTCGAGCTGACGCTGCCCTTCGACCAGTGCCTTGACGCGGTCGACGATCTCCTCCGGACGCGTGCGCAGGAGACCGGCTACTTCCTTCACGCGTTGATCCTGCTCGGCAAGATAGGCGCGAGCACCCGTGGCCGTGACGGCCTCGATGCGCCGGACGCCAGCGGCTGAAGCGCTCTCGCCCACGATGCGGATGACGCCGATATCTCCTGTGCGCCGCACATGCGTGCCGCCGCACAGTTCGATCGACCAGGGCTTGTTCGCCTTATCGCCGGTCTCGCCGATGCCCATCGAGACGACGCGCACCTCGTCACCGTACTTCTCGCCGAAGAGCGCCATGGCGCCCGTCTCGCGGGCGTCATCGAGGCTCATGAGGCGGGTTTCCACGGGCGCGTTCTGGAGCACGTAGGCGTTCGCCATCGCCTCGACGGCGGCGATCTCCTCCCCGCTCATCGGCTTCGTGTGCGAGATGTCGAAGCGCAGGCGCTCGGGCGCGACCAGGGAGCCCTTCTGCGCGACGTGCGTGCCGAGGATCTGCCGCAGAGCCTCGTGAATGAGGTGCGTTGCGGAGTGATTGGCGCGAATGGCCGAGCGGTTGGTGTGATCGACGACCATGTCGACGCTGTCACCGGGCGCAAACGAGCCCGCCTCGACCGTGCCGCTGTGGACGAAGAGGACGCCGAGCTTCTTCTGCGTATCGGTGACGCGGAATATCGAGCCTTTCGGACCTTTGACGATGCCGGTATCGCCGACCTGGCCTCCGCTCTCGCCATAGAACGGCGTCTGGTTGACGACGATTTCCCCGGTTTCGCCTTGCTGCAATGCCTTGACCGGCTTGCCGCCCGCGAAGGTGCCCTTCACGACGGCCTCGGCCTGCTCGGCGTCGTAGCCGAGGAACTCGGTCGCGCCGGCGTCCTCCTTGACCTCGAACCAGATCTCCTCGGTCGCCGCTTCGCCGGAGCCCTTCCAAGCGCGGCGTGCTTCCTCCTTCTGCTTCTCCATCGCGGCGTTGAAGCCGACGAGGTCCACCCCGACGCCGCGGGAGCGGAGCGCGTCCTGCGTCAGATCGAGCGGGAAGCCGTAGGTGTCATAGAGGCGGAAGGCCACCTCGCCCGCCAGCGTGTCGCCATTCCTCAGGTTGTTGGAGGCGTCGTCGAGGAGGCCGAGGCCGCGCTCCAGTGTCTTCCTGAAGCGGATCTCCTCGAGCTTCAGTGTCTCGGTGATCATCGGTTGCGCGCGGATCAGCTCAGGATGCGTCGTCCCCATCTGGCGGATGAGCGCCGGCACCAGGCGGTGCATCAAGGGGTCCTTGGCGCCGAGCAAGTGCGCATGCCGCATGGCGCGCCGCATGATGCGGCGGAGCACGTAGCCGCGACCCTCGTTGGATGGCAAAACGCCGTCCGCGATCAGGAAGCTCGTCGCGCGCAGGTGATCGGCGATGACGCGGTGGCTCGGCGTATTGTCACCCTTGGCGGGCACGCCCGTCTCCGCCACCGAGGCCTCGATCAGCGCCTTGAACAGATCCGTATCGTAGTTGGAATGGACGCCCTGCAGAATGGCCGAAATGCGCTCGAGGCCCATGCCGGTGTCGATCGACGGCCTCGGCAGATTGACCCTGCTCCCAGGGCCGAGCTGATCGAACTGCATGAACACGAGGTTCCAGAACTCGAGGAACCGGTCACCGTCCGCATCGGGGCTGCCGGGGGGGCCACCCTGCAGCTTGTCGCCCTGGTCGATGAAGATCTCGGAGCACGGGCCGCACGGTCCGGTATCGCCCGCCGACCAGAAATTGTCGGAGGTCGGAATGCGGATGATCTTGTCGTCCGAGATGCCGGCGATCTTGCGCCAGAGCGTCGCTGCCTCCTCGTCCTCCGAGTAGACAGTGATGATGAGCTTTTCCTTCGGGAGCCCGTACTCCTTGGTGACGAGGT
>LNFM01008939.1_pt1 | contig 14852 bp, 11 predicted proteins | sample 596031 | NCBI WGS metagenome assembly LNFM01 (sample SAMN04254537, study PRJNA301005) | activated carbon metagenome | isolation source: dual media filters at the Ann Arbor, Michigan drinking water treatment plant | place: USA: Ann Arbor
CGGATTTCCACCTTGCCTACGGCCTTCGGCGAGAAGATGGTGATGCGTATCTTCGACCCGGACACCACGGTCAAGGACCTGGCCGAGCTGGGTTTTTCCCCGCACGACGCACAGCGCTGGGAGGCCCTGGTCAAGCGGCCACACGGCATCATCCTGGTGACCGGGCCTACCGGCTCCGGCAAGACCACCACGCTGTACTCCACCCTGAAGCGCGTGGCGACCGAAGAGGTCAACGTCAGCACCGTGGAGGACCCGATCGAAATGATCGAGCCGGCCTTCAACCAGACCCAGGTGCAGCCGCAACTGGACTTCGGTTTCCCCGAGGGCCTGCGCGCCCTGATGCGGCAGGACCCGGACATCATCATGGTCGGCGAGATCCGCGACCTGGAAACCGCGGAGATGGCGGTGCAGGCCGCGCTGACCGGCCACCTGGTGTTCTCGACCCTGCACACCAATGACGCGCCCTCGGCGATCACGCGCCTGATGGAGCTGGGCATTCCGCCTTACCTGCTCAACGCCACGGTGCTGGGCGTGCTGGCGCAGCGCCTGGTGCGCACCCTTTGCGCGCAGTGCAAGCAGCGCGACGAGGCCGCCACGCGCGAGCACCTGGCCGACATGGTCAAACCCTGGAACATCAGTGGCGGCTACAAGCCCTACAAGCCGGTGGGTTGCGTGGACTGCCGCATGACGGGCTACCAGGGCCGCATGGGCCTGTATGAACTGCTGGTCATTTCCGAAGCCTTCAAGGACCGGGTCAGCAAGGAGCCCAACATCGACGCGCTCAAGCGCCAGGCCGTGGCCGACGGCATGCGGCCGCTGCGCCTGGCGGGGGCCCTGCGGGTGGCCGAAGGCCTGACGGTCATCGACGAAGTGCTGGGCGCCACGCCGCCGCTGAGCTGAGGCCGGCCCCGGCCTGGGCCTGCACCGCGATGGCGCACGCTGGCGGGCAACCTAGGGTATTCCCTGGGTGACGGATGAAATCCTCCGCTTCGGCGGGCCTGGATAGGTGAAACCCACATTCAGTAACAGAGGGTTTCCGGGGCAGAATCGCCTGTGTTTCGGGCTTTCGACCCGTAGGAGACTGTTTGTGAAATTCATCAAGAGTGAAGAGGACTTCTTCGCAGGCGTGCTGTTTGCTGCTGTGGGTCTGGCTTTTGCGATCGGCGCGACCAACTACAACATCGGTACCGGTGCCCGTATGGGCCCCGGTTATTTCCCGCTGGGTCTTGGCGTGATCCTGACCATCCTGGGCGGCATCATCATGCTCAAGGGCATCGCCTCCAAGGAGACGGTCAAGATGGGCAAGGTGGCCCTGCGTCCCCTGTTCTGCATCATCGGTGCCAACGTGCTGTTCGGCATCCTGCTCGGTGGTCTGCCCAAGCTCGGCATCCCCGCCATGGGCCTGATCGTCGGCATCTACGGCCTGACCCTCGTGGCCAGCCTGGCCGACAAGCAGTTCCGCCTCAAGAGTGTGTTGATGCTGGCCACCATCCTGGCCATTATCAGCTACGGCGCCTTCGTGAAATTGCTCAATCTGCAGTTCCAGATCTGGCCTGCCTTCATCACCGGCTGAGAAAGACAAAAAAATGGAACTCTTCGACCATCTGTCCCTGGGTTTTGGCGTGGCTTTCACGTTCCAGAACCTGCTGTACTGCTTCATCGGTGTGCTGCTGGGCACCCTGATCGGCGTGCTGCCCGGTGTCGGCCCGATCGCCACCATCTCCATGCTGCTGCCGGCCACCTACGCACTGCCCCCGGTGGCCGCGCTGATCATGCTGGCCGGTATCTACTACGGCGCCCAGTACGGTGGCTCCACCACCGCCATCCTGGTCAACCTGCCAGGTGAGTCGTCCTCGGTGGTGACCATCATCGACGGCTACCAGATGGCCCGCAAGGGCCGTGCCGGTCCGGCGCTGGCCGCTGCCGGCCTGGGCTCCTTCTTCGCCGGTTGCGTCGGCACCCTGATCCTGGCCGGTTTTGCCCTGCCGCTGACCGAGGTGGCCTTCAAGTTCGGCCCGGCCGAGTATTTCTCGCTGATGGTGGCGGGTCTGGTCGGCGCCGTGGTGCTGGCTTCCGGCTCGCTGCTCAAGGCCATCGCCATGATCGTGCTGGGCTTGCTGATCGGCCTGGTCGGCACCGACGTGAACTCCGGCGTGGCGCGCTACTCCTTCGACATCCCCGAACTCACCGGCGGCATCGGCTTCATCGTGATCGCCATGGGCGTGTTCGGCTACGGCGAGATCATCAAGAACCTGTCCATGCCCGAAGAGCATCGCGAGGTCTTCACGGCCAAGGTGACCCACCTCTACCCCTCGCTCGAGGACTTCAAGCGCATGGTGCCTGCCGTGCTGCGCGGCACCACCATCGGTTCGGTGCTGGGTATCCTGCCCGGCGGCGGTGCCCTGCTGTCGGCCTTTGCGGCCTACACCATCGAGAAGAAGACCAAGCTCAAGCCGGGTGAAGTGCCTTTTGGCCAGGGCAACATTCGTGGTGTGGCCGCGCCCGAGTCGGCCAACAACGCCGGTTCGCAGACCTCCTTCATCCCGCTGCTGACGCTGGGTATCCCGCCGAACGCCGTGATGGCGCTGATGGTCGGTGCCATGACCATCCACAACATCCAGCCCGGCCCGCAGGTGATGACCAGCAACCCCGAGCTGTTCTGGGGCCTGATCGCCTCGATGTGGATCGGCAACCTGATGCTGGTGGTGCTGAACCTGCCGCTGATCGGCATCTGGATCAAGCTGCTGACCGTGCCCTACCGCTGGCTGTTCCCGGCCATCGTGCTGTTCTGTGCCGTTGGCGTGTACTCCACGAACAACAACACCTGGGACATCTGGATGGTGGCCATGTTCGGTATCGTCGGAACCATCTTCTTCAAGGTGGGTGTCGAGCCGGCACCGCTGCTGCTGGGCTTCATCCTGGGCCCGATGATGGAAGAGAACCTGCGCCGTGCGCTGCTGCTGTCGCGTGGTGACTGGAGCGTGCTGGTGACGCGTCCGATCTCGGCTTCGCTGCTGGCCCTGGCCCTGCTGCTGCTGGTGATCGTGATGCTGCCGGCCATCAAGTCCAAGCGCGAGGAAGCCTTCGTCGAGGACTGATTTCCCGCCTTTCCCCCGACAAGAACGGCACCCAAGGGTGCCGTTCTTGCCTTTTCGGTAGCCCTGACAGAGGAGAGACCCCGATGACATTCAAGAAACTGCTCGGCCTGCTGGCCATGGGCCTGAGCCTTTCGGTCTCGGCCCAGACCTGGCCGTCCAAGCCCATCCGCCTGGTCGTGCCTTTCCCGGCGGGCGGCGCCACCGACATCCTGTCGCGTGCGCTGTCACAGGAGCTGACCAAGAAGCTGGGCCAGTCCATCGTGGTGGACAACAAACCCGGCGCCGGTGGCACCATCGGCGCGCTGGCCGGTGCGCAGGCCACGCCCGATGGCTACACCCTGCTGCTCACGACCTCGAGCACCCACAGCATTGGCCCGGCCATCAACCCCCGCATCCCCTACAACGCCGAGGCCGACTTCACGCCCATCGTCTACGTGGCCAGTTCGCCGCAGGTCATCCTGGTGCCCCTGACGTCACCGGCAAAGAACCTGCGTGAGTTCATCGACCATGCACGCAAGAACCCCGGGCGCCTGAACTACGCCTCCAGCGGCAACGGCACGATCTCCAACCTCTCCACCGAGAACTTCAAGGCGCAGTCGGGCACCTTCCTCGTGCACATCCCCTACCGCGGCACCGGCCTGTCGATCGCCGACCTGATCAGCGGCAAGGTGGACGTGCTGTTCGACTCCATCGTGTCGGGCATGCCCCATGTACGCGACGGCAAATTGCGCGCGCTGGCCGTGACCAGCCCCAAGCGCAGCGCGCTGGCGCCGGAACTGCCGGCGGTGTCCGAGGTGTTGCCGGGTTTCGAGTCGGTCACCTGGTTTGGCGTCTACGGCCCGCGCGGCCTGCCGCCGGAGATCGTGAACAAGGTCAACCAGGCCGTCAACGCCGCGCTGGCCGAGCCAGAACTGAAAGAGCGCTTCGCCCGCCTGGGCGCCGAGACGACGGGTGGCACGCCCCAGCAATTCGCCGCCCTGGTCAAGGCCGAATCGGCCAAGTGGAAGAAAGTCATCACCGAGCGCAAAATTACGGCGGATTAAAAAAGCCCCCTGAGTCGCCCCTGAGGGCGCCTTCCCCCGGAGGGGGACAACGCCAGCGGCCCGGCAGAGCCGGTTCCGCGGCGTTCCCGAATGAGCCCATTCGCGCCTCGACGAGTGGGCGACACGCTTCAGATGAGCCCAGAAACCATGAACTTCAACTACAGCACCCCCTACACCAGCACACGCCTGCCCGTCTTCGCGCGCAACGTCGTCTCCACCTCGCACCCGCTGGCCGCGCAGGCTGGCCTGCGCATGATGCAAAAGGGCGGCAACGCCGTGGACGCCGCCATTGCCGCGGCGGCGGCCATGATGATTTGCGAGCCGGTGAGCAACGGCCTGGGCAGCGATGCCTTCGCCATCCTGTGGGACGGCAAGGAACTGCATGGCCTCAATGCCTCGGGCCGCGCGCCGCAGGGCTGGACACCCGAGTACTTCCGCGCCAAGTACGGCGACGGCGCCAAGACGCCCCCGAAGCGCGGTATCGATTCCGTCACCGTGCCCGGCGCCGTGGCTGGCTGGGTGGCCCTGAGCGAGCGTTTCGGCAAGCTGCCTTTTGCCGACCTGCTGGCGCCGGCCATCGAGATCGCCGAGCGCGGTTACCTCATTCCTGTGGTGGTGCAGCAGAAATGGGCTGCCGCCACACCCGAGCTCAAGAGCGTGCCGGGTTTTGCCCAGAGTTTCCTGCCCTGGGGCCGGGCGCCGAATGTCGGCGAGCTGTTCCAGTTCAGGGCCGCCGCGCGCGCGCTGCGCGCTATCGCCCAGACCAAGGGCGAGGCTTATTACCGCGGCGAGATCGCCCAGGCCCTGGCGAGCTTTGCTGCCGACTGTGGCGGCGTGCTCAAGGCCAGTGACCTGGCCAGCTACCAGCCCGAGTGGGTGCAGCCCCTGGCCAAGAACTACCGTGGCCACACCCTGCACGAGATCCCGCCCAACGGCCAGGGCATTGCCGCGCAGATGGCGCTGGGCATCCTGGACAAGTTCGACCTGGGCAGCCTGCCCGTGGACAGCGTCGACTCGCAGCACCTGCAGATCGAGGCCATGAAGCTGGCCTTCGCCGACGTCTACCGCTACGTGGCCGAACCCTCTGCCATGCACGTCACGCCCGAGCAGATGCTGGACGACGCCTACCTGAGCAGCCGCGCCAAGCTCATCGACATGAACAAGGCGCAGGACTTCAAGGCCGGCAACCCGGTCAAGGGCGGCACCATCTACCTGACCGCGGCCGACGAGAACGGCATGATGATCAGCTTCATCCAGAGCAACTTCATGGGCTTCGGCTCTGGTTGTGTGGAGCCCACCTTCGGCATCAGCCTGCAGAACCGCGGCCACGGCTTCAACGTGGACCCGGCTGGCCACAACACGGCCAACCTGGTGGCACCGGGCAAGCGCCCCATCCACACCATCATCCCGGCCTTCCTCACCAAGGACGGCCAGCCCGTGATGAGCTTCGGCGTGATGGGCGGCAACATGCAGCCGCAAGGCCACCTGCAGACCCTGGTGCGCATGCTGGACTACGGCCAGAACCCGCAGACCGCCTGCGACGCGCCGCGCTGGCGCTACAACGCGGGCTTCGAGATCAACGTCGAGGCGACCATGAACCCGGCCACGGTGCAGGGCCTGTCGGCGCGCGGCCACCGCATGGAAGTCATCAACGATTCCTACCAGGACTTCGGCGCGGGCCAGTTCATCTGGCGCGCCGGTGACCCCAAGGTCGAAGGTTATGTGGCGGCGAGCGACCCGCGCCGCGACGGCCAGGCGGCGGGTTTCTGAGCCTCTCTGCCGCAGCATGAAGAGTTGCTACGAAAAGTAGAGCAGTTGCATCTTTCTTGAGAGCTTGGGCTCTGCGTATCATCTCTTTGCATCCAATTTTCTTTCACAGGACAACATCATGGATCTCGGTATCAAGGGCAAGTGGGCATTGGTGGGCGGCGCGAGCAAGGGCCTGGGCTACGGCTGTGCCCAGGCGCTGGCGCGTGAAGGCGTGAACGTGGTGATCGTGGCGCGCGGTGCCGAGGCGCTGAACGCTGCGGCGGCCAGCCTGAAGGCCGAGGCCCCGGGGGTGCAGGTCATCGCCGTGCCGGTGGACATCACCACCGTGGCCGGGCGCGAAGCCATCTTCGCCCAGCGCAAGGACTTTGACATCGTCGTCACCAACGCCGGTGGCCCGCCGCCCGGCGACTTCCGCGATTGGGACCGTGACACATGGATCAAGGCGGTGGACGCCAATATGCTCACGCCTATCGAACTGATCAAGGCCACGGTGGACGGCATGGCCGCGCGCGGTTACGGCCGTATCGTCAACATCACCTCCAGCGCGGTGAAGGCACCCATCGACATCCTGGGCCTCTCCAACGGCGCGCGCAGCGGCCTGACCGGTTTTGTGGCCGGCGTGGCGCGCAACGCGAAGATCGCGGCCAAGGGCGTGACCATCAACAACCTTCTGCCCGGTGCCTTCGACACCGACCGCCTCAAGCACACCATGGCCGGCGCGGCGCAGAAGACCGGCAAGCCCATCGAGGACATTGCCAACGCGCGCCGCATGACCATCCCGGCCCAGCGTTTCGGCACGCCGGAGGAGTTCGGTGCCATCTGTGCCTTCCTGTGCAGCCAGTACGGCGGCTACATCAACGGCCAGAACGTGCTGGCCGACGGTGGCGCCTATCCCGGCACGTATTGACATGGAGGAGCGGGACCTTCGATCGGCCAGCGCACGGCAGGGCCTCAGCCCGATTCCTGGGCACTGGTCGTTCCGACCGCGGCGCGGTGTGAACAAGTTCACGGCGTCTGCGCCCGAGTGCTAGGGCTGCATCTTTTGAGTTAAGGGTTTTCCCTTAGAATGCCCCCAAGGCTATGCGTGCCGAGCTTTCTGGCCACGCCTCGCTGTCCACCCACCCCCGGTACGACTGTCTGCTCACGCCAACGCGACGTGTTGCAGGTAATTCTCTCGCGGCTTAGGCCAGCGGGTCTGGGTATGCATTTGCCATGAAAGTGAAGACGATGAACCAAAGAATGAAGTTGGGACTGGCCGCCGCATGGCTGGCTGCGACGGCCTGCAGCGCCTGGGCCGATACGTTCACCGGGTCCGGCTCGTCCGCCGCGGCGCCGATCTACCGCAGCTGGGGTGCTGCCTATGAGAAGGCTACCCGCAACAAGCTGGTCTATGAGTCGGCAGGCTCCTCGGCTGGCGTGCGCAAGATCAAGGCGCGTGAGGTGGGGTATGGCGCGACCGATGTTGCACCGACACGCGCCGAGCTGGAGAAGGACGAGCTGCTCGTATTCCCGATCGCCATCACGGGCATCACGCCCGTGGTGAACCTACCCAGGATCGCCGACGGTCAGCTGCGACTGAACGGCAACGTGCTGGCGCGCATCTTCATGGGGCAGCTCAGCCAGTGGAATGCGCCCGAGATCGCCCAGCTCAACCCGGGCCTGGCCCTGCCCAATCTGCCCATCAAGGTCATCGTGCGCAGCGACGGCTCGGGCACCACCTACAACTACACCGACTATCTGGCCAAGGTGCATCCGGACTGGCAGGCGCAGTTCGGCGTGAAGAACAGCATCACCTGGCCCGCCCAGTTCATCGCAGCCAAGGGCAGTGAGGGGGTTTCCAAGGCCGTGCGCGAAACGGTGGGCGGCATCACCTACGTCGACTTCGGTTACGTGCGTGAATACCAGCTCACCCCGGTGCAGCTGGCCAATGCCACGGGTGAATTCCTGAACCCTTCCAGCGAAAGCTTCCGCACCGCGCTGTCGGCCAGTGACTGGGTCAGCAGCGGCAACTTCACGACCACGCTGACCAACATGAACCGACGCGGTGCCTGGCCCATCACCATGGGGACCTTTGTGGTCGTGCCGATGGTGGCCGAGAAGCCGGATGACGTCCTCCCCGCCCTGAAGTTCTTCGCCTGGTCCTTCATGCACGGTGACGAACTGGTGCAGCAGAGCAGTTTCGTGCGCCTGCCCACCCGCGTGCAGGCCGCGGCCTTCAGGATCATCGCCTCCGTCAAGGACAAGGGTGGCAACCCGATCGGCATGCAAGCCACGGGGTTCTGAACCGGTGCGGCCTTCAGCGCCGCGCCGATGACACCACGATGCCGCAGACGATGAGCACGAAGGCGGCGCCGTGGTACAGCTGCGGCAGCTCGCCCAGCAGGGCGGCGGACATCAGTGCCGCGAGCAGCGGCGTGAGGTTGCCGAAGAAGCTGGCGACCGTGGGGCCGGCGCGTTGTACGCCGATGCCCCAGGCGCGGTAGGCCAGCAGGGCCGGCCCCACAGCCACGAAGACCAGGGCCGCCACCAGGGGCCAGCCCCAGGTGATGGTCTGGTCCACCACGGCCCATTCGCCGGCGGCAAAGAGGCCCGACCAGGCCAGGCCGAAGACGATCTGCGCCATCAGGAAAGCCGCCCAGTCGCCGCGGATGGTGGACGGCTCGCCGCCAGGGCGCGCCAGCATCCAGCTGTAGAAAGCCCAGCAGATGGACGCGATCAGGATGTAGATGTCGCCCGGCAGCAGCTGGACCTGCAGCAGGGTGTCAAGCTGGCCGCGGCTGAGCACCAGCAGCACGCCGCTGATCGAGAGCAGGGCGCCCAGCAGCTGGCGGCGCGACACGGGCGCTGCGAAGAACAGGCGGCCGATGAGCTGCATCCAGATCGGCATGCTGGCGGCCACCAGGGTGACGTTGATGGGCGAGGAGGTCTTGAGCGCCAGGTACTGCAGCGCGTTGTAGGCGCCCACGCTGAGCAGGCCCAGCATGGAGAAGCGCCGCCAGTGTTGCCACATCCCGCTGTCGCGCTTGAAGACCCAGGCCGCCAGGGGCAGCAGGATCAGGCCGGCCAGCGCCCAGCGCAGCAGGTTGAGCATCATGGGCGGCACGAGATCACCCACCATGCGGCCCACCACGGCATTGCCGGCCCACATCAGGGGCGGGACGGTCAGGAGCAGGGCGGTGGAGGGGCTGAGGCGAGTGTGCATGGCTGGCACTGTAACAAGCCCGGGGCCGGGCCGCTGTCGCGCGGACTGCAAGGCCCAATGGCCGGCGGGCATCCGTATGCTCACGTAGAATTTCGCGCAACACAAGGAGACAGAGATGAGCCAGACCCCATCCCGCGCGGTGCGCATCGACCAGCAAGGCGGTCCCGAGCAGATGAAGATTGTCGAGGTGATGGTGGGCGAGCCCGGGCCGGGCGAAATCCGCATCCGCCACAAGGCCTGTGGCCTTAATTTCCTCGACGTCTACCAGCGCAGCGGGGTCTACCCGCTGCCCACGCCGGTGCAGCTGGGCATGGAGGCCTCGGGCATCATCGAAGCGGTGGGTGAGGGGGTGACGCACCTCAAAGTGGGTGACCGTGCGGCCTACGCCAGTCAGCCGCCCGGCGCCTACTGCGATGTGCGCGTGATGCCCGCCAAGTGCGTCTGCAAGCTGCCCGACAACATCGACTTCGAGACCGGCGCGGCCATGATGCTCAAGGGCCTGACCGTGCAGTACCTGCTGATGAAGACCCGCCCGGTCGAGGGCCTGCAGCCGGGCGACCACATCCTCTTCCATGCCGCTGCCGGCGGTGTAGGCCTGATCGCCTGCCAGTGGGCCAAGGCCCTGGGTCTGCAGCTCATCGGCACGGCCGGCTCCGACGCCAAGTGCGCCCTGGCCAAGGCCAACGGCGCGGCGCACGTGATCAACTACGCGACCGAAGATTTCCAGGCGCGGGTGAAGGAGATCACCGGGGGCAAGGGCGTGAAGGTGGTGTACGACTCGGTGGGCAAGGACACCTGGGACAAGTCGCTGGACTGCCTGCGCCCCTTCGGCCTGATGGCCAGCTTCGGCAATTCCTCGGGTGTGGTGCCGCCCTTTGCGCCGGGCAGCCTGGGGGCCAAGGGCTCGATCTACGTGACGCGCCAGACCCTGTTCACCCATATCGCCACGCGCGAGGGAACGCAGGCCATGGCCGACGACCTTTTTGCCATGGTGGGCAGCGGCAAGGTAAAGATCCACATCGCGCAGCGCTACCCGCTGGAGCAAGTGCAGCAGGCGCACCGCGACCTGGAAGCGCGCAAGACCACAGGCAGCACCATCCTGACGCTGTGAAGCGGTCGCTGCGGCTTTACCGGAAGACTACGTTCTAGCGCAGCAGCGTCAGCACCATGCGCGGCATCTGGTTGGCCTGTGCCACCATGGCCGTGCCGGCGTTCTGCAGGATCTGCGCGCGCGACAGCGCCGCGGTCTCCTTGGCGAAGTCGGCGTCCATCACGCGCGAGCGGCTGGCGCTCATGTTTTCACTGCTCACCTGCAGGTTGTTGACCGTCGTCTCAAAGCGGGACATCTGTGCGCCGAGCTTGGCACGCGTGCCATTGACGTAGTCCAGCGCCTTGTCGATGCGTCGCATCGCCAGGTTGGACCCGTCCACGGTCGTGATGTCGACCGTGCTCAGGCCGAGTGCAGCCAGGTTCATGTTGCCGATGGCGGTATCGATGGTCTGACCGGAATTGGCTCCGACCTGGAATGACTTGATGTTTCCGGTGCCCCCGGCCTTGCTCACTTCCTCCCAGGTCTCGACGAAGCCGCTGAGGACATCCTGTCCGCTGCGGTTGCCAAAGTCCTGTACCACACTCTCGGCGGTCAGCAGGGCGCCGTTGTCAACGTCCAGGCCGCCGATGGCGCCGGTATCGGTATTGCTGAAATTGAAGCCCGCGACGAAGGTGGCTTTGTTGGTGTTGAAGTCGGCCACGAAGGCTGCCTGGTTGGCGTAGGCACCACTGCTGGCGTTGGCGATGGCGCTGCTCAGCGTCTGGCCGGCGTTGTTCTGCAGGTACTGCAGCACGTCCTGCACGCCCTTGCCCCCTGCCGCCTGGATCTTTTCATGCAGGTAGCGCACCGCCACATAACCCGACGAGTAGTCCACGCTGGCATTGCCCCAGGCGGTGATGTCGTCGGCCAGTGTGGCAGCGACCGTGTCGGCTTGTACGCGCTCTTCGGCGCCTGTGATGAACTCGGCTGCGCCCTCCAGAAACCAGGTGGCGGTAGCGTCGGTGGCCAGTTCGCCCCAGCTGGCCGCGGTGGCCATCACGGCGTGCACCATCTCATGCGCGATGATGCGATCGCTGTAATACGGCGAATCACCACCGTTGGGGAGGTTGGGGTTCGCAAAGTCGGCCAGGTCCACCTGCAGCCGGATATTCGTGCCGGCGCCGGTGCCACTGGTGGAGGACACCACGCGTGCTGCCGTATTGCCAGCGTTATCGGTGAACGTTGACAGCTCGATGCTGATGGCGTTGCCGCTGGCAGAAATGCCGTATTGCCTGCGGATCATCTCTTCGGAAATTTCCAGCCAGCCCCCTTCCAGGCCTTCCAGAACGGCATCCTTGGTGGTGTCGGCATAGCCGGTCTGCTTGTTGCGGGCCTGGTCGAAGATCTTCTGACCGTTGAACTCCGAGGCCACGCTGATGCGATCGATCTCGGAGGCCAGCTGATTCACTTCCTGCTGCAAGGCCTGCCGGTCGGAAGCCGAGTTGGTGGCGTTGGCCGACTGCACCGCCAGTTCGCGGATGCGCTGCAGGTTGGCCGCGATGGTGGACGTGGCGCCTTCGGCCGTCTGCAGCATGGAGATGCCGTCGTTGGCATTGCGGATGGCCTGGTTCTGGCCGCGGATCTGGCTGGTGAAACGCTCGGAAATGGCCAGGCCGGCAGCGTCGTCGCGGGCGCTGTTGATGCGCAAGCCGCTGGACAGCCGCTGGATGGAGGTGGCAAAGGCCGACTGACTGGTCCCCAGATTTCTCTGGGCTGTCAGCGACAGAATGCCTGTGTTGATGACCATCCCCATGATGGAGCCTGTTTTCCGTTCGCCTCGTTTGATGCAGGGCCCATGACCCGACTGCGGTTGACCCGAAGGAAAAACCGCCCCTGCACTTGTTTTCGGCAACTGGCCCGCAAACTGGGGCCTTATTTTTGGATGGGGGGAAACACCGGCAGGCGAGGGCTAAAGTTCGTCGTCCTCGTGCCGACGGCTCTGCCAGATGGACCGGCCCAGCCAGAGCGCGCCGATGCCCGCGCCGATGAAACCCAGCAGGCCGAAGGCCGGCAGGCCCAGCAGGGTGGGGCCGCCGCCCACCGTCATGACGATGGAGGAGCCGATGATGAGCGCCGCGATGATCAGCGCCAGCGAGAGCCGGTTGGCTGCGCGGTCGAGCTGCTTGCCGACGTGGCGCAGCGAGCGGCTCTCGATGTCCAGGCCCATGCGTCCCTGGCGCGCGCGGCGCAGGAGATGGCTGAGGTCCTGCGGCAACTGCTCGGCTACGTCCAGCAGGCGCAACCAGGAGCCCCAGGCCCGTCCCGCCAGCGCACGGGGCCGGTAGCGCGCGCGCACCACCTGCTGCAGCAGGGGCAGGGCTTCGGTGGTCATGCTGAAGTCAGGGTCCAGGCCGCGGCCCAGGCCTTCGAGCGTGATGAAGGCCTTGATCAGCAGGGCCAGGTCCGCCGGCAGGGCCAGCTGGTTCTCGCGCAGCAGGGTGGTCACGTCCAGCAGCATGCGGCCCAGGTTCAGCTCGGCCAGCGGGGTGCCGTGGTACTGGTCGACGAAGGCCTCGATGTCGCGCTCCAGCCGCTCCGCCGGCACGGCCTGGCCGTCGCGTGTCCAGTCCATCAGCACGTCCGCCACGGCCCGCGGTTCGCGCTGCACCAGGCCCAGCAACAGCTTGAGCAGCTGCTGGCGCCGGCGCATGGAGAGATGGCCTACCATGCCGAAATCGATGAAGGCCAGCCGGTTGCCGGGCAGGTAGAAGACATTGCCCGGGTGCGGGTCGGCGTGGAAGAAACCGTCTTCCACGATCATCTTGAGCACGGCCTGGGCGCCGCGCCGGGCCAGCAGGCGGCGGTCCAGCCCGGTGGCGTCGAGCCGCACCAGGTCGTGGCCGGCGATACCTTCGACGTAGTCCTGCACATTGACGCGCTCGCGGGTCCAGGCCCAGTGGCTACGGGGAATCTGCACGAAAGGCAGGTCCGCCATGTTGCGCGCCAGGCGCTCGGCATGGCGGCATTCGCTGGCCAGGTCGAGTTCGCGCTGCAGCGAGCGGCCGAACTCGCGCAGCAATTGGCGCGGACGGTAGGGCGCAAGCGCGGGCAGCTCGGCTTCGGCCAGCGCGGCCAGGCGATCCAGCAGGCGCAGATCGGCCTCGATCACCTCGCGGATGCCGGGGCGGCGGATCTTGACGATGACCTCGGTGCCGTCTTTCAGCTGCGCGCGGTGCACCTGGGCGATGGAGGCGGCCGCCAGCGGCTCGACGTCGAAACGGGCGAACACGGCCTCCGGTTCGTCGCCCAGGTCCTCGCGCAGCTGCGCGCGCAGCGCGTCCAGCGGCAGGGCCGGCACATGGCTGTGCAGTTTCTCGAATTCGGCGATCCACTCGGGGCCGAACATGTCGGCCCGGCCGGCCAGGATCTGGCCCAGCTTGACGAAGGTGGGGCCCAGTTCCTCCAGGGCCCGGCGCAGCTGCACGGGGGGCGGCAGATGGGCCAGTTCGGCGGCGTGGTTCCAGTGCAGATGGTGGCCGGCTTTTTCCAGGGCCCCGGCCAGGCCCCAGCGGCGAACCAGCTCGCCCAGGCCATGGCGTACCAGCACACCGGCGATCTCGTTGAAACGCCCCAGGCTGCTGCGCCTGACTCCGTGGACCGTTGAAGTGTTCATGGTCAGGGCGTCAGGCCGGTGGACTCAGGCGCGTTCGCGCCGCACCCGCAGGATCTCGTCGAGCAGCAGGAAGATCACGCCCAGGGTGATCGCGCTGTCGGCCACGTTGAAGGCCGGGAAATGCCAGCGGCCGATGTGGAAGTCCACCATGTCCACCACATAACCGTGCAGCAGGCGGTCCACCACATTGCCGATGGCGCCGCCCATGATGCAGGTCAGCGCGAAGCAGAACAGGCGCTGGCCCGCGTGCGCGCGCAGCAGGTAGAGGATGAAACCCGTGGCGGCCACGCCGATACCCACGAAGAACCAGCGTTGCCAGCCATCTGCCCCGGCCAGGAAGGAGAAGGCCGCACCGCGGTTGTGCACGCGCACGATGTTGAGCCAGTCGGTGAGGTAGGTGCTCTCGCCCGGGTGGTAATAGGCCAGGATCAGCACCTTGGTGACCTGGTCCACCACCAGGATCAGCAGGGCCAGGCCCAGCCACTGCAGCAGCCCGACCGATTTGATGGCGCGGCCCATCAGGCGATCTTCCGGCTTTCGCCGGCGCCATACAGGTTGCTGGTGCAGCGGCCGCACAGCGTGGGGTGGGCGGCGTCATGGCCAACGTCCTCGCGGTAGTGCCAGCAGCGTTCGCATTTTTGCGCGGTGCTCGGTGCCACCTGCACGGTCAGCCCGCTGCCCGGCTGCAGTGTCACGGCCGAGGTGATGAAGACGAACTTCAAGTCCTCGCCCAAGCTGGCCAGCAGCGCGTGGTCGGCCGGCTCGGCCGCCAGGGTCACGGTGGCCTGCAGCGAAGCGCCCACCTTGCCTTCGGCACGCAGCGCTTCGATGTCCTTGTTCACCGCGTCGCGGATCTCGCGGATGCGGGTCCACTTGGCGAGCAGCGCCGCGTCGGGCTGGCCCAACTCGACATAGGTTTCCATGAAGATCGAATCGGAGTTGCCGATCACCTGCCAGGCTTCCTCGGCCGTGAAGCTCAGGAAGGGCGCCATCCAGCGCAGCATGGCCTGGGTGATCTGGTGCAGCGCGGTCTGGG
>LNFM01008940.1_pt1 | contig 14850 bp, 15 predicted proteins | sample 596031 | NCBI WGS metagenome assembly LNFM01 (sample SAMN04254537, study PRJNA301005) | activated carbon metagenome | isolation source: dual media filters at the Ann Arbor, Michigan drinking water treatment plant | place: USA: Ann Arbor
CGAGCGCCTCGGCGTTCTTGATCAGGACGCCGGCGTGCGCACCACGCCCCACCCCGACCATGATCGAGATCGGCGTGGCCAGGCCCAACGCACAAGGGCAGGCGATGATGAGAACCGAAACGGCGGCCACCAGGGCGTAGGACAGACGGGGATCGGGGCGCGACTGCGCTGGGCCTGGGCCACCATCTGGACGATCTGCGCCAGCAGGGTGTCGGCGCCGACCTTGTCGGCGCGCATGATGAAGGATCCGGTCTTGTTGAGCGCGCCGGCCACGACCCGGTCGCCGACGTCCTTGGTCACCGGCATGGATTCGCCGGTCACCATGGATTCATCGACAGCGACCCGGCCGTCCAGGAGTTCGCCATCGACCGGGATCTTCTCTCCGGGCCGGACCCGCAGGCGGTCGCCGACGGCGATCTGGTCAAGGGAGACATCTTCATCGACACCGTCCGCCCGGATCCGGCGCGCGGTCTTGGGCGTGAGGTCCAGAAGGGCGCGGATCGCGCCCGAGGTCTGTTCGCGGGCGCGCAGTTCCAGAATCTGGCCGACAAGGACCAGCACGGTGATGACCGCCGCCGCCTCGAAATACACCGGCGCGCTTCCATCGGCCTTCAGGAAGGCGGGCGGGAACAGGGTTGGCGCGACGACGGCCACGACGCTGTAGATCCACGCGACGCCGACCCCCATGGCGATTAGGGTGAACATATTCAGCCGGCGCGTGCGCAGCGATGTCCAGCCGCGCTCGAAGAAGGGCCAGCCGCACCACAGGACGACGGGGGTCGCCAGCGCGAACTGGATCCAGTTCGACATCTGGCCCGGGATGAACATGTGCAGATTGGTCAGGTGCCCGCCCATCTCGAGAGCGAAGACCGGCAGGGTCAGGGCCAGGCCGACCCAGAAGCGGCGAGTAAAGTCGATCAGTTCGTGGTTCGGCAGCGCTTCCGCCGTGACCGTTTCCGGCTCGAGCGCCATGCCGCAGATCGGGCAGGAGCCCGGGCCTTCCTGCCGGATCTCGGGGTGCATCGGGCAGGTGTAGATGGCACCCGGAATGGCCGGCTCAGCCTCCACGCGAGGATTCAGATAACGCGCCGGATCCCCGACGAACTTGGTCCGGCATCCGACCGAGCAGAAGAAATAGTCCTGGCCGTCATGACTGGCGCGGTGAGCGGTGGTCGTCGGATCGACCGACATGCCGCAGACCGGATCCTTGACCACAGCCGCGCCGTCCGAGGCCTTCGCCGCGCAGCAGGCGTGACCTGAGGCATGATTGTGAGGATGCGTGGACATGTCGCTGTCTCCGGTTGACCGAAGCGCTCACATATACCCATGGGGGGTATATCGCAAGATACCCTTGTGGGGTATATGTGGGTCTTGAAAGGCGAGGCCATATGCAAACCGACACGAAACCCAAGGTCCTCAACAGACTGAGCCGGATAGAAGGCCAGGTGCGGGGAATCGCGCGCATGGTCGAAGACGACCGATATTGCGTTGATCTGCTGACCCAGTTGCAGGCGGTCCGGGCCGCGCTCCATCGCGTGGAGACCGAAGTGCTGCGGGATCACCTCGACCACTGCGTCATGGGGGCCATGACCGGCGACGATCCCGAGGATCGCAAGGCCAAGGCCGGCGAACTGATCGAACTCCTGGCGCGGGCCGGACGGTAGAGCCGAGGGAACGAACGAGGCCTCCTGGTCGCTAACGTCGGGATCTCAAGGAGCCGTCATGAAACGCATCAGCCTCGTCCTCGCCGCCTGCGCCCTGTCGGCGGCCTGTTCCCCGCAAGCCGAAGAGCCCGCCGTGGCCGCGCCGAAGGCCGCCGCAACGGCGGACGCCCATGGCGCGATGGAGGGCGGCATGGCCGCGGCTGCGCCCGGCGACTCTGTCGCCACCCAAGGCTACAAGGCTTCAATGAACACCATGATGGAGGCGATGCCGGCCTTCACCGGAGACGCGGACATCGACTTCATGAAGCAGATGCGGGGTCACCACATCGCCGCCATTGCGATGGCCCGCGTCGAACTCGCGCAAGGCAAGGACGCCCAGGCGCGGAACCTGGCCCAAGAGGTGATCACGGCGCAGGAGCGCGAAATCACCCTGATCGACGCCTGGCTCACCCAGAAGGGAGCGTCTGCGGCTCCCGCCGCCTGATCGCGAGATCAGCGCGCCGCGTGCGAGGACCAATGGATGTGCGTGATCCGCCATCCGTCGGCCTCGTGGCGCAAAACCATGGTCTCGGCCGAGAGGCTGTCGATCGGGCGGCCGTTGAACTCGCCTGTTGTGCGGCTTTCGCTTGCGACCCAGGCGCTGTCGGTGCCGGCGCGCGCGATGCGGCGGGACCTCACGCTGGGCACAGCGGCTGAGAAGGCGGCGTCGGCCGCCAAGTGGTGTTCGGCGTACTCGGCCTTCGACCGTTCAGCCCCGCCGCCCTCAAAAATCAAAACGTCGTCGGCTAGAAGGGCCAGTGCAGCGTCTGTTTCTCCATGTTCGAGCGCGGCATGAAAGGCATCGACGACACTCGCCGCCGCCATAGCCTGGGCCTGGACATCATCGACCGAGGTCGCGGCAGTCTGGGCCGGTTCATGAGCGAGCGCGGGTCCGACCGATGTGATCGACAGGGAGATGGCGAGGGCGAGGAGAGATTTGGCGATCGACATGCTGAGTGCTCCGAGTGCGATCAACGGTTCTCACACTCTGCGAAGCGATTGCCAACCTGCACGTCAGTTGGTGGCGTGGTCACCACGCCTGTCCGATTTTGCGATGCTATCGCTCCGCGGGAGATTCGGCCGACCGCTTCGCCGATTAGGGGGGCAAATACCGACCAGCGTGGGTCACCCAGAAGACCGGGTTTAAGTGTCGCGCTCTGCGACCGGGTTTTCTCAAAACGAGCGGCTCAATGTCGCCGCTCTACGGCTGTCGGAAGCTCTCGCCGCACCCGCGCGGGGACTTCCAGATCACACCGGGCGGGCGATCTTGAACCGTTGGAAGTGACTCGGATGATCGAATCCCTGCGGCCCCCAGAGAACTGGAGGTGCGCTTGGTAAATCGCGCCGGCCCCAACGATACGCCTATCGATGCTAGCCCGACAGTCAGGCAATGTGATCGCTCGCAAGCAATATGGCGTGACCACGTCTAATCGCGTCCGCGAAAGTAACCAAACATTGTTCAGTGTAGGCGTAGCCATGCCCGATGAACAGCGCCGCCACTCGCCCGATTCTGGACAGCGATCCCCTAGATAGACTGATCGTGATGGCGGCGGCGCTCCTGGACGCTCCCATCGCCGCTATCGCTATGGAGGTGGGCGGCTTTCAAGTCCTGCGATCTTTGCGCGACGGTCTGATCACCGAGCGGGATCGCAGCGAGTGCGGAAACGCCGACCTCGAAATGGGACCTGACGGCACGCTCGTCATACCGGACCTGCAAGCTCATCCCCAAACCGCCGGGCACATGTTTGTTGAGGGGCCAGCCAACTGCCGTTTCTATGCCGGGGCCGCAATCAAGGACGAGTCGGGGCGGTCGATCGGCTCCCTCTGTGTTCTTGATGTCGTCGCGCGAACTCCGCCGTCTGCTGCACTGTTGCGACTGTTGCGCATGATGGCGGACCAGGCCGCCAGTGCGGTCGCCCAACTGAACCTCATGAGAGCGCAGGAGGAGAAGGCGGAGCTGCTGCACCTCGCCGAGAACCTGCTGGGCCTCGGCCACTGGCGGCTGGACTTCAGAACGGGACAGGTCACCTGGTCGGACGAGGTCTACCGGATCCACGGGTTGGACCGGGCGACTTTTGACCCCTCTCTCGATGATGCGCTGAGCGCCTACCACCCCGATGACCAGCCCGTAATCGTTGGGCACGTCGGGCATGCACGGGCCACGGGCGAAGGATACGACTGTCAACTGAGGCTATTGCGCCCGGACGGCATTGAGCGACTGACTCAGTCGACGGGTCGGTGCCTTGTCGATGACGACGGAGCGCCCATTGCCTTGTTCGGCGTGTTCCAGGACATCACCGACAAGCATGCCGCCGAGCGACGCCTGATGGAAAGCGAAGAACGCTTCCGACTGATGGCAAGCAATGTGTCCGACATCATCGCGACCTACGGCACGGATGGCATCTTCACCTACCTGTCGCCGTCGGTGTTTGCGGCGCTGGGCTACCGACCTGAAGAACTCGTTGGCCGGTCGGTCAATGATCTTATCCACCCCGATGACATCTCTTCGACCTGGGCTGCTTTCGGGGAATACCTGGCTGCACCTGCGGGAACACCGGCTCCCCGTATTCCCTACCGGGCCATGGGAAAGGACGGCGAGCTTCGCTGGCTGGAGGCGCATCCCGCAGTCATTCGCGACGGATCGGGACGCCCCCTGATCATACAAGATCTCGTTCGCGAGGTGTCAGCGTCGAAGGAACTCGAACTCACCCTGATGAGCGCACGTGAAGAAGCTGAGCGCGCGACGCAGGCGAAGTCTGACTTCCTCGCCAACATGAGCCACGAGATCAGAACGCCGCTCACCGCGATCCTCGGCTTCTCCTCGTTGCTGACCGAACGCCAGGATATTCCGGAGGACGCCCAGCTTCATATCGGTCGGATCGCCCGGGCCGGTCAGTCGCTGCTTTCCATAGTCAACGACGTGCTGGATTTCTCCAAGCTGGAGGCTGGGCAGTATGAGCTGTGCGCCGAAGCCTGCGACCCTCTCGAGGTCTGTCACGAGGCACTTCTCATGTTCGCCCCTCTGGCCCAAGACAAGGGCATATCGCTCGACTTCGAGCAGCTCGGCGACCTTCCCCCGCACGTCCAACTGGACCCTCACCGACTGCGGCAGATCCTCCTCAATCTGATCGGGAACGCCATCAAGTTCACGGATGCAGGATCGGTCGGCTTGAGCGTCGGCTACGACACTGCGGGTGGCACCTTGTCTGTGTCGGTCAGCGACACCGGGGCCGGAATGGATGAGGAGCAGTGCAGCCGCCTCTTTCAACGCTTTTCTCAGGTGGACGCCTCGTCAACGCGCAAACATGGCGGCACGGGTCTCGGGCTGGCGATCTGCAAGGGCCTGTCGGAGGCCATGGGCGGTGCCATCACCGTGACCTCCCGGGTCGACTTTGGGTCCGCCTTTTCATTCACCGTGTCAGCGCCGGTGGTTGTCGAAACACAAGACCACGTCATGGAGCCTTCGGAAACGGGCTTCGATCTCGACGGCCTCAGACTCCTGGTGGTGGACGACAACCCCGCCAATCGCGAGATTGTCTCCACCCTCATCGGCAGGCTGGGGGTTGAAGTCTTCGAGGCGGCAAGTGGCCCCGAGGCCATTACTGTCGCCGGTCAGCTGCCTTTCGACATCATCCTGATGGACCTACGGATGCCCGGAATGGACGGCGAACAGGCCGCGCTTGCAATCAAGAGTCAGCCGGGTCCTAACCAGTCGGTTCCCATTCTGGGCTTCTCGGCGGACACCCAGATTAATTTGGCTGACATGCCTGGCTTTGATGCGCTGGTCGCCAAGCCGATCGTGCTGAGCGACCTGATCAAAGCAATTGCTTTCACCCTTTGTGAGCGCACGGCTCCACACACGATAGCCCGGACGGGAGCCGCTTGATGGCAAAATCGCGCATCCTTGTGGTCGATGACGACCCCATGATCCTGGAGCTTCTGGTGACCAGGCTGGAACTTGCCGGCTACCAGGTCGTGTCGGCCCGTGATGGTCACGAGGCCCTCAAGCGCCTGGCAGACGTTCACCCTCACGCCATGATCCTGGACGTGAACATGCCTCGACTCGACGGGTTCGGTGTTCTGAGCCATCTGAAGGCCACCGGTCGGATCTTGACCTTGCCGGTGATGGTGCTGACGGCCCGCTATCAGGCCAGCGATGTTCAGGAAGCTATCAGGCTCGGCGCGAAGGATTTTCTCGCGAAGCCCTTCAAGGACAATCAACTGTTCATGAGGGTCGAGCGGCTTCTCCGGTCGGCGGTGAGGTCAACGGACGACGTTGCTTTCATCTAGCGCAAAGGCCGCCAGCGGTCCGCAAAGCGGGGCGTGCTCCAAGCGCGAAGTCTTCAGACGGTCAGTCCGCCAAAACACCATGCTAGTAGCAAGTCGTTCGAGGCAGACCGCATTCCGCACCAGTTTCAATGACCGCTTCTGGCATCATACGGACATCGTTCGCTGAAATTCGGAATCCGTTTCGCCGCGACGCGAGGAGTTTCCTCCGCCATCGATCCGGTCCGTTTGACGCCTATTGCGACTCCGGGAAAGCTCTCACAGAGGGCCGGCAGACAAGAATGGCAGTAAATGATCGCCGAGAATCCCGAAGTTTACGGCGGCAAATGCATCGTCGTCGTCACTGTCGAAGTCTCCAATAGACTTCGAACGACGCCGACATCACAGAAAGTTTATTGATCATAATTTTGCGAATGTTTTCAACAGCAGTGGAGACTGTCGGTCTACTGATCGGTCAAACGTTATGCGAACATAGAAAAGCCCAAACATTACAATGTGGTGTGCTAGATTGTGTAACCGAGTGGGAGTGAGGGGCGGCGGACATGCGAGTGCGGCCTCTGGCGAGGGACTTTGGTAGTTGGCGAGGCGACTTTAGCTTCCTGAGCTGATCTGCCGGACCCGGAGCTCTACGGTGGGGGATATTCGGTCCCGCCACCCGCTTCTGACCTTTGAGGGCCCTGTTGATTTCGCCGGTGTGCGGAATGCAACTGGCGAGAGCAGGTGGCTGCGTTTGGTTTCCGGCGATCAGCCTCAGGCGGTCGCCCGCGCCGCAAAGCGGTCTTCGTCCGACAGCTTGAGAAGGCCTCAGGCATGCGCCGCCTGACTGACAGAGCGGGCCAGCCAGGTCGGCAGGCGCGGACCCACCGAGACCAGTTCGCCAAATGCCGAGGGCCCCAGCTTCCGCCTCAGGAGGGCGAGCGCCGTCCCGGCCTTCTCAGGCCCCAGCCAGGCCAGGGCGCGGACTGCCTCGCCGGCCGGACGATCGGCCAGCAGGAGCTGCCAGGCGGGTGCATGCCTGAACTCGACGGTCTGGTTGCCGAGGCTGAGCGTTCGGCTCGGCCCGCTGGTCAGATAGACTGATCGGATAGGCGCCTGGGTTGTCAGGCCGAGGGCGTTTGCCGCCGCCGCGCCGCTGGAGGCAACGACCTCTCCGCGCTGCTCGCCGACAGCCCGCACGACCTTTTCGACCGCGGGGGTTCGTACGCCGAAGCGGCCTTCTATCGGACGGACATAGAGACCTCGTCCGGCGCGAAGGAGTCTGCCTCGGCGGACAAGGCGCGACAACGCCTGATCCACGGCGGCGCGGCTGCCCAGGTGCAACAGCGACTTGGCCGCGATTGGCGTCCCTTCGGGGAGCGCCGTGGCGCGCTCCATGATCTGTTCGGCAAGAACTTGCATGGTTTGTCTGTGTCAGAAAAATAGTGTTGTTTCTGACACTCTGCAAGCGAGCGCCACTGACGGGCGCGCATAGGCAAGGGAAGGGGCTCCGGCACAAGCTGGAATCCGACCCCGCCCAGCCCAAGCTGTTCCTGACGGAGCCCGGCGTGGGTTACCGACTACGAGTGTAAGGGCGTGTTGAACGTCCGCGGGGTCGCAGAACCCGTTCCCATGCGCCGATGAGAGCTTAACCCGACGCCCGCTGAAGGACCGATCTTGACTCATCTCAGACCTTGACACAGTCCGGTTTCGGGCCGCTCCCGATCCTATGCATGGGCCTTCAATCGGACCGGAGCCAACGACAACAAGCCCCTCTCCCAGCGGCAAAAAGCGAGCCAAATTGGCATTCGACGCGCGCGTCTCCGTTCAGATCGCCAGGCTGTGCTTCTTCGTCAGGGGTGCCAGTTGTTCATCGAAACAGGCGGCGACGACCCGCACCAGTCGCGACATCTCAGGGGAAACGCGGATCAGTCGGCCGACGACTGTGCACAGGCCATCGCCTGCCAACGCTCGCGCTGCGATCAGCCCGCCATCAAGGGTGGTGAGCGCCCAACCGTAATCGAGACAAACAGCGCCGACGTCGACTTCGAGATCGCACATCAGCCTTTCGATGACGGTCGCCCGCAGCCGGTCCTCCGCCGTCGTGGCCAGCTGACGCGAGACGGGCAGGCGACCTTTTCCGACGGCAGCCGCCCACTGGTCCACGCGCGATGCGTTCTGTGCATGGCCCTGCGGAAAGGCGCTGATCGCCGAGGGCCCCAGGCCGATCAGGACCGCGGCCGGGTCGTCGGTATAGCCTTGGAAATTGCGGCGCAGGTCACCGTTGGCCAGCTGCGCCGCCATCGGGTCGTCGGGGTGTGCGAAATGGTCCATGCCGATCCGGACGTAGCCGTGGTCCAGGAGAACAGCTTCGGCTGCTTCAGCCTGACTCCATCGCCCGGCGACATCGGCCAGATCCTCTCGGCGGATCATCGCCTGGTGTTTTTTCATCCACGGGACATGGGCGTAGCCGAACAAGGCGACCCGGTCCGGGGCCAAGGTGAGAGCAGTCCTCAGGCTGTCAGCGACGTTGTCGGGGGTCTGGCCAGGCAGGCCATACATCATGTCGAAATTGATCGCCTCGACGCCGCCGCCGCGAATGTCAGCGACCGCCGCATCCACCCGCTCGAAAGGTTGGACGCGATTGACGAGCCGTTGGACTTCGGGATCGAAGGTCTGGACGCCGAGACTGGCCCGGGTGACGCCGGCGACGCCCAGTCCGCGGGCGAAATCCCGGGCGAGATGTCCGGGGTCGAGTTCCACGGCCACTTCGGCGCCCGGTCGCAAGGCAAACTTGCGGGAGATCGAGGCCAGCAGGCCGGAGAAGTCGTCGCGGGATAGCGAGTTCGGACTGCCGCCGCCGAAATGAACATGGGCGGCGCCGGCGTGCGGCGGTGTCGCGTCGGACCACAGGTCCAACTCTCTCGCGAGGTGACCGAGAAAGTCAGCGATCCGGTCATAGCCGTTCGGCACGCTGGTGTGGCAGCCGCAGTACCAGCACAGACGTTCGCAGAACGGAACATGGACGTAGATCGAGAGGGCGTCGGTCGGCTGGATCGCGCCCAGCCAGTCTCTCGTCAGGGCGTCATCGGGCGCCGGCTGGAAGGCGAGAGCGGTGGGATAGCTCGTATAGCGCGGCAGACTCCGCGAAGCATGGGCCAGTTGCCCTTCCGTCAGCGCCGTCATCTCAGGGCTGCCTCCGCCGCGGCGAGGTCTTCGGCGGTGTTGATGTTGATGAAGGGATCGCCCCCCTCGACGAGCCAGTCCACGACGGCGCAGCCGACGGCTTCGCTCAGTCCGCGGAGGGACAGCTGCCCCTCGCCCGCCCGTCGCACCAGCGTGGGCACAACGGCGGTCCGCCACAGGGCGCAGACCGGATGGAGCCGTCCGTCGCTCGCGGCGACGGCGACTCCGAGGTTCGGCGTCAAGGCCTGCTCCAGCCGATGATGCAGGTCGCCCGGCAGGAAGGGCATGTCGCAGGGCACGGTCAGGACCCGGTCGGCGCCGGCCTCCGCGGCCCAGGACAAGGCCGAGAGCAGGCCTGCCAGCGGCCCCTCGATCCCCGGCGCATCCAGCACCACGGTCCGGTCGAAGCCGGCGACCTGTTCGGGGCTGCGCGCCACCAGGATGCAGGGTGCCGCGGCGGAGCGCGCGCAGATCAGGGCGTGATCCAGCAGGCAAGCTCCACCCAGCAGCCGGCGCGGCTTGTCGCCGCCGATCCGCCGGCCGGCCCCGCCGGCGAGGATGGCCACCACCAGGCCCATTCAGCGTCCCCCGGGGCGACGCGGAACCGGCGGGCGCGAGGCCGTACGGGGACCGGCGCCACGCACGGGATGCGGGGGCGACGCAACCAGACGCCCGGCCGCGTCGGCGTCGCCGACGGTCGTCTCGAGATCCCGGACCAGACCGTCGCGAATGGAATAGATCCAGCCATGGATCGACAGCGGCTGACCGCGACGCCAGGCGTCGGTGACGAATGGATTGCGGGACAACGCCCGCACCTGGGCCAGAACATTCTTCTCGCAGATGAAGTTGACCCGGGTTTCGGGGTCCTGGATGGCGTCAAGATCGGTATGATGGTCTTCGCAGAGGCGCTGGACCCGCTGCATCCAGTGATCGAGGATGCCGTGGCGCTGGCCATCCAGCACGGCTCGCACGCCACCACATCCATAGTGGCCGCAGACGATGATGTGGCGAACCTTCAGCGTCTCAAGGGCGAACTGGAGCACCGCCAGCAGGTTCATGTCCTGGGCCGGGGCGAGATTGGCGACGTTGCGATGGACAAACAGTTCGCCGGGTTGAAGGCCGACGATCTCATTGGCCGGAACCCGGCTGTCGGAACAGCCGATCCACAAATAGTCCGGCGCCTGCTGTTCCGAGAGCCGGCGGAAATACCCCGGATCAAGCCGGGTCCGGGTGGCCGCCCAGTCCAGGTTGTTGCGTAGCAGGGCCTCGATCATGACGCCGCCTCATCGCCTTCGGGATCCAGCAGGACACCGCGGCGGGCCGCCAGCCGGATGCTCAGCGATCTGAGGTCCGCAGCCGTCAAACGAAGGCGGGCAATCGGCAGAACCACGGCGTTCTCCAGAGCGATGTGGCGGCGCTCGTGCAGGGCGAAGTCCGTGAAAAGGAGCCGGCTCTCCCGATCCTGGCCCGGCGCCCGGCCGTCGGCGAGAGCCCGTTCCAGCGCGACGATGAGGGTGCGGGCCCGGTGAAGGTCATCGTGGTGCTCGGCCGACAGCGCCCCCAGAACGGAGTCCAGTTCGTCGGCGGGCTGGCAGCGCCGCCGCAGCAGCGGAAACAGATCATCCTCCTCATCGATGACGTGCAGCGGCATGTCATGGCGCAGGAAGGCCAGTATCTCGTGGGCCTCGTCGCTCAGCAGGACCGTCGCGTTGCCGACCCGTTCAATCAACTGGCACAGCTGGCGATGACGATAGTGTTCCGCGAACAGCCAGTTGAGCGGTTCATGGATCAGTTCCGGCGGCAGCGGTTCGATCCCGGGGCTCTGGCTCATCGGTCATGCCCTCTCTGCCCGGTCATCGGCCTAGAACCGATAGTCGAGTGCGGCCCAGACCTTGTCGCGGTCAGGGAAGGCGGGCGCGGCGCCCTCGAAATGGGCGCCCTTGAGTTCGACCGCCCAATGGCCGTCGAGCACCAGTCGTGCTGAAAGGTCGAGTTCTCTGCCGTAGCGGGCTGAGCCGCCAGCTTCAAGAAAGTCGCGCCAGGAAGCGCTCAGGACGCCGCTTCGGCCCACGGGTGGATGAGTCACCGCATAGCTCGCCGTGGCGGAAACGTCGCGCAGTCCGTCCCTGGGCGTGGTCAGAAAGACATCGGCCCAGCCCTGGAAGGCATGAAGGGTCGCCAAGGGGGTCTGAAACGCCTGGACGCCGTTTCCGTCGAGGCGCTCGAGGGCGAGAATCGCGGTGAAGGGACCGCGCTTCAGGCCCAACGAAGCCAGCCCATAGTCGAGGTCGAACCGGGCGGGATTGGCCCCATATTCCGACTGGCGGGCGTATTCGACGGTGTAGAGCGCTGACCAGTCCGGTGACAGATCGCGGCTTCCCTCCAGTCGCGCGCCCCAGGTCGCCGAGGACTGGGCGGCGGCGTTGCTGAAATCCAGCAGATAGCCATAGGCCGTCACCTTGCCCACCGGGGTCGGGGCCTCGACGTTGATGAGATGACTGTCCGAGCGCCATTCGCCTACAGGACTGTCGTCGCCGAACACCCTGTGGACCCGGTCGATCCAGGCATAGGTGACGGTGAGCGGCTCGAACGCACGGGTTGTCACCTTCACCGCATCAAAGGTCTGTTCGTTCTGGCGGAAGCCGACATTGCCGACGAACCGGGCCGTGCCCAGTACGATGCGCTGCCGGCCCAAGACCACTTCGGTGTCCGGCAGACCGCTCCAGGCGACCTGCAACCGGTTGAGCTCGAACGCCTCGGGATCGGCCACCACGGGATAGGTCGGGGGGCCGTGGATGGTGTCGTTGTAGTCATCGACGAAAGCGACGACCCCCTCGCCCTCGACCAGGAGACGGAAGCCGGACCGCTCCGGACTCTGCCAACCGAAGCGCGCGCGCAGGGTCAGGGCGGTTGCGTCGTCGAGCCCGTCCTGGCTGACGCCTTCATAACGCAGCCGGCTCTCGAACAGGACATCGCCCGATCGGGTCGAGGCGGCGGCCGCCGGCGGAGCCGGGCGCGGGGCCGAAGTCTGTGCGCTTGCCATCGCCGGCGCCGCCATCACAGCAAGCGCCAGCAGGGTCGTTTGAGCGACGGTCGGCATCTCAGTGTCTCCGAACGATAGCGTAGGAGCGCCCCGGCGCTTTCAGTTTCGATTTCAGGATGGCCCGCACACAGGCCAGGGCCGGATCGTCCGACCCCTGGGCGGCCGAGATCAGTCGGGTCCAGCCCTGGTCGTCGGCGCCCCGGATGAAGTCCGAGATTTCGCCCTGGACGAACTCGGCCAGACTGACCCCGGTCGTCGCGGCGGTCTGACGGGCCTGGACGGCCAGCGCGGGGTCGGCTTCGTCCAGCCAGACCTCGAGGCGCGCTGTGACGGCGGCCTGGTCGTTCAGCAGGTCGCCGAGGGACAGGGCTCCGGGAGCGACCCCGCCATCCTCGGTCACGCTGAGCGCCACGCCACATTCCCGGGCCTCAGCCGCGAGACCGGAGACATAGCGGGCTGCGGCCGCGGTCCAGGCCCGGCTTTCCAGATGCAGGGCGATGCGGGGAAGGACATGCTCGAAAGGCAACCGGCGGCCCTCGATGCGGCGGTCCAGGCGCAGGACATGCCAGCCGAAGCGTGATCGCACGGGCTCGGACGCGGTCTCGCCGTCCTGCAGCAGGTCCAGTCCAGCCTCGACCTCGGCCGCGAGATCGCCGGGTGACAACTGCCCGAGGGAGCCGCCGACGCCTTTGGAGGGGCAGTCAGACAGCGTCTCGGCGAGGTCCGCAAACCGGTGCGGATGCCACGCCAGTTCGGCGATTGCAGCACTGGCCGCGTCGCGCGCCGATTGCCAGGCGGCTTCGTCGTCGCCCTTGGGTGCGAAGAGAATATGGGAGGCCTGGGTCAACGGCGGGGTGCGAAACCGTTCCGGCGCGCTGTCATAAACCCGCTGACATTCCGCCTCTCCGGGCCGTTCAACCTCGATCTCGAGGTCCAGCACGGCCCGGACCAGGGCTTCCTCTGGCGTCTCCTCGCGACCATCCTCGTCCTGTTCCGCCCGGGGCGTCAGGCCGAGCTGGTGCGCCCGGTCCAGCAGCAGGGCCTTGATGGCAAGCGCATGGGCGGCCGCCGTCCGCGCCTCTTCCGGGGTTGCGGCGGGATGGTTCTGTGCTTCCTGGGCGACCAGCCGCTCGGGCAGTGCCACCCCGTCGATGACGATGACCCCGCTCATTGGCCCAGGTCTCCGGCGCGGCGGGCGACCGGCATCCGGCGCTTGCTGCGGACCAGTTGCCAGCCGCGGCGGTTCAGATACCAGACCGGGGCCGAGAGCATGTGAACCAGCCGGGTGAACGGGAAGATCAGGATGATGGTCAAGCCGAGGGTCAGGTGCGCCTTGAAGATCCAGTGGACGTCGGCGACGAAGCCGGCGCTGGCCGGATTGAGAGTGAAAATCCCCTGGGCCCAGGTCATGAATTTGATCATCTCGTGGCCGTCGCGGTGGCCCAGCGAGAGCGGGATGGTGGCGAGGCCGAGACACAGCTGGGTCAGCAGGATGGCCAGGATGGCGGTGTCGCCGAAACTGGAATTCTGGCGGATCCGTGGATCAAACACGCGCCTGTGCAGAAGCAGGAGACCGCCGGCGAGGCAGGCCGCCCCGGCGACGCCGCCGGCGACGATGGCCAGCATCTGTTTGAAACCATGGCTGACGCCAAGGAAGTCCCACACCGCAATCGGCGTCAGAAGTCCGACGAAATGGCCGGCGAAGATGGCGAGGATTCCGAGGTGGAACAACACCGAGCCCAGCATCAACTGCTTGCGCCGCAGAAGCTGGGACGAGCCGGTGCGCCAGGTGAACTGTTCGCGGTCGAAGCGCAGCACCGAGCCGATCACCAGAACCGCCATGGCGATGTAGGGATAGACGCCGAAGACGATGAAATTCAGGTCCATGTGACGATCCTCAGGCGGCCGCGCCGGCGCGGCGGCTTGTGTCGGGGGGCAGGGCGGCGTTCATCGCGGAGAGCATGGAGTCCGCTTTCGGACAGCCAGCGTCGCTGGGGCCGAAGGTGACCGCGGTCTCCTCCCAGGCCTTGTCGAGCGCTTCCAGGTCGTCCGGATTGTCGTCGGGCTCCTGCATCAGGGCGGCGACGGCGGCGGAGTCGGGCACGGCCCCGGTCATGGCCGTCAGCGCCCCGAACACGGCCCGGTAGGGGCTTTCTCGCTTGTGCAGCCGCTCGGTCAGGGCGGCGAGGACGTGGGCCCCTTCGCCCAGCAGGGAGGCGGCTTCCTCCTCAGGCAGGGTGGACAGGAAGTCGAGGAACACCGGCAGGTGATCGGGCAGTTCGTTGGCCGTCAGCTCCAGCCCGTAGGACCGGTACAGTTCGACCAGAGCCGCCATCGCCTGCCCGCGGTCGCGGCTCTCGCCGTGAATGTGCTCATACAGGTTGAGCGACAGCGACCGGGTCCGGTCGAACAGGTGAACGAAGCCTTCCTGGAGGTCGAACAGGTCCTCCCGTTCCAGCTTGCGGACCAGCTTTTCCAGCGCCCCCACGATCGGGGCGGGAACCATGCCTTCCGAGCGGATGGCGTCCATGATCGCCGGAGCGGCGGCCTGGACGTCAGCAGTCGGATAGCTGAGGAGGAGCGCCAGGGCGCGATAGGTCAATGCCATGATCAGGCCACCTCTGCTGTCGGTTTGGCGCGTGAGCGTTTGTCGGG
>LNFM01008941.1_pt1 | contig 14850 bp, 13 predicted proteins | sample 596031 | NCBI WGS metagenome assembly LNFM01 (sample SAMN04254537, study PRJNA301005) | activated carbon metagenome | isolation source: dual media filters at the Ann Arbor, Michigan drinking water treatment plant | place: USA: Ann Arbor
GGGGCGCGAGGTGGGTGTCGCCCCGCCCCGCTCCGCCCGGTCACGACAGTGCTGGACAGTGGGGCCGAAACCGCCAGGTACCGCCGCTCGAGACCCGCCGGCACCTCGAGGTACCAGCGATCATCGGCGGCGCCCCGCTCCAGTGGCTCACCGCCTGGAGCGGAGCGTGCAGTATCGCGCGCCGATGCGGACTGTCCTCGTGGTGACCACCCTCCTCCTCGGTTGCGGTACGCCCGCGAGCGAGGACCTCGCGCCTGATGCGGCCACCCCCGATGCCGCCGAGCCCAGCCCCGACGCCCCCACGCCCCCGCCGATCGTCGTGCCGCCGGCGACGTGGACGTTCGTGCCGATCGAGGGCAGCGTCTGCAATCACGGCACGCCCACCGGCATCGGGGTTCGCCTCGAGCCCGGCAGCAAGGAGCTCCTGATCTACCTGCAGGGCGGCGGGGCATGCTCGAGCGGTCCGAGCTGCTGGTCCGAACCATCCGCCACGAACCTCTCCGGCTACGGAGCGGCAGAGTTTGCGGTCGAGCCCCAGCTCACGGGGTACGCGCTGCTCGGGACCGGCAGCGACAACCCCTTCGCCGGGATGAACATGGTGATGGTGCCGTACTGCACCGGCGACGTTCACGCGGGCAATCGGGTCGTCGAGCTCGACGACAACGGGACCACGCGGGAGAGTCACTTCGTGGGCGCGGCCAACCTCGACCGCATGCTCGTGCGCCTCGCGGCGACCTTCCCCGACCTCGAGCGCGTCTTCCTCGTCGGCACGAGTGCGGGCGGCGGTGGCGCGACGTTCAACTTCAGCAAGGTGAGCGCCACCCTCGCCACGACGGTCCACACGATCATCGACTCGGCCCCCGGGTTCGCCGATGTCGGCGACGAGATGAAGTTCGATCTGTGGGGCGTGACGCCGGTATGTCCGACCTGCGAGACCGCCGCCGACGTGCGCCGGTACAACCGCTCTCTCGATCCCGCGTCCCGCTACGGGTTCCTGTCCTTCCTCTTCGACCCGACGACGGCCAACGATCGCACGCCGGAGGACTTCGCGGATCTGATCGCGGCGCTTCGGACCGAGCTCGCCCAGGATCCGAACGCGCGGAGCTTCATCGTCGACAACTCGGCCTACGACTGCGACCAGCTGCCTCGCGGGAGCTGCCACGTCGTGACCACCAAGAACCAACCGCCCGCCCTGCGCATGGCCCATCTCCGCTGGTTGCGCGCGTTCGTGGCGGGCAGCGGCTGGGAGGACATCACGCTCACCCCACCCTGAGACACCGCTACGAGGTCTGCTTCGGCGGCAGGAGCCCCTTCGCGCGCAGCTTGTCTTTCTTGCTCATCCGATGGCCTTTCACGCCGCCCGTCGACGGCGGGGCGACAGGGGCCTGGGTGGGCTCGAACCCGGCCAACCGCTCGCGCTCTACCCGGTGGCCGTGCCGCGACTCGATGAGCGCGAAGTGCGCGGCCATCTCTGCGGTGACGAAGCTGATCGCTACGCCAGACTCACCGGCGCGGCCCGTGCGCCCGATGCGATGGACGTAGTCCGTCGGTGAGCGTGGCAGATCGTAGTTCACCACCGCGGGGAGCCCGGTGATGTCGAGGCCGCGCGAAGCGAGATCGGTGGCCACGAGCACGTGTACCCGCGACGCGCGGAACAGGTCGAGCGCACGCGTGCGGGCGCCCTGACTCAGGTCGCCGTGGAGGGCGGTCGCGTTGATGCCGGCGGCGCACAGCTTGGCCGCGACATGCTCGGTGGCGTGAGTCGTCGCGACGAACACCAGGACGCGCTCCCAGTCATGCGTGTCCAGCAAGTGCCGCAGGAGCTGGGTCCGGCGCGGTGCATCGACCTCGATCGCTCGCTGCGCGATGGCCGGGACGTCCGTCGGCGGCTCCACGACGTCGATGCGCAGGGGGTCGCGCATCAGACGCTGCTCGAGCTTCTTGAGTGCCGGCGAGAACGTCGCCGAGAACAGCAGCGTCTGGCGGGAAGCGGGCACGAGCGCGACGATCTGCGCGAGCTCCTCGGAGAAGTTGTTGTCCATGAGCCGATCGGCCTCGTCGAGCACGAGCTGCCGCACGGAGTCGAGGTGCAGCGCATTCTTGCTGACGAGATCGAGCAAGCGCCCCGGCGTGGCGACCACGATGTCCGCGCCGCCGCGCAGCTCCATCATCTGCGGATTGATCGACACCCCGCCCAGCACCGCCACCGCTTTCGGTCGCTGCGGCATGTGAACCCGCAGCGCGGCGATGACGTCGAGCGTCTGCTTCGCCAGCTCGCGGGTCGGCACGAGGATCAAGGCGCGCAGGAAGCGCGGCACCGTCAGGGGACCGAGCCCCTGGAGAATCGGCAGCACGAACGCCGCGGTCTTGCCCGACCCGGTCGATGCCTTCCCCCACACGTCGCGGCCCGCGAGGATCGCGGGGATGACGGCGGCCTGCACGGGCGTCGGCTCCCGGTACCCGAGCTCGGTCGCGGCCTGCAGCAGGGGCGCGGACAGACCGAGCGACGCGAGCGACATGCGCGCACTCTACTCGCTCTCGCGTCCCCGCGTCGGACGCCCACCACCGGTCGACCGACATGGCCCCCATCGGAGTTTCGAAACCTCGCCCCGTGACCAAGGCCCGCGTACTCGAGCGTGTGGTTACAGTCGCGACGACGATCGAGCGACATCGGACGACGATACCGCCGTCGCCACGGAGCGTTTTCGCGCGAGACACGCAACCCGGCGCAGGGCCGGCCGAGCCAGGCCGCCATGACAACACTCGCCGCGGTGATCATCGTGCACGTGATGGTGGGGATGGTCACCGCGGTGATCGTCGCCAGCCTGGGTCCCGTCCGATGCGCGCGCTGCCCGGGGCGGCCACGCCTGCGTCCGGCGAGACCGCCGCGCTCGATGCGCTGCTGTCGCCCATCGAGCAGACCGAGCGCCGCATCGGCGCGACGCGGTTCACGTTGCGCGCGTGCCCCGCGTGCCGGGCGACGGATCTGGCGCGTCAGCCAGTACCCGGATTGTTCGCGCCATGTCGACGGTGCCACGCCCTCGCCGCCCGGCAGCGCCACGTGACGGTGCGGGCGGCCACGTCCCGCGCGGAGGGCCTGAGCGAGACCCGTGCGGCCTGCGAGCACTGCCATACCATCGACGTGACATGGTCCGAGATTCCTCGGCTGCGCCGGCCCCACCACCGCTTCGCAGGTGGGCTCCTGCACGGGTACGCATACCAGGGGGCCAACCCCATCGACGATGCCGGGAGTGCGGACCTCGACCACATGCATCACCCGCATGGAGAGAGCTCTGCGTACGACCCCGCAGGGCCTCCCGCCGACGATGCGGGCGACCTTACCCACGAGGACTGCCACGCGAGCCACGCGACGGGCTCGTTCGACAGCGACGCGAGCTCGGGTGACTGCGGTGACGACACGGGATCGAGCGACGGCGACTGAACGCCCTGCGTGACAGGCTCGTCGCAGGACAGCGGCGCCAATGGGGGGCGCTGGGTCGTTGCGGCCGGACGGGTTGCCAGGCCAGCCGGGTGGTCGGGATCGCGGTCCCCATAGGTCTGCGATGACATTGAGGCGGGGCCGAGCACGCCGATTGCTGATGCGCCGAGCATCATGCGCACCCTGGCTATTGCCCTTTCCATCGCGGCGGTCGGAGCGATCGGTTGTGCCGATCCTGCCGATGCCGAGCTCTTCGACCTGGATCAGGAGGCCGCGGCCGCGGACGGGAAGGCCGACGCCCCTGGCGGCATCGTACGCCTGGACCGTACGACGGCGGCCGAGCTGACCGACGCGTTCAGCCTCGAGTTCTCCGCGAAGCTCGAGACGTGCTGGGCGGCGTATCGCACGGAGATCGACGACACGGACGTCGTGACCGCCGGCGCCGCGCAGGAGTTCATCAACCTCGCCGGCGACGGGAACACGGTCGGACCGTGTGACGACTGGAGCGACCTCGCAGAGATCGTGGAGGGAGTGCTCATCAACGCCGACGAGCTGTCGCTGCCGCTCGAGGACGTCATCGGCGGGATCGCTGGCTTCGCGGCGGAGCGGATCGAGGATGCCGTCGACGGCGCAGGCTACGTGGCGGTCGGGAAGGTCGACCTGCTCTTCTACTCGACGCTCGTGCGCGTACAGACCGAGCTCGCGATGGAGCGCGAGCAGAACCCGACCGGCATCTCGCTCGCCACGATCCGCCGCCAGTGGGACGAGGTCCGCGACGAGACGACCCTCGACCGCGCGTACCTGAACCCGGTCACGTTTGCGCCCGGCGCGCTCGACGGCAACCAGATCTTCGCGAACCTGCGCGCGGCGTTCCCGCTGAAGGGCCTGTCGCTCGAATCGACCGGCTACACGGCGATCCGTGACTTCGCGGCCGCCGAGGAAGGCCCCGAGGGGGACCCCGCGTTCGCTCCGATCGCGACCGCGCTCCGTAAGCGGAGCATCAAGAAGCGGTTCTACTTCGCGCGCACCGGTGAGTGGTCGAGCAACGTGCTCGTCGTCGTCGACGAGCGCGGCCAGGCCTGGGGCTTCCAGATGGGCTACTCGGAGTAGCCCCGCCCGCTAGCCCGGGTTCTTGCGGGGACGGCCGCGCTTGCGGGGCGCGTCGGAGGGGGCGAAGTCGAGGTCCTCGGAGAACCGCTCTTCCACCATGTCGTCAACAGACGTGTGGAGGGAGTCCAGGCGGCGGAGCTCATCACGCTCGAACTCGGCAAACGACGAATAAACACGCGGAATACCGGACATAAATCTCCTTCGGCGAGGACATGACCCACATGTCCTACATCTGCTCACTTTGTACGTGAGAGAGTGAATCCGGACCAAGTTTTCGTCATAGCTGCGTGCTACTCGCCCTGTCATGACCCGCATCGTTGCGGTCGCCAATCAGAAGGGCGGCGTCGGAAAGACCACCACCGCGATCAACCTCGCGGCGAGCGTCGCCTCGCGCGGGCATCGCGTCCTGCTCGTAGATTTCGACCCGCAAGGGAACGCCTCGTCGGGCGTCGGCTGGCCGCGCGACCGCGTCGAGAAGTCGATCTACGACGCGCTCGTTGGTGAATGCACGATGGCCGAGGTCATCCAACCCACCGACGTGTCCACGCTGTTCGTGGCGCCGGCCACGACGGACCTCGTGGGCGCGGAGATCGAGCTCATCTCGGCAGAGCGGCGCGAGCGCGTGCTCGCGGATGCCCTGGCCCCGATCGTCGCGGACTACGAGTACGTCGTCATCGACTGCCCGCCGTCACTCGGTATGTTGACGCTGAACGCGCTCGTCGCGGCCGATGGCGTGGTCGTGCCGATGCAGGCCGAGTACTTCGCGCTCGAGGGCCTCTCGGCGCTGACCAGCACCATCGAGAAGATCAAGGCGGCGTACAACCCGCACCTGACCATCGACGGCGTCCTGTTCACGATGTTCGATGCGCGGCTCTCCGTCGCCAATCAGGTGAAGAGCGAGGTCGCGCAGTTCTTCGGCGACAAGGTCTTCACCGAGACCGTGCCGCGCAACGTGCGGCTCTCCGAAGCGCCGAGCCACGGCAAGCCGTGTCTCCTCTACGACTTCAAGGCGCCGGGCACGAAGAGCTACCTCGCCGTGGCCGACGAATACCTGGGCCGCATGGCGACGGCGCAGTCTGCTGGCGCGAATGTCTGATCCGAAGAAACGCGGACTCGGGCGCGGCCTCTCGGCGCTGCTACCCGGTGGACCACCGGCCTCCGCGGGGAGCCCCGCCCCGGCCCCGGCCCCCGCGGTCCCGAGCGACGCGCCTCGTCGCACGCACTTCACCGTCGGCATCGAGGACGTGTACCCGAGCCCGGAGCAGCCGCGGCATCGCTTCGAGGAAGGCGCGCTCGCCGAGCTCGCGGCCTCGATCGGCGTGCACGGCATCATCACGCCCCTCGTCGTTCGCCCGAAGCCGGGCGGCGGCTACTACCTCATCGCCGGCGAGCGGCGATGGCGGGCCGCGCAACGGGCCGGACTCCACGAGGTACCGGTCGTCGTGCAGGAGGTCGATGGTCGCATCGCCTTCGAGCGTGCGCTCGTCGAGAACCTCCAGCGCGCCGACCTCGGGGCCCTGGAAGAGGCCGCGGCCTATCAGCGACTGGTCGAGGAGTACGGGCTGACCCAAGACGCGGTCGCCACCCGCGTCGGCAAAGATCGCAGCACCGTCGCGAATGCGATTCGTCTCCTGAAGCTGCCTCCCGGTGCCCGTCAGCTCCTCGAGGATGACCAGCTACAGATGGGCCATGCCCGCGCGCTCCTCGGCATCGACGACGCGGTGAAGCTCGAGCGGACCGCCCGCGAGGTGGTCGAGAAGGGCATGTCCGTCCGCGCGACGGAGGCGCTCGTGAAGCGCGTCCGGACGGGTGGCTCCGACAAGGGTGCGACGCCTCCGAAGGTCGCACCGCAGAAGTCGGCCAGTGTGCGCGACCTCGAGGAGCGTCTGACCCGGTCGCTGGGCGGCCCGGTCACGATCTCCGAGGATGCCCCCGGCAAGGCAGGACGCATCGAGATCAAGTACCTGAGCCTCGATCATCTCGATCGACTGCTCGATCGATTGCTGTAGGTCGCACATCGCCGTTCGGGCGCCAGATCGCTGATACTGGGCTAGCTTGGAGGGACGAGAGCACGAGCGGATGCCGTACGGAGTTGCGATCGAGTTCCGCACTGCGTCGTCCTTCCTCGTGGCGTACTCGGTGAACCTGTCCCGTGGCGGCCTCTTCATCGAGACCGACACCGACGTCCCGTCGGGCAGTCCCATCACGGTGGATCTGGTGATTCCCGGCGCGGGTGCAGTGAGCCTGAATGGCGTCGTCGCCTGGCGGCGGGGCCCCGAGAGCACCGAAGGGGCTCCCGGCTTTGGCGTCGAGTTCTCCGATGTCACGCCGCTCCTCGGCTCGCTCATCGACAAGCTCGTCGGCACCTTCCGCAACATTCACGTGCTCGTGCTTGCCACCGACAAGCACGACCGCTCTGCCCTCGCCCGGTCGATTCGATCGATCATCTCCACCGCGGACGTGAACCAGGCCGACACCGCGCGCGTCGCCACCGAGGTCCTCAGCACCGAGCACGACCTCCTCGTCGTCGACCTCGACATCGACCCCGAAGGCGGCCTCTCGACGATTCGCGCCGCCGCCGCGCAGCACCCGCGCGTCCCCGTCATCGCGCTCACCGCGAACGTGAAGCTCCGCGAGGCCGCCCGCGCCGCCGGCGCCGACGAGCTCGTCTCCAACCCGCCGCCGTTCGACGAGCTGCAGGTCGCCCTCGTGCGGGCCCTCGCGAAGCCCACCGCGGTCCGCGGCTCGTAAATCACGTCCGACTTGGTTTCTGCACCTGATGCGCAGAAATCATGTCCGACTTGATTTCTAACGCTTGCGGGCGCGAGCGGCTTCGACGGTGTTCTCGAGCAGGCAGGCGATGGTCATCGGACCGACGCCGCCGGGGACGGGCGTGATGGCGCGAGCGCGCTCGGCGGCCGCGGCGTAGGCGACGTCGCCGACGAGCTTGCCGGTGGCGAGGCGGTTGATTCCGACGTCGATCACGACGGCGCCGTCCTTGATCCAGTCGCCCTGCACCATCTCGGGACGGCCCACGGCGGCCACGACGATGTCGGCACGACGCACTTCGCCGGGCAGGTCCTTCGTCTTGCTGTGGCACATGGTGACGGTCGCGTTGGCGTTCGCGAGGAGAAGCGCGATGGGCTTGCCGACGAGCACGCTCCGCCCGAGGACGACGGCGCGTGCCCCGGCGAGGTCGGCGCCGACATCGCGAAGGAGGCGCATGCAGCCCTTCGGGGTGCACGGGACGAACGTCGGGCGGCCCTGCGCGAGGTACCCGAGGGAGATGGGGGTCAGGCCGTCGACGTCCTTGGCGGGGTCGAGGGAGCGGATGACCGCGTCGCTGTCGAGGTGCGCCGGGAGGGGCAGCTGGACGAGGATGCCATCGACGACCGGGTCGGCGTTGAGCTGGGCGACGAGGGCCATGAGCTCGGCCTGCGTGGTGGTGGCAGGCAGCTTGTGGTCGCGAACGTCGACGTTCGACTCGCGAGCGGCCTTTGCCTTGCTCTTCACGTACACGGCCGAGGCCGGGTCGTCGCCGACGAGAACAACGGCCAGCGTGGGAACGATGGACTGCTCGCGGAGGGCGAGCGCAGCCACGGCGACCTCGCCGCGCAGGACGGCAGCTGCGGCCTTGCCGTCGATGACGGTGGTCACGTGGCCGCCGATCCGCCGCCGGAGGTCGAGCCGCCGGAGGTCGAGCCGCCTGACGACGAACCGCCCGACGACGAGCCGCTCGCTGCGGGCGTCACCGCCGGGGTCGCCGCCGCCGGGGTCGCGGGCGCCGCGCTGTCACTCGACTTCGGCGCGTCGGTCTTCGTCGAGGCGTCGGGCTTCGACGAGGAATAGAGGTCCTTGTACCAACCGCCGCCCTTCAGCTGGAAGGCGGTGCGGGAGATGATCCGCTCGAGCGTTTCCTTGCCGCAGGCCTCGCAGACCGTCTTGTCTGGATCGGCCATGCGCTGCTGGTACTCGAACTCCTTGCCGCAGGCGTTACATACGTATTCGTAGACGGGCATCGCAAACTACTCCTTCGAATCCAGCGTGAGCACGCGGACGCCGAGCTCACCTTCGATGTCGATCAACTCGCCGGTACCTATGCGTCGGCCGGCGACGCGCAGCTCGTAGGGACCACCCAGCGGACGACCGAGCGGCACGACGGACCCCACGGCGAGGTCGGCCAGCTCACGCAGCGAGAGCTCGGCCTGTCCCAGCTCGACGGTCAGCTCCATCCGCGCGTCATCGGCGATCGCCATGGCGGCGCGAACATACTCGCTCGCGACCGTGGCCACTACTGCGCCGGGCCGGGCGGCCAGCCCGATCCGCGATCGGCCGACCACGAGGGCCAGCGCGCGTTCGACGATCACGACATCGCGCACGCCCAGGGCGCCGGCATCCGCGGCGGCCATCGCGGCGCGCGCGACGAGGATGCGGCCCGGCACCCGCGGTCCCACGACCGCCGACCGCCCGACGACGAGTGGCGCACCCGGGGGGACGGCGGCGACCACGGTCAGAGGGCCGAACGGCGTTGCGAGCACGGCCTCGACGTAGGACGGAACCACCACGTTGGCAACTGCCACGGCGGGGGTGGCGGGCCAGACTTCCCCCGCAACGCCGACCGCCTCCAGCCACGCGGCCACAGCTGCGCACCACAGTCCCGACTCGACGTCCGTCAGCGGGCGCGGCGCGGCGAGCTCGGCGGGCCCTCCGAGCATGTGGGTCGTCAGCGCGCGGACAACGGCACTCGAGCCCGCCACGGCCATCGCCAGCCCAGCCACGCGAACCTCGCACCGGGCGGCGTTCGGATCGGGGTGCGGCGTCGGCACGACGGCGAGGCGCTCGACCCCGACGCGCATTCCCAGCACCGTGTCGACGCGGCGCTGGGCTCGCAGCCAGCGCGCCAGCACCGACTCGAGCGCGGCGTCGCGACGCGAGAGATGACGGAGGGCGGACCACGGAAACGGCGAAAACTTGGGATCGGGTCCGCGCACTGGCTACGCTTATCCTACATCTACCCACCCGAGGTACGCGTGCACGATCGCAGGCTTGGTTTCCGTATTCCGTTCGAGACGATGGTCACTTCCTACGTCCATGACCGCCCCATCCGGGGTCTGGCGGGAGACCTGTCCGACAGCGGGCTCTCCATGTCCGCGATCACGATGCTCGCGCCACCGCCCGGCATGGTCGTCGGGCTCGAGATCGAGCTGCCCGAGATCGACGAGTCGATCTGGGCGTCAGGCCAGATCTGCTACCGCAAGGACGACGACCAGGCGGTCGGGCTGGCCTCGGGACTCGGCGTGCGGTTCCTCGCCATGGCGAAGAGCCAGGCGCGCACGATCCGCGACTTCTGTATCGAGTCGCGGCGAAAGAATCTGGGTTCGTTGCTCGCTCGCATCCGCGCGTAGTGATTGCCGGCGCGGCGCCTCCCCGCGAGCTATGCTCGTGGTCGGATGAGGCGCCTCCCCCTTCTCCTCGCGTGCGCGCTTGCTGCCGCCGTCCCCACGTTCGTCGCGCGTGAAGCGCAGGCGCAGGGGGACTGGGGCGTCAAGCGCGACCCGTTCGACAAGTCGGTCATCGCTCGCTACAAGGCGATCCTCGCGAAGAACCCGCACGATGCGGGCGCCCTCGCGAAGTTGCTCGAGATGTACCGGCGGTATCGCACCGTCGACCTCCTGAAGGAGGAGTACGGGAAGCTCCTCGAGAAGACGGCCGACGATTGGTCGACGCTCGTCGTTATGGGGCACCTGCACCGCAAGACCGGTGACGACCCGCGCGCGCTCGAGAGCTACGGCAAGGCCGTCGCGAAGAAGGACGACGACGCGGCCACGTGGCTCGCGATCGGCGAGGTTCAGAACAACGCCAGCCAGACCGCCGCCGCTCGCGCCGCCTACGACAAGGCTCTCGCGCACGCGCCGAGCAACGACATGAAGAAGAAGGCGTTGAAGGCGCTGGCGCAGCTCGCCCTCGCCGCCAACGACATCGACGGCGCGAACAAGTACTTCGAACAGTTCCTCGCCCTCGAGCCGAAGAATGCGCAGCTCTGGAAGGAGCGCGGTGATGCCCTCGCCTCGGCGGGTCGGCACGACCTGGCGCTCGAGAGCTTCGCGGCGGCCGAGAAGCTGCTCTCCGGCGATCCGAGCCGGCGCATGGAGATCATCGCGCGCCGGGGCCAGGTGTACGAGGCGATGGGCAAGGACGACGAGGCCGTCGCCGAGTACCGCCGCGCCATGAAGCTCGCCCCGAAGGGCTACTACATCGAGGTCGAGCTCACCCAGAAGATCGTCGACATCTACCGGCGCAAGCAGCAGCTGCCGACGCTCCTCGCGTACTACGAGAAGGAGTGGCCGGAGGGCAAGCGCGGTCACTTCGAGTGGTCGACGCTCGGCAAGCTGTACGAGGAGACGGGCGCGCAGGACAAGGCAATCGCGGCGCTCCGCAAGGCCGTCGCGAAGGCCGCCTACGAGCTCGACACGCAGCGCCGCCTCATCACCCTGCTCGAGAACTCCGGCCGCGACGACGAGGCCATCGCGCAGTACGAGGCGGTCGTGCGGGCGGCCCCCGGCGAGGCGCGCTTCCAGCTCGAGCTCGCGGACCGCTACTGGCGCAAGGGCCAGGAGAAGAAGGCCCTCGACACCCTGAACCGCCTGAAGGGCCGCTTCCCGAGCGACGCGGGCGTGCTCGCCGCGATGGCCGACCTGTATCAGCGCTGGGGCAAGGAGGATCTGGCGATCGCCGAGTACGAGCGCCTGTCCAAGCTCGAGCCGGACGACCCGAGCCACATCATCACGCTCGGCGAGCAATACATGACGAAGGGCGACCCCGCGAAGGCGATGGCCACGTGGAAGCGCCTGCTCGTCGGCAACAAGGCCTCGGGCTACGCGAAGTACGCGGAGGTGATGGCGGAGCACAACAAGCCCGCCGAGGCGATCGCGAACTACGAGAAGGCGATCAAGCTCGACGACAAGAACCCCGATCACTACCGCGGTCGCGCGAATGTCCTCGAGAGCCAGAAGCGCTGGCAGGACGCCGTCACCGACTGGGAGAAGGTCATCTCGCTCATCGGTACGAAGGCGACCGATCGCCTCGCGCGCCGCGAAGCCCGCACGCGCCTCGTGAAGGCCGTCGTGAAGGGCGGCGTCCGGCCCGATATGTATCGCGAAACCTGGGACAAGGCGTTCAAGGCCGGCGACAACGAGGCCGGTTACTACCTCGTCACGTTCTACGGCCTGAAGTCGAAGGCCAACGAGCCGACCACAACCCTCGTGGCGCTGCACAAGCGCGTGCCCGAGGACCACGACATCACGCTCGAGCTGGTGAAGGTCCACAAGGACAACCGCAAGTACGCGGAGGCCGTCGAGCTGCTCGTTGCCCTCGCGAAGGCGGCGCCGAGTCGCGAGCGCGAGGTCTACCAGATGATCTCCGAGATCAAGACCATCGAGCGCAAGGACGACGAGGCGATCGAGTGGGCGCAGAAGGCGCTCGCGAAGAATCCCAACGCGCCCGATGCCCACGAGCGCCTCGCCGAGCGCTACGTGGAGATGCAGCGCTTCGACGACGCCATCGCGGCGTACGAGCAGGTGCTGAAGATCGATCCGCGCAACACGAAGACCCAGTTCGCGCTGGCCCAGCTCTCGGTGCAGACGGGCAATCCCACGCGCGCGGCCCAGCTCTATCGCGACGTCCTGCGCACCTCCACCACCGACGAGACGGTCGGGCGCGCAGGGCGCGAGGCCATCGTGCTCGAGGAGATGACGTTCTCCCTCGGCGAGCTCGAGAAGGTGCTCTCTCCCCTGTCGTTCATCATGGCGCACAAGCCGGTGTTCCGGCACGTGCTCGTCGAGCTGTACGTGCGCTACGTGCCGTGGCTCGTCGATCGCGAGCGCCATGGCACCGAGGACGTGAAGAAGGCCGCCCGCGCCGAGCTCACGCGCATCAGCGGGCATGGCCTGCAGCCGCTCCTCGAGGCCCTGCGCGACGAGAAGGATCCAGCGCAGCAGCGCGTGGCCGTGTCGGTCCTTGGCAACCTCGGCAACAAGGGCGCCGCCGGTCCGCTCGTCCACCTCGCCAAGCAGGAGCCGAACAAGGACGGCGGCCGCTACATCGGCACGAACCAGGAAGTCCTGGACCGCGAGATCCGCGTCGATGCGCTCGTCGCCGCGGGCCGGCTTGGCGATTCACGCGTGATCGATCAGGTGCTGCCGCTCGTCGAGAATCCCGAGGTCGAGATGCGCGAGGCGGCCACCTTCACGCTCGGCCGCACCGGCGACAAGCGCGCGATGCCCGCACTCATGAAGCTCGTCACGACCGACTCACAGGCGAGCGTGCGCACACTCGCCTGCTTTGGCTTCGCCCAGATCGACGACCCCCGCGTCGGGCCGGCGGCCATCGCGGTCCTGAACGATCCCCGCAAGCAGGACGCCACCCGCGCCGCCTGTGCCTACGCCCTTGGCGCCCGGGGCCTGAAGAGTGGCATCCCGGCCCTCACGGCCGCCCTCGGTGACAACCGCGGGGACACGCAGCGCCTCGCCGCCTGGGCGCTGGGACAGATCGGCGATCCGAAGTCGCTCGGTCCCTTGGTCCGCGCCTACTTCGCCCGGGCTGGTCGCTCGGCCGACGAGCTCGTGTGGGCCATCGCCCGGGTCAGCGGAGCGGGCACGGCGCCGTCGCCGCTGGGACCGTTCTCCGACTATCCGATGGACAAGTCGAAGTACGACCACATGGCGGCGGTCGTGCAGTTCCCCGGCCCGGTGGTCACGCCACCGATGCCCGGCAAGCTCGTCACCGAGCACGCCGACGACATCGCGCAGGGCATCCTCGACGCGCTCGGCGAGCACCGTGATGTGGTCGTCTCCGCCCTCACGGATCTCGACAGCGCCCCCACCTCGCTCGCCATCGGGGCACTCACGCCCGCCGGCAAGGCCGATGCGAAGCTCACGGCCGCGCTGACGACGATCGGCACCAAGGTCGCCCCGGCGATCAAGGGCCAGCTCGGCAGCGATGACCCCAAGCTGCGAGCGCATGCCGTCTCGCTCACGGCCAAGCTCGACGGGGCCGGCGCGACCGACGCCGATGCCGCCATCACGACCGCGATGGCCGATCCGGCGCAGTCGGTACGGGCGGCCGCGATGCGCGGCATCGTGGTCCTCGGGATCCGCCGGGGGGCGGCGCCCAAGCCGCTGGTGCAGCTGCTCGTGAAGGCGCTCAAGAGCAACGACTTCGCGGACCGCCGGGATGCGGCGACGGCGCTCATCGAGCTGGGCCCGGGCGGCGACCTGGCCGCCCTGATCCCGCTGGCGAAGGACCAGCGGGCCTATGTCCGTGAGGTCGTGGCCCGGGCCCCGCTGCCCGGCGCGGCCGGCCTCGAGGCCCTCCTGGCCCTGTCGACGGACGAGATCGCCCATGTCCGCGCCGCCGCCGCCCGTACCCTCGGGACGCTGAGCGACCCGAAGGCCTCGGCTCGTCGAGCGGAGCTGGCCAAGGACCCCGACGAGTCCGTCCGCGCCGCCGCCAAGCAGTGAACCCGAGTTCGTCCGAAAGTCCGTATCCTTTCGGGGAGCTTCTTTGACGGGCGGTTTCGCGCAAGAGTAGAATTCCGAGCGCGATGGATGTGGGTCTCGTCTGCGACGCGTGCACCGCGTTGACCCCGATCGGGGTGCCGCAATGTACGCGGTGCGGTGCGTCGGTCGCACTGGATCCTCGCTCGCGTCGCGGCACGAACCAAAGCACGCCCCCGCAGACGCACGACGTGCATGCGCATGCCGCCCCCGGTGAGGGGGTCGCGTGCGGTAAGTGCGGAACGGTCGTCTCGGCGAGCACGCGCTTTTGCCCCAACTGCGGCGCGCGAATTACGGCGGAGCCATCGTTCGAGGTCTCGACGCGCGTCGGGCCCAGGCCATCGGTGGCGCAAGCCGTCGCCGGAGCAGCCGTCGATTCGGGCAAGACCTCCAAGGCCGGCCGCAGCACGCTCTTCTTCGGCGGCGCGGTGCAGTCTGCGCGCGCGAAGCTGACGCTCATCCGCGGCGACGGCGAGGATGGCGTGTCGTTCACGCTCGCCGGCGTCGACCACCTCGCCGGTCGCGGCGACTGCCCGATCTCCTTCCCGGATGATCCGTTCCTGTCACCGACGCACGCGAACTTCGTCTACCAGAACAACACGCTCGTCGTGCGCGACGAGTACTCGTTGAACGGCGTCTACGTTCGCATCAGCGGCAGCGCGGAGCTCGCTATCGGCTCGACGATCCTCGTCGGCGAGCAGGTCCTGCAGGTCGGGCTCGCGCCCCAGATCGAGGACGTCCCCGACG
>LNFM01010494.1_pt1 | contig 14846 bp, 11 predicted proteins | sample 596031 | NCBI WGS metagenome assembly LNFM01 (sample SAMN04254537, study PRJNA301005) | activated carbon metagenome | isolation source: dual media filters at the Ann Arbor, Michigan drinking water treatment plant | place: USA: Ann Arbor
GCCCTGCATGCCTTCGGCCTGCCGGCACGCTGGCTGGCCCAGGCCGATGGCGAACGCCGCCTCACCAACGTGCTGCACCTGGCCGAACTGCTGCAGACCGCCAGCGTGCAGGTCGAGGGTGAACAGGCGCTGATCCGCTGGCTGGCGCAGCAGATCGGCGACGCCGCCACGGGCGAAGGCGCCGGCCCGGGTGCGGGCGACGAGCAGGTGCTGCGTCTGGAAAGCGACGCCGACCTGGTGAAGGTGGTGACGGTGCACAAGTCCAAGGGCCTGGAGTACCCGCTCGTCTTCCTGCCTTTCCCGGCGCACTTCCGCGCCGTGACCCGGGACGCCCGCAGCTTCGTCTACCTGCCCGATGGCCAGGGCCGGCGCGAGCTGTTCCTGTCGCCGACGGCCGAGCAGTTCGCGGCCGCCGACAGGGAGCGCCAGCGCGAAGACCTGCGCCTGCTCTACGTCGCGCTGACCCGCGCACGGCACGGCCTGTGGGTGGGCGCGGCGGCGGTGAAGGACGGCAGGAGCAGCCACTGCGGCTGGCACCGCAGTGCACTGGGCTACCTGCTCTCGGGTGCCGAGCCCAGGGCGCCTGCGGCGCTGGCCGACGCTGTGCGCGCGCTGGCCGCGTCGGGCGCAGGCATCGAGGTCGAGGAGCCCGAACTCGCCGAAGGCGACGTGCTGCCGCCGGTGACCCCCTTGCGCGCGCGCGCCGTGCTGCCGGCACTGGCGCCTGCGCCACGCTACGAGGCGGGCTTCGACCGGCTGTGGTCGATCACCAGCTATTCGGCGCTGGTGAAGGACGCCACGCGCGGCACCTACGCGGGCATGGTCGGGCTGGCGCTCGACGCCCCGGCGCGGCTGCTGCGCGACGACGAGCCCGTCGATGCCGCGACGGCTGCCGACCTGAAGCGGCCCGCCGACACGCCGTGGCACCGTTTCCCGCGCGGTGCTTTTGCCGGCAACTTCCTGCACGACCAGCTGGAGTGGCTGGCGGGTGAGGGGTTTGCGCTCGATGGGTCAGAAGCGCTGCAGCAGGCCCTGCTGCGGCGCTGCGAGCGCCAGGGCTGGGGCCACCGGGCCGACGACGTGCTGGCCTGGCTGCGGCTGGTCTGCTCGACGCCGCTGCCGGCGCTGGGCGTGCCGCTCAGTGGCCTGCGCGGCCCCTTGCCCGAGATGGAATTCTGGTTCCCCAGCGACGGACTGCGGGCGCGCGCGGTCGACGAACTCTGCCGCCAGCACGTGCTGCCGGGACAGCCGCGGCCCGAGCTGCCCGAACGTGTGCTCCGCGGCATGCTGATGGGCTTCATGGACCTGGTCTTCGAGCACGACGGCCGCTACGGCGTGCTCGACCACAAGAGCAATGCGCTGGGCCCGCGCGACACCGACTACACCGACGCGGCGATGGCCTCCGCCATGCTCGAGCACCGCTACGACGTGCAAGCCGTGATCTACCTGCTGGCCTTGCACCGGCTGCTGCAGCGCAGGCTGGGCCGGGCCTATGCGCCGGCCCGGCACCTGCACGGTGCCGTCTACCTCTTCCTGCGCGGCGTGCGCAGCCCCGGCGGTGGCGCCTTCCATCTGGCGCCACCGCTGGCCTTGATCGAGGCGCTGGACACGATGCTGGCGCCCGCCGCCCTGGCCCTGCCAGGGGAGGCCGCATGACGCCGGCGGCGATGCTGGCCGGCCTGCAGGCCTGGCGTGACGCGGGGTGGCTGCGCCCGCTGGACCTGGCCTTCGCCGGCTTCGTGCACGGGCTGGACGCGCAGGCCCCGGCCAGCCTGCTGCTGGCGGCGGCGCTGCTGGCGCAGCTGGAAGGGCGCGGGCACAGCTGCCTGCCTGTGGCCGCCATCGGCGGCGACCCGGGTGCCGTGCTCGGCTGGCCCGCAGCGGCCGCTGAGACGCTCACGGCGGCCCTGGCCTCCTGGCCCGCCGACGCGGCGGCCGCACGGGCGGCCTGGGGTGACCGTGAGGTGCTGCAGGTCGACCCGGTGGACGACAGCGGCTCGTCACCGCTGGTGCTGTGCGGTGGCCACCTCTATCTGCGCCGCTACTGGCGCCATGAAACGCAGGTGGCCCGCCCGGCGCTGTGGGTGCTGTGGGCGCTGCGGGCGCGGTGGACGCAGGCCGCGCCCGCCAGCTGCTCGGCCAGCTGTTCGCCGCGCCGACGGCGGCGTCGAGGATCGACGAAGCGACAGCCGAAACCGACTGGCAACAGGTCGCGTGTGCGCTGGCCCTGCGCGGCCGCCTGACCCTGATCACCGGCGGCCCCGGCACGGGCAAGACCTACACGGCTGCGCGCCTGCTGGTGCTGCTGCAGGCCCTGCATGCCGGAACGCAGCCGCTGCGCATCGCGCTGGCCGCGCCGACGGGCAAGGCCGCGGCGCGGCTGCGCCAGTCCATCGACGCCGCGCTACAGGGCCTGCAGGCGCAGCTGGGGGCCAGCCTGCCGCTGGCCGCCTGGTCGGCGCAACTGGGCCCGGCGCGCACGCTGCACGCGTTGCTGGGCACGCGTCCGGGCACGCGGCGCTTCGTGCACGACGCGTCCCATCCGCTGGACGTGGACCTGCTGTTCGTCGACGAGGCCTCCATGGTGCACCTGGAGATGATGGCGATGCTGCTCGAGGCCTTGCCGCCGCAGGCCCGCGTGATCCTGCTGGGCGACAAGGACCAGCTCGCCTCCGTCGAAGCCGGGGCGGTGATGGGTGACCTGTGCCAGGGCCCGGCCGGCGTCGGCGCGCCGGCGGCCTACCGGCCGGAGACCGCTGCGTGGCTGCAGATGCTCACCGGACGGGCCTTGCCCGCCAGCGCAGTGGGCCCGGGTACGGACCTGATGCAGCAGACCGTCGTGCTGCGCCACAGCCGCCGCTTCTCGGGGCCGATCGGGCAGCTCGCCGCGGCCGTGAACCGGGGCGACGGGCCGGGTGCGCTTTCCGTGCTGCACGGGGGGCACCAGGCCGAGATCTCATTCGTCGACGCGCGCGACGCGGGGCTGGTGCCGCCCCTGGCGCTGGACGGGCGCCCCGGTGCGCCGAGCGGCTACCGCGCCTACCTCGAACGCCTGCACCAGCGCCCGGCCGAGGCCGAGGCCTTCGACGCCTGGGCCCAGTCCGTGCTGACGCTGTTCGACGGCCTGCGTGTGCTGTGCGCGGTGCGCGAAGGTGCGTGGGGCGTGGCCGGGCTCAACGTGGCGATCGAGCGTGCCTTGGTGGCCGCCGGGCTGCTGCAGCGCCGCGGCGAGTGGTACGAGGGCCGGCCCGTCATGGTCACGCGCAACGACCCGGCGCTGGGTGTCTTCAATGGCGACATCGGCATCGTGCTGCGTGCGCCCGGCGCATCCGGGGACGAGGGCGCGCTGCGGGCCTACTTCGCCGATGGCGCGGCGCTGAGGTCGGTGGCCGTGGGGCGCCTGGCCGACGTGGAGACGGCCTTTGCGATGACGGTGCACAAGAGCCAGGGCTCGGAGTTCGAGCACGTGGTGCTCGTGCTGCCCGACGAGGACGTGCCCGTGCTGACGCGCGAACTGGTCTACACCGGCATCACACGGGCGCGGCGGGCCTTCACGTTGGTCGCAAAGGGTGATGCCGGGCTGGTCTCGGCGACAGCGCGCCGCACGCTGCGCTTCAGCGGCCTGGGGACGATGCTGGGCTGAGCGGCATCTGCGTTCCACCGGCATCGGCCCGGCAGCGGGCCCGGCACGCGCCACCCGAGCCATCGGCGCGCCGGTGGCGCCACGGCTGACCAGTCATCGTTCCTCTTCGAGTGCCCGCAGCGGCACGCCCATGTCGCGCCAGTGGGCCGGGTGGCAGGTGAAGAGCAGCACCTGATGCCGCTGGGCGGCGTCGAACAGGGCGCGCTTCATCTGGGCCAGGCGCTGCGCGTCGCTGTGCACCAGCGCGTCGTCCAGGATGAGGAGCGTCGGCCGGCCCGCCTCCTTCAGCAGATCGGCATAGGCCAGCCGGCTGAGCACGCCCATCTGCTCGCGCGCGCCAAAGCTGAGGGTCTCGAAGTCGCCCACCTCGGTGCCGCGCGGCCCGCTGCGGGTGAGTGCACCCGGCACCAGGCTTGGATCGACCTCCAGCCGCGCGGCGCCGAACAGCAGCTGCAGGTAGCGGTCGAGGTGCTTCTGCAGCGGTGCCTGCAGGCGCCGCGTCAGCGCCTGGCGCCGCGCGTCCAGCCGCTGCAGCAGGAAGTCCAGCGCGTCGGCCCGCCGGCGCAGTTCGTCTTGGCGATGCGCGGCACGTGTCGCCTCGCTCTGGCGCTGGGCGAGTTCCTCTTCCAGGCCTTGCGCGCCGGTGGCCGCCAGCGCGGCCTCCAGCTGTGCGATCTGGCGGTCGCGCGCCTGGTGCTGGCGTTCGGCCTCGTCGGCGCTGCGGCGCAGCCGCTCGACGTCCTGGCGCAGGATGTCAGGCCGCGCGGCGGCAATGCGGGTCTCGATGGCGACGATGCGCTGCTTGACCGCCGTTTCACGGGCGCCGGCCTCGATCAGCTCGCGTTGTTTGGCCGCCAGATCGGCCTGCACCTGCGGGTCGTCCAGCACGGCCCTCAGGGCGGCGTGTTCGCGACCGGCGGTCTCGCGCTGGCTCGCTGCGCTGGCCAGGGCTTGCCGGGACGCCTGCAGGTGCAGCCCGGCAGCCTCGGCGGCGGCGCGGGCTGCGTCGAAGTCCCGCTCCGCGGTGTCCAGGGCCGTGACGGCTTCGGTCGGCGCGGTCGGCAGCTTGCCCAGGGCCGCAGCGGCATCGGCCTGCCGCGCGGTCGCCGCATCGCGTTCGCTGCGCAGGCTGTCCAGGCCCTTGGGCGCGAGCAGCTTGCAGGCCTTGTCGGCGGCGGCGGCGTCGGCAAGCTGCTGGGCGGCCGCGCGCTCGCGGGTCTCGGCTTCGTCCGGTGACGCCAGTCCCAGCCGCTGCAGCAGGGCCTGGTGCTCACCCACGAGTTGCGCCCTTAGCTGTGCCAGTTCGGCCAGGTCGCTGCCACCCGGTGCGATGTGCAGGCGGCCGACACCGGCAATGACGACGGTGGTGGGCGCGACGAGCAGGCGCTCGAGCTGCCCCGTGACCGCGGCCCCGGCCAGCTCGACACTGGCGCCGGGCTCCAGGTCGAGGCGCAACCGGGTGGCCACCGCCGCCTGGCGGATGTCCAGCTCGGTGAGGCGGGCGCGCTGGTCTCGCAGCGTCGACAGGTCGGTGGGGGGCAGGTGCAGCCGCGCAGCGTCCTGTCTCAGCGTGGCGGCACGTTCGTGTTCGGCCGTGGCGCGGTCCAGGCGCGTGGCCAGATCGGTGGCGCGCACCTGGGCATCGGCCAGCTGACGGGCGAGCAGCGTGCGCGTGTCTTCCTGGCGCGCCAGGGTGAGGGCGGCCTGGGCCAGACCCCGCCGCGCTGCCGCGGCAGTTTCGGCCGACACGCACTGGGCTTCCAGCGCCACGGCCGCGTCGTGCTGCGCGACCGCCGCAGCCAGTGCCGCGGCGCGCGCGAACAGGCTGTCGCGCTGCCGTTCGTGGGCAAGCAGCTGTTCGAGCAGCAGCTCGCGCAGGCCAGTGGCCTGGCGCAGCTGTTCGGCTTCACGCGCCAGCTCGCCGGCCAGTGCGTCGGCCGCCGACAGGGCCTGCTCGGCGGCGCGTTGCTGGGCCCGCAGCGCCAGCCAGGGCTGCGCCTGGGCATCGGCGGTGTGTTCGTCCCTGAGCCGCGCGAGTTGGTCGACCTGGCTGCGGTAGGCGGTGACGGCCTGCGCCAGCGCCTCGACCTGCGCGTCGAGCGCCGCCGCGTCGTCGATGGCCTTCTGGTAGGCCGCGCGGGGCTTGCCGGTGCCGGTGAGCAGCTCGTCGCGGTGGCGTTGGACCTGCGTGGCGATCTCGTCACCGCTGCTGGCGGCCACCTCGCCCAGTGAAGCGTCGAGCGCCTTGCGCAGGTGCTCGGCGGCGTTGGCGACCGCACCGCGCACGGCCTGCGCCTCGCCCTGTTCCATCCACAGCAGGCCCGGGATGCCCCAGTGCTCTTCGCGGCTGGCGCCCTTCAGCGCGAACTGGAAACCCAGCATGGTGGCCAGCAGGTCCTCGGCCTCGACACCTTCCCAGCGGCGCGTGCCGCTGACGAGCTCGCAGCGCTTCTTCTGCAGGAAGCTCTTGCTCAGGCGGTAGGCGGTGCCGCCGATCTCGAAGTCGAGCTCGACGGTCGGTGCCGCGGCGCTGTCGCCATAGGGCCGCAGGTCGTCGACGCTGGTGGAGCGGTGGCGCTCGAAGAAGGCCGCGCGGATGGCGCGCACCAGCGTGCTCTTGCCGGCTTCGTTGGCGCCGGTGAAGATGTTCAGGCCCGGCTGCAGGTCGGCCAGTTCGAAGCCGGCCCGGAACTGCCGCAGCTCGGCCACGCGCAGGCGCTGCAGTTTCATGGCGACCCCTGGCGCGGGCTGCGTTCGGCGAGCAGGCCGGTCAGGATCGCCAGCGCGTCCTGCGCGCGCTGCGCCCCATCGCCGCTGGCGTCGCGCAGTTCGGCGACCAGCTCACCCAGGTAGCCGTCGGCGTGCAGGCCGGCGATGTCTTCGGCCGTGGGTGCCAGCTGCAGCGCGCCCAGGTCGGCCCGCAGGCAGCGCACGCGTGCCTCGGCCTCGCCCAGCGCGGCCAGCAGACGCTGGCGGGCCGCCAGGTCCACGCTGCCCGACACCGTGAGGTCCAGCACCGTCTGCGCATCGGCCTGCGCCAGCCGCGCGACGAGGGCATCGAGGTCGCTGGGCACCTCGATGCGGTGCGCCCACTGCTGCCAGCGGTACGAGGCCGTCGGCACGGGCCTTACCTCGGGCGGGGCACCGGGCGTCAGGGTCACCAGCAGCGCCTGCCCGGCATCGTTGGACTTGAAGCGGTCGGGCTCGGGCGTGCCGCTGTACCAGGTGCGTTCGTCGATGCGCTTGCTGCCGTGCCAGTCGCCCAGGGCGAGGTAGTCGAGCCGGGCGCGCAGGGCGCGGTCGGGCGCGATCGGGTTGGTGGCATCGATGCCCTCGGCCAGCAGGCCCTGCACGGCGCCATGTGCCACGCCGATGCGCAGGAAGCCGGGCGGGGTCTCGTGGTGATCGAACCAGGCCGTCAGGTCGCCATGCGTATGGCGCTGGGTGAGGGGCGCGCACAGCAGCGCCAGGCGCTGTTCGGGCAGTTCCACCACCCGGGGCGCCAGCGCGAGATGCACGTTGGCGGGCACGGCGCCCAGCCGCGCGGCGTGGCTCCAGACACTCTCGGCCAGCGCCGCGTCGTGGTTGCCCGGGATCATCACCCAGGGCCCGGCGTAGGCCGCCAGGGCGTTGAAGAGGCGGCGGATGGTGCGCGCCGAGACGGCCTGCGCGTCGAACACGTCGCCGGCCACGACCACGGCGTCCACCCGCTCCTGCGCGGCCAGGTTGGCGAGCCGCTCGACGGCGGCAAAACGCGCCTCGGCCAGCGGCACGGCGTCGTCCGGGTCGAAGGCGCCGTACTGGCGGCCGATCTGCCAGTCGGCGGTGTGGAGGATCTTGCTCAGGCGGTTCCTTCGGCCCCGTGTGTCGTCGACGCGTGACGTGAATGTACAGAGCACGGGGGGGCGTGCCGCCGCCGCAGCGCCCGAACCCTAGGCGGCCCGCAGCGGCCGCAACGCTGGCGTCAGCGCCGCCAACGCCAGCCGGTCGGGCTTGCCGGCGGCGGTGTGGGGCAGGGCGGGCACGTAGCAGATGTGGCGCGGCCGCTTGTGCGGCGCCAGGCGCGTGGCCAGATGCTTGCGGAGGGTTTCGTCGTCGGGCGGCTGCGGCCCGGCGACGAGCGCGGCCGCGACGGTCTGGCCCCAGGTCTCGTCGTGCACGCCGAATACCGCTGCGGCATGCACGCCCGGGCAGGCTTCGAGCACCTGCTCCACTTCGACGGGGTAGACGTTTTCGCCGCCGGTCACGATCAGGTCGGCGCGGCGGGCGTGCAGGTGCAGGCAACCTTGGTCGTCGAGTTCACCGAGATCGCCGGTGTCGAACCAGTCCTCTGCGGCCAGCGGCGCTTCGCCCAGGTAGCCGGCCATGCGCATCGGGCCCCTGATGAGGATGTGGCCCCCGTCGTCGATGTGCAGCTGCACACCCACCAGCGGCCGGCCGGCACCGCAGGCGCCGGGCTCGAAACGCTGCGCATACGGCGTGGCCACCACCTGCGAGCAGGTCTCGGTGCAGCCGTAGGTGATGACGATGGGCACGCGGCGTTCCGCGGCACGCGCCAGCAGGCCGGGCGATGCCGCCGCGCCACCGATCAGCGCCACGCGCAGGAAGGCTGGCGGTGTCCAGGTGGGATGGGCGTCGAGCACCAGCGACAACATCGTGGGCACCAGCGACAGCTGCGTCACGCGCCAGCGTTCGACCCACTGCGGCAACAGCCGGGCGTCGAAGGCCGGTGCCAGTGCCACGGCACGCCGCGCCGCCAGGCAGCGCGTGACGATGGACAGGCCACCGACCCGCGCCACGGGCATCGCCAGCAGCCAGCAGTCGTCGTCCTGCCAGCCGAGGTTGTGCGCGCTGGCCTGTGCCGAAGCGAGCAGCGCCGAACGTGTGAGCACCGCGCCGCGCGCGCGGCCCGTCGTGCCCGAGGTGTAGAGCACCGCCGCGGCGTCGGCCGCCAGCGCGGCCGCGGCGCGTTCGGTGGCGGCACGTTCGACGGCCTGCTCGGCGGCCGTCAGCTTCGGGTGCAGCAGCAGCGCCGGCACGCGCAGTTCGAGCAGCGCGTACAGCGTGAGCAAGGTGTCCAGCGTGTTGCTGCCCACCACGGGAAACACGGCGCCTGGGTGAATCCGGGGCGCCAGCTCGGCCATGCGCTGCGCCGTCAGCCGTGCCAGCTGCGCATAGCTGTAGCTGCCTTCATCGGTGTGCAGCGCCGTGGCGCCACCCGCCTCGCGCGCGGCGGCGCTGATCGACAGCGCGTCGCTCACGGCGAACCCGCCCGACGCGCCGCCGCCCGGTCGCCCGGGGTCACGGCAGACGCGGAAACTTGCGGAAGTTCGGCTTGCGCTTCTCCAGGTAGGCGTTCTTGCCTTCCTGGCCTTCCTCGGACATGTAGAACAGCATGGTCGCGTTGCCCGCCAGTTCCTGCAGCCCGGCCTGGCCGTCGCAGTCGGCGTTCAGCGCCGCCTTCAGGCAGCGCAGCGCGATGGGGCTGTTGGCCAGCATCTCGCGGCACCACTGCACCGTCTCGGCTTCCAGTTGTTCGTAAGGAACGACGCAGTTGACCAGGCCCATGTCGAGCGCTTCCTGCGCGCCGTACTGGCGGCACAGGAACCAGATCTCGCGCGCCTTCTTCTGGCCCACGATGCGCGCCATGTAGGACGCGCCGTAACCGCCGTCGAAGCTGCCCACGCGCGGCCCGGTCTGGCCGAAGCGGGCGTTGTCGGCGGCGATGGTCAGGTCGCACACCATGTGCAGCACATGGCCGCCGCCGATGGCGTAACCCGCCACCATCGCCACCACGGGTTTGGGCAGCGTGCGGATCTGGCGCTGCAGGTCCAGCACGTTCAGGCGCGGCACGCCGTCGCCGCCCACGTAGCCGGCGGGGCCGCGCACACGCTGGTCGCCGCCGGAGCAGAAGGCGTCCTTGCCTTCGCCGGTGAGCACGACGACGCCGATGTTCTCGTCGTCGCGCGCGTCGTTGAAGGCGGCCTGCATCTCGCGCACCGTCTCGGGCCGGAAGGCGTTGCGCACCTCGGGCCGGTTGATGGTGATCTTGGCGATGCCTTCTTTGGCCTTCTCAAAGCGGATGTCGGTGTAGCCCGGCATCGGTGTCCAGGTCGGCACGGCGGGCAGGTCGGAAGTGGTCATGGTGGTCATGGCAGAGGTGGGCATGTCGCGGCGCGCACGGGCCGTGCCGCCGGGGAGGTGGGTGGGGGCTTCAATCGACCTTCGCGCCCGAACTGCGCACCGCGCGGCCCCAGCGTTCGGCGCTGCGGGTGATGTAGGCGGCAAAGGACTCGGGTGTGCCGGGCACGGGCGCGGCGCCGCGGGCGCGCAGCGCAGCGACGACCTCGGTGTCGGCCAGCGCCTGGTGGATGGCGGCGTTCAGGCGCGCGATGATGGCCGGCGGCGTGCCGGCGGGCACGAATATGCCGTCCCAGGCCGCGGCCTCGAAGCCGGGCAGGCCCGACTCGTTGAGCGTCGGCACCGTGGGCACGGCCGATGAGCGCGACAGTGTCGATACCGCCAGCGCACGCACCCGGCCGGCGTCGGCCTGCGGCGCGGCGTTGGGCATGACCTCGATCATCATCTGCACCTGGCCGCCGATGAGGTCGGTCATGGCCAGCGCGCCGCCACGGTAGGGCACGTGCACGATGTCCAGCCCGGCCTGCGTCTTGAACATCTCGGCCGCGAGGTGGGACGTCGTGCCGTTGCCGGCCGAGGCGTAGTTCAGCTTGCCGGGGTGGGCCCGCGCGTAGGCGATGAGTTCGGGCACCGACCTCACCGGCAGTTGCGGGTTGACGATCAGCATGGTCGCGATTTCGGTCAGCCGCGACACCGGGGCGAAGTCCTTGGCAACGTTGAAGCTCAGCCTGCTGTACAGACTGGGGTTGATGGCGTGCGTGCCGTTGGTGCCGTAGAGCAGCGTGTAGCCGTCGGGTGCGGCGCGGGCCGCCATCTCGGCGCCGATATTGCCGCCGGCGCCGGCCTTGTTCTCGATCACGATGGGCTGGCCCAGGGCCTGCGCCACCTTGGGCATCATCAGCCGCGCCAGGCTGTCGGCACCGCCGCCGGGCGGGAAGGGAACGATCAGGCGCACGGGCTTGTCGGGGTAGGCTGCTGCCGGGGCGTCGGCCGCTGCAGCCTGGCCCGGCAGTGCGGCCAGCAAGGCAGCCAGGGCCAGCACGAGCGGGCCGGTGGCGCCCACCAACGGTCCGGGTCGCCGGGGCTGGGGTGCGGATGTCATGCGGCGCGCTCCTGGTCGGTGGCTGTCGTGGTGCCGCTGTGGCGGCAGCGCATCAGCACCATGGTCTTGACGGTCATCACGGGTTCGCCGCGCTGGTTGCTCACCTCATTGAAGGTCTGCACCATGCCGCGGTCGGGTTTGCTGCGCGAGCGCCGCGCCTCGGTGACGGTGATGCGCACCGACAGCCGGTCGCCCGGCCGTACCGGCGCCAGCCAGCGCAGCTCGTCGACGCCGGGCGAGGCCAGCCCCGCCTGGCCGGGCAGGAAGTGATCGACCAGCAGCCGCATCATCAGGCTGGCCGTGTGCCAGCCGCTGGCGATGACACCGCCGAAAGGGCCGCCGGCGGCGCGCTGCGGGTCGGCGTGGAAGGGTTGCGGGTCGAACTTGCGGCCGAAGTCGACGATCTCGGCTTCGTCGACGGCGATGGGCCCGACCAGGTGCACCGCGCCGGGCAGGTAATCCTCGAAGTGGCGCTTGTCGGGGTCGGCGGGAAGGGCAGAGGGCGGCATGGATGTCTGGCACGCGGGGCAATGGCGGGCGCGCCGGACTTTACCGCGGGCCAGCACCGGGCCGTCTTCGGCGAAACTTGCAAGCTGCCGTCGCCTCACCCTGGGGCGCGGCCCAGACGAGGCCGCAGATGACCGACACCGCCACCCCTCAACACACCCTGGCCTCGCGCCGCGTGCTCGTCACCGGCGGCCTGGGCAGCCTGGGCCGCGCGGTGGGTCACCAGCTTGGCGTGCGCGGGGCCCAGGTGGTACTGCTGGACCGCGCGCCGGCCGAGATCGTGCATGGCATGGTCGCCGTGCTGGGGGGCATCGACCTGGGCGACGAGGCCGACACGGCGGGCGCCGTCGCCGAAGCCCACCGGCTCATGGGCGGTCTGAACGCCCTCGTGAACATCGCCGGCGGCTTCCGCTGGGAGACGCTCGACGGCGGCAGCCTGGACACCTGGGATGCGATGTATGCGATGAACCTGCGCAGCGCCGTCGCTGCCAGCCGCGCCGCGCTGCCGCTGCTGCGTGGCGCAGCGCCGGCGGCCATCGTCAACGTCGGTGCCCTGGCGGCCGTGAAGGCCGGTGCAGGCATGGGGGCTTATGCGGCGTCGAAAGCCGGTGTCGCCCGGCTGACCGAAGCACTGGCCGAAGAACTGAAGGACGCGGGTGTGCGGGTCAACGCCGTGTTGCCCAGCATCCTGGACACCCCGGCCAACCGCGCCGACATGCCCGATGCCGACGCGTCACGCTGGGTCGGTGCGGCGCAGCTGGCTGCGGTGGTCGCCTTCCTGCTGTCGGAAGATGCCGCGGCCGTGACGGGCGCCTGCATCCCGGTAGCCGGCCGGGTCTGAGGGCCCCGGGGGCCTGGCCCCGCGCAGGGCCGGGCTGCGCGGCTCAGCGCCGCTGAGGTCGAGGCCGCATGCACCTACAGGCGACCACAACTGCCCACGCGGTGGTGCAAGGGCTGGCGCTCGGCCCAGCCGGCCAGGCGTTCCAGCCAGGTCGTGGCGGGCGCCGCGGCTGCGACGGCCCTGGCATGGGCCACCTGCGGTGTGTGCAGCAGCGTGCGCAGCCTGTGGAGGTCGAAGCCGAAGGGGGCGGTGTGCGAGGACATGATGACTTCCGTGTAAGCCCTGCGCCGGCCCGGCAGGCACTTCATCGCGCAGTGAGCGCACTGTGACGCCGCGCGAGTCTGCGTACAACGTGGCATGCTGCAGTCTGACTTTGCAAAAACGCACAGACTGCCATGGCCGATCTCGACTGGGACCACTACCGTCACGCGTTGGCGATCGGCAGCGCCGGTTCGCTGGCTGGCGCGGCGCGCCTGCTGGGCGTCAACCACACCACGGTGCTGCGGCGGCTGGACGCGCTGGAAGCGCAGCTGGGCACGCGCCTCTTCGACCGCCAGCGCCAGGGCTACCAGCCCACCGAGGCCGGGCTCGCGCTGCTGGCGCAGGCGCGCCACATGGCGGCGCGCGCCGACGAGATCGAGCGCCAGGTGCTCGGCCAGGACCGCCAGCTCACCGGCGTGCTGCGTCTCACCACGGCCTTCGTCGTCATGGACCACCTGCTGCCGCAGCCGCTGGCCGACTTCGCGCGCGCCTACCCGGGCATCGAGACCGAGGTGATGGAGAACGCCTTTCTCGTCGACCTGGCCAGCCGCCACGCCGACACCGACCAGGGCTGGACCCGCCGCGAGGCCGACGTCGCGCTGCGCCTGTCGGTGCAGGTGGCCGAGCACCTGGTGGGCCGCCAGCTCGGCATCACGCACAGCCGCGTCTACGCGCTGCGCGGCGCGCCCGACCTGCCGCAGACCGTGACGCCGGTGGACGTGCTGGTGCGCGAGGCGCCCTGGGTGGCCTTCGAGCGCGACGGCCATTCGCGTGTGCACGACCACTGGCTGCGCCGCCACCTCGCGCAGGCCAGGGTGCGTGTGCGTGTCGACATCTTCAACGCCAAGGCGGCGATGCTGCGCACCGGCATCGGCGTGGGCGTGCTGCCCACCTTCATGGAAGCGAAGCACCCCGAGCTGGTGGCGGTGTCCGAGGTCATCGCCGAACTTTCCCAGCCCCTCTGGATGCTGACCCACCCGGACCTGCGGCACACGGCGCGGGTGCGTGCCTTCATGCAGTTCGTCGGTGACGCATTGGCCGAGCGTCTGCGCCCCGATTGACGGCGCGCAACAAGGCTCGCGCCAGGCTGCCTGCGGCGCCACCGCCGCGCTACAGTGCTCCGTGTCGGGACCCACCCGCAGGAGCACCGCATGCCCAACAGCCGCAGCTTCGACCACCGCTTCAACGGCAAATTCAGCATCGAGATCGAGGGCGTGATGCAGGGCGCGTTCGCGGCCTGCGACGGCCTGGAGGCGCGTGTCGACGTCGTCGAGTTCAACGATGGCGACGACCTCATGGTGCGCAAGCGCCCGGGCCGTGTGCGTTACGCCAACATCGTGCTGCGCCGCGGCACCACCACCGGCACGCAGCTCTGGGACTGGTTCAAGAAGGTGATGGAAGGCAAGGTCGAGCGCAAGAGCGGTTCGGTGATCGTCAACGACGACGCCGGCGACGAAATCTTCCGTTACAACTTCTTCGAGGCCTGGCCCTGCCGCTGGAAGAGCCTGGAACTCGACGCCGACCGGCCGGGTACGCTGGTCGAGGAACTCGAGATGGCGGTCGAGAAGATCGAACGCGGCTGATCGCGTCAACAGCGCCTCCGGCGCCACCACGGGGCAGGACACCATGAACCTGGGCATCTACGAAGAGGTGCTGCTGCGTGCGCTGCAGGCGCGCCTGGGCGGCGACGTGGACTGCATCGCCGGGCCGGCCTACTGCGGCCCGGCCACGGGCGTGCGTGCCCAGGTCTTCGTGCACGCGGCGGCCTTTGCCGACGCCGGCGGACTCACGGCCGAGGGCGCGCGCACGGCACGCCAGCCGGTGACGCTGCCCGGCGGCGCCAGTGGCTACACCGAGCAGCGCCCCGGCGTCGTCGACATCGAGGTCAGCTGCCGTTGTGCGCAGCATGCGCAGGCGCAGCGCCTGGCCGGCATCGTGGTGCCTGTGCTGCTGGACGCACTGGAGACGCTGGCGCCGCCGCTGCTGAGCGACCTGCAGGACACCACGCGGCGGCTGCGCTTCGCCGACCAGCGTGCGCACCTGCACGCCCAGGGTTCGCAGCGCCTGCTGCACGCCTGCGTGGCCGCCGCCGAGGTGGTGCTGACGCTGCGCATCGAGGGCTTCCTGCACCTGTTGCTGGCGCGCCAGGGTGGGCTCGACAAGCACAGTGCCTACGACGCATCGCTGCGCCTGGAGATACACGCCGACCCGGCCGGCCGCGACCTGCAGGCCGAACACGTGCTGCTGCACAACGAGGGCGACACCACGGTCGAGCTCGGTGGCTGGACCTTGCAGGACGCCGCGCGCCGGCCGCACGTCTACACCTTCGCCGCCGGCCGTCGGCTGGCCGC
>LNFM01008942.1_pt1 | contig 14845 bp, 14 predicted proteins | sample 596031 | NCBI WGS metagenome assembly LNFM01 (sample SAMN04254537, study PRJNA301005) | activated carbon metagenome | isolation source: dual media filters at the Ann Arbor, Michigan drinking water treatment plant | place: USA: Ann Arbor
GCTGCATCGGCAATATCGCATCGGGCACCGGCATACCGATGGCACATACGGTCGAGCTGCTGGACTGGGCGACCGGAGGCCCGAAGCCGGCGGCTTTGCTGGGAGCGCGCCACTCCAGTGGCGCTCAAGATTCATGAGTATGATGCGCGACTGGAGTTGCGCGCTCCCAGCAGGAGCAGGTCCGTGTCGATAGTTCGCTCTTGCCTTGCCGCCCTGCTGGGCCTGATGCTGGGCGTCAACGTCATGGCGCAGAACGCCGGGAGCGGCACCGTGCTCGACACGCTTTTCGACAAGCTGCAAAGCGCCACCGATCCGGTCGCCATCCAGTCGCTGGAGGCGGCGATCTGGGAGCAGTGGACGATGGTTCCCGACCTCAAGCAGCGCGAAATGATGCTGCGGGGGATGGCAGAGATGCAGCAGCGCGAGTTCAGGGCCTCAGTCGAGACCTACACCCGGCTGATCGAGGTCGCGCCCGAGCTGTCGGAGGCCTGGAACAAACGCGCCACGGTCCATTGGCTGATGGGCAACTTCCCGGCCTCGCTCGCCGACATCTGCGAGACGGTGAAGCGCGAGCCGCGCCACTTCGGCGCCTACTCCGGCCTCGGCATGATCCGCGCCGAGATGGGCGAGAACGCCCGCGCGGTCGCGGCCTTCGAGCTGGCGCGCAAGTGGAATCCGCACATTGTCGGCATCGACGACGAGATCGAGCGGCTGAAGGCGCTTGGCGGGGATGTGCCGGCCGATCCCTTGGGCTGCGGCCAGCGGATTTCCTGATGCGCTACGGCTTCTATCTTCCCACCCGCGGTCCGACCGCGACCCGCGAGGGCGTCCTTGCTCTGGCGCGCGAGGGCGAGCGGCTGGGGTTGCACTCCGCCATGATCGCCGACCACATCGTCTTCCCGGTGGAGAGCGAGTCGGCCTATCCCTACACACTGGACCGCAAGCACCCGAGCGGCGGCGATGCGCTGGAAACCTTCTCCATCCTGGGCGTCGTCGCGGGTGCGACGGAGAAACTGCGGCTCGTCACGTCGGTGCTGGTGTTGCCTTATCGCAACCCGGTGCTGACGGCGAAGATGGTGGCTTCGCTCGATGTCCTGTCCGGTGGCCGCGTCACGCTGGGCGTCGGCGTCGGCTGGCTGAAGGAGGAATTCGAGGCGCTCGACAGTGCTGACTTCGACAAACGCGGCGCCGTGAGCGACGAATGGCTCACGATCTTCAAGCAGCTCTGGACGACCTCGCCTGCCAGCTTTGTCGGCCAGTTCTACAGCTACACCGACATTCGTTGCGAGCCGCTGCCGCTGCAAAAGCCGCATCCGCCCATCTGGGTCGGCGGCCACTCGCGCGCCGCGCTGCGCCGCACCGCGCGGCACGGCAACGGCTGGCATCCGGTGGGCGCCGTCGCCGCCTCGCCGCTGCCGCCCGAGGAAATGCGCGCGCATCTGGCGGCGCTGAAGCAGATGACCGAGGCAGAGGGGAGGGAATTCGCGGCGCTGACCATTTCCTACAAGGCGCCGCTTTACGACACGGGCATTCCCGATCGCGACGGCGCCCGCCGCAGCTTTTCCGGCAGCGCGCAGGAGATCGCCGGCGACATCCGCTCGTTTGCGGCCTCCGGCGTGCACGAGCTGATCTTCGACTTCCGCGGCCAGTCCACGGCCGAGAGCATCGAGCGCGTGCAGCGCTTCGCGGCCGAGGTGATGCCGCTGGTCGATTGAGAGTCGTTCCTGATTCGACAAGATCAGCAGGTTCTGGCATGATTTTTCTATAGGCTGGCGCTTCTCGCGCCGGCCTTTTTCGTTCCGGCAATGACCTCCCGTGGCCGCCCACGGGCACGCGCATTGAGCGCCAGGTCGCCGCCGCGGGTCCTGACCCGTGGATCAGCACAAGAATGAGCCTGCGCCTTCCCAAGTCGATCGTCCGTCGGGAGGTGCTATCAATGCAGTCGGTCAACCGACGCAACGGCCTCCACTCGCTTATCGACGGTCGATCGAATGAGAAAACCTGTCCCCGTGGTAGAGAGCCCGGGACAACTTTGTGGACACCACGCGTTACATTCAGGTGTCCGCAATTCATGCGCCAGACGGGCGCAAATTCAGCCTTCCAGGCGGATCTGGACCTGAAATTCGACCGGGGGACTTGGGCCCCGACGGCTCGCCCAACCGCACAAGTCTGACTAATGGAACGTGGCGCGTCGTGGTCCTTGCCGATCCGGAGGAGCAGGGGCAAAGTCGCGTCACGTTTCAATTCGGGAGTTTCGTATGGCCACCTTGTATGTCGGCGGGCGTCTGTTCGACGGCGAGAGAGTCCACGACGGGCAGGCGGTCCTGGAAGAGGGCGGCAAGGTCAAGCGCGTGGCGCCCGCGGCCGAGTTCGTGGGCTTTGCCGGCGAGCGGGTCGATACCTCCGGCGGCACGCTGATCCCGGGCATCATCGACTGCCATGTCCATTCGCTGTCCGGCGCCGAGGGCAATCCCGGGGCGGCGCAGGATCGCCTCAGCGCCGCCCAGATCGCGGTGCGCGGCATGGAGTACATGCGCCAGACGCTCGAAGGCGGCATCACCGCGGTGCGCGATTGCGGCGGCAAGGATTACATCGAGTTTGCGCTCCGCGACGCCTTCAACGCCGGCAAGTTCCTGGGACCGACCATGCGTTGCGCCGGCCGCATGATCTGCATGACCGGCGGCCACGGCAACCGCACCGGCCGCGTCGCCGACGGGATCGACGAGGTCGTGAAGGCGGTGCGTGAGCAGGTCCATGCCGGTTCCGACCTGGTGAAGATCATGGCGACGGGCGGCGTGATGACGCCGGGCGTCAATCCCGAGGACGCGCATTATTCTGCCGAGGAGATGAAGGCCGGCATCAGCGAGGCGCATCGCTTCCACAAATGCTGCGCCAGCCACGCCCAGGGCGCGCTCGGTATCCTCAATGCCGTGCGCGGCGGCATCGATTCGATCGAGCACGGCATCTTCTTGGACGAGGAATGCTGCCGTGAGATGAAGGAGCGTAACGTGTGGCTGGTGCCGACACTGGCGGCGGTGAAGAACATCCTGAAGGGCCATGACGACGGCGACCGCTCGATTCCCGATTACGTGATCGAGAAGAGCCGCCGCGTCTACGACCGCCACATCGCGGCAACCCAGATGTATTATAGGGCTGGCGGCCGCATCGCCATGGGCACCGATGCCGGCACCCCGCACAATCGCCACGGCGAGAATGCGCGCGAGCTCGAATATATGTGCGACATCGGCATCTCGGCCCGCGATTCGCTGTTCTTTGCCACGGCGAGCGCCGCTGACCTGATGCGGCTGGCCGACCAGGGCCGCGTCAAGGAAGGCAACAGCGCCGATCTCGTGGTCTGCGATGGCGATGCCCTGGCCGACATTAAGCGCGCCGCCCGCAAGGAGAATCACCGCCTGGTGGTGAAGCGCGGTGTCGTTGCCCGCGACAACCGCGGCGCCTTCGTCCGCCAGCCGACCCGCGTCGCGGCGGAGTAGGGACAAGAGGGCCAGAGGCAGCGCGGCTTTCGTGGAAGAGATCCTCCTCGGTCTGCTGGCCGTCGCCTGGGCGCTGGGCACGCCGATCGTCGCCATCGTGGCGCTGGTCCGCACCTCGCGGCTGCGCGAGGCGAACGAGCGGCTCGTTGCGGAAGTGGCGCTGCTCAAGCGGCAGGGGCTTTCCGGAGAGGCGCTGCCGCCGCCGTTCGTAGCGCCGCCGGTTGTTGAACCCGTCCCGGAGCCCATCGTCGAGCAGCTACCGCCACCCGAGCCCGTTTTGCCGCCACCGCTGGTGGTCGAGTCGGTGCAGGGTGGCTGGGAGCAGCGTTTGGGCGCGCGCGCGTTCCTGTGGGTGGGCGCGGTCACGCTGGCGTTGGCCGCGATCTTCCTGGTCCGCTACTCGATCGAGGAGGGCTATCTCTCGCCCGAGGTGCGGGTGATCCTGGCGGCGCTGTTCGGTTTCGCCCTGGTCGGCGGTGCCGAGAAGATGCGCGCCCGCGACGATCGCGTGGCGCAGGCGCTGGCAGCGGCGGGCATCGCTGCCCTCTACGGCGCCTTGTTCTCGGCCGTGGCGCTCTACGGCATGATTTCCAAGGTCGCGGCCGGCGGTGGTGCGATGGCGCTGACGGCCTTCGCCATCGGCGTGTCGCTGCGCCACGGCATCTTCGTCGCGGCTCTCGCCTTCGTTGGCGGCTTCGCCAGTCCGGCGATCATCGGCAGCGAGACGCCCAACACACCGGTGCTGTTCGGCTATCTGCTGGCGATCGCCGCCGGCACGCTATGGGTCATCCGCGTCAGGGGCTGGTGGCCCCTCGGCTGGGGCGTGCTCGCGGGTTCGGCCCTCTGGACGGTCGTGTGGATGCTGGCGTCGCGCGATGGTGGCGAACTGCATTGGGTCGGGCTGTTCCTCGTGGCCGTCGCTTGCCTCTTCGTCTGGGCGACCTGGCGGCGGATGAGCGAGCGCGAAAATCCGCCAAACGACGTCGTTGCGCTGGTTTGGGTCGCCCTCGCCGGCACCGGCGTGCTGCTGGTGTGTCTCGTGGTCGAGGACAACGGCGAGCAGAAGGCTGGCTGGCTGGCATTGGCGCTGCATGGCGCCGGGGTCTTCGCGCTGGGACGCTGGACGCCGCGCTTCCAGTACGCGGCGGCGCTGGGACCGGGCCTGTCGCTGCTCGCCCTCGCGCTGTGGTGGGGCGCCACGCGCGGTGCCGGCGCCGGCTGGGACGCCGACCGCTTCGCCTGGCTCACCATCCTGTTCGGCGGCTTCTACGCGGCGGCGGCCTTCGCGCTGCTGTGGAACGCCGGACGGCCGGGCTTCTGGGCAGCGCTCGCCGTGGCTGCCGCGTTCACGCACTTCCTGCTGTGCTGGTACGTGCTGCGCAGCACCGTGTCGGGCGTGCCGTGGGGCCTGATCAGCGTCGGCCTCGCGGCACCGTTCCTGGTCGGCGCCGAACGGCTCGCGCGCTGGCGGCACAGCATGACCGGCGCCACCGAGGCGCTGGGCTACCTGGCGGCCGGCGTCACCTTCTTCATCGCTGCCGCCATCCCGATGGAATTCAGCCGTGAGTGGATCACGGTGGCTTATGCGATCGAACTCGCGGCCGCGGCGGCGATCGCGGCGCGGCTCGACCTCCGTGCCATGCGCCTGCTCTGCTGGCCGCTGCTGGCCGTCGTCGTCGTGCGCTTCGTACTCAATCCCGAGGTGCTGAAATATCCGCTGGGAGTCACGCCGATCTTCAACTGGATCCTGTGGGGCTACGGCATTTCCATCGCGGCGCTGGCCGTGGGCCTGCGGTTCCTGCGCCCGACCGGCGACGTGCGGCTGGTGCGCGCGGTCGAGGCCACGATCGCGCTGCTGGCCTTCGTGCTGGCGACCCTGGAAGTGCGCAGCCTCTTCCAGCCGGGTTCGATGGCGACACCCGACGCGGGCTTCACCGAGCGCTCGTTCTATGTCGCGATCTGGGGCGCCTTCGCGCTGGCCGCCCTCTGGATGGCGCGCCGCCGGCCGGATCCGGTGGTGCTCTGGGCGTGGCGGCTGAGCGGCGGGCTTGCCGTTGCAACGGTGTTGATTGTCCAGGTGCTCGTTGCCAATCCGGTTTCCGAGCATGCCAACCTCGGGCGGTTGCCGCTCTTAAATGGCCTGTTTCTGGCCTACGCCGTTCCGGCAGCAATGGTGGCACTGGCGCGGCGTTGGATCGATGTCGAGGTCAACAGGCACATGGACCTTGACCTGCTAATCGAGATCACGGCCTCAATTCTGGCTTTCGTCTATGTCTCGCTCGAAGTCCGGCACCTGTTCGATCCCGGCTTCGAGCGCAGCGGCTTCGCCGCCGATGGGTTGGAACTCTATGCCTATTCGATCGTGTGGCTGCTCTTCGGTGTCGCCCTGCTGGCGCTGGGCTTCCTGCGCCATACGGCGGCGTTCCGGCATGCCGGCATGGTGCTGGTCTGCATCGTCGTGGCCAAAGTATTCCTGATCGACATGGCCGGGCTCAAAGGCCTGCTGCGCGTGTTCTCGTTCCTCGGCCTGGGCGCGGCGCTGATCGGCCTGGGCTACGCCTATCGACGCTTTGGATTCAAACAATGACGGCAAAGCTCTTTCCCGAAGTGAATGTCTCGCTCGATGAATTGCGGGGGTTGCAGGTCGAACGCCTGCGCGAGGCGCTCAGCCGGGCCTACGAAGGGCAGGTGCCGTATCGTGCGAAGTGCCAGGCGGCGGGGATCCATCCTGATGATTTCCGCGGTCTGGAGGATCTCGCGCGCTTTCCCTTCACCTCGAAGGACGACCTGCGCGACGCCTATCCTTTCGGCATGCTGGCGATCCCGCGCGAGCGGTGCGTACGCCTGCATGCCTCCAGCGGCACGACGGGGCGGCCGACGGTGGTCGGTTACTCGGCGCGCGACATCGACACCTGGTCCGACCTGATGGCACGCTCGCTCTATGCCGGCGGCGCGCGGCCGGGCGACATCATCCACAATGCCTTCGGTTACGGCCTCTTCACCGGCGGCCTCGGCGCGCACTACGGCGCGGAGCGGCTGGGCTGCACGGTGGTGCCGATGTCGGGCGGCTTCGGCGAGCGCCAGGTCCAGTTGATCTCCGAATTCGGCGCGCGTGTCGTGCTGATGACGCCGTCCTACATGCTGGCGGTCGCCGACGAATTCGAGCGGCAGGGCATCGATCCGCGCACGACGGCGATGCGCGTCGGCCTGTTCGGCGCCGAGCCGTGGACGGAGGGCATGCGGGCCGAGATCGAGCGGCGGCTGGGCGTCGATGCCGTCGACCTCTATGGCTTGAGCGAAGTGATGGGCCCCGGCGTCGCCTGCGAGTTCGTCGAGACCAAGGACGGGCCGACGATCTGGGAGGATCATTTCTATCCCGAGATCGTCGATCCGGACTCGGGCACGCCCGTGACCGATGGCCAACCAGGCGAGCTGGTATTCACGACGCTCACCAAGGAGGCGATGCCGGTTATCCGCTACCGCACGCGCGATCTCACGCGGCTGATGCCGGGATCGGCCAGCGTGATGCGGCGCATGGCAAAGATCACCGGCCGTAGCGACGACATGCTGATCGTGCGCGGCGTCAACCTGTTTCCGAGCCAGGTCGAAGAGCAGATCTTGCGCGACCCTTTACTGAGCGGCCACTACGTGATCGAACTCACGCGCACCGGTGCGCTCGATGACCTGCTGGTGCGGGTCGAGGCACGGGTGTTGCTGGCAAGTGACGCGGCGGAACGGTCGGAGGCGGAACTGGGGCGGCGCCTGAAAGGCATGTGTGGGCTCTCGGCCGCGGTCGAGGTTGCTTCTCCGGGCACGATCGAGCGCTCAATGGGCAAGGCGCGGCGCGTGATCGACAAGCGGTCGAAGGCCTAGGATGGTCGAACATCGCATCCCCACGCTCAGGACCAGGCGCCTGACCCTCCGCGCCCCGGTCATGGACGATTTTCCGGCATATGCGCGATTGATGGCGTCGCCGCGCGCCGCGGGCATGGGCGGCCCCTTCGACACGCGCGCCGCCTGGGGCATATTCTGCCATGGTGTCGCTCTTTGGCAGCTCCTTGGTCATGGCGCCTTGATAATCGATCTCGACGCAACGGGTGAATGCGTGGGGCTGGTGGAAATCAACCACGGGCCACGCTTTCCCGAGAAAGAGCTGGGATGGCAGATTTACGAGGGATACGAAGGTAACGGCTACGCGACCGAGGCAGCCGGCGCGTTGCGCGACTGGGCTTTCGGGACCTTGGCTCTGCCCACCCTCGTCAGCTACATCGGCCCGGGAAATGCCCGTTCCATTGCCGTGGCCGAACGGCTGGGCGCGGTGCTGGATCCCGCGGCAGTGCAGCAGGATCCCGGCGATCTGGTCTTTCGTCACTTCGCTCAGGCGAAAGCCGAGTAAGGGGCTTAACCGCGCCCGACGCTGGCGCTCACCACCGCGGCGAAGGTCAGGATCGTCGCGGCAATGACCAGGAAATCGATCCAGGTGAGCGAGAGCCGGCGGCGGTCGCGCACGACGGCCTTCGGCTTCTTGGCGGTCCCCTTCAAGAGCGCTTCTCGGTGCTGGCGCCGCGCTGCGCCGGCGGTTCGGGGCGATACCTCTCGAGCACCGGCTTGAGCTTGTCGATGGGCACCTTCATGGCCGTGGCGAGGGCCTGGGCGTGGCTTGCGCGCTGCTGCTCCGTGTGCGGCTGCTCGCTGCGGGCAGGCGGTCCGACCTTGCGGAAGGCGTCGCGCACACGGTCGGCGGGAATGCCGAGGTCGGTCGCGATCTTCTCATAGGGTGGTTCGCGGCGCGGCGGCGCACCCTGGTCGCGGTCGCCGGACTGGGCGAGCACGCCGCCGGCAAAGATCACGGTACAGGCGATGGCGAGCAGGGCGTCGATTGAGGCAAAAGCGCGGCGGGGCATGGCACCTCTCGTGGGGGGCTTCACGAGAGATACGGCGGCGGGGCGCCGGCCATCCCCAGATCTGGTCAGACGTAAGCGATGCGCAGGATGTTGGTCGCGCCGGGTGTCCCGAACGGCACGCCGGCGGTGATCACGAGGCGCTCGCCTTCCTTGGCCAGTTCTTCCTTGCGGGCGACGCTGACGGCACGCTGCACCATGTCGGCGAAATTGTGCGCGTCTCCTGCATGAACCGGGTGGACGCCCCAGGTGAGCGCCATGCGGCGGGCGGTGTTGACGTTGGGCGTCAGGCAGAGGATGCGGACATCCGGCCGCTCGCGAGCGGCGCGGAGCGTGGTCGAGCCGGTGTTGGTGTAGGTGACGATGGCGGCGGCCGACAGCGTATGGGCGCATTGACGCGCCGCGGCGCTGATGGCGTCGGCGGCGGTGGCCTCGGGCTCGTGGCGGCTGGCATCCATCAGGCGGCGGTAGAGCGGGTCGCCTTCGGCGGCGCGGATGATGCGGTCCATGATGGTGACCGCCTCGATCGGATAGCCGCCCGACGCCGATTCGGCCGAGAGCATCACCGCATCGGTGCCGTCATAGACGGCGGTGGCCACGTCGGAGGCCTCGGCGCGAGTCGGTGTCGGCGAATGGACCATCGAGTCGAGCATCTGCGTCGCCACGATGGCGGGCTTGCCGGCCACGCGGCAGGCGGCGAGGATTCTCTTCTGCAGCGGCGGCACCGCCTCGGGCGGCATTTCCACGCCGAGGTCGCCGCGCGCCACCATGATGCCGTCGCTCTGCTCGATGATCTCGTCGAGGTGGTCGATGGCAGCCGGCTTTTCCAGCTTGGCCATGACCGCGGCGCGGCCGGCTACCAGCTTCTTCAGTTCGGCGATGTCGTGGGCATGCTGCACGAAGGAGAGCGCCACCCAGTCGATGCCCAGCGACAGACCAAAGGCGAGGTCCTTGTGGTCCTTCGGCGTCATCGGCGACATCGGCAGCACGAGGTTGGGCAGGTTCACGCCCTTGCGGTCGCTGATCTGGCCCGGCACCTCGACCACGGCGTCGATCGTGTCCTCGTCGTGGGCGACGATCCGCAGCCGCACCTTGCCGTCGTCGATCAGCAGCAGCCCGTCCGGCTTGGCCGCCTTGAATATCTCGGGATGGAGCAGCGGCACGCGCTTGGCCGTGGCCGGCTTGGGGTCCATGTCGAAGCGCAGCTTCTGGCCCGTCTTGAGCTCCATCGGCTGCTTGCCGATGACGCCCAGCCGCAGCTTGGGCCCCTGCAGGTCCATCAGGATGGCGACGGGGTGGTTGTATTTTTTTTCGAGCGCGCGGAGTTGCTCGACCCGCTTGCGATGATCGTCCGGCACGCCGTGGCTGAAGTTGAGCCGGAAGACATCGGCACCGGCCTCGAACAGCGCGCGCAGGCGCTCGGTCGTGGAAGTGGCGGGCCCCAGGGTGGCGACGATCTTGGTGAAACGCTGGCGACGCATGGGCCCAGTCTACTTCTTCGGCGACGACACTTTGAAGTCGCCCGCCTGCTCGTAGACCTTTACCACGGCGGCGTCATCCAGCCGGCCCCAGCCGGCGCCGGCAGCCGCCAGGAAAAGCTGGTGCGCGGCGGCCGCCATGGGCAGCGGCAGGCGATGTTCGTGGCCAGTGTTCAGCACCAGGCCTAGGTCCTTGACGAAGATCTCGACCGCCGACAGCGGCGAGAAATCGTCGTCGAGCATGTGCGGCACGCGGTTGCCGAACATCCAGGAATTGCCGGCGCTGGCCGAGATTACCTCGTAGACGGCGCGGGTGTCGGCGCCGGCCTTGGCGGCCAGCGCCATGGCCTCGGCCGCGGAGGCGATATGAACGCCGGCCAGAAGCTGGTTCACCGTCTTCACCAGCGAGCCGATGCCGGCAGCGTCGCCGAGGCGAAACACTTTCGCCGAAGTCGCCGACAGGATGGACTCGGCCGTCGCAAATGCCTGCGGCGCGCCCGACGCCATGAAGGTGAGCTCGCCGCTCTCGGCGCGAGCGCGTCCGCCCGACATCGGGGCATCGAGAAGCAGATGGCCGCTTCCGGTCAGCCGCTCGCCGAGTGCCTTCGCGAACGCGGGAGGAACGGTGGCGCATTGCATGACCAGGCCGCCCTTGCGCAGCGCGGCTGCTGCGCCGCCTTCGCCGAAGAGCACCGCGTCGACCTGCTGCGCGTTGACGACGACCACGATGACGACATCGGCGCTCGCTGCCGCGGCGGCCGGCGTGGCCGCGGTCGTGCCGCCTGCCGCGGTGAAGGCGTCGCGTGCCGTCGGGCTCGGATCGACGCCGACCACTTTGTGCCCGTGCTTCAAAAGGTTCTTCGCCATGCCGAGGCCCATGGAGCCCAGTCCGACGAAGGCGACGACCGGCGTGTTCTTGTCTGTCATCGATCAGGCCTTGATGCCGTACTTGGCCGCCCAGCCGAGACCCGCGGCGGTCGTGGTCCTGGGCTTGTATTCGAGGCCGACGTAGCCCTGGTAGCCGAGGCGGTCGAGTACATCGAGCAGGTAGAGATGATTGGCCTCGCCGATATCGGGTTCGTTGCGGTCCGGGTTGCCCGCGATCTGCACATGGGCGGTGATCGGGAACAGCCGCTCCATCCGCTTCTGCAGGTCACCTTCGGTCACCTGCATATGATAGAGGTCGAGCTGCAGTTTCAGATGCGGTGCGCCCACCTCGTCGATGAGCTGCTTCACCTGATCCGTCGTGTTGGTGAAATAGCCGGGAATGTCGCGGTGGTTGATCGGCTCCATCACGATCGTGAGTCCGCTCTTGGCCGTCCGGTCGCAGGCCTTCTTGAGGTTCGAGACGAAAGTGCGATGCATGGCCTTGGTGTCGGCGCCAGGCGCGATCATGCCCGACATCACATGAAGGGTCCGGCACTCCAGAACCTGGGCGTAGTCGAGCGCCTTATCGAGGGCGGCAGCAAACTCGGCCTCGCGGCCGGGCAGGGCGGCGAGGCCACGCTCGCCCTTGCTCCAGTCACCCGGCGGCAGGTTGAACAGCGCCTGCGTGAGCTTGTGCTTCTTGAGTTCGGCCGCGATATCGGCGGCAGGTGCCTCGTAGGGAAACAGGATCTCGACCGCCTTGAAGCCGTGTGCCGCAGCGGCGCCAAAACGCTGCAGGAATGGTACTTCCTGGTAGATCCACGACAGATTGGCGGCGAGCTTGGGCATTCGTCTTGTCCGATCAGGAAGGAAAAGCTTCTTCGACGTCGCGCACTTGCGCATCCGAAAGCGTCCGCACCTTGAGACCCTGCAGCAGCAGGTGAAGCTTGGCGGTCTCCTCCAGCTCCTCGATCGAGGCGGAGGCAGCCGACAGGGAGGTGCCGGCGACCACAGGGCCATGGTTGGCCAGAAGCACGGCGCGATGGCCCTTGGCGTAGTCGCGGATCGCATCGGCGAGCTTGGGATCGCCTGGCTTGAAGTAGGGCACCAGCGGCAGCTTGCCAACCCGCATCACGAAGTAGGGCGTGATCGGCGGCAGCGTCGTTTCCTTGCTGTGGTGGCACGACGGATCGAGGCAGGAGATCGCCACGGCATGCGTGCAATGAAGATGCACGATGGCGCGGTCCTTGGGCCGCACGTCGTACACCGAGCGATGCAGCAGGGCCTCCTTGGTCGGCGCATCGCCGGCCACGTGCTTGCCGGAGAGGTCGAGCTTCGAGAGCTGGCCCGGGTTGAGTTCGCCCAGCGAGGAATTGGTCGGGCTCATCAGCCAGCCGTCGTCGACGCGCACGCTGATGTTGCCCGACGTGCCGGGGCAGAGCCCACGGGCGGCGAGCTTGACACCCAGCGCACAGATGTCGTCGCGGGCCTTGGACTCTTTGCTGCTCATAACCGGTCGAACGCCTTGGTGAAAAAGTCGGTTGTGCCGAAATTGCCCGATTTCAGCGCCAGCAGCAGCGGCTTCTTTCCAATCGACGCCGTCCACGGCACGCCCGGATCGATCTCTGGCCCGATGCGGAGCGCCGTCACGTCGAGGGCGCCCACGACCGCGCCCGAAGTCTCGCCGCCGGCAACGACCAGGTGGCTGACGCCCGACGCAACCAGCCCGCGTGCGAGGGCCGCCATCGTTGTCTCGATCGCCTGGCTCGATTTCTCGACACCGTATTTCGCCTGCAAGGCCTTCACGCCCTCGGGCTTATCGCTGGCCGAGAGCAGGATCGGGCCATTACCAAGTTTGCCCTTGGCCCAGGCGAGCGCCTTGTCGCCGACCGGCTCGCCGCGGCAGATGGCGTCCGTGTCGAGGGCGAGATGCGGACCCTTGAAGGCGGCAATCTGGGCCAGCGTTGCCGCGGAGCAGGAGCCCGCAAGTACCGCGGCCGCGCCGGCGACTTTCGGCAACGTGTCGGCATTGGGTTTATGCGTCAGCAGTCCACGACGGCGATAGGCGGCGGGCAGGCCGAGCGCCACGCCCGAGCCGCCGGTGACGAGGGCGTCGTCGCCCACGGCCTCGCCGATGATGCCTAGATCGGTGTCGGCCACGGCATCGACGACGACATGGCGCACATCTTCGGCTGCCAGCCTGTCGAGTGCGGCCCGCAACGCTGCCGACCCGGACTGGACCTGCTTCAGCGGCGTCAGCCCGACCTTGTGCCTGGTCTGGCGCGCCAGCACGCGGACCAGACTGGAGTCGGTCATCGGCGTCAGCGGATGATGGCGCATATGCGTATCCGACAGCAGCAGGTCGCCCACGAACAGATGGCCGAAGAAGATGGTGCGGCCGTTCACCGGAAAGGCCGGGCAGTAGATCGCCTGCTTCGCCTTCAGCGCATCGAGCAGGGCATCGCCCACCGGTCCGATGTTGCCGGCGTCGGTCGAATCGAAGGTCGAACAATATTTGAAGAAGAAGCGGACGCAGCCCGCCGCCTGGAGCGCCTTCAGCGCGTCGAGCGACTGGGCGACGGCCTCCTTGGCCGGGATCGAGCGCGTCTTGAGCGCCACGACGACGGCATCGACGTCGTCGGGAATCGCCCCCCTGAGGGGCACGCCGATCGTCTGGATCGTGCGCATCCCTCCCTTGACCAGCATGCCCGCGATGTCGGTCGCACCGGTAAAATCGTCGGCAATCACTCCGAGTACAGCCATGGGAGGACGTTAGGCGAGGAAGGTCGGTTGCATCCAGAACTTTCGATGGCGAGCGTGCATTTCAGACCTGCTTCAGTCCGAGCCTGTCCAGCAGGTCGACCAGCATCTCGCCTGCCCTGGCGCGATGGTCGTGATGTATCCGGCGCGCGCTCTCGGCATCGCGTCGCGCGATGGCTGCCACGAGACGGGCGTGGTCGCGAACTGAGTTGACGGGCTTCGGCCGCAGCCGAAGCGTCAATACGCGGGCACGATGCGCCTGTTCGTCGAGCTGCGACACCATCTGTTGCAGGCGCTGGTTGCCGGTCAACGCGACCAGCAGCCGGTGAAAGCGCTTGTCCGCATCCGCCCAGCCATCGAGGTTGTCGCGGTCGAGCGCCGCCTCCATGTTGGCCACCACCGCACGCAGACCTGCGATCTCGGCGGGCGTGGCGCCGCGTCGCGCCACTGCTTCGGCGGCTGCCGACTCGAGCGCGGTCAGCACCTGGTAGATCTCGCGCATGTCGTCGGGCGACACAGGCAGGACGCGCATTCCGTGGCGCGGCCTGACCTCGACCACGCCATCCTTCTCGAGCCGGATCATCGCTTCGCGCACCGGTGTGCGGCTCATGCCGAGGCGCTCGGCGGCTTCCTGTTCGAGCAACTGGCTGCCGGCAGGCAATTCGTTGCCGAGGATGAGCTTCTTGAGAGCGCGATAGGCGCGCTCGGCGCTAGAAAATCGGTTCCGACCGCTTTCGGTGCGTGGGCGCGCAAGGACTGCGGACATGATGAGGCAATTCTCAGGCGGTGGCGGGTTGGACGGTCTTCAGCGCTTCGAGAACCCGGCGGGCGATTTCGGTCGTGCCGTCGCGCCCGCCCATCTCGAAAGGCCTGATGCCGCCGTCGAATGCGCTGTCCACGGCGCCGCGAATGAGCTGCCCGGCGGTCACCGCCTCTGGCCGGTCGTGCTTGGTGCCCAGCCATTCGAGCATCATGGCGGCCGACAGCAGCATTGCCGTCGGATTGGCCTTGTCCTGGCCGGCGATATCGGGGGCCGTGCCATGACAGGGCTGGAACACTGCGTGCTCGTCGCCGATGTCGGCCGACGGCGCGAAGCCCATGCCGCCGATCAGCCCGGCGCCGAGGTCGGACAGGATGTCGCCGAACATGTTCTCGGTAACCAGGACGTCGAATTCCCAGGGTTTGCGGACCATGAAGAGCGCCGTCGCATCGATGTAGGCGTGGTTGGCCGTGATGTCTGGATGCAGCGCCGCGCGCTCGTCGAAGATCTTGCGAAAGAACGCGAAACTGGCGAAGACATTTGCCTTGTCGACGCAGGTCACGATGCCCTTGCCGCCATTCTTCT
>LNFM01008943.1_pt1 | contig 14843 bp, 14 predicted proteins | sample 596031 | NCBI WGS metagenome assembly LNFM01 (sample SAMN04254537, study PRJNA301005) | activated carbon metagenome | isolation source: dual media filters at the Ann Arbor, Michigan drinking water treatment plant | place: USA: Ann Arbor
TCGCTGGACATCCTCTGCCAGTGACGACCCCCGCGTCAGTCACGACAGGGAGGCCCGCCGCGGCATCAGCCGCGAGCGTTTCCACACGGCCTCGACCCAAAGGAGACACCGACACACAGCGACGGTTCATCCACGCACCGGTCACTCACGGTGTCGACAAGTTCGCCACCAGGTATTCGATCAACGCGCGTACCCGCAACGGCTTGTGGCTGTCAGCGGGGTACAGAAGCGAGAACGGTCGCGATGCACCCGCCCACTCGGGCAACAGCTCGAGGAGACGGCCTTCTCGGAGATCTTCATCGACGAGGAAGCGGTAGCTCTGCAGCACGCCTGCGCCCGCGCGCGCCAGCGTGACCGGGCCGAGGATGTCGTCCGTGCAGCGGAGCCTGCCGGTGACCGCAAGCTCGACGATCCGGCCATCCTGCCGGACCAGCCATGGCACGGTCTGGCCGGTGTTCGGCTGCACGAACGGGAGGCACTCGTGCTGCAGCAGATCGTCCACGGCCCGCGGCCTGCGGCGGCCGCGCAGATACACCGGCGATGCCACGATCACCAGTGCGGCGTCCTCAAGCTTGCGTGCGACCAGTCCGGAGTCCGGCGGCGTGCGGGCGCGCACGGCGAGGTCGAAGCCCTCTGCAGTGAAATCGACGTTGCGGTTGGTCAGCTGGAGATCCAGTTCGATCGCGGGGTACGTCCTGCTGAACGCCGGCAACAACGGCAGCACGCGGTAGTGGCCGTACGAGGTGGGTAGGCTGAATCGGATCAGTCCAGACGGCGCATGCTGTTGGCCAGTGACCTCCCGCTCGGCCTCCACCAACTGGCCCAGAGCCTGACGGCATTGGTCGTAGTAGCGCTGGCCCGCATCGGTCAGTCGCACCTGGCGCGTGGTGCGCATCAGCAACTGCACCCCGAGCCGCGCTTCCAGCCGCGCCACCGAGCGGCTCACCGCCGCTGCGGTGAGGCCGGCGGCCTGCGCCGCCGCCGTGAAACCACGGTGCTGCGCAGTGAGGCAGAACAGCTCGATGCTGCCCAGCTGGAGGTCGTTGAACTGGCGCGTCATTGCGGATGTCGATGTAAACAATGAATTGAACGGAGTCTCGTTTATTGATCATCACATCGTCAATACAGTCCAGCCCATCGAACCACGCGCCCCGCGCTAAAGGACTTTGACGATGAAGCTGTACTACGCCCCTGCTGCATGCTCCCTCGCGCCGCACATCGTGCTGCGTGAGGCGGGTCTGACTTTCGATCTCGCGAAGATCGACACCGCGCGCCACGTCACCGCCGATGGCGGCGACTTCTTCGCCGTGAACGCGAAGGGCCAGGTGCCCGTGCTCGAACTCGACGACGGCACCCGCCTGACCGAAGGGCCGGTGATCGCGCAATACGTCGCCGACAGCGCTGGCGCCCTCTCGCTGATGCCCGCGGCCGGCACCCTCGCGCGCTACCGCGTGATGGAGTGGCAGAACTACATCACCAGCGAACTGCACAAGTCGTTCACGCCGTTGTTCCACGACGATGTCGACACGAAGGCCAAGCAGGCACTGGCGGGCGTGCTGCGCCGGAAACTGGCCTGGCTGGACGGGAAGCTGGCGGGCCGGCATCACCTCACGGGCGATGCGTTCACGGCCGCCGATGCCTACCTGTTCGTCGTGCTCGGCTGGGCACGGTTCGTGAAGCTGGACATCGCAGACCTGTCGAACCTGCAGGCGTTCATCGTACGGGTGGCCTCGCGTCCGGCCGTGCGCGAAGCCATGCGGGCTGAAGGCCTGCTTGCCTGACCTGAGGACCGACATGTCGACGCTGCGCACCTTGCTCGGCATCCGGCACCCGCTGCTCTGCGCGCCCATGGCCAGCGTCAGCGGCGGCCGGTTGGCGGCCGCGGTGAGCCGCGCCGGCGGGCTGGGCTTCATCGGCGGCGGCTACGGAGACCGCGATTGGCTCGTCGAGCAGTTCGCGCTGTGCGAAGGCCAGCCTTTCGGCGTGGGCTTCATCAGCTGGGCGCTTGCGCGTCAACCCCAGTTGCTCGATCTGGCCTTGCAGGCGCAGCCGCGCGCGGTGCTGCTTTCCTTCGGAGAACTTGGGGATCTGGGCGCGCGCGTGCGCGAAGCAGGCGTGCCGCTGATCGCCCAGGTTCAGACCGTTGCCCAGGCCGCCGACGCGGCGCGCGTCGGAGCCGACATCGTTGTCGCCCAGGGCGGCGAAGCCGGCGGCCATGGCGGCTGGCGAGGAACGATGGCCCTGGTGCCGGCCGTGGTCGATGCCGTGGCGCCCTTGCCCGTCGTGGCTGCTGGCGGCATCGCCGACGGCCGCGGGCTTGCTGCGGCGCTGATGCTCGGCGCATCGGGAGCCCTGTGCGGCACGGCCTTCTACGCCTGCGACGAATCGCTGGCGCATGACGAAGCCAAGCGCCGGTTGGTGCTGGCCCGCGGTGACGACACCGTCAAGGGCCCGGTGTTCGACTGGCTCCGTGACCTTGAGTGGCCCGAGGGGCCCTGGTCGCTGCGCACGCTGCGCAATGCCTCGACCGAACGCTGGAGCGACGACCTGCCAGGACTGCGCCGGACACTGCCCGAGCAGCAGCATGCCTTCAAGCAAGCGCGTCGACACGCCGACTTCGACATTGCTCCGGTGATCGCAGGCGAAGCAGCCGACCTCGTGCGCGAGCGGCGTTCGGCAGGGGCCGTCGTCGCCGACTTCGTTCAACAGGCTGCCCGGTCTCTCGGGCAGCCTCCGTCCACCCGTCCCTGAGACCCGAGGAACTGACCATGCCCTACGTCCACATCCAGATCACGCGCGAAGGCGCGACGCCAGAACAGAAGAGCGAGCTGATCCGTGGTACCACTGAACTCCTGGTTCGCGTGCTGAACAAGAACCCAGCCACCACCTTCGTCGTCATCGAGGAGGTCGACACCGACCACTGGGGCATCGGCGGCGAGACGGTGACGACCTTGCGCCGTCGTGCGCGCGAGCAGGGCGCACCGCAGTGAGTGCGCATCTGGCCCGCTACGCCGATGTGGTCGTCGTGCTGCAGGAGTACTTCGACGGGCTGCACCACAGCGACACCCAACGCCTGCGCCGCGTCTTTCATCCGCAAGCCGTCTATGCCACCGCGAGCGGTGGAAGGTCTCTTGTCTTGCGCATGGAGGAGTACTTCCCGATCGTCGACGCCCGACCATCGCCGGCCTCAAAGGGCGAGGAACGCACCGATGAGATCGTGTCGATCGCGTTCACCGGCCCGGTGACCGCAGTGGCCACGCTGCGCTGCTCGATCCGGCCCAAGTCCTTCGTCGATCTGCTGACCCTCATCCACGTGGAGGGCCACTGGCAGGTCATTGCCAAGGTCTTCCACTGGGAGGAGCCAGCTCACGAGCTTGGCGCTGGACGCCGCACTCTCAAGGCTTGAACACGCTTTCCGCAGAGCCCTCCTTCGGGGTACCGATTGGGAGCTCCGGCGGAGAGGCTGTCGCCCTGCCGCAAAGCTGACGGTCCCGACTGTCGGCTCATGGCCGAGGCCCGCCACTGACCATGAGCACAGCCAGCTGTCATTCATGGGTCAGGCCGCACTAGCCAACGTCAGGTCTCGGGCGCATGCGCGACAGGCACTTCCCGGCCATGAGCTGTCGCTGACCACGGGCCGCTTCCCGGTAGCTCCATTGATCAATTTCGCGACCTCGGCGACCAGGGGGTACTCACCGGGTGGTATGCGAACTTGAGCCTATTGCTGGATGTGCCGGCCTTGCTTAGCCTGCAGTGATGAAAGCCATCAGAAATGTGTTCTTGCCCTTCGCCCTCGCCGCCGCACTGGTTGCTTGCAGCACCCCTCCCCCACCCCCTGCCGCCGCACCCATGACACCATCCGCCGCGCGCCAACCCGACGCCGTCTGGGGCAGTGGCCCGAACGTGTTCACGCTGGCCACCGGCAGCCCGGGCGAACTGGGCCTGCTCGAGGCGCTGGCCACCGACTTCGCGCGCACGCACAACGCCACCGTGAGGTGGTTCAAGGCGGGCTCGGGGCAGGCGATGAAGCTGCTGCAGGAACGCAAGGTCGACATGGTGCTGGCGCACGCACCGCCGGCCGAGCGCAAGGCCGTGGCCGACGGCTGGGCCACCGGGCGCAGCCTGATCGGCTCGAACGAGTTCTGGGTCGTCGGCCCGGCCGAAGACCCGGCGGGCATCGCTACCGCCACCGACGTGGTCGAGGCCTTCAAGCGCATCCAGGACCGCGGCGCGAAGTTCGTCTCGCGTGGCGACAACTCGGGCACGCACCAGAAGGAGTCCGAGGTCTGGCGAGCGGCGGGCCGCACGCCCGGCGGTGCGGCTTATGTCGTCACCAAGGACTTCATGACCGCCAGCATGCGCCGCGCCAACGACGAGGGCGGCTACTTCCTCACCGATTCCAGCACCTTCATCGCCGAGCGGCGCAACATGCCGAAGCTGAAGCTGCTGTTCAGGGGCGGCGAGATGCTGCTCAACCCGTACCACACGCTTTACCTGACGCAGCCGTCGACCGGCGCCGGCACGGCGCGGCAGTTCGGCGCCTACCTGGCCACCGAACGGGTGCAGGCGGTGATGCGCGACTTCGGCCGCACGCAGCAGGGCGAGGCCATGTACAACGACGCGGCCGCCACAGCGAAGGTGGTCAAGGACTGACCTGCTGGCCGGCGCCGGGCGCGGGGTCAGAGCGCCTTCACCTCCAGCACCGCCAGTTGCCGCACCCAGCGTGCGGTGCGCGGCTCGGCGGTGTGGATCAGCTGCAGCGGCCCGGCGTTGGGGGCCAGCGGGCTGCCGTCTTCGCGTGCCCAGGTCACCATCAGCGCCGACGGGCCGAAGTGCGGGTCTGCCAGGGCCAGGCCGAACACGGCGCGGTAGCCGTCGGCGGCACGGGCCACCAGCGCCGAACCGACCACCGTCTGCACGCCCAGCTTCTGCGACAGGTCCAGGCCCGCCAGCTTCAGCAGGCTGGTGACCGATACGCCCTTGACGACAAAGTTGCTGCCATCGCGGCGCTGCGCGGTGGCCGACTCGGTCGGCAGCGCCTGCAGTTCGGCCAGCGTGAAGCTGCGCGACGTGCCATCGACCAGCATGACCTTCAAAGTGGGTGGCCTGCCTGTCGGGGCTGTCGTCGTCACTTGCGCGGCGGCCAGGCCGGGTAGCGTGGTGCACAGCAGCGTCACGCACAGCTGGCGGCGCAGGCTTTGCGCGGAAGCAGGTGGGTTCTTCGACATGGGGGCCCATTCGCAGCCACCGGGGCGGCGGCCAACAGCTGCCATCTTCAGCCAGCCAGGCCCCGCGCGCAGCGCGGCAAGTCCTTATGCGGGCGTGTGCATATCGCCAGCGCAGGGTGCGCACACAACAATCGCGCTCCCGCGCCGACGTCCTGCTCGGTCAACCGTTTGTTCCGCCTCACTCGACTGCCTTCCCCATGATCCAACGTCGCCGTCTCGTCGCAGGTCTGGGGCTGGGCGCTGCCGCTGTCGCCGCGCCCGCCTGGGCCCAGGGCAGCCTGCTCACCGACTCCGCCGGCCGCAAACTCACGCTGCCGCGGCGCGTCGACCGCGTGCTGCCCGCGGGCACGCCGGCGGCGATCAAGCTCTACACGCTGGCCCCCGAAACGCTGATAGGCTGGCCGCGCGCCAATCCGCCCGCCGAGCTCGAATTCCTGCTGCCGGGCATCGGCGCGCGCCCGACCGTGGGCTGGATCACCAGCCGCGGCAACGCCGCCAATCTGGAGGCCGTGCTCGCCGAACGCCCCGACCTCATCGTCGACAGCGGCGCGCTGCTGCCGACCTATATCGAGCTCGCCGACCGTGTGCAGGCGCAGACCGGCGTGCCCTACGCGCTGCTCGACGGCAGCTTCGGCTCCATCGCCCGCAGCTACGGCGTGCTGGGCGAACTGATGGGCCGCCAGGCGCGGGCGCGTGAACTGGGCCAGTACGTCGACGACACGCTGCGCATGATCAGCGCCCGCGTGGCGCGGGTGCCGCCGGCGCAGCGGCCGCGGGTCTACTACGCGCGCGGGCCGGCCGGGCTGGAGACCGGCCTGGGCGGCTCGATCAACATCGAGATCCTCGAATTCATGGGCCTGCCGGTGGTCAGCGCAGGGCAGCGCGGCGGCATGGGCACGGTGTCGATCGAGCAGGTGCTGCAGTGGAACCCCGAGGTCATCGTCACCATCGACCCCGGATTCGCTTCCGCGGTGCGCGACAACCCGCTGTGGAAGGGCGTGCGCGCGGTGCGCGAAGGGCGTGTCTACCTGGCGCCGAAGTCGCCCTTCAACTGGTTCGACTTCCCGCCCGGCGTGAACCGCCTGCCCGGGCTGTGGTGGCTGGGCAAGCTGATCTTCCCGGCGCAGTTCCCCGAAGACCTGCGCGTTCTGGCACGCGAGTTCAACCGCCTCTTGTACGGCGTGAGCCTGAACGACGAGCAGCTCGGCCGCATGCTGGCCGGGCGCGTCTAGCGCATGCGGCGCTCGGCGGTGGCCGGCAACCTGCTGGCGCTGGGGTTGCTGCTGGCCGCCTTGGCCGTGGCCTTCCTGTTCGGACGCTTTCCGGTGTCGCTGGCCGATGTGGCGCGGGTGCTGTGGGCGCAGCTGAGTGGCACGCCCTCGGGCCTGCCGACGGCCGTCGAGACCGTGGTCTGGCAGGTGCGTGCGCCGCGTGTCGTCGCGGCGGTGGGCGTGGGCGCCGCACTGTCGGTGGCCGGCGCGGCCTTCCAGGGGCTGTTCCGCAATCCGCTGGTGTCGCCCGACATCCTGGGTGCCTCGGCTGGCGCCGCGCTCGGCGCCGTGCTGGGAATCTACTTCTCGTTCGGGATCTTCGGCATCCAGGCCGCAGCCTTTGCCGGCGGGCTGCTGGCCGTGGGGCTGGTCTACGGGCTGGGCGGCATGGTACGGGGCGGCGACGCGGTGTTGACGCTGCTGCTCACCGGCATCGTCATCGGCGCACTGCTGGGTGCCGGGATCGGACTGATGAAGTACCTGGCCGACCCCTACGACCAGCTGCCCGCCATGACCTTCTGGCTGCTCGGCAGCCTGTCGCGGACGAGCGCCGCCGACCTGCTGCCGCTGCTGGGGCCGGTGGGGCTGGGCACCGCGGTGCTGCTGGCGCTGCGCTGGAAGATGAACGTGATGTCGCTGCCCGACGAAGAAGCCCGCGCGCTGGGCGCGCCCACCACGCTGCTGCGCGTGGCCATCGTTGCGGCGGCCACGCTGGTCACCTCGGCCAGCGTGGCGGCGGCCGGCATCGTGGGCTGGGTCGGGCTGGTGGTGCCGCACCTGGCGCGTTTCCTGGTCGGGCCGTCTTTCGGGCGCCTTCTGCCGGCCACGGCGTTGCTGGGCGGCGGCTTCATGCTCGTCATCGACACGCTGGCGCGCACGCTGGCGCCAGTGGAAATCCCGCTCGGCGTGCTGACGGCCGTCGTCGGCACGCCGTTCTTCCTGTGGCTGCTGCGCGGCACGCAGCGGGGCTGGGCATGAAGCCGAGCGCGACCCAGCGAGGCTGGGCCTGATGCTGCGCGCCACGCAGCTGGCCGTGGGCTACCCCGGGCATGCGGTGGGCAGCGGCTTCGAGCTGTGCCTGCAGCCCGGCCAGGTGCTGGCGCTGTTGGGCCCGAACGGCGGCGGCAAGACGACGTTGCTGAAGACGCTGCTGGGCCTGCTGCGGCCGCTGGGCGGGCAGGTCGAGCTCGACGGCCAGCCGCTGCACACGCTGAGCGCCACCGCGCGCGCGCGCCGCCTGGCCTACGTGCCGCAGAGCCACGTCGGCGCCTTTGCCTTCAGCGTCGCCGACCTCGTGCTGATGGGGCGCACGGCGCACGGTTCGCTGTTCGCCGCGCCCTCGGCACGCGACCGCGCCATCTCCCAGGCCGCCATCGAGCGCCTGGGCATCGCCCACCTGGCAGCGCGGCCGGCGACGATGATCTCGGGCGGCGAACGCCAGCTGGCGCTGATCGCCCGCGCGCTGGCGCAGGAAGCGCAGCTGATGGTGCTGGACGAGCCGACCGCGGCATTGGACTTCGGCAACCAGGGCAAGGTGATGCGCGAGATCCAGCGCCTGGCCGACGAAGGCCTGGGCGTGCTCTTCACCACCCACGACCCCAACCACGCCACGCGTTTTGCCGACCAGGCCCTGCTCATCCGCCAGGGTCGCACCCTGGCCAGCGGCCCGGTGGCCGAGGTGGTGACGCAGGCGCAGCTGGAGCGGCTCTACGACGCGCCGGTGGAGGCCATCGGCGCGTTGGCCGGCGGCGCCCCGGCCTTCCTGCCGGCGTGACCCACATGACCGGGCTGCGGCGCCGATGAACCCATCGAAGCCGGCCGACGGCTCGGCCCCGGCGCCCATGGGCAATCGCTACGACCTGCGCGAATGGGCCGGCGCCTTCGGCGACCTGGGCACGCTGCTGCCCTTCGTGATGGCCTACCTGAGCGTGCTGCACCTCGACCCCTTCGGCGTGCTCTTAGGCTTCGGTGTCTCGATGGTGGTCTGCGGCGCCTGGTTCAAGACGCCGATTCCCGTGCAGCCGATGAAGGCCATCGGCGCGGTGGCGGTCGGGCAGACGGCGCAGACCGCGGCGCTTACCGCCGGCGTCATCCAGGGCGCCAGCCTGGCCACCGGCTTGCTGTGGCTGCTGCTGGGCGCAACCGGCATCGCGCGGCGGCTGGGCCGATGGGTCAGCGCGCCAGTGGCGCAGGGCATGATGGTCGGCCTGGCGCTGGCCTTCATGTGGCAGGGCGTGCAGCTGATGCGGCAGGCCTGGCTGCTGGCGCTGGCGGGGCTGCTGCTGGTGGGGCTGCTGGCGCGCACGTCACGCTTTCCGGCCATCTTTGCGCTGCTCTTGCTGGGCCTGGGCTGGACGGTCTACCAACAACCCGAAGCGCTGGCCGCGCTGGGCGCCATCGGCGTTGAATGGCGCTGGCCGAGTTTCGCGTGGCCGGCGTTGTCGATGCAGGACCTGCTGCTCGGCACCGTGCTGCTGGCCCTGCCGCAGGCGCCACTGACGCTGGGCAACGCGATCATCGGCATCCGCGCCGAGAACAACCGGCTGTTCCCGGCCCGCCCGGTCAGCGAACGCACGATGGCGCTGTCGACTGGCGTCATGAACCTCTTCGGCTCGGCCGTGGGTGCGGTGCCGATGTGCCACGGCGCCGGCGGCATGGCTGGGCACGTCGCCTTCGGCGCGCGCACCGGCGGCTCGGTGGTGATCCTGGGCGCGCTGCTGCTCGTGCTGGCGCTGGGCTTCAGCGGATCGGTGCTCACGATCTTCGCGCTGGTGCCGGCGGCCGTGCTGGGCACGGTACTCGTTGTCACCGGCGCACAGCTCGGGTTGGGTCAGGTGCGCCAGCAGCGCGATCGCAGGGCTTGGCTGGTGTTGTGCGCGACGGCGGCGGTCAGCATCTGGCACGTGGCCGCCGGGATGGTGGTCGGCTTGCTGCTGCAGCAACTCTTGCCGGCCCGTACGCCAGCGGACGGCGACCCGCGCTGACGGCGGGATCCGTCGCTTTCGGGCGTTATGCGCCGCCCGTGTCCCAGCCGACAAAGGCCCAGCGCATCGGCCCGCCGCCGCGTTGCGCGCGCTCGGGGTCGGCCGTGTACCAGGTCTGCAGTCGCGAGCGCGCGCCTTCGTCCAGCGGGCCGGTGGACCAGCTCAGCCGCTGCTCGAATTCGTCGAAGCTCGCGCAGCCGGCCAGGCGGCTGGGCATCAGGATGTAGTCGACCCGCGGGTGCGCGCCCATGCGGCGCAGCATGCCCAGCGCCAGCAGCAGGTCGGGCAGCACCGGCGGCTGCGTGCCCAGCAGCGCCAGGATCTCGCGGCCGACGAAGAAGCCGTCTGCGGGATAGCTGAAGTAGGCGCGCAGCCGGGCGTGGCGGGCCATCTTGTGCAGCGCCGATTCGAGATCGTCCACCGTCGTCGAGCGCGAGGCGATGGCGATGTCGCACACCGGTACATCGTGCCAGTCGTCTTCCCAGGCGCGGTGCAGCGCGCGGATGTTCGTCAGGCCCGCGGCGACGGACTTCGCACGCAGCTGCTCGAGCATGCGTTCGCTGTAGTCGAGCGCCACCACGTCCAGCCCGCGCTGCGCCAGCGGCAGCGCCAGCGTGCCGGGGCCGCAACCGATGTCGAGCACGCTGTGCGCGCCGCTCAGGTCCAGGCGTGCGAGGAAGTCGTCGATGTAGGTGCTGCGCTGGCTTTGCGCGCCCTGCGTGCGCCCGTAGTCGGCGGCACGCGTGTCCCAGGCGCTGGCCGGCTTGGGCACCAGGCGGTTGCGCTGCATGTGTTCGCGGTAGAGCGCCGCGAAGTCGATGTCGTCCAGCGTCATGTCGTTGGTGCCCGGCCGTTCAGAACTCGTGGCGCAGGTTGGCGTACCAGCTGCGGCCCGCCGACGGGAAGCCGGCATCCAGCTCGTAGAGCTTGTCTGCGAGGTTGTCGCCGCCGACCTCCAGACTCAGGCCCTTCATCGGCTGCCAGCGTGCCTTCAGCCCGGCCACCGTGTAGCCCGAGAGCTGCACCGTGTTCGACGCCCAGCGTGCGCTGTTGTATTCCAGCGTGGCCTGCAGCGACCACTGCGCCGCCGGCTTCACCAACGCATGCAAGAAGAGCTTGCGATCGGGCACGCCGATGGCGCGGATGCTGGGGTCGGAGACGTTCTTCTGGTCCATCACCGTCAGGTTGCCGCCCAGTTCGATCCAGCTTTCGAGCTGGCTGCGCAGCCCGAGTTCCACCCCGCTGACCCGCGTCTGGCCGACGTTGCGCATCTGGCAGGGCGTGGCCGCGCTGCAGCTGCTGCCGCCGGCGATGAAGGTGGACTGGATCTTGTCGTCGACACGGCTCTGGAACACCGCTGCCTCGACGGCGAGGTTCTTCAGCGGCTGGCCGACGTAGCCGAACTCCAGATTGAGCGAACGCTCGGCGCCCAGCGCCGGGTTCTCGACATAGCTGCCCAGGCGCTGCGAGTAGCGGTCCTTCAGCGTCGGCAGGCGGGTCTTGCGCGCCAGCGTGCCGTAGACGCGGCTGGTGGCCGTCAGGTCGTGGAAGAGACCTGCCTGCAGGTTGGTGGCGCGTGTGGTCCCGGGCAGGCCGTAGGCGCTGCTGCTGCTGAACACCGCGTCGGGCTTCAGTTCGTGGCGTGCGCCGCCCAGCGACAGCTGCCAGCGTTCGCCGATGTCGATCAGGTCTTCGATGCCGAAGGAACGCAGCGTGTCCTCGAATAGCGCGCCGCGCACGGCGTTGGCGTCGACCTCTTCATGGCGGTCACCGCGCTGCTGCAGCACGCCGCGCAGCAGGTGGCCGGCAAAGCGCCGCGATTCCAGTTCCACCGCGCCGCCGCTGGTGCGGTCGTGGTAGATGCTGCGGCCGGTGGCCACGCTGCCCTGGCCGCTGGTGCGCAGCGTGGTGTAGGTGGCGTTGGTGTAGCTCGTCACCTCGTTGTCGAAGCGGTCGCTATACAGGCGCAGCTTGACGGTCTCGGCCGCCCCCAGCGCCGTGGTCGAGACGAAGTACAAGCTTTCCTTGTCCCAGTAGGGCCAGCGCCAGTAACGGATACCCGTGGTGCCGGTGGTCGGCGGGTTGCCCTTGCGGCCATCCTGCTTGGTGTAGGCCAGCGCGTATTCGTCGGTCTTGTTGGGCATCAGGCCAAGCTTGAGTGAGAGCTTGCTGTCGCGGCGATCGCTGTTGTTGCGCAGGCCGCCGTCTTCGGTGGGGGTGGCTACGAAGTCGCGCGACAGGCGAAAACCATCGGCTTGCCGGTGCGACAGCCCGGCCTGCGCGTACCACATGCCCTGACGCGTGCCGAGGTTGAGCGCGGCGCGTTGGTCCCTGCCGTCGGCCACGCCCAGCGACACATCGCCCTCGAAGGCGCGGCTGGGCTTGCGCGTCACGACGTTGATGGCGCCGCCCAGCGCGTTGGGGCCGTAGGCGATGGAGCTGAAGCCCTTGGCCACTTGGATGCCGGCCAGGTCCTGCGTGCCGAAGCGGTTGAAATCGACATAGCCGTCGTAGGGCACGTACACCGGCACGCCGTCGACAAACAGCGGCACCTGGCGCGCGTCGAAGCCGCGCAAGAAGACCAGCAGCTCGTTGCGCGAGTTGTTCGACAGCGTGACGCCGGGCAGCAGGTTCACCGCGTCACCGACGGTGTCGCGCCCGAACTGCAGCATCTCGCGGCGTGTCACCAGCGAGCCGGCCTGGTCTTGCGGCATCTCGCCGACCTGGGCGCGCGCGCCGGTGACGGTGACGGTGCCGAGCGTGAACGCCTCGTCGGCGGCCTGGGCCGGGCCGAGTGCGGCGAGGGCGCAAGCCAGGGCGAGCGGGTGCAGGGTGACGCGGCGTTGGGGCATGGGCGGGGTGGGGCACGGTGACTGTGGAGGGAGCCCGCGGGGAACAACGGGCCACGCGCAGATCACGGTGCCGTGCACCGCTCTGCGAGGGGCGCGAGGCTATGCGAGCCTATGCGCCTCGGCAATATGTAGGCGGGTGCATACAGCCGCGCGTCCTGCCGGGGCGGCCCACTTCAGCGCGGGAAGTGGTGGTCGATGCCAGCTCTGGCTCGCGCGCGCAGGCCGTGACGGCTGCGCTCGAGATACATGCGGGGGTCAGCTCTGTGCTTGCGCACGCAATGCGTGTTCTGCGCATGCCCAGTCGGACCTGAAGCCTGCTGCGATGGAGTCTCGTGCAAGCACATCGTCTTCAAGTCAGGCTTGCCCTTTGGCTGTCGGCTTTAGGGCATTCCAAAACACGAACGGTTTGACCGCTTGGGGTCGATTTGGTGAGTTCGCGCAAAGTCGAAGCGGTCATCCGCCCGATGCCTGCCACTTGGCCAGCGCCGAACGTTCGCTTTGTAGGTGCAGCGGTAGCTCGTGAAGAAGGCCGCCGAGTGGCCGGTCTCGACGGTAACCGACATTCGGCCTGCCAACTCAAACGTCTCAGATCAGTCTCATGCGGTCGTCTGACCGAAGCGTGACCCCGACCTAACCGGCCGACGATCGGATCGCGGGCCCAAACGGATTCAAGCCTCCCGCAAGAAAAGAAGCCCGGAAGATCCGGGCTTCTGAACGCCTGCTTGTGCAGTTGCCTCAGTCCGCCTGCTTCCGCAAAAACGCCGGAATCTCGATCTCATCCATCCCATTGCTGGCCAACGCATCCACCTTCGCCGCCGCATGCGTGCGATTGGTGCGCCACACGCTGGGTGTGTTCAGCCCTTCGTAGGTGTGCTGCGGTTGCTGCACCTGCGACACCTGGCCGCCGTTGCCGGTGTGCATGGTGGTCGGTGACGGGCTGGACGCACCCGGCTGTGCCACCTGGTTCAGCACCGGGATGTTGTCGGTGCCGGTGCGCAGGTTCTGCATGGGCTGCTGCACCACCGACAGCGGCGGTGTGCCCTGGGCCTTGCGGCTGGTGCTCAGGCCGGTGGCGATGACGGTCACGCGCAGCTGCTCGTTCAGGCTTTCGTCGTAGGCGGTGCCGAAGATGACATGCGCGTCGTCGGCCGCGTAGCGCTTGATGGCGTTCATCGCGTTGCGGCTTTCGCTGAGCTTGAAGGTGGCCTTGCTGGCCGCAATCAGCACCAGCACACCGCGTGCGCCGCTCAGGTCGATGCCTTCCAGCAGCGGGCAGGCCACGGCCGCTTCGGCAGCCTTGCTGGCGCGGTCGGGGCCACCGGCCACGGCCGTGCCCATCATCGCCTTGCCGGGCTCGCTCATCACCGTCTTCACGTCTTCGAAGTCGACGTTGACCAGGCCCGGGATGTGGATGATGTCGCTGATGCCACCGACGGCGTTTTTCAGCACGTCGTTGGCGTGGGCGAAGGCCTGTTCCTGCGTCACGTCGTCGCCCATCACTTCGAGCAGCTTTTCGTTCAGCACCACGATCAGGCTGTCGACGTTGGCTTCGAGTTCACTCACGCCTTCGTCGGCCTGCTTGCCGCGGCGCTTGCCTTCGAAGTCGAAAGGCTTGGTGACCACGCCCACGGTCAGGATGCCCATTTCCTTGGCCACGCGCGCGATGACCGGCGCCGCGCCCGTGCCGGTGCCACCGCCCATGCCGGCGGTGATGAAGAGCATGTGCGCGCCGGCAATGCTTTCCTTGATGCGGTCGGCCGCTTCTTCGGCCGCCACCTTGCCCATCATCGGCTTGCTGCCCGCACCCAGGCCGGTGCTGCCCAGTTGCACCAGCGTGCCGGCGTTGCTGCGGTGCAGGGCCTGCGCGTCGGTGTTGGCGCAGATGAACTCCACGCCTTGCACACCTTGGCTGATCATGTGCTCGACGGCATTGCCGCCGCCGCCACCCACGCCGATCACCTTGATCTGCGTGCCTTGGTCAAATTCGTCGATCATTTCGATGGGCATGTGAGCCTCCTGAAAAATAGTTGCAGTTGCCGTTCAAGTTCAAACAGAGCGCGGGGCTTCTTGGTGGACGTTTTCGTCGTCGTTGTGTCATCGAGCCCCTTTCCTAGAAATTACCCAGAAACCAGTCCTTGGCGCGGCCGACCAGGTTCTTCACCGAGCCGGCTTGCGCCGCCGCCTTGTGGCCGCGCGAACGTGCGATGCGCGCCTCCTCGAGCAAACCCATCACCGTGGCCGACCGCGGGTTGGCCACCATGTCGTACAGCGTGCCGCCGTAGGTGGGCAGGCCACGGCGCACGGGCTTCAGAAAGATGTCTTCGCCCAGTTCCACCATGCCCGGCATCACCGAGCTGCCGCCGGTGATGACGATGCCGCTTGACAGCAGTTCTTCGTAGCCGCTCTCGCGGATGACCTGGTGCACCAGCGAGAAGATCTCTTCCACACGCGGCTCGATCACACCGGCCAGCGCCTGGCGGCTCAGCATGCGCGGCGCGCGGTCGCCCA